>Ga0209173_100014_pt1 | contig 347833 bp, 313 predicted proteins | sample SynthPrep_16_END_FD_187206 | JGI IMG/M metagenome (GOLD analysis project Ga0209173, IMG submission 187206) | Synthetic microbial communities from Ohio, USA - SynthPrep_16_END_DS12_MetaG (SPAdes) (version 2) | ecosystem: Engineered > Bioreactor > Aerobic > Activated sludge | place: USA: Ohio... | reverse complement strand
CGTCAACGGCGACACGGGCGGCGGCGCCTTCGAGTTCGGCCAGGCCTTCGGCGATGTCGAGTTTGTCCAGGGCGGCCTTGGCGCGCACGATGGCGGCGGAGTCATTGGCGGTGACGGCGCGGGCTTCGAGGGCGGCAGCGGCGCCGGCACCGTCGAGGCGGTCCATGTTGGCTTCGGTGGCGTGGCCGGCGTTGGCGCCTTTAGCGGCGACTTCGCCTTCTTCTTTGTCGAATTCGTCCCAGCTCAGCATGACGTGTCGTCTCCTGCGTGAGGGCCAATAGTGCCCGTGTGAAACCGGATGGTTGGGTGTTCACACGGCCCAGGGGCCGCGGTGGATCTTTAAGGAATCGTTTGTTGCAACAGCTCGCGCAGGCACTAAACGGAATAGGGCTACGGGTACTCTGCTTGAAGCCTGAGGGGCGGAGCGACAGTGTCGTACTCCTGCGGGGTCTCAGGCTTGGCTCGTTACCCCTATGTAAAGGGATATTGCAGGCCCGATTTACCCGCGCATTATAGGGAAAAATTTGCCTTTGTGTTGCGGCGGATGGTCTCGGTGGGCGGCCAATTTGATGGCGCTTGCGGCCAGAGTGCGGGTTTGCAAGGGTTTGCCCGGTGCGGATTTTTTTGACCGGCGGTCGGCGCTGCTTTTAAGGCACGGGTCTGGGGGCGGCCGCAGGTCGATTCGGCACCGCCGTTCTTGCGCCCCTTGGCGCAAGAACGGGCCACAGGGCCTTACTGCGCCGCGGCCTGAATACTGGCCAACATCTGCTTCCCTGCCTTGGCCGGGTCCGCGTCTTTATCGCTCATAAAGTGGCTGACCACATCAAATACCGCCCCTTGCACCGCCTGGGAGGTCGACATATTGAACGCCATGCTCGGCGCCAGGGTGCCGGCTTTCTCGGCTGCGGCAAAGTCTTTGGCAGAGGCCTGGGCGCAACTGTCGAACTGGCTCATGTCCAGGCCGGTGATCACCGGGATGGAGCCTTTGTTCTGATTGAATACCGTTTGAAATTGCGGCTCCAGGGCGATCTTGGCCAGGTCGTCGCGTGCGGCATTGTTGCCTGGCGTGTCGTTTTTGCTGGACAGCTTGAACATCGCCAGGGAGTCGATGGTGTAGCTATAGAGGCCTTGGGAACCGGGGAAGGGCACGCATTCATAATCGATACCGGCTTGCTTGCCGGCCGCGCTCCATTCGCTCTTGGCCCAGTCGCCCATGATCTGCATGCCGGCCTGGCCCTTGATGACCTTGGCGGTTTCCATGTTCCAGTCTTGGCCCGCACCATTGGGGTCCATGTAGGTCTTGAGTTTGCGCAGCGCAACAAACACTTCGGTCATTTGGGGGCCGGTGAAGGTGGCTTCGTCGTGATCGATAAAGGCCTTTTTAAAACCGTCCGCACCGAGGAGGCTCAGCACCAGGCCCTCAAATACCGTGGTGTCCTGCCAGGGTTGGCCGCCGTGGGCGATCGCGATAAAACCGGCGGCCTTGAGTTTGTCGCCGGCGGCATACAGCTCTTCGAGGGTGGTCGGCGCCTGGGGCACGCCAGCCTGCTTGAGCACGGCGGGGTTGGTCCAGAGCCAGTTGATACGGTGGATATTCAGCGGTACGGCAACATAATGACCATCATATTTCATGAGCTGGGCAATGCTCTGGGGCAGCCGGTTATCCCACTGATTGGCCTTGGCCACGTCATCGATGTTGGTCAGCAAGCCCAGATTGCCCCACTCCTGGATATCCGGGCCCTTGAGCTGTGCGGCGGAGGGCGGGTTGCCGGACACGGCGCGGGTCTTGAGCACGGTCATGGCCGCTGCGCCCCCGCCACCGGCGACGGCGCTGTTTTGCCAGGTGAAGCCATCTTTTTCGATCAGTTGCTTGAGCACGTCCACAGACTTGGCTTCCCCGTCCGAGGTCCAGTAATGCACGACTTCCACGCGGCCCTTGCTCTCGGCGCCATGGGCGCTGAAGGTGCAGAGGCTGGCGAGGGAGATGGCAACGGCAAGGCGATTGACGATTTTCATAGGGGGTGGCCCTTTTTGTTTTTGTGGTGAGATGGGGGGTACTTATTCCAGCCCCAGCCCTTTGCGGCCGAGGGTGTTCAGCTGCGAGGTCATGAAACGGTCGCGCCAGTGCTTTTCGTAGTCCTCGCGGGGGAAGTCATCGGGCGAGGCGCCTTGTTCAAAGGCCCGCAGCACATCCCTGGCATAACGCAGGTTTTTCGGACACATGGGCGCAGCCGGTACGTACATCACATTGCCCCAGCCCTGCTGGTTTTCGACGGGGGCGACGCTATGGACTACATCGCAGTGCCACCACACCGAATCGCCGGCCTGCACGTCCGGGATTGGGGTCATGCCCTGGACTAGCAGCGGGTGCCACTTCTCCAGGATCGGCAGCACCTTGCCTGGCACAACGCCACACAGTTCATCCTCGGGCACATCATCCAGCAGCGGGCGCAGCAGCAGGTAGGCCATGGCCTTGGGGATCGGCAAGGTATGCAGTACGCCCTGGTCGGCAGTCATGTCGCACAGTGCGGTCCAACCCTGGAAGGTGCGAAAGGCCGAGCATTTGGTGCCTGGGTAGGCATATTCATCGACTTCGGTGCGATGGGCGGCATCCCAGGGGTCGTAGGATTTGAAGTCATTGCAGTAGATTTTCTCGAACACCTTCAGGTAGGCCGGGTGCAGCCAGCGCTCCAGCGCCCCGGAGTCGGTGTGCGGGCCCAGGCCCTTGGACGTGGTGCCGGGCGGGCGCCGCCGCACGCGGTCCGGGTATAGGGCATTGGTATCCGGGTCGAACCACTGACGGCCGTGGGATTCGATGGTCCACAGGCGGTTCAAAAAGGCTTGGGCACAGCCCATGCGCTCATGCTGGCGCAGTTGCATCTGGGCCTGGGACCAGTAGATCGGGAAGATTTCCGGGCGCGAGGCCTCCAGGTTGCCGAAGAAGTTGTCGGCAGGGCCACGGTAAACCGCGTCGAATTGGTTGTGGTCCAGGTAGTCCAACAGGCTCTTGTCCCATCCCAGCACCTGCTGCCTGGGGAAGTGGTTGCGGATCACCAGGCAGCCTCGGCGCTTGATCAGGGCGCGTTGTGCTTCTGTGACCTGGCCGTTGGCGAGGGTGGCAAAGTCCAGTTCGGGCCAGGCGGAGCCGGTCTGGGCTTGCTGGGCCTTGATCGCGGCGATTTCTGTGGCGATAAAGGCGCTGACTTCGGCAAACAGCGCAGGCACGTCGCCGATCTGTGCGCGCAGCGCCTTTTTCATGGCGACGATGCTGCGTTTGTAGTCGTCGGGTAGTTCGGCACTGGCGAAGGACGGGGCGTTGTTCATGGGGTGGCCTGCATTTTTATTATTCATGCAGGTATGGAATCACTCCGAACGGCCTGGGCGGCAGCCTTATTTGGCGCGTTGAGCAATACGATTGTGGCGTTTGCTCCTGGCCCGGCAGAAGAATCAGCTTGGTGATGCCCTACTGAAAGTGATGCCCATGCTGACCACGGAAGTCTGAAGGCGTCATGCCTTTGTGCGCCTTGAACTGCCGGTTGAACAGGGCCTGGGAGGCGTAGCCGACCTGTTCGGCGATGGTGCTGACGGCCAGCTTGCTTTGCATCAGCAGGGCGCAGGCGTGCCCGATGCGCAGCCGCACGATGTAGTCCAATGCCGTGCAGCGTGTGTGTTTGCGGAACATGCGGTGGAAGGCGGAAACGCTGACGCAGGCCATTTGGGCCAACCCAGGAATGCTCAGGGGCTGTGCATAGTGACCGTGCAGATAATCCAGGACCCGACGGATGCGCGCGTCTTCAATGATGTGAGGCGTGTCTTGCACGGTAATACGCTGCGCCGCGACATCCCGCGACAGGGTATTGAGCACGCTCAGCAGGGAAATCAGGCGCTGGGAGGCGTCTTGCTCGACCATGGCCTCGATCACCGGGCGCAGTGCGCGTGAGGTGGCGTCGCTGAAACTCAGTGCATGTTGCGCGGCCGCGAGCAGGGCACGGGTCGATGCCATTTCCGGGAACAGCTTGACCAGCGAGTCGGCCCAGGCCTCGGAAAACCAGATGACCAGGGCAATGTGCGGTTGGGCCGGGTCGATCGTCTCGGCCGACGACCAGCTATGGGGAACGTTCGGGCCCACCAGCACCAGGTCGCCATCATCGTAGCGTGCCACATCGTTGCTGATATAACGGTGCCCGCGACTGTTGAGGGTGAGGGTCAGTTCGTATTCGGGGTGGTGATGCCATTCAAACGGGATCGCCTGCGGCAGGCGCCTGTTGAGCAGGGTCCAGGAGGTATTGGCCTCGGTGGGGATTTTCTCGAAACTGGCTCTCATGAACCCATCCTGCCCGGCAGCGTCAGTAGCGACGCCACAATCGTAGCATTCGGGGGGCAGTGAACAAGCTTCTTGGCCGCAAGAACGATTCCTTGCGGCGAATATTGTCAGGGTAAGTTTCAACTAACTAAATTATTAGCCGTTAGAGCAACCACTGCCCATGACTTTGTAATTAAGGATATGACGCTGGCCCTGGTGATCTTCATATTCCATGCGTGCTGGAACAACTTCGCAGACATTGGGAATAGCACTCATGGACACCACCTTGGCAATATCCAGATCAGTGGAGTAGGTGTATTCCTCAACAATGGCGGTGTGCTGGCTGGCTACGTCAGTCGGGATCTCGTCGGCCAGGGCGGCGGTGGCGCACAAGCTGGCAAGGGCCATAACTAATAAAGCTTTCATTTCCAATTTACCTTTTTACAGTCGAAGGGGGTCACGGGGCCCTTGTGAGGCCACGTGTGTAACTTGAGTAGAGAGTTCGGATTAACGTGCCTTCGTGGGGGCTGCAACTTGGTTAATCACGGTGCCTTGTTGGCGAGGTTGATTTTAGGCGCCTGGGTTACATTCATATACCCGTGCTTTTGATAAACACTATTGGCGGTTTTCGTAACAATCCACGACAGAGGTTTTTTTAGATGCCGAGAAAAGCGCCACAGGCCCCGAGCCAGAGCATTGCAAGGGGATAACAGGGCAATTTGTAGGGGCTTGTTACTACCATCGTCGAATGGTTCTATAGGCCTACCCCGGCTACAACAGGGGCATACAACAACAACTATTGTCACCGAGGTAAGAAAGATGAGTGCGGCTTCCCTGTACCCCGTTCGCCCCGAAGTAGCAGCCAACACGCTGACTGACGAGGCGACCTACAAGGCCATGTACCAGCAGTCGGTGGTCAACCCCGACGGCTTCTGGCGCGAGCAAGCCAAGCGTCTTGACTGGATCAAGCCTTTCACCACGGTCAAGCAGACCTCGTTCGACGACCACCATGTCGATATCAAATGGTTTGCTGACGGCACCCTTAACGTTTCCTACAACTGCCTGGACCGTCACCTCGCCGAGCGCGGCGACCAGGCGGCGATCATCTGGGAAGGCGACGACCCTTCCGAGAGCCGCACCATCACCTACCGCGAGCTGCATGAACAAGTGTGCAAGTTCGCCAACGCCCTGCGTGGCCAGGACGTGCACCGCGGCGACGTGGTGACCATCTATATGCCAATGATCCCCGAAGCCGTGGTCGCCATGCTGGCCTGTACCCGCATCGGCGCGATCCACTCGGTCGTCTTTGGCGGTTTTTCCCCTGAGGCCCTGGCCGGTCGCATCATCGACTGCAAATCCAAGGTGGTGATCACCGCCGACGAAGGCATCCGTGCCGGCAAGAAAGTGCCGCTCAAGGCCAATGTCGACGACGCCCTGACCAACCCGGAAACCAGCAGCATCCAGAAAGTCATCGTGTGCAAGCGCACCAATGGCCAGATCAAGTGGAACCAGCATCGCGACATCTGGTACGAAGACCTGATGAAAGTGGCGGGCACGGTCTGCGCGCCCAAAGAGATGGGCGCCGAAGAAGCGCTGTTCATCCTTTATACCTCCGGCTCCACCGGCAAGCCCAAGGGCGTGCAGCACACCACCGGCGGCTACCTGTTGTACGCGGCCCTGACCCACGAGCGCGTGTTCGACTACCGCCCGGGCGAAGTCTACTGGTGCACCGCCGACGTCGGCTGGGTCACTGGCCACACCTATATTGTCTACGGCCCGCTGGCCAATGGCGCGACCACGCTGCTGTTCGAGGGCGTGCCGAACTACCCGGATATCACGCGGGTGGGGAAAATCGTCGACAAACACAAGGTCAATATCCTCTACACCGCGCCGACCGCGATCCGCGCGATGATGGCTTCCGGCACCGCCGCCTGCGAAGGCACCGATGGCAGCAGCCTGCGCCTGTTGGGTTCGGTGGGTGAGCCGATCAACCCGGAAGCGTGGGACTGGTACTACAAAAACGTCGGCCAATCCCGTTGCCCGATTGTCGATACCTGGTGGCAGACCGAAACCGGCGCGACCCTGATGAGCCCGTTGCCGGGGGCCCACGCCCTCAAGCCAGGGTCGGCGGCACGTCCGTTCTTTGGCGTGGTGCCGGCGTTGGTGGACAACCTGGGCAACATCATCGAGGGCGCCGCCGAAGGCAACCTGGTGATCCTCGATTCGTGGCCGGGCCAGGCGCGTACCCTGTATGGCGACCATGACCGTTTCGTCGACACGTACTTCAAGACCTTCCGTGGCATGTACTTCACCGGTGACGGTGCGCGTCGCGATGAAGACGGCTACTGGTGGATCACCGGCCGCGTGGATGACGTGCTCAACGTTTCCGGGCACCGCATGGGCACCGCCGAGATCGAAAGCGCCATGGTTGCCCATCCGAAAGTCACCGAGGCGGCCGTGGTTGGCGTACCTCACGACATCAAGGGCCAGGGCATCTATGTGTATGTCACCCTGAAAAACGGCGAAGAGCCGAGCGAAGCGTTGCGCCTGGAGCTGAAAAACTGGGTGCGCAAGGAAATCGGCCCGATCGCTTCGCCGGATGTGATCCAGTGGGCGCCGGGCTTGCCGAAAACCCGTTCGGGGAAAATCATGCGCCGTATCCTGCGCAAGATTGCCACGGCCGAGTATGACGGGCTGGGGGATATCTCCACCCTGGCTGACCCGAGCGTGGTGCAGCATCTGATCGATACCCACAAGACCATGAACGTCGCGTAAGCGGGTCTAGGGGACCAAGCCCCATTCGGTGTAGGCCGGGTGGGGCTTTTTTGTGGGAATTCACTGTGAAATACCATCAATGTGGGAGCTGGCTTGCCTGCGATAGCGGTGGGTCAGCTAGCCCATTTGAAACTGACCCACCGCTATCGCAGGCAAGCCAGCTCCTACAATAGGGTAGGGTGGCTGACAGACCGTTCTCAGCACCAAGCCAATAAATATCGGTTTATCTCGTAGGGCATTTCTGAATGTTACCCAGTGGTGCAAATGTGTAACCTTGCGCCCAAACATGAGGCAAAGTGCTACATCCATGCCGCGAAAACGCCCGTTTCAGACACCCGGCAAAATAAGATCAAACGCTACACTTGCCGGAGTAGAAGGGTTTGCGAATAATAGGCCCGCAATTTGCAGCGTTAATAGGTTGAATATCTTTTGCCATTGCATAAAAAGCAGAGGCTGTCAATATGTCGGAGTCGTTTTCTCGGTGCTTCTGTAAATTGTTGTCGCATTGAGGAAATATCGGCTTCCGGCCTGTCGTTAGAATGCCGATCACTCGCTCGTCGTCGCCGTGTTGAACTGGTGTAGGACGCAGCACCGCTATTCGGTTTCACTCAGTCGCATCGTGGGCCATGGCTCATACTGCTGTTTTTGTCCTATACCGATGGAGTCCCAAGATGAAGAAACTCGTGCTGTTGGGCGCCCTGGCGCTGTCCGTGCTGTCCATGCAGGCCTTCGCTGAAGAGAAACCGCTGAAAATTGGTATCGAAGCAGCCTACCCTCCGTTTGCCTCGAAGGCGCCGGACGGCAACATCGTCGGTTTCGACTACGACATCGGCAACGCCCTGTGCGAAGAGATGAAGGTCAAGTGCACCTGGGTCGAGCAGGAATTCGACGGCCTGATCCCGGCGCTCAAGGTACGCAAGATCGACGCGATCCTGTCGTCCATGTCCATCACCGACGACCGCAAGAAATCCGTGGACTTCACCAACCGCTACTACCTGACCCCGGCACGCCTGGTGATGAAGGACAGCGTCACGGTCAGCGACAGCCTGGTTGAGCTCAAGGACAAGAAGATCGGCGTACAGCGCGGTTCGATCCATGACCGTTTCGCCAAGGAAGTCCTGGCGCCTAAAGGTGCGACCATCGTTCCCTACAGCACCCAGAACGAAATCTACCTGGACGTGGCTGCCGGTCGCCTTGATGGCACCGTGGCTGATGCGACCCTGCTTGAAGACGGTTTCCTGAAGACCGACGCTGGTAAAGGCTACGGGTTCGTAGGTCCTGCATTCACCGACGCCAAATACTTCGGCGACGGCATCGGTATTGCGGTACGTAAAGGCGACAAGGCCAACCTGGACCGCATCAACGCAGCCATCGCCGCGATCCGCGCCAATGGCAAGTACAAAGAAATCGAGAAAAAGTATTTCAACTTCGATATTTACGGCGCTGACGCCAAGTAAACCTTCGCAGTTGTCTGTCTGAAATGGCGCAAGCACCAGGATCTCTGAAGTTTGCGCCATTTTTTCATCCGCCTTTTCGAGGACCTGAATCATGTTGAAAGGCTACGGGGCCGTTATCCTCGATGGCGCATGGTTGACGCTTCAGCTCGCCTTGTCGTCCATGGCCTTGGCCATTGTTCTGGGTCTGATCGGAGTTGCCTTGCGCCTGTCGCCGGTCCGCTGGCTGGCTTGGCTGGGTGACCTGTACTCCACGGTGATCCGCGGGATCCCCGACCTGGTGCTGATCCTGCTGATTTTCTACGGCGGCCAGGACCTGCTCAACCGTGTCGCGCCGCTTTTGGGCTACGACGACTATATTGACTTGAACCCCTTGGCCGCCGGTATCGGCACCCTGGGTTTCATCTTTGGCGCCTACCTGTCGGAAACCTTCCGCGGTGCGTTCATGGCCATCCCCAAGGGGCAGGCCGAAGCGGGCATGGCCTATGGCATGAGCCCGTTCCAGGTGTTTTTCCGGGTGATGGTGCCGCAGATGATCCGCCTGGCAATCCCCGGCTTTACCAACAACTGGCTGGTATTGACCAAGGCCACCGCGCTGATTTCGGTGGTGGGCCTGCAAGACATGATGTTCAAGGCCAAGCAGGCGGCGGATGCCACCCGCGAACCTTTTACCTTCTTCCTCGCGGTGGCGGCGATGTACCTGGTGATCACCAGCGTCTCGTTGCTGGCCCTGCGTTACCTTGAGAAGCGCTACTCGGTAGGCGTAAAGGCGGCTGATCTATGATCTTCGACTACAACGTCATCTGGGAGGCCATGCCGCTGTACCTTGGCGGCCTGCTGACCACCCTCAAACTGCTGCTGGTCTCGCTGTTCTTCGGCCTGCTCGCCGCCGTGCCCCTGGGCCTGATGCGGGTGTCCAAACAGCCGTTGGTCAATGGCACGGCCTGGCTCTACACCTATGTGATCCGCGGCACGCCGATGTTGGTGCAGCTGTTTTTGATCTACTACGGCCTGGCCCAGTTTGAAGCGGTGCGCGAGAGTGTCCTCTGGCCGTGGCTGTCCAGCGCAACCTTCTGCGCATGCCTGGCCTTTGCCATCAATACCAGCGCCTACACCGCCGAGATCATTGCCGGCAGCCTCAAGGCCACGCCCCATGGCGAGATCGAAGCGGCCAAGGCCATGGGCATGTCGCGCTACAAGCTGTACCGCCGCATCCTGCTGCCATCGGCCCTGCGCCGGGCGCTGCCGCAGTACAGCAACGAAGTGATCATGATGTTGCAGACCACCAGCCTGGCCTCCATCGTCACCCTGATCGACATCACCGGTGCCGCGCGCACGGTGAACGCCCAGTACTACCTACCGTTTGAAGCCTATATCACCGCAGGCCTGTTCTACCTGTGCCTGACGTTCATCCTGGTGCGCCTGTTCAAGTTGGCCGAGCGTCGCTGGTTGAGCTACCTGGCACCCCGGAAGCACTGATATGGAACGCATCGAGCACGTACTGCCCTGGGGGCACCTGGGTTGCGAGCGCCAGTTGACGGTATTCCGTTTCGGCCATGGCGAGCGCAAGGCGTATATCCAGGCCAGCCTGCATGCCGATGAGTTACCGGGGATGCGCGCCGCCTGGGAGCTGAAAAAACGCCTGGCCGAACTGGAACAGCAAGGCGCCCTCAACGGGGTTATCGAGCTGGTGCCGGTGGCCAACCCGATGGGCCTGGGCCAATTGCTGCAAGGCAGCCACCAGGGGCGTTTCGAGGTCGGCACCGGCAAGAACTTCAACCGGGATTTCGTCGAGTTGAGCGAGCCGGTTGCGGCCTTGCTGGAGGGCCGGCTGGGGGATGACCCCCACGCCAACGTGCGCATGATCCGCCAGGCGATGGGCGATGCGCTCCGTGCACTGCCCGAGCCGAGCAGCCAGTTGCAAGGCATGCAGCGGGTCTTGCTGGGCCATGCCTGCACTGCCGATGTGGTCCTCGACCTGCACTGCGACGCCGAAGCCGCGCTGCACATGTACGCGCTGCCCCAGCACTGGCCGCAGTGGCGCTCGTTGGCGGCGCATTTGAATGTGAAGGTTGGCCTGCTGGCGGAAGACTCCGGCGGCAGCTCGTTTGACGAGGCCTGCTCGTTGCCGTGGCTGCGTTTGTCGCGGGCATTTGCCGAGGTGCCGATCCCCCTGGCGTGCCTGGCCACGACCCTGGAGCTGGGCGGCCAGGCCGACACGGGGCGCGATGAGGCGATTTTCCACGCCCAAGGCATCCTCGCATTCCTCGCCGAACAGGGCCTGATCAAGGGGCAGTGGCCGGCGCCGCAACATGAACCGTGTGAAGGCGTGCCCTTTGAAGGCACCGAATTGCTGTTTGCCCCCCACGCCGGGGTGATCAGTTACCTGCGTAAAGCCGGGGACTGGGTGGACGCCGGCGAACCGATTTTTGAAGTGATTGACCCTTTGGCCGACCGCGTCAGCATTGTCTGTGCCGGCACGCCGGGGGTGTTGTTTGCCGTTGAACGGCTACGTTATGCCCAAGCGGGTTTCTGGCTGGCCAAGGTGGCGGGGCGCGAAGCGTTGCGTCACGGGCGCTTGCTCAACGACTGACCAACTGTTTTTGTGAGAACCGACCGCATGTACAAACTTGAAGTCCAAGACCTGCATAAATGCTATGGCAGTCATGAAGTGCTCAAAGGCGTGTCCCTGGCCGCCGCGGCCGGTGATGTGATCAGCATCATCGGTTCCAGTGGTTCGGGTAAAAGTACCTTTTTGCGCTGCATCAACCTGCTGGAGCAGCCCCACGCCGGCAAGATCCTGCTCAATAACGAAGAGCTGAAACTGGTGCCCAACAAGGACGGCGCCATGAAGGCTGCCGACCCCAAGCAGCTGCAGCGCATGCGTTCGCGCCTGTCGATGGTGTTCCAGCATTTCAACCTGTGGTCGCACATGACTGCCCTGGAAAACGTCATGGAAGCCCCGGTGCATGTGCTGGGCATGTCGAAAAAAGACGCCCGTGAAAAGGCCGAGCACTACCTGGCCAAAGTCGGCGTGGCCCATCGCAAGGATGCGTTCCCCGGCCATATGTCCGGTGGCGAGCAGCAGCGCGTGGCGATTGCCCGGGCGCTGGCGATGGAGCCTGAGGTGATGCTGTTTGACGAGCCGACCTCGGCCCTCGACCCAGAGCTGGTCGGCGAAGTGTTGAAGGTCATGCAGGACCTGGCCCTGGAAGGCCGGACCATGGTGGTGGTGACCCACGAAATGGGCTTTGCCCGTGAAGTGTCCAACCAGTTGGTGTTCCTGCACAAAGGCATTGTCGAAGAGCGTGGCAACCCGCGTGAAGTGCTGGTCAACCCGCAGTCCGAGCGGTTGCAGCAGTTTTTGTCCGGGAGCTTGAAGTAAACAAGGCTGCGTTTGTGCACTGGAATAGTGCATGCTTGGCAGCCTTGAGGTTGGCCTCGATTCCCTGTGGGAGCTGGCTTGCCGGCGATAGCGGTAAGCCAGTCCCACCGCTATCGCCGGCAAGCCAGCTCCCACATTAGATCTCTGTTTGCTTTGAGATTTGTGTTGGTTTACGGGCTAGCATTGGCCCTTGTCTTCATTACTGTTTTCGTTTCGGATAGCCCTCCATGACAGCCCATCGCATCGGTTTCCTGATTTGGCCCAGCACTAAAGCCCTGACGCTTGCGCTGGCTGAGGAGGCCTTGCGCGTGGCCCAGCGGGTGCATCCCGATGTGGTCTACGAGGTGTCATTCCTGCAGGCCGAGCCACCGCTCGATAGCGAGTGGACATTGCCCGGCGAACCCTGGGCCGGCAAGCTGGAAGGCTTCCAGAAGTTGTTCCTGCTGGCCGATGAGCCGCCTACGGTAATCGCGTCCCAGCTGGGCACCGCGCTCAAGCAACTGGTGCGCGCCGGCTGCGTGATCGGCGGCTTGTCGGCGGGGGTGTATCCCCTGGCGCAACTGGGCTTGCTCGACGGTTATCGCGCCGCCGTACACTGGCGCTGGCAGGACGACTTTGCCGAGCGTTTTCCCAAGGTCATCGCCACCAGTCATTTGTTCGATTGGGATCGTGATCGCCTGACCGCCTGCGGTGGTATGTCGGTGCTCGACCTGCTGCTGGCGGTGCTGGCCCGTGACCACGGCGCCGAACTGGCCGGTGCGGTCTCCGAAGAGTTGGTGGTAGAACGCATCCGCGAAGGCGGCGAGCGCCAGCGTATCCCCCTGCAAAACCGCCTGGGTTCCAGCCATCCGAAGCTGACCCAGGCGGTGTTGCTGATGGAGGCCAATATCGAAGAGCCGCTGACCACCGACGAAATCGCCCAGCATGTATGCGTGTCGCGACGACAACTGGAGCGGATCTTCAAGCAATACCTCAACCGCGTTCCCAGCCAGTACTACCTGGAGCTGCGCCTGAACAAGGCGCGCCAGATGCTGATGCAAACCAGCAAGTCGATCATCCAGATCGGCCTGTCCTGCGGCTTCTCCTCGGGGCCGCACTTCTCCAGTGCCTACCGCAACTTCTTTGGCGCCACCCCCCGCGAAGACCGCAACCAGCGGCGCAGCAGCAGCCCGTTCGAGCTCTCGTCGGTGCCCTCCGAGCGCGGCTGAGTCGCGGGTTTATTCCTCCATTGGCCTCGGCGTGCCTGGGGCGGGCAGTTCTATGCCGAACGCGTCGAACATTGCCTCTTCCACACCCAGTTCGTAGCCTGTCTGGCGGTAATAGCTGCGCAGCAACTCAAGGCTCTGCTCGGACAATGGGTTGCCGCTCAAGTCAGAGTCATCGTTGAGTGGCAAGGGCATCTCCATCAGGTCGCTGGGCAGTTCGGTGATTTGGTTGTCGCTCAGGTCCAGCACCCGCAGGCGACCCAGGCTGAACACCCCCTCCGGCACTTGTACCAGCTCGCAGTTGTGCAGGTAGATTGACTTCAGGCGCGTCAGGTTGCGCAGGTCCGGCAACAGGGTCAGCGGGTTGTCGCTCATGTCCAGGTATTCCAGGTGGACCAGGCGCGAGAGCTGTTCCTGGCTGTTGGGCGTCAGGCGGATCTGGTTGTCCGCCAGCTTCAGGTAGCGCAGGCGTGGAAGGTTGAACACCGTCGCGGGGATGTCGAGCAATGTGTGGCCCTCAAGGGTCAGGTTGATCAGGTTGGGAAGGCAGCGCAGCAATCCATCGACCTGTTGATTGGTGCCGTCGCCGATGATTTCCAGCAGGCTCACATGGTTGAACCGGGCGTTCAGCTGGGGCATGTCCCCCAGCAGTTGCCCGTGAAACACCAGCTTGTAGCTGCGGCGGGTGACGCTGTTGGAGTCGTCCAGTTCGCTTTCCCGCCGCCAGCAGCGTTCGAGCAGGTCTTTGAAGTGCAGGCGGCGGATCTGTTCTTCGGCCCGGGCGCCTTCATCCAGCACGGTGTCGAGCAGAGGGTCCCTTTGCGGGATGTCGAGGGCCCAGGCCTGCAGCTGGGTTTGCATCTGTGGGTACTCTAGGGCCAGGCGCTCGATTTCGGCGGGAGCGTTGTTCAGGTCGCCGGGCAGTTGGAAGTACAGGCGGCTGGCTTCACGGGTGTCGAGCCGTGGGTACAGCGCCTGGAGCTGTTGCAGTTGCGGCTGGGGCGCCTGGACATTCCAGTGTTCGGCCGTGCGCTGGCAATAGGTCTTGAGACGTACCAGGGTTTGTTCGGACAAGGGGTTGCCCGATAGATCAAAGGCTGCGGCAACGATGGCGGGCAACTTGAACCCGGCTTCGGGAATCCGCTCGATGGCGTTATGGCTCAGGTCTACCCGGCTTCGCAAGACCCTGCCGGAGAGCAGCGCCGGTGGAATCTCCCGCAGGCCGGTGTTGCTCAGCGACACACTGGTCAGCCCCGTCAGGCGATTGAAGTCCGGCACCCAGGCCAGGCGATTATTGGCCAGGTCCAGGTGCTTGAGCTGGGGCATGCCGGAAAGGGCCAGGGCGCTGGCGGGGTTCATTTCGATGGCGCAGCGGTCCAGGCGCAGATGGGTCAGTCGGTTCAGTTGGGCAATGGTCTTGGGCAGGTGAACCAGGGTGTAGCGGTCGATGGACAGTCGCTCCAGTCCCGTAAAACTGCGCAAAAACTCATCCACCTGCAGGGCGGCCCCGTTGCCGGTCAGGCTCAGTGACGAGATGTGCCTGAACGGTGTACGCATGGCCGCCAGCGTGCCGCTGATGGGGTAAGCCAGCCGCAGGGTGAAGCGCGGTACGCCGCCCTGGGCATCGGCATCCAGTTCGGTTTCACGGCGCCAGGCCGCCTCAAGCGTATCAAGGAACAGTGAGCGGTAGGTGCGCTCCTGGGTCGATACCTGTTCATCCTCGGCCCAGGGCGTCAGGTCCTGGCGGATCATTGGGTATTCGCTCTCCAGCTGTTGCAGGGCGACCCTTCCGGCCTCCAGGTCGCCCGGCAGGCCAAGGATCAAGTGATTGATCTCTTCGTTGCTGAGGGTGGGGTACAGGCGCTGGGCCAGTTCGACATCCGCGCTGGGGGCTTCTATCTCCCAGTGGCCGCCGGTCCTTTGGTAATAGGCCTTGAGCTGTTCCAGGATGGGGCGTGACAGCGGGTTGGCGGAAAGATCGAACTTGCGGCTGGTATCGGCCGGCAAATTGAAGAGCGCGGCCGGCAGTTCGCGAATCTGGTTGTTGGACAGGACCACCAGCTCCAGCTGCGGGCGGCTGAGGATGTCTGCCGGCAGTTCACGCAGGCCGGTTTGGCTCAGGTCCAGGTGTTGCAGGGCGGGCATGTTGGCGACGCTGAAGGGCAAGCCCAGGGGGTTGTTGTACAGGTCCAGGGTCATCAGGCGGGTCATGCCGCTGAGGGCTGCCTGGCTTTCTTCGGTCAGGGTGATATTGCAGGTGTTCAAGACCAGGGCGGTGAGGTTGGGCAATTGCGGGATGCTCGGTGGCAGGTGCCCCAGGGCAAACTGCTTGATGCTCAAGTGCCGCAGCCGGGGGAACAGTTGCAAGAAGTCATTGACCTGCAAGGGGGTGTGTTCGCCCTGCATCTCCAGCAGGCTGATGTGCTCGAAACGCGCCGTGAGCCTGGGCAACTCGCCGTAGATGGGGATTGTCAGTTGCAGCTTGTGGCCATTGAGGGTCAGGGGTTCGTGGTAGTGATCGATTTCGGTTTCCTGGCGCCAGCCGCGTCTGATTTCCTGGGCCCACAGCGCGCGATTGCGGCGAGCGTACTGATATTCCTGGGGGGCCAGCGGGGTTTCGCTCAAGGGGTGGAAGGCCGGTGTCATGGCCTCCCAGATGGCCAGCTCAAGGTCCAGCCTGTTGTATTCGGCTTGCAGGGTGGCCAAGGTCGCCAGGGCCCCTGCTGGCCGGTCTTCCAGGGTTTGCACCACTTCGGCGATCTGTTGTGGGTTGAGGCTGGGCAGCAGGTGGTGCGCGCGCTCCTCAAGGGTGGGCGCGAGGGCTGCGGCCGGTTGGGAAGGGCCGGCGGCCTGGTAGCCGTCCATGCCGCCACGCAGGCGCATGACCTGGGGGTCATAGGTGGGTTTGCGATAGAGGTCTTTGTGCAGCCAGCCGCGCAACTGATCGCGATCCACGGCATATTCGCCAATCACTTGGCGCAGGCGTTCGCCCTGGCCTGCCTGGAGGTTGAGGGCATGGCGCTGGCGGTCCGGGAGGGCCTGGAGCACTGCGTTGTAAAAGTCGCTCTCGGCCGACCCCGGGCCCTGGTCAGCGAGCGCGGTGTAGTGGCCTGTTTCGGTGTAGACCAGCGTGCGCCTGGTCGGCGCCTCTGCGCTCCCGATCGCCTCCAGCAAGGGGCCGTCGATACGGTACTGGCGGACCTCCAGGCGCAGGCCGGTCGACCATCCGGGCAAGCGTTCCAGGGATAACAGGCCGAGCAGGTGCGTGTCCGGGTTGTCGATGGCGTCCAGATACAGGCCTTCGTAGGCCCGGGTGGTGCGGACATCCAACTGGGCCGAGGCCGCCTGCGCAACAATGCGCGCAGGCACCGTGCCCTGGTCGATTTGTCGCCATTCTTCCCCGCTGGCACCGGCCAGCAGTTCCTCGGCGACGCTGGTGGGCAACCCGGGCTCGGGCGCCGCGTCGATGATTTTTTGCAGCGAAGGGGTCTGGATACGTTCTGCTGTGCGGTAATGGGAGTCGAACAGGGCGAAGCGTTTGAGGTAGGCAAACCGGGCGATTTTCTGGCGCAGGGCGGCGACGCGCAGGTGGGCGTCAGGCGTGGCAAGCTCGGCAGGCTCTTCCAGGAGTGCCTTGCGTTCCGGTTCACTCAGGCTTTCCAGCAGAATGTGCAGTAAATCACCACGCTTGAGTTGGGCTTCGTGGACTTGCACCACACTCGCCCCTGGGCGGCCGGCAAACTCCCATTGGGTTTTGCCGCTGGGATCGAGAAAGCGCAAGGTCCTGGAGGCAGGCCATAACCCGGAGCCGGTCAGCACCTGCAACTGGGTCTGGGGGTCGGCCTGGCGATAAATCATGGGGTCGTTGCTGTTCAACTGCGTGATGAAGTCTTGCAGGGACTGGTCGATCTGAAAGCGCTTGAGGCTGTCGGCCAGCAACGGCGGAGGTGCCTGATGGTTGAGGTGCATGCTGCGCAGGGCGTTGTCATGGGTGCCGCTGACGCTGCGTACCTGTTGCAGTTGGGCGTCGCTGAGGCCGTCGGTCTGGTAGCCGAGACGGCGCATCAAGGTGGCACTGTCCCAGCTCAACGGGCGCTCCAGTTCCGTGATCCAGGCCCCCTGGCCGTTGGTCATCACCGCCGGCTGATAGGCCGATGGCCGGGTCGGGTGTTGTATGAAATAGCGCTGGCTGGAGGGGTCTTGCCGCAGGTTGTAGTGGCCGTCGTCCAGGCGCAACAGGTTGTTGCCGTTGTAACGGTACAGGCCTTGTGCGTCGGGGCGCAGGGTCTTGGGCGGTACGCGCGCGTGGCGATAGGGGGCCAGGTCAGGGTGCCACAGGCGGGCGCTGCCGTCGGGTGTGGTCACCGGTGTGTGGCTGTCGATAAAGCGCAGGCTCTCAACCGGCAGTACCTTGCGCAGAATGCCCTGGGCGATGGGGACCCCGGTGGCAAACAGACCCAATTGCACCACTTGCTCGACAAGCCCCATGCCATGCACAAAGGCTTCCTGCACCCGGCCTTCAGACCAGTCGATGATCCCTTCAAAGGCTTCGTCCAGCAGTTGATAGGCGGTGTAGCCGAGCATCAGCAGACCCAGCGGCGCAACAAACGGTGCGACAAACAAGGTGGCCACTTGCAGCACCACCGAGGCGATTTTTTGCACCAGGTCCCAGCGCTCCCAGCGCGCTTGCTGGTTGACGCTGGCGGTGGACACCGCCTGGCTACTGGCATCGTCCAGCAGTTTGCTCAACTTCATCTGATGCAGATGCTGGAACAGCGGCTGCTTGATGGGGATGCCACGCACTTGCAGGTTGGGCCGCTCCACATCGGTTGCCCGCCAACTGGGCAGCGGGTCGCCTGGCGTATGGGGATGCCAGGTCACTTCGGAGAGGCGGCGGGTGAGGTCGGCAAAAAAACGGCCGGTATCGGCGTGGCTGACAAAACGACTGAAGAATTGTTGAAAGTCCGTGGAACGCAGGCGTGCGCTGAGCGCCTGGACAAACGCCTGGGCGCTGGCATATTGCTTGATTGGGTGTTGCGGGTCGTCGGGGATATAGACAATCACCGGCACCACCTCGCGGCTCGTCTCCAGGTGCTGCGCAAACAGCACGATCCCGCTCAGGCGGCTGGACATGATCACCAGCTCGTGGGCGATCAGTGCCGGGCGTGAGTGGCCGTGATTGATCAGGCTGTGCATGGCGTTATACCCGGCTTGTGGGAGATCGCCCTTGAGCAGTGCCATGTACAGCGCCAGATGGAGGGCGCTGGTCAGGCTTTGCGTCACCCGTGCCTGCAACACGGCCCTGGCCACGGGGTTGGCCAGCCCCAGATAGTCATGGAGATAGCGCTGGTAGCGGCCACCGATATCCAGGTCGCGGCACAGGGTGGCGAATTGCGCGATGCTGATTTTTGCATCAACCGCCGGCAGGCTTTGGAAGTGCCCGGCGGCATTGGGTTGGGTGCTGAAGCCGGAGTGCTGCTGATAGGCTCCGGGCTCGGCTTCGGCAGGTTCAAAGTTATGCAGGGCGGCCTGCAGCACGGACACGCTCCAGGTGCGCGCAGCACCTGCCTTGACCTTGAACCCGGCGAGGGTCAGCGGGACATAGAGTTGCAGCCAGGTGCTGTGCACATCCAGATCCAGGCCATAGTGGCGCTTGAGCGCCGGTTGCAGCAGCTCGGCGCCGAAGGTCTCAGGGCTTTTGAGCCCCGCCAGGGCCTTGTCCACTCGGTTCTGCCGGGTCCAGGCGTCACTGTTGAGGCGCTTGAGCGTTTCATGCTGGGCGGCCGAGGCGTTTTTGTACCAGTCGGGGAAGCTCGGCGCCAACTCGCGCAGGGCCGAGCGCCTGGCGGGGGTGGCGTCCCCGAGCCAGCGAGGGATGGCCTGGGCGAGGATGGCGTGGTGCGCCTGGGGGGTGGCTGGGGCAGGAAGGTGGGGCAGAGGCATGGGGTCGGTCCTTGACGCGGTTAATGTCTTGCCAGCAGACCAGTCGGCACCCGATCGACGGCGGTAGATAGTTGCTGCGGTATGCTTGGGCGCCGTTGCGAAGATCACCTGCCCACGGAGCGGGCGCACGGTTTAAACTGCGCCATTGCGACGCTATTTGTCGCATTGGCGTAAACCCGCGTAAAACGGGGGTTGGCGCTATAAGAAGTTGTCGCTTGGCGGCAAGGCTGCACTGAAAACTGTCCTTACAATCCCTGCATCGCCCGCCAGTTCCAGGCAGGCGTTCCTCTTCAGGAGACTCCGATGTCCGTTGAGCAAACCCCGGTGCAACGTGCCGATTTCGACCAGGTCATGGTGCCCAACTATGCCCCTGCCGCCTTTATCCCTGTGCGTGGCGAAGGTTCCCGCGTGTGGGACCAGTCGGGTCGCGAGCTGATCGATTTTGCCGGCGGCATCGCAGTGAACGTGCTGGGCCACGCCCACCCGGCGCTGGTCAGTGCGCTGACCGCACAGGCCAACAAGCTGTGGCACGTCTCCAACGTTTTCACCAACGAACCGGCCCTGCGCCTGGCCCACAAGCTGATCGACGCCACCTTTGCCGAGCGGGTGTTCTTCTGCAACTCCGGTGCCGAAGCCAACGAGGCCGCCTTCAAGCTGGCCCGTCGTGTGGCATTCGACCGTTTCGGCAGTGAGAAATACGAGATCATCGCCGCGCTCAACAGCTTCCACGGCCGCACCCTGTTTACCGTCAACGTCGGTGGCCAGTCGAAGTACTCCGATGGTTTCGGTCCTAAAATCACCGGCATCACCCACGTTCCCTTTAACGACCTGGCCGCGCTGAAAGCCGCCGTGTCGGACAAGACCTGCGCCGTGGTGCTGGAGCCGATCCAGGGCGAAGGCGGCGTGATGCCGGCCGAGCTTGCGTACCTGCAAGGGGCTCGCGACTTGTGCGACGCCAACAACGCGCTGCTGGTGTTCGACGAAGTGCAGACAGGCATGGGCCGTACTGGCAACCTGTTCGCCTACCAGCATTACGGTGTGGTGCCGGACATCCTCACCAGCGCCAAGAGCCTGGGCGGCGGTTTCCCGATTGCCGCGATGCTGACTACGGACGCCCTGGCCAAGCACCTGGTGGTTGGTACTCACGGCACCACCTATGGCGGTAACCCGATGGCGTGTGCCGTGGGCGAAGCGGTGATCGACGTGATCAACACCCCGCAAGTGCTGGCGGGTGTCCACGCCCGGCATGACCTGTTCAAGGCCCGCCTGGAGCAGATCGGCAAGCAGTACGGCATCTTCACCGAGATACGTGGCATGGGCCTGCTGCTCGGTTGTGTCTTGAGCGACGCGTTCAAAGGCAAGGCCAAGGACGTGTTCAACGCGGCCGAGAAAGAAAACCTGATGATCCTGCAAGCCGGCCCGGACGTGGTGCGCTTTGCGCCGAGCCTGGTGGTGGACGAGGCGGATATCACCGAAGGCCTGGACCGTTTTGAACGTGCGGTAAAAGCGCTGACACAAGCCTGATAGACCGTCCGATGCCCAAGCGATTGAGCATCGGATAAAAATTTTTGTGCCGGGCTCGGTCAATGTGGGAGCGGGCTTGCTCGCGATAGCGGTGGATCAGTCACCCGACTCATCAACTGACACACTGCTATCGCGAGCAAGCCCGCTCCCACATTGGATCTGTGTGAATCCAGATCCCGTGTCCGGCATTTTTTCTCTGTGAGTTTTTCGAGTTAAGGAGTGACACCATGCTGGTGATGCGCCCCGCGCAAATGGCTGATCTGGGCGAGGTACAGCGTCTGGCTGCGGATAGCCCGATTGGTGTCACCTCCCTGCCGGATGACGTTGAACGCCTGAGCGACAAAATCGCCGCCAGCGAAGCTTCCTTCGCCGCTGAAGTGAGTTTCAACGGCGAAGAAAGCTATTTCTTTGTCCTTGAAGACACCGTTGCCGGCAAGTTGGTGGGCTGTTCGGCCATCGTCGCCTCGGCCGGTTATTCCGAGCCGTTCTACAGCTTTCGCAACGAGACGTTCGTCCACGCCTCCCGTGAACTGAAGATCCACAACAAGATCCACGTCCTGTCCCAGTGCCACGACCTGACCGGCAACAGCTTGCTGACCAGTTTCTACGTGGTGCCGGAGCTGGTGGGGTCGGCCTGGTCGGAACTCAACTCCCGTGGCCGCCTGTTGTTTGTCGCCAGCCACCCCGAGCGGTTTGCCGACTCGGTGGTGACCGAAATTGTCGGCTACAGCGACGAGAACGGTGATTCGCCGTTCTGGGACGCCATCGGCCGCAACTTCTTCGACCTCAACTACGCCGCCGCCGAGCGCCTGTGCGGGTTGAAAAGCCGCACCTTCCTCGCCGAACTGATGCCCCATTACCCGATCTACGTGCCGCTGTTGCCCGACCAAGCCCAGGAAGCCATGGGCCAGGTGCACCCGCGTGCGCAGATCACCTTCGACATTCTGATGCGCGAAGGTTTTGAAACCGACCATTACATCGACATTTTCGACGGTGGCCCGACCCTGCATGCACGGGTCTCGGGCATCCGCTCGATTGCCCAGAGCCGCGTGGTGCCGGTGAAAATCGGCGAGATGGTCAAGGGCGTTGGCCGTCAGTACCTGGTGAGCAATGCGCAGTTGCAGGATTACCGTGCGGTGATGCTGGAACTGGACTACGCGCCGGGCAAGCCAGTGACCCTGGACCTGGAAGCGGCCGAAGCCCTGGGCGTCGGCGAAGGCGCCAGCGTGCGCCTGGTAGCGGTTTAAAAAGCAGAGTTTCGCGGGTGGCTGCACAGCGGCCCGTCTGAGGAGATAGCATGATCGTTCGTCCCGTACGCAGCAGCGATTTACCGGCCCTGATTGAGTTGGCGCGCAGCACCGGCACCGGTCTCACCACCTTGCCGGCCAACGAAGAGCGCCTGACCCACCGGGTGGGCTGGGCTGAAAAGACTTTTCGCGGCGAAGCCGGGCGCGGCGATGCCGACTACCTGTTTGTGCTGGAAAGCGACGAAGGCCGCGTGGTGGGGATTTGCGCCATTGCCGGCGCCGTGGGCTTGCGTGAGCCGTGGTACAACTTCCGGGTCGGCCTGACGGTCAGTGCCTCCCAGGAGCTGAATATCTACCGCGAGATCCCCACGCTGTTCCTGGCCAACGACCTGACGGGCAACTCCGAGCTGTGCTCGCTGTTTTTGCACGCCGATTACCGCAACGGCCTCAACGGCCGCATGCTGGCCAAGGCGCGGATGCTGTTTATCGCCGAGTTCCCGCAGCTGTTTGGCAACAAAATCATCGCCGAGATGCGCGGGGTGTCCAATGACGCCGGGCGTTCGCCGTTCTGGGAGAGCCTGGGCCGGCACTTCTTCAAGATGGAATTCAGCCAGGCCGACTACCTCACCGGCGTGGGCAACAAGGCGTTTATCGCCGAACTGATGCCCAAGTTCCCGCTGTACACCTGCTTTTTGTCTGAAGATGCGCGCAACGTGATCGGCAAGGTTCATCCCGATACCGAGCCGGCCTTGAGCATGCTCAAGAGCGAGGGTTTCAGCTACCAGGGCTATGTCGATATCTTCGACGCGGGTCCTGCGGTGGAGTGCGAGACCAGCAAGATCCGCGCGGTGCGTGACAGCCAGGCGCTGGTGCTGGCCATCGGCACGCCGGGGGACGATGCCACGCCGTTTTTGATGCACAACCGTAAACGTGAAGAGTGCCGCATTACCGCCGCGCCGGCGCGCCTGGCTGCCGGCACCCTGGTGGTCGATCCGCTGACCGCCAAGCGCCTGCAACTGGTGGCCGGTGATCAAGTGCGTGCCGTACCGTTGTCTGCTGCCCGGGAGTCGAAATAATGAATTCGCTGTATATCGCAGGGAGCTGGCTGGCTGGCCAGGGTGAGCGCTTTGAGTCGCTGAACCCGGTGACCCAGCACGTGGTCTGGGCTGGCAATGGCGCCAGCGTCGAACAGGTCGAGTCCGCCGTGCAGGCCGCACGCCAGGCCTTCCCGGCCTGGGCCGGGCGCCCGCTGGAAGAGCGCATCGGCGTGCTGGAAACCTTTGCCGCCACCCTGAAAAGCCGCGCCGATGAAATCGCCCGCTGCATCGGTGAGGAAACCGGCAAGCCGCTGTGGGAGTCGGCCACCGAAGTCACCAGCATGGCCAATAAAATCGCGATCTCGGTGCAAAGCTACCGCGAACGTACCGGCGAGAAGAGTGGCCCCCTGGGCGACGCCACTGCCGTGTTGCGCCACAAGCCTCACGGCGTGGTCGCGGTATTCGGCCCTTACAACTTCCCGGGCCACTTGCCCAACGGGCACATCGTCCCGGCCTTGCTCGCGGGTAATACCGTGTTGTTCAAGCCAAGCGAACTGACCCCTAAAGTGGCCGAGCTGACGGTGCAGTGCTGGGTCGAAGCCGGCCTGCCGGCGGGCGTGTTGAACCTGCTGCAAGGCGCGCGGGAGACCGGGATCGCCCTGGCCTCCAATCCAGGCATCGATGGCCTGTTCTTCACCGGCTCCAGCCGCACCGGTAACCACTTGCACCAGCAATTCGCCGGGCGCCCGGACAAGATCCTGGCGCTGGAGATGGGCGGCAACAACCCGCTGGTGGTGGACCAGGTGGCCGATGTGGACGCGGCGGTCTACACCATCATCCAGTCGGCCTTTATTTCTGCCGGCCAGCGCTGCACCTGTGCCCGGCGCCTGCTGGTGCCGGAAGGCGCCTGGGGCGATGCACTGCTGGCGCGCCTGGTTGCCGTCAGCGCGACCATTGCCGTGGGGGCCTTCGACCAGCAACCGCCGCCATTCATGGGCTCGGTGATTTCCCTGGGCGCGGCCAAGGCCTTGATGGAGGCCCAGGAGCTGATGCTGGCCAACGGCGCCGTGGCGCTGCTGGAAATGACCCAGCCCCAGGCGCAGGCCGCCTTGCTGACACCGGGCATCATCGACGTGACGGGCGTGACCGAGCGCGAGGACGAAGAACTGTTCGGCCCGTTGCTGCAAGTGATTCGCTACGCGGATTTCGCTGCGGCGATCAGCGAGGCCAACAACACCCAGTACGGCCTGGCCGCAGGTTTGCTGTCAGACTCCGAGGCGCGCTACCAGCAATTCTGGCTGCAAAGCCGGGCCGGTATCGTCAACTGGAACAAACAGCTGACCGGCGCCGCGAGCACCGCGCCCTTTGGTGGGGTAGGGGCCTCGGGCAATCATCGCGCCAGTGCTTATTACGCGGCGGATTATTGTGCGTACCCGGTGGCGTCCCTGGAAACCTCGAGCCTGGTCTTGCCCGCCGCGCTGACTCCGGGTGTAACGTTGATCTAAATGTGGGATCGGGTTTGCAGAGACAGGTTTGTGGTGTGTTGAAGACCTTTGATGCCTATAAAAACAGATGTTCGTGGAGCCTCGCCGATGAAATCCTGTGAAGTCAATTTTGACGGTCTCGTGGGGCCGACCCATAACTACGGCGGTCTGTCCTACGGCAACGTCGCGTCCCAGAGCAACAGCCAGCAATCTTCCAACCCCAAGGAGGCGGCGCTGCAGGGCCTGGCGAAAATGAAAGCCCTGATGGACATGGGCTTTGTGCAAGGTGTGCTCGCCCCCCAGGAGCGCCCGGATGTGGCCGCATTGCGCAACCTTGGCTTTGCCGGTAGCGACGCCCAGGTGATCCAGCAGGCGGCCAAGCAGGCGATGCCTTTACTGGTGGCCAGTTGTTCCGCATCGAGCATGTGGGTGGCCAACGCCGCGACCGTCAGCCCGAGTGCCGACACGGCCGACGGCCGCGTGCATTTCACCGCCGCCAACCTCAACTGCAAATACCACCGCAGCATCGAGCACCCGACCACCAGCCGTGTGCTGGGGGCGATGTTTGCCGATCAGCAGCACTTTGCCCACCACGCCGCATTGCCGGCCGTGACGCAGTTCGGTGACGAAGGCGCCGCCAACCACACCCGCTTCTGCCGCGACTATGGCGAGGCGGGCGTGGAATTCTTCGTGTTCGGCCGCAGTGCGTTCGACACCCGCTACCCGGCGCCGCAAAAGTACCCGGCGCGCCAGACCCTCGAAGCGTCCCAGGCGGTCGCCCGTTTGCATGGCCTGCAGGACAGCGGGGTGGTCTACGGCCAGCAGAACCCGGCGGTGATCGATGCCGGGGTGTTCCACAACGACGTGATCGCGGTGGGCAACGGTGAAGTGCTGTTCTATCACGAGGACGCGTTCCTCAATACCGAACAGATGCTCGCCGAACTGCAGGCCAAGCTGGGCAAGCTCGGCGGCAACTTCCAGGCGATCTGCGTGCCCCGCGCTCTGGTCAGCGTCGAAGACGCCGTGCGCTCCTACCTGTTCAACAGCCAGTTGCTGAGCCGCGCCGACGGTTCGATGCTGTTGATCGTGCCCGAAGAGTGCCACAACAACGAGCGCGTCTGGCATTACTTGCAAGACCTGACCCGTTCCGGCGGGCCGATTGGCGAAGTGAAAGTCTTCGACCTCAAGCAAAGCATGCAGAACGGCGGCGGCCCGGCCTGCCTGCGTTTGCGCGTGGCGTTGAAGGAGGCTGAACTGGCGGCGGTCAATCCAGGGGTTATCATGACGGCGCCGCTGTATGAAACGTTGACCCAATGGGTCGGCAAGCACTACCGCGACAGCCTGCGCGAAACCGACCTGGCCGACCCGCAGTTGCTGCTCGAATGTCGCACGGCATTGGATGAACTGACGCAAATCCTTAAACTGGGCTCGGTTTATCCTTTCCAGATCAATTAAAGCCCCCACGGCTGAGACCTATTTATGACCACCGATACCCTGAAGCTGATCCTTGAAGACACCGACGGCACCCAGCTGGAAACCTCCTGCACCCGCCTCGCCGTGGTGTGGCAGGGCAAGGAAATCTGGATCCAGCACGACGGCCGTGGCCAACTGCTGATCGGCGTGGACGTGGAAGAAGGTGATGCCGAATACGCCAACCTGCTGATGCGCCCCCTGGCCACCAACCTGATGAGCCTGCAGCTGGAAATGGAACCGGCCGACGTTGAAGGTGATGACGACGACCACGTCCACGGCCCAGGCTGCAACCACTAAGGAAGCTGCTCTATGCTCGCCCTCGGCAAACTGCTTGAACTGACCCTCGCCGGTCGTGAACCGGCGCAAAAAATTCAACTGACTGTCGACGGCGTGCAAATGCGCTGGCTGAGCGAAGGGGCGCTGGAAGTCCGGCCGCCCCAGGCTCGCGACAATGGCGCCGATGTGCTGTTGTCCAGTGGCATCCATGGCAATGAAACGGCACCGATCGAGTTGCTCGACCGCTTGCTGCACGGCATTGCCCGCGGGGAGATCAAGCCTCGCACCCGTATTCTGTTCCTGTTCGGCAACCCCGAGGCCATGCGTCGCGGCGAGCGTTACCTGGAACAGGACGTCAACCGGCTGTTCAATGGCCGTCACGAACAAAGCATCGGCCCCGAAGCCATACGCGCTGGCGAGCTTGAACAGTTGGCCCGTACCTTCTTCAGCGTGCCCGACCGTTCGCGCCTGCACTACGACCTGCACACGGCCATCCGGGGCTCGAAGATCGAACAGTTCGCCCTGTACCCGTGGAAAGAAGGGCGCCAGCATTCACGTGCCGAACTGGCCCGCCTGCGGGCGGCCGGTATGGCTGCGGTGCTGTTGCAGAACAAGACTTCCATCACCTTCACCGCCTTTACCTACGAACAGCTGGAGGCCGAGTCATTCACCCTGGAATTGGGCAAGGCCCGGCCATTCGGGCAGAACCAGGGGGTGGACGTCTCGCGCCTGGAAACCCGCCTCAAGCAGATCATCGAAGGCAACGAGCCGGCCACCGAGGGCCTGGACGGCCTGAAGTTGTTCAGCGTGGCCCGGGAAGTCATCAAGCACAGCGATGCCTTCACCCTGCATTTGCCGGCGGATGTGGAGAACTTTTCAGAACTGGAGAAGGGCTACCTGCTGGCCGAGGACATTGCCAAGACCCGCTGGGTGATCGAGGAGGAGGGCGCGCGCATCATCTTCCCCAACCCGAAGGTCAAGAATGGGCTTCGGGCGGGGATCCTGATTGTGCCGACGGATGACCAGGGGCTGGTCTAGGCCCTGTCAGTTGTCATAGCGCTCGCGCAGTGGCAGCCCCAATTCCTTGCGCAGAGCATTTTCGGTGAAGGGTTCAGGGTTGGTATCGGTAGGGGGGGTGTCGGGGTCGTCGTCATAGTCGAAGAGGTAGTCGGAGGCTGGCAGGCCAACAGCTTGTTGTTCTTGCCTGGGAATTATTGCGCCGCCTGGCACATTCTGGATGGCCCCGGGCACTGTGCTGCCGGTGACGTAGTTGTACGCATGGCAGAGTTCATGGAAGAGGATGATGATGGGCGGTTCCGGTGCGTCGGGCAGGCTATTGCTGGTGTTGATCCAGATACTTCCGCCATAGGACCCGCTTCCGCGCTGGCCATTTTTGATGTAGGCGTTGGGGCTTGGAGCATCGGTGGCGATAAAGTCGTGTCTCTTGGAGAGGGTGAGCTCATTGATGGTGATGGGGAGGCCGGACTTGAGGGCGGCCTGGTGCAGCACATTGAGCAGTTTTTGCCCTGTGGGCGAACTGAGCAGTAGCCGCAGGTCATCGTGGATGCGCTCGATAAATGACGCGCTACCCTTGACGGTGATCCCACTTTGGCTGAGGTCTTTGGGCTCTATCAGGGTGGAGCGGGAGCTCGGTTGGCCGTTCGGCATCGAGGCGAAGGCTTCTGCGCTCGTCGGGCAGTTGACGAGGAGTGTGCTGTGTGAGGTGTGATAGGTGATGTCGTCCGGCTTGAGTGCTGTCACCAGGTCTCTTTTTCCCTGGCCGGTAAAGATGACATTGCTGGAGGGGCCTGCCTTGATATGGTCGTTGCCAGGGCCCCCACTGAGGATGTTATGGCCTGTGCCGCCGGTGATGTCGTCATTGCCCTGGCCACCATCAATGAACGAAAAGCCGCCGCCCATCACATCGTCGTCGCCTGGACCTGCGTAGACGGTGATGCGGGCCTCCTTGCCGGCTGTCACATCATCATCCCCCTCGCCGGTATCAATGTAGTTCGAGCCGCCGTGGACGATCACGTCGTCGTTTCCCGCCCCGGTGTAGAACGAGGTGATCGAGGCGGCACTGATGATTCTGTCGTCGCCCTCGCCGGTATTGACGATGATGGGCGTGTCGATGTTGTCTGCGATGAACTGGTCATTGCCGCCCTGGGTGATGAAGACCAGGGTTTGGTTATACGCGGGGAGAATGCAGTAGAGTTCGTCGTTGATTTCCAGCATCAGCGTAATGTCTGGAAAAAACGGCACGCCCAGGCCTGTGGGCTGGGTGCCCAGGTCGATGTCGGGGTTGGGGGCGACAGACTGTAGCCGGTCCATTTCATGAGCGTCCTTGTGCCGGAGTACAAGGTTGTCATGCCGATCTTGTGTGATGAACACCAATTGGTGGGCGTGGGGCGATTTGCGGATTTCGATCGTAACGTGATCGGTTGCACGAACCGGATAGGTCGTGAAGTTGCCCCGGCCACCCTGGACTTCATTGTTGATGTGTAGCGAATGTTCCGCTCCTCGCAAGTCGCCGAAGATGAAATAGACGCCTCGCCGTTGCAGCTCGTGCATTTCCCGATCGGCCGGGTTGTCTGAAGTGATCAATTATGAGTCTCCCTGTTAAGTGAGGGTCGCAGGCTCGCGACGCCAGGCTCACTTGACCGCAGATCGGGAAGCAAAGAGAGGTACTTATTGCAGGCCCAAAAAAAGCCGCCCGGTCAGGGGCGGCTTTTGTTCAGCGGCTGCTGGCGTGATCAGACGGCCAGCTTGTGCTGCTCGCTGCGCTGGATGGCGCGGATCTTGTGCAGCGTGTCGGCGCAGGTCTGCGCAGCTTCCTTGCCCTTGTGCACAAAGTGCTCGGAGAAGAAGGCGTGGTGCTCGCTGCCCGCGTGGAAATGATGGGGCGTGAGAGACACCGAGAACACCGGCACTTCGGTTTCCAGTTGCACCTGCATCAGGCCGCTGACCACCGACTGGGCGACGAACTCATGGCGGTAGATCCCGCCGTCCACCACCAGGGCGGCGGCGACAATGCCGGCGTAACGGCCGGTCTTGGCCAGCAGCTTGGCGTGCAGGGGCATTTCAAAGGCGCCGCCGACTTCAAAGAAATCGATGTCCGATTCTTGGTAGCCCTGGGCGAGCATTTCGGTGAGGAAGCCTTTACGGCTTTGATCAACAATATCTTTGTGCCAGCAAGCCTGGATAAACGCGACGCGCTCACCGTGGTGGTGTTTGCTCTTGCTGTCGATTGCAGTGGGTTGCATGTTCTGACTCCTGTTTATGAAAAAAACAGGGCGTTATGAATCGAATGGGATTTAAGGGTGCGAGCGACTATGTCATGCAGGTATGCAATCAGCGTACGGCCCTTAGGTGTCAATCCCGTTCTCTCTTCATCCGGACTATGACCGTCGGCCCCGGGATCACACCGGGTCTGCTGACCTTGGCGCCGTCCTGCGTGAGCAGTTCGAGGCGCCAAGCGCTCGCGGGCTATGCGCATTGCGCGCAATTACCGCCGGTGGGGAATTGCACCCCGCCCTGAGAACGTTGCCGCCAGAACCCTGGCGACGCAGAGTTTTTACCATACATTTCAAAAAACTGCATAGGGTGCTTGTTAATATCGACTATCGACAGATTTGCTGGCGGCCCTTGCAGGTGTCGGCTTGATATTTGCCGGTGATGCCCGCAGTAATCGGTTACAACAGGGAATTCCCCACTCGCAGAGGCCCGCTTGATGTCCGTGATTGATCTTCGTAGTGACACCGTGACCCAACCCACGCCAGGCATGCGCGATGCCATGGCCAGCGCGCCGAGCGGCGATGATGTCTATGGTGAAGACCCCAGCGTCAACCTGCTGGAAGCCGAACTGGCCCAGCGCCTGGGGTTTGCCGCCGCGCTGTTTGTGCCCACCGGCACCATGAGCAACCTGCTGGCGCTGATGGCCCACTGTGAGCGGGGCGAGGAATACATCGTCGGCCAGCAGGCCCACACCTACAAATACGAAGGTGGCGGCGCGGCGGTGCTGGGTTCGATCCAGCCGCAACCCCTGGAAGTGCAGGCGGACGGTTCGCTGGACCTGGCCCAGGTTGCCGAGGCGATCAAGCCAGACGACTTCCACTTCGCCCGCACCCGGTTGTTGGCGTTGGAAAACACCATGCAGGGCAAAGTATTGCCCATGAGCTACCTGGCCGCTGCCCGCGCATTTACCCGCGAGCATGGCCTGGCCCTGCACCTGGACGGCGCGCGCCTGTACAACGCGGCCGTCAAGCTGGGCGTGGAGGCCCGGGAGATTGCCGGGCATTTCGATTCGGTCTCGGTGTGCCTGTCCAAGGGCCTTGGCGCGCCGGTGGGCTCGGTGCTGTGTGGCGCCAGTGCGTTGATCGCCAGGGCCCGCCGTTTGCGCAAGATGGTCGGCGGCGGCATGCGCCAGGCCGGTTCGCTGGCGGCGGCGGGGCTGTATGCCCTGGACCACCAGGTGGCGCGCCTGGCCGACGACCACGCCAATGCCCAATGGCTGGGCGATGAACTGCGCCGGGCCGGCTACAGCGTGGAGCCGGTACAGACCAATATGGTCTACGTGCAGATCGGCGAGCAGGCCCAGGCCCTGAAGGCCTTTGCCCAGGCGCGCGGGATCAAGTTGAGTGCCGCGCCGCGCCTGCGCATGGTCACGCACCTGGACGTCAGCCGGGCACAAATCGAACACGTGTTGGCGACATTTGTCGAGTTTTCCCGGAAATGACAGTGCAGACCGTCTAATTGACTGTTTCTATCGTATAAACACGCTGTACCACGGGCAAAGGGCCGATATAATGCGGCCCTTTGCCGTCGCTCCGTCTGATTGATGTTGCGCACTGGCCTTTGGCCGCAGCCTCCGTGGAAGAACCTAATGAAAAGCGCAGAAATCCGTGAAGCCTTCCTTCGCTTCTTCGAAGAGCAAGGTCACACCCGTGTCTCCTCCAGCTCTTTGATCCCAGGCAATGACCCAACCCTGCTGTTCACCAACGCGGGGATGAACCAGTTCAAGGACTGCTTCCTGGGCCAGGAAAAACGCGCCTACACCCGTGCTGTCAGCAGCCAGAAGTGCGTGCGCGCCGGTGGTAAGCACAACGACCTGGAAAACGTCGGCTACACCGCCCGTCACCACACCTTTTTCGAAATGCTCGGCAACTTCAGCTTTGGCGATTATTTCAAGCAAGACGCGATCAACTTCGCCTGGACCTTCCTCACCGGCGTGCTGAAACTGCCGAAGGAAAAGCTCTGGGTGACGGTCTACGCCAGTGATGACGAGGCCTACGACATCTGGACCAAGGACGTCGGCGTGCCGGCCGAGCGCATGGTGCGTATCGGCGACAACAAGGGCGCCCCGTACGCCTCCGACAACTTCTGGACCATGGGCGATACCGGCCCGTGCGGCCCGTGCACCGAGATCTTCTACGACCACGGCGCCGATATCTGGGGTGGCCCACCGGGCTCGCCAGAGGAAGACGGCGACCGCTACATCGAGATCTGGAACAACGTATTCATGCAGTTCAACCGCACCGCCGATGGCGTGTTGCATCCGTTGCCAGCGCCGTCGGTGGACACCGGCATGGGCCTGGAGCGGATCAGTGCGGTGATGCAGCACGTGCACTCCAACTACGAAATCGACCTGTTCCAAAGCCTGCTGGCGGCGGCGGCCAAGGCTATCGGCTGCGCCAACGAAGACCAGGCCTCGCTCAAAGTGGTGGCTGACCACATCCGTTCCTGCGGCTTCCTGATTGCCGATGGCGTGCTGCCGTCCAACGAAGGCCGTGGCTACGTGCTGCGTCGCATCATTCGTCGCGCCTGCCGCCACGGTAACAAGCTGGGCGCCAGTGGCAGCTTTTTCTACCAGATCGTCGCGGCCCTGGTGGCCGAGATGGGCCAGGCGTTCCCGGAGCTGACACAGAACCAGGCGCACATCGAGCGCGTGCTCAAGGCTGAAGAAGAGCAGTTCGCCAAGACCCTGGAGCAGGGCCTGAAAATCCTCGAGCAAGACCTCGCCGAGTTGAAAGGCGACGTGGTGCCGGGCGATGTGGTGTTCAAGCTCTACGACACCTACGGCTTCCCGATGGACCTGACCGGCGATATCGCCCGCGAGCGCAACCTGACCCTCGACGAGGCCGGTTTCGAGCGCGAGATGGAGGCCCAGCGTGTGCGCGCCCGTTCGGCCAGCGCCTTTGGCATGGACTACAACAGCCTGGTCAAGGTTGACGTGGCCACCGAATTCACCGGTTACACCGCCACCAGCGGCTCGGCCAAGGTGATTGCCCTTTATAAGGACGGGCAGTCGGTCGACGTCTTGAATGAAGGCGATGACGGCGTGGTGATCCTCGATCAGACGCCGTTCTACGCCGAATCCGGTGGCCAGATTGGCGACTGCGGTGTGCTCAAGGCCGCGTCCGGTCGTTTTGATGTGCGTGACACCACCAAGACTGGCGGCGCATTCCTGCACCACGGTGTGCTGGCCTCGGGCAGCCTGGTGGTGGGCGCGCCCGTGCAAACCCAGGTGGACGCCGACGTGCGCCACGCCACGTCGTTGAACCACTCGGCCACCCACTTGCTGCACGCCGCGCTGCGCCAGGTATTGGGCGAGCACGTGCAGCAGAAGGGCTCGTTGGTCGACAGCCAGCGCCTGCGCTTCGACTTCAGCCACTTTGAAGCGATCAAGCCGGAGCAGATCAAGGCCCTGGAAGATATCGTCAACGCCGAGGTGCGCAAGAACACCCCGGTGGAAACCGAAGAAACCGATATCGAGACCGCCAAGGCCAAAGGCGCCATGGCGCTGTTCGGCGAGAAATACGGTGACAACGTGCGCGTGCTGAGCATGGGCGGCAGTTTCTCTGTGGAGCTGTGCGGTGGTATCCATGCCCAGCGCACCGGCGACATCGGCCTGCTGAAAATCATCAGCGAAGGCGGTGTGGCGTCCGGCGTCCGGCGTATCGAGGCGGTGACCGGCGCTGCGGCCCTGGCCTACCTCAATGCGGCTGAAGAACAACTCAAGGAAGCGGCGACCCTGGTCAAGGGCAGTCGTGACAACCTGATCGACAAGCTCTCTGCTGTCCTGGAACGCAACCGCCAGCTGGAAAAACAGCTGGAACAGTTGCAGGCCAAGGCGGCCAGCGCAGCGGGCGACGACTTGTCGGCCTCGGCCCTGGATATCAAGGGCGTGAAGGTTCTGGCCGCACGCCTGGACGGTCAGGACGGCAAGGCGTTGTTGGCCTTGGTCGATCAGTTGAAGAACAAGCTCGGCCGCGCAGTGATCCTGCTCGGCAGTGTCCATGAGGAAAAGGTCGTACTGGTTGCCGGTGTAACCAAGGACCTGACTGGCCAACTCAAGGCTGGTGATTTGATGAAACAAGCCGCTGCGGCAGTGGGCGGGAAGGGCGGTGGTCGTCCAGACATGGCGCAAGGCGGTGGTGTAGACGCCGGTGCCCTGGACGCGGCCCTGGCCCTGACCGTGCCGTTTGTCGAAGCCGGTATTTAAGGCGCTGTTAACGAGCCCGTGGTCTAGTCATGGGCATGTTTAGGTGCTGGACGATTTGTTTATTGGGCGCCCCTTTACGGGCTGAGGCGGCTTAGAAATGGCTTTGATCGTACAGAAATTTGGAGGCACCTCGGTCGGCTCTGTCGAAAGAATCGAGCAGGTCGCCGACAAGGTTAAGAAATTCCGCGATGCCGGCGATGACCTGGTGGTGGTGCTGTCGGCCATGAGCGGCGAGACCAATCGCCTGATCGACCTGGCCAAGCAAATCAGTGGTGATCAGGCGCCGCTGGCGCGTGAGCTGGATGTGATCGTGTCCACCGGTGAGCAGGTGACCATTGCCCTGTTGGCCATGGCGCTGAACAAGCGTGGCGTGCCTGCGGTGTCCTACACGGGCACCCAGGTGCGGATCCTGACGGACAGCGCGCATACCAAGGCGCGTATCCTGCAGATCGACGACCAGAAGATCCGGGGTGACCTGAAGGCCGGTCGCGTGGTGGTGGTCGCCGGTTTCCAGGGCGTCGACGAGCACGGCAATATCACGACCCTGGGCCGTGGCGGTTCCGACACCACCGGTGTGGCGCTGGCGGCAGCCCTGAAGGCTGACGAATGCCAGATCTACACCGATGTGGACGGCGTCTACACCACCGACCCGCGGGTAGTGTCCGTGGCTCAGCGCCTGGACAAGATCACCTTTGAAGAGATGCTGGAAATGGCCAGCCTCGGGTCCAAGGTGTTGCAGATCCGTGCGGTGGAGTTCGCCGGCAAGTACAACGTACCGCTGCGCGTATTGCACAGCTTCAAGGAGGGTCCGGGCACCCTCATTACTATTGATGAAGAGGAATCCATGGAACAGCCGATCATTTCCGGCATCGCCTTCAATCGCGATGAAGCCAAGCTGACCATCCGTGGCGTGCCAGACACCCCGGGCGTGGCCTTCAAGATCCTCGGGCCGATCAGTGCCGCGAACATTGAAGTCGACATGATCGTGCAGAACGTTGCGCACGATAACACCACCGACTTCACCTTCACGGTGCACCGCAACGAGTACGATGCGGCCGAGCGGATCCTGCAGAACACGGCCCAGGAAATCGGGGCCCGTGAAGTGGTTGGCGACACCAAGATCGCCAAGGTGTCGATCGTCGGTGTGGGCATGCGCTCCCATGCGGGTGTTGCCAGCCGTATGTTCGAGTCCCTGGCCAAGGAAACCATCAATATCCAGATGATCTCCACGTCGGAGATCAAGGTGTCGGTGGTGATCGAAGAGAAGTACCTGGAGCTGGCTGTGCGTGCACTGCACACCGCTTTTGAACTGGACGCGCCGGCCCGACAGGGCGAGTAACGCGTTGCCAGGAAGGCGCGGTTGATCCGCGCCTTTCTTTTTTGTCGGGTGAGGGCGCAAGCCTGTTCTTTTGCCCGGGCTCGACAATACTTAGGCATGCCGGGCCATGGCCGCAGGGTCATGGGTCCAAGGCCTTTTTTTGCAGACTGTTGTTCCCGAAATGAAATGCGTGAGGAGAAAGGTATGCTGATTCTGACTCGTCGATGCGCAGAAAGCCTGATTATTGGTGATGGCGAAATCACCGTGACCGTGCTCGGCGTCAAAGGCAATCAAGTGCGGATTGGGGTCAATGCCCCCAAAGAGGTGGCTGTCCACCGTGAGGAAATCTACCTGCGGATCAAGAAAGAGAAGGACGACGAACCAAGCCATTAATTTTTATCGTTTTTTATGTTTGCAAACGGGGATGAAGCTGGTTAATATACGCCCCGTGTTGCGGAGAGCTGGCCGAGTGGCCGAAGGCGCTCCCCTGCTAAGGGAGTACACCTCAAAAGGGTGTCGGGGGTTCGAATCCCCCGTTCTCCGCCATTATTTGCTTAGTACGTTGCAATCTGGTTTTTTCGCTAAGTTGTTGAAATTAAACGAAAAAATAGCTTTACATAGAGATTGAACGGCCTATAATGCGCGGCAACAAATGCACTCGTAGCTCAGCTGGATAGAGTACTCGGCTACGAACCGAGCGGTCACAGGTTCGAATCCTGTCGAGTGCACCATTTAAGAGTTAGTTGCAGCAATGCAGGTAACTTGGCTCCAACCAGTCGTGATCTGGTATAAAACCACAATCTGCACTCGTAGCTCAGCTGGATAGAGTACTCGGCTACGAACCGAGCGGTCACAGGTTCGAATCCTGTCGAGTGCACCATACAAACAAAAAGCCCGCCAAGTGCGGGCTTTTTGCCGTCTGGGGTTTTATTTCCCGGCTGCCGGTTGAGCGTGGCCGTGTAGGAATAGTCTCGGACAGGGAGGTTTTTCTCTCGCCCATGTGTTTTCTTTTCTGCGGCTGTCGTCGCAGTTTCATAAGTGTGGGCAACACTCAGCTTTGTTGCGCAAGCGCTTGTTCTTTCCAGTTTTTTAACGTTTAAAGCGGGCGCACGGTGTATCATTGCGCCCGTCAGCCCCGCCGGGGCTTGTGGAATACCTCCATGGACTTACCCAGTAGTTACTCAGTACCCCGTTTTACCAATCATGAATTGACTGATTGATCCTTCCGGCGTGCCCCGCTGCTGGGAGTGGAGTTCGCCTATGACCGAAGTTGAAGTAAAGAAAACACAAGAAAGCCTGCAGGATCGCCTGGCTCAAGTCGTCGAGCTGCTGCAGCGCCAGCGTGTGGTCGAAGATCTGACCCATCGCCAGGAAGGCCCTCATCAAGACCGGGTCGAGAACCTGGTCCACCGGCAGAACCTCGTCGAATTGCAGCGCAAGCTCGATGACCTGCACTCTGCCGACGTTGCCTACATCCTTGAAGCCCTGCCGCTGGACGACCGTCTGACGCTCTGGCAGCTGGTCAAGGCTGATCGCGATGGCGACATCCTCCTTGAAGTATCCGATTCGGTGCGTGAAACCCTGATCGCCGACATGGACGATCACGAGCTCCTGGCGGCAGCCAAGGAGATGGACGCTGACGAACTGGCCGACCTGGCCCCTGAACTGCCCCGTGATGTTGTGCATGAGCTGATGGAGACCCTTGACGGTCAACAGCGTGAGCGCGTGCGCTCCGCGTTGTCCTATGACGAGGAGCAAGTCGGCGCATTGATGGACTTCGAGATGGTCACTATCCGCGAGGATGTCAGCCTGGAAGTGGTCCTGCGTTACCTGCGGCGCCTCAAGGAGCTGCCGGGGCACACCGACAAGCTGTTTGTGGTCGACTACGAAGGCATCCTCAAGGGCGTGCTGCCGATCAAGCGCCTGCTGGTCAATGACCCGGATAAACAGGTTGCCGAGGTCATGGCCAGCGACCCGGTAAGCTTTCATCCTGATGAAGATGCCTACGATGCCGCCCAGGCATTCGAGCGTTATGACTTGATTTCGGCCCCGGTGGTCGACAAGAACGGCAAGCTGATCGGCCGTTTGACTATCGACGAGATGGTCGACCTGATCCGTGAAGAAAGCGAAAACGAAGTCCTCAACATGGCGGGTCTGCGTGAAGAGGAAGATATTTTTGCGTCAGTCTGGCGATCCCTGAGCAACCGTTGGGCGTGGCTGGCGGTCAACCTGATCACGGCATTTATTGCCTCGCGGGTCATTGGCCTGTTTGAAGGCTCTATCGAGAAACTGGTGGCGCTGGCGGCGCTGATGCCGATCGTGGCTGGTATTGGTGGCAACTCGGGTAACCAGACCATCACCATGATTGTGCGGGCGATGGCCCTGGATCAGGTGAGCACTGGGAACACCTCGCGCCTGATGCGCAAGGAGCTGGCGGTGGGCTTGATCAATGGCCTGGTGTGGGGTGGGGTTATCGGTGTGGTGGCCTACCTGCTGTATGACAGCTGGTCCCTGGGCGTGGTCATGACCGCGGCCATGACCCTCAACCTGCTGTTGGCGGCACTGATGGGGGTATTGATCCCCATGACCCTGGCGCGCCTTGGGCGCGATCCTGCGATGGGTGCCAGTGTGATGATCACGGCCATGACCGACAGTGGTGGCTTCTTCATCTTCCTGGGTTTGGCGACGATCTTCCTGCTTTGAACCCAATAGGAGCCGGCAAGCCGGCTCCTGCATTCAAAGTAAAAATCCCATGCAAAAAAAGCCAGCGCAAGGCTGGCTTTCAGCGTTCAGTTGCCGATTATTCGGCTTCTGCGGCTGCCTCAACGTCGTGGGCAATCAGCGACACCAGCGCGTTTTGCTGACGATGGGACAGTTGGCGAAACCGCTGTAGCAGCTCACGCTCGTGCAGTGACAGCTCCGGGCTGTCCATGCGCATGTTCAGTTCGTCACCCAGCGCGCCTTCCTGAATAAGGCTTTGCTCCATGCGCGCGATGATTTCAGAGTTCATGCTGCGGTGATGATTGCGAGCCACCTCGGCAATGCGTTCCCGCATTCCGTCTGGCAGACGTACGACGAACTTGTCAGCCGTACGGCTGGAATAAATTGCCTGTTTCAATGGGCGCATATATTTAACCGGTTAGTTCAGGGGAGCGGTTTTTGGAATTGGCCGCAAGATGTGTGTTAGGACAAGGCTTGCGGACAAATGTTCAACCTGAATTGCAAAGAGGCCGCATCATGCCTCAAATTTGCCAGTTCCTTGGCGTCAATTCTGTGACAAATATTGAACTGCATAAAGGCTTTATGCCAGTACTCATTTTCAAATTTGCGGACTGGTTGGAAAACTTTTCTGCCGGCCGATCTGACTGAGGATCTGCCCGCAGGCTCTCGATGCAAGAGGGTTTTCGGGCGCACATCCTATAGCAATGTGGCTTTTTGCCCTTAATTTTAAGACTAGTGGCAAATGGCCGATTTGCGAGCCGAGGCGATATAAGGTCGGGTGGCATGCGGAGGGGATTGGCAGGGTGTCAATCTCTCGTCGCAGAGGCGTTCAGCGCAGGACGGGGTCGAACTTGAAGCGACGCCCGACGACCACGGCGATCACCAATGCGACGGCGAACACGGCGCAGGCGCCGAGGCAAAGGGTCTGCCAGTGCGCCGATGGAGGATTGAGCCCCAGGATGCCCGTGGACACGGCCAGGACGAGAAATAGCCAGGCTGGCTTGGTCATGGTGGGCTCGCTTAGAAGATCCAGTGTTCAGAAGAGCTGCTGGCCTGCGTGCCCTGTGTCAGGTGCGCCGACGATTGGCCATTGGCTGTCATCACGGCCAGTTGAGGTCGTTGCTGGGTCTGGTGGCTACCCGTGTGGCTGATCTGTGCCGTATCGCTGTCGCTGCTGGCCTGGAAGTGGAACATCACCAGTACGGCCAAGGCCAGGGCGTTCAGGATCAGAAGTGTGCTGTTCATGGGTGTTTCCCCGTGTTCACGTGCAGGACCGTTTTATAAGCATAAAGAGTGCAGTCATCGTGCCAGCGGTTAATTTGAAAAATATCATTGTAAATCAATGATATAGATTGATCTCAAATGTATGGCTCGTTGCAATATGCAATGATGGCATTTCGCATCAATGCATTTTGCACGATGGCGTGGGTGGGCCCGTGGGCCCAGGTTTATCGCTGGCGGGGCGGGATGAAGGCTTACGCCTAAAAAGCTGACGGACGACATGACAAAACTCACCTTGGCCGTTAACATGCACGCCGTCTGTCGCAACGCCATCTGGCCGTGCGCCTGTCATTAGTCCCAGTAGCTCAATTGGATAGAGCATCCCCCTCCTAAGGGGAAGGTTGGCCGTTCGAACCGGCCCTGGGACACCATTTTGCAGTCTCGCCGCCCACCCGGCCGAGACGCTGAAAAACCCCACTCAGCCTGCGCTGGTGGGGTTTTTTTATGGGTGGCTGCTTTCTTGGCCGTTTGGCCAGTGCCTTCAGCCTGGCTGGCGAGATATATTGTCACAACCTTGTACCGCGCCTTGTGTCTGAGTGCGTCTGACAGGTAACGCAACGGCGAAGGAACTGTTGGCTGTCGAGTTCATCGAAGGCTGCATGCTTGAACGTTACCGGATCCAAATGCTTCTGGGCGCCTGTGTCGTCAGGTGCCTGGGTTTAACGATGCTTCGCCCTCGGTCTATTGTGTCAATAGCCTGAAACCCACTGCAAGGAGCCGCTCGGACCGCCGATGCGCCAGATCTGGAAATCTTTTCGAGCCCTTTATTTCGCCTCCTTGATGATGCTGATCGGCTCCGGCCTGCTCAGTACTTACCTGGCCCTGCGCCTGGCGGCGGATAACGTCGACAGCCTGTGGGTCGGCGCGTTGATGGCGGCCAACTATTTTGGCCTGGTGCTGGGGGGCAAGATCGGGCATCGCCTGATTGCCCGGGTCGGGCATATCCGGGCCTATGCCACCTGTGCCGGGATTGTCGGTGCGGCGGTGCTGGGCCATGGCCTGGTGGATTGGCTGCCGGCCTGGATCGTGCTGCGGATCATCGTCGGCCTCGGCATGATGTGCCAGTACATGGTCATCGAGAGCTGGCTCAACGAGCAGGCGGATGCCAAGCAGCGCGGCGTGGTGTTCAGTGGTTATATGATCGCCTCCTACCTGGGCCTGGTGCTGGGCCAGTTGATTCTGGTCATGCACCCCCAATTGGGGCTTGAGCTGCTGATGTTGGTAGCGCTGTGTTTTGCCCTGTGCCTGGTGCCGGTGGCCATGACCCGGCGTATTCACCCGGCGCCCTTGCACCCGGCGCCGATGGAACCGCGTTTTTTTATCAAGCGTGTGCCACAGTCCTTGAGTACGGTCTTGGGGGCCGGCCTGATCGTCGGCTCCTTCTATGGCCTGGCGCCGCTGTATGCGGCCCAGCAGGGGTTGAGCACCGAGCAGGTCGGCCTGTTCATGGGTAGCTGTATTTTTGCCGGCCTGTTGGTGCAATGGCCGCTGGGCTGGCTGTCGGATCGCTATGACCGGGCCTTGTTGATTCGCTGCTTCGCCCTGTGCCTGGCGGTGGCGGCATTGCCGCTGGCGATCATGACCCAGGTGCCGCTGGAAGTGCTGTTTGTCGCCGGTTTCCTGTGCTCGCTGGTGCAGTTCTGCCTCTACCCGCTGGCCGTGGCGTTTTCCAACGACCATGTCGAAGGTGATCGCCGGGTATCGCTCACCGCGATGCTGCTGGTGACCTACGGGGTGGGCGCGAGTATCGGGCCGTTGCTGGCGGGGGTGGTCATGAAGCTGTTTGGCAACCAGATGCTCTATGCGTTCTTCAGCTTGTGTGCCTTGATCCTGGTCTGGCGCATTCGCCCTAAGGCGGTGACCAACCTGCATCAGGTGGACGATGCGCCGCTGCAGCACGTAGCGATGCCCGACAGCATGTCCAGCTCGCCCTTGGTGGCAGCCCTCGATCCGCGTGTGGATGAGCAGGTGGTCCAGGACCAGATGCAAACCGCTGCGCCAGAGCCAGGGCCTGAGGCAGAACCGGAGGTAGAGCCGCAACCTGAGCCTGACCCGGCGGAGCATCCCGACCCGGATGAGCACCCGCATGACTTGAGTCGGGCCCGTCCCTGAAACAAAAAAACGGGCAGTTCCCAAAGGAGCTGCCCGTTTTTTTGTGCCTGTGGTTCGGCGTTTACAGGTCGTCGTCTTTATCGAACCGTCGCGCCTCGCGCTGCAGTTGGTAGACAAAGCGCTCGACCTGGCGCTGCACCAGGCCGCTCATATTGTGGAAGCGCACACCGGCAAAGGTGGTGTTGATCCTTTCTTCAACGTGCAGGTAACGCAACTCCACCGCAGTGGTCATGCTGCCAAAGGGCAGGGCGGCGATAAAACGCTCGTAGACCTGGCCCAGTTGCAGGCGCTCGGAGATGTCCCCGTCAAAGCGCAGCTTGCAGCCGGTGGCGGAGATATCCAGCAACTGACCGCTGATAGGCGCCTTGAGTTTCTCGCCGCCCAATTCGATATTCACCAGCTGCGCCAGTTTCAAGGCGGCGCGAAAGGCGTTGCGGCGCTGATGGTAGACCACTTCTTCAGGCAGGCTGCCCTTATAGATACGGTGGCCGTCCTGTGTGCCGATTGTCAGGCTGCCATTACTGTCCCAGGCCACGCGCACGCCTTCGTGAAAGCCTTCGATGCGAAAGGCTTCGCCATTTTCCAGGTAGCGTTCACCGTCGGGCGGGATCATCTCGTCCAGGCTCAGGGTCTTGCTGTCCTTGTCGACCTCCACCAGGTAGCTCTGGAAGCGCTGGTTGCGTTCGTGAAAGGTGATGATCAGCGGGTCGTGGCTCTCTTGCAGCAGCCGCAGGGTGCTGGCAATTTCCAGAGGGGTGGTGAGGACCTTGGGTGGCTGCGGAGCATCTACCGCGCTAAGGGTGTTGAACACGGTTCTTCCATCTCCAGACAAAATACGACTACACGCAAGAACCGGCATTTTGCCAGCATGTGGCGCGCCTTGATAGGGCGCCCGATAAACCGGCGTCAGGCTTGGCTGAGGGTGCTGGGCTTGACCAGTCGCGAGGTGGAGCCCTGGGCGTTATACAGTGCTGGAGGTTCGCCGCCATGCAGGATGCGCAACTGGTTGGCGGTGGTAGCTTGCTGCAGTTGGATCGACTGGCCATTGAGCACATTGGCTTGCTGGCAGTTGATCAACAACTCATTGAGTGCTTTGCTCTGGGCCAGCAACTGGTCGCCGACCGACGAATGGCTGGCCAACTGTTCCAGGCCGCTGTGGTCAGCGGGCAGGCCCAGGCTGAGCAGGATCTGGCTGCGTTTCTGGCCGTGTTGTTCAAGCAGGATGATCAGCGATTGCTTGCGTGCCAGGATGTCTTCCAGCAGGCGCATGTCGCGACCGCACAGGGCCACGAATTCGTCTTGAAGCAGCTCCAGCAGGTGTTGCGCGGGAGCCAGGTCTTCAGTGATCAGTTGCAGCAGATTTTCGTCGTGCATGGCTGGCCTTGGGGTTTAAGCGTCCAAAAGCCCGGCGCAGGCCTGTGCCTAGCGCTCGGCTTTGATGATTTTGCCGGCTAAACGGTCGTTGTCGATCTGATAGCTGCCATCGGCAATCGCCTGTTTCAACTCGGCCACGCGGGCTTTATTGACAATCGGCTGATCGCGCAGCGAGTCAGTGATCTTCTGCAACTGTTGAGCCTCGTTGCTCAAATGGACCGATTCGCCACTTTGCGTCGAAACGGTTTGTTCTGCCTTGGCAGGCACTGCCGGTGCCTTGGCTTCAACGCTGTCCTTGGCCGCGTTGGTACGCGTGCTGCCGGGCGTTGCCTGGGCGTTATTCAATCGGCTGAAATCAATGACCATGTTAAAAAACCTCTGGGTATTTGGACGCTTGCCATGTTTTCGGCCATACCCGGACAAACTTTAGGCGCGATCGACAATAAACCTATGCCTCGCAATATCGTGCGCACAGTGTAGGAAAAGCCAGCGTCCCACGCCAGTAATCTATAACGCCACCTCCACTTGGCCAGGGGCCGTGACACGGGCCTTGATCACCCGCTTGGAGTTGAGGTTCTTGACGCGGATCTGTTCGCTCATCCCGCCATTGGCCAGGGCCTCCCCCGGCATTTTCACGTTCAGGCCGCCACTGCTGGCGGAGATCACCACCTGGTCGCCCTTGCGCACCACTTCTGCCTGTTCCAGGTGAACCAGGGTAATCACCTGGTCGCTGACCATTGGTCGGGTTAATTTCTGCCCAATGGCCTGATCCACAGAGGTGAGGTAGCCCTGGCTGATCTGGCTGATGTCGCGTTCGCGCATGGCCACGTCTTCAAAACCGATGATGCCGGTGCGCTTGAGTGGGCGGGTAACGGTCACCACTTCGCGGAACAATCGCACCTGGGCCGGCACGAACACGGTCCAGGGCGAGCTGCCGTCGCAGCGTACGCGCACGGTCACGCGGCCAATGGGCTGGGCGGGGCTTTCCAGTGAGCCTGTCAATTCCTTGTCGCACATGGGCATGCGCAAACGCGGGTCCAATGGGTTGACTTGGATCTCATAACGCCCCGGTGTCTGTGTGGTTGCCAGATAATCTTCTACAGTGAACTCAAGAAAGCCTTGAGTGACGCCGATAAGCAGATCAGGCAAGGTGACGTTGTCGGCACGGGCCTGGTGGCCTGCGCCCAAGGCAAGCAACGCCATCCAGGCACAGAGCGATCTGCGGTACTGGGGCGAGCCAAGGCGTCGGAAAACTGTCGTTTTGATGTTCATAGCCAATAAAAAGCAAGGCTCGTGCCGTTTTGTGTTGGGTGCGCGTCGTACCCGTAAGTTTTGTAGCGTAGGAGTCTGGGCATGGCAGGTGTAATGGATTCAGTGAACCAGCGCACTCAGCTGGTAGGGCAGAATCGCCTGGAGTTGTTGCTGTTTCGACTCGATGGCAAGCAGCTATATGGCATCAACGTCTTCAAGGTACGGGAGGTGCTGCAATGTCCCAAACTCACCATAATGCCCAAGTCCAACCCCGTGGTGTGTGGCGTGGCCAACATCCGTGGCTCGACGATTCCGATTCTTGACCTGGCGATGGCCACCGGTACTTCCGGCCTGCAGGACCGCGAGAGCCCGTTTGTGATCATCACCGAATACAACACCAAGACCCAGGGGTTCCTGGTGCGCTCGGTGGAACGTATCGTCAACATGAACTGGGAAGAGATCCATCCGCCACCCAAGGGCACCGGGCGCGATCACTACCTCACGGCAGTGACCCGGGTCGATAACCAGTTGGTGGAAATCATCGACGTCGAGAAGATCCTCGCGGAAGTAGCGCCGACGTCGGAACAGATTTCGGTGGGTGTGGTCGATGAGCAGACCCAGCAAAAAGCCCTGACCCTGCGGGTGCTGACGGTGGATGACTCGTCGGTGGCGCGCAAGCAGGTGTCCCGTTGCCTGCAGACGGTGGGCGTCGAAGTGGTGGCGCTCAATGATGGCCGCCAGGCGCTGGACTATCTGCGCAAGCTGGTGGACGAAGGCAAGAAGCCGGAAGAAGAGTTCCTGATGATGATTTCCGACATCGAGATGCCGGAAATGGACGGTTACACGCTTACGGCCGAGATACGCAACGATCCACGCATGCAAAAATTACATATAGTCCTGCATACTTCATTGTCCGGTGTATTCAATCAGGCGATGGTCAAGAAGGTCGGTGCCGATGACTTCCTGGCCAAATTCCGTCCTGATGACCTGGCATCCCGGGTAGTCGACCGGATCAAGTCTGCAGATCACGGCTAGGGGCTTTCTCCCTGGCGGTCACACGAGTTAAGAGGCGGTTGCATTGTCTACGGGTAATTTGGATTTTGAACAGTTCCGGGTATTCCTGGAAAAAGCCTGTGGCATATTGCTCGGTGAAAACAAGCAGTATCTGGTATCAAGCCGCCTCAACAAATTGATGGAGCAGCAGGGTATCAAGTCCCTGGGCGAGTTGGTGCAGCGTATCCAGGGCCAACCGCGCAGCGGGCTCAAGGAGATGGTGGTCGATGCCATGACCACCAACGAAACCTTATGGTTTCGCGATACCTACCCCTTTGAGGTGCTCAAGAGCAAGGTATTGCCCGAGGCCATCAAGGCCAGCCCCGGCCAGCGCTTGCGCATCTGGTCGGCGGCCTGTTCTTCGGGGCAGGAACCGTATTCGCTGTCGATGTCCATCGATGAGTTCGAGCGGACCAACATGGGCCAGCTGAAGGCAGGGGTGCAGATTGTTGCCACTGACTTGTCCGGCACCATGCTGACCAACTGCAAGACCGGCGAGTACGACAGCCTGGCCCTGGGCCGCGGCCTGTCCCAGGAACGCCTGCAGCGTTACTTCGACCCCAAGGGCGCCGGGCGCTGGGGGGTCAAGGCACCGATCAAGAGCCGGGTGGAGTTCCGTTCGTTCAACCTGCTGGACAGCTACGCCAGCCTGGGCAAGTTTGACATCGTGTTTTGTCGCAACGTTTTGATCTACTTCTCGGCTGAAGTGAAGAAGGACATCCTGTTGCGTATCCACGGCACGCTCAAGCGCGGTGGCTATTTGTTCCTCGGCGCGTCCGAGGCGTTGAACGGCTTGCCGGATCATTACCAGATGGTGCAGTGCAGCCCCGGCATTATCTACCAGGCCAAGTAACAACCCGCTCAAAATGTGGGAGCTGGCTTGTCGGGTCGCCGCATCGCAGCGATGCGGCGACCCGACAAGCCAGCTCCCACACTTATTTTTGCCGACCCCGCTCTCAGCGCCCGCCGCAGTTCCCACTTTTTTGTGCCAAACCTTCTTATAGCGGCAACTGCCCATTGCCGCTTTCCTGACGCTTCGCGGTAAAGCGTTGCCGCTTTTGCGCCATTGCCACCGGCAATATCTCCCTAACCCCTTGATTTATTGGGCCTGAAAAACCTGGCATGGCGCTTGCTATAACCCTGTTACAGAACAGCAGGTCAGCCCCTAAAGGTTTCCGCCATGAGCATCAGCTTCGATAAAGCGCTCGGTATCCACGAACAGGCCCTGGGTTTTCGCGCCCAGCGTGCCGAAGTCCTGGCTAACAACATCGCCAACGCCGATACCCCGAACTACAAGGCTCGGGACCTGGACTTTGCCGCCGTGCTCGCCGCACAGAGCGACAAGACCCAGAACGGCTCCTTCGCCTTGAACATGACCAATAACCGTCATATCGAAGCGCAGGGCCTGGGCAGTGGCGATGAGTCGCTGATGTATCGCACGCCGATGCAGCCGTCGATCGACCAGAACACCGTCGACGCGCAGCTGGAGCAATCGAACTACGCCGAGAACTCGGTGAACTTCCAGGCCAGCTTCACCCTGCTCAACAGCAAATTCAAAGGGCTGATGGCAGCCCTGCGCGGAGAGTAAGCCATGTCTCTATCCAGTGTTTTCAATATTGCCGGTAGTGGCATGAGCGCCCAGACCACGCGTCTGAACACGGTCGCCAGTAACATCGCCAACGCCGAGACCGTGTCGTCGAGCATCGACCAGACCTACCGTGCGCGGCACCCGGTATTTGCCACCATGTTCCAGGGGGCCCAGGGCAGTGGCGGCGATTCGTTGTTCCAGGACCAGGATGCTGCCGGCCAGGGCGTCCAGGTGCTGGGGGTGGTCGAAGACCAGAGCAACCTCGAAGCGCGCTACGAACCCAACCATCCTGCCGCGAACGAAAAAGGGTACGTGTACTACCCCAACGTCAACGTGGTCGAGGAAATGGCTGACATGATTTCTGCCAGCCGCTCGTTCCAGACCAACGCGGAAATGATGAACACCGCCAAAGCCATGATGCAGAAGGTCCTGACCCTCGGTCAGTGATAAGGGGCGCTAAAGCATGTCCGTCACTAACGATGTGTCGAGTCAGTCGACAATCCAGAGTCTGTTCGACTCCAAGGTCAAGGATGCCAAGTCCACTCAGGGCAACCTGGCCGATACCGCCAAGGCGGCTTCGGGCAACCAGTCCCTGGGCAAGGATGCGTTCCTGCAATTGCTGGTTACCCAGCTGAAGAACCAGAACCCGCTGTCGCCCCAGGACAACGGCGCGTTCGTCGCGCAACTGGCGCAGTTCAGCAGCCTGGAAGGCATCAACACCCTGAACGACTCGGTGAACACCATCACCGGCAACTACAAGTCGTCGCAGGCGCTGCAAGCCTCGTCGCTGGTGGGGCGTTCGGTGATTATTGAAACCAACAAGGCCATGGTCGATACGAGCAAGAGCTTTACCGGCTCGGTCGCCGTGGGGTCGTCGGTGGGCAACGTCACCGTCAAGGTCACCGACAAGGACGGCAAGCTGGTCAAGACCATCGAGCTGGGCGCCCAAAGCGCCGGCAAGGCGGACTTTATCTGGGACGGCAAGAACGAAGCGGGCGAGCCACTGGATTCTGGCTCTTACACCTTCGCGGCCAGCACCAAGAATGACGCCGGTGAGTCAGTGGCGTTGAAAACCTCGCTGCCCGCCACGGTCACCAGCGTGACCCTGAGCCAGACCGGCGGCGAAATGCTGCTCAATCTTTCTGGCGGCATGGGCAGCATCAAGCTGTCGCAAATTCAGACTATCGGTACATAGAGCCGGCTAAATACGGCAAGAGGAGAGAAACATGTCTTTTAATATCGGCCTTAGCGGCCTCTATGCGGCCAACAAACAACTGGACGTGACCGGCAACAACATCGCCAACGTCGCGACCACCGGCTTCAAGTCGTCCCGTGCCGAGTTCGCCGACATCTACGCGGCGTCGCGCCTGGGCACTGGCAACAAGACTATTGGTACAGGTGTGAACCTGGCCGCAGTCTCCCAGCAGTTTACCCAGGGTGAAGTCACCAGCAGCGGCGGTTTGCTGGATATGGCGATCCAGGGTGGTGGCTTCTTCGTGCAAAAAGGCAGCGACGGCTCGCTGGAATACACCCGTAGCGGCTCGTTCAAGCCGGACAAAGATGGCTACATCACCAACAACACCGGCACCTCGCGCCTGCAGGGCTATGCCGCCGATGAAGACGGCAAGATCAGCAAGAGCGGCCTGACCGACCTGCGTATCAACCTGTCCAACCTGCCGCCCAAGGCGTCGACCAAGGTTGATTCGAGCAGCAACCTGAACTCTTCCAAGTTGCCGATCGACCAGGTGACCAAGCCATTCAACCCGGGCGATACGTCGACGTTTACCGAGCAATATGGCACCACCTTGTATGACACTCAGGGCAACGCCCACGAGATGGTGCAGTACATGGTGAAAACCGACTCCAATACCTGGAAGTCCTACACCCTGGTCGATGGGCACAACCCGGATGGCAGCTCGATCACGGCCTCGCCACCTGTTGCCTCGACCGTGACGTTCGATACCGCCGGCGCGCTGAAAGGGATCATCACTCCGCCGAGCAACGTGTCCAATACCACCCTGACCATCGACTGGAAACCGGGTGTGATGGAAAACGGCGTGTGGAACCCTGACAACGGCGCCGCCGGGGGCAAGATTGCGATCAACATGGGCAATATCACCCAGTACAACTCGGCTAGCTACCGCAACCCACCGATCACCGATGGCTACGCCACCGGCGAAATCACCGGGCTGAAAATCGATGGCAGTGGTGTACTGTTTGCTACCTTCAGCAACCAGCAAAGCAAGGCCATCGGCCAGATCTCCCTGGCCAGCTTCAACAATGAGCAAGGCCTGCAGCCTGCCGGCGGCACCGCCTGGAAGGAAACCTTTGCTTCGGGCCAGCCGGGTTATGACGCACCCGAGTCCGGTACCTTGGGTTCGCTGGTGGCCAACTCCCTGGAGAACTCCAACGTCAACCTGACCAATGAGCTGGTGGACCTGATCAAGGCCCAGAGCAACTACCAGGCGAACGCCAAGACCATCTCCACCCAGAGCACCATCATGCAAACCATCATTCAGATGACCTGATGCGCTAGTGCCGTACAAGAAGCCCCTCGAAAGAGGGGCTTTTTTTTTACGTAGTAAAACACCCCGCAGCGCATCTGGTTACGCGTTGAAAACTATGGGGAGGAACACAGGTTATCTACCTGACCACTGATTGATTCAGAGCCCGCCAGGCTCATCAATCAAGGGGGGTGGCAATATGTGGAACTCAGGAGTGTCTGCGCCCAGTGCCGGGAGCGTGACCTTTATGCCGACCGTTGGGCCCAGAGAGTCGGCCCCTGTCAGAGCTGATGGCGACGTGCCTGCGGTTAAGACGTTGCTCAGCCAACTGTTCGAGGCGGTTCAGGCCTCCAAGACCCAGACGGCCCAGGATCTGCGCGATAAGTTGAATGATCTGCGTCAGAAAATGGGTGACGAAAAATTCAAGGAGGCGCTCAACAGCCTGATCAAAGACGCGAACAGCAAGTTTCTTGAGTTTCTCAGACAGCTGCTGGAGGAGTGGTTCCCTGACGAAGGTGCAAAACCGTCTACCCCGCCAGCCCCCAAAGGTGGTGGTGGAGGTGGGAGCGGGGGCGGAGGTGGCGGCGGCGGTAGAGTTGGCCCGGAGGGATTTGGCCCCAGCAAGACCATGGGTAGCCAGGACTTGACCGAGGGGGCCAAGTACTTCAACTACACGCCTGAAAAAGAACCGGCCGGGGTCAAGCCCCGTAAGGATGCTAAGGATGGCAACATCTGGAGTGGTTTCAGCCAGGGGCCAGATGGAAACTGCGTCTCTGTTTCAGCAATAAAGGCTGCGATGATGCAATTTGGTCAGAAGCCCACCGATGTCTTCACAAGCGTAGAGAAGACGAGCACTGGCTACAAAGTAGAGATGCGGGATGGGAAGAAGGTCGAGTTCACCAACGACGAATTGAAGATGGCGGCAGAGCAGGCGCGTTTCAAGGGGAACGATCCGACGCTGCTGACCAGCGCCAACTTCATGTTCTGTGCCATCTGCAAGCGGGCGCAGAATGAAAGAAATGATGGCATTGACGGCAGCAGTTTTATGGACGCCATCAGAAGCGTCAACGATGGCGAGCAGAGCCGGGAGGGGCTGGATCGCCTGGGGCTTAAAAATAACTATAGGCCAGCGACGGATGCGGACTTGAGAAGCAGTCGGGTAGGCACCGTGGAATACAACGGCCATTCAATGGCGGTGATTGACGGTAACATTGAGTTGTGGGGCAATAAAGGTGGGGTGCCTGCTTCGGGTATCGCCACGGTGTTGTTCGGCTAGATGGCGTTCAAGCTTGTGCCAGGCCAAAAGAAAACCCCGATAAACCCAAATGCATCCAGGGTCTATCGGGGTTTTCAGTCTCGGGTGATTAAACCCGAGACGGCCTCAGCTTATTGGCAAGCCTCACAATCCGGCTCGTCAATCGCGCAGGCCTTTGGCACTGGCGCCGGGCCGGCAGGCGCTGCAAGCACCGAATCATCACCGTGGTTGCCGCTGGACACCGCGTTCAGCTTGCCGGTGTTGATGGTCGACTTCTCGGTGCTGGTCGCGGCCAGGGCACGGAGGTAGTAGGTGGTTTTCAGGCCACGGTACCACGCCATGCGGTAGGTCACGTCCAGCTTCTTGCCCGAGGCGCCGGCGATGTACAGGTTCAGGGACTGGGCCTGGTCGATCCACTTCTGGCGACGGCTGGCGGCGTCAACGATCCACTTGGTGTCCACTTCAAACGCGGTCGCGTAGAGCTCCTTGAGTTCTTGCGGGATGCGCTCGATCTGCTGTACCGAACCGTCGTAGTACTTCAGGTCGTTGATCATCACCGAGTCCCACAGGCCGCGGGCTTTCAGGTCGCGGACCAGGTACGGGTTGATCACGGTGAATTCGCCCGACAGGTTCGATTTCACATACAGGTTCTGGTAGGTCGGCTCGATCGACTGCGACACGCCAGTGATGTTGGCGATGGTCGCGGTCGGTGCGATGGCCATGATGTTGGAGTTACGAATGCCTTTTTGCACACGGGCACGTACCGGCGCCCAGTCCAGGGATTCGTTGAGGTCAACGTCGATGTACTTCTGGCCACGCTGCTCGATCAGGATCTGTTGCGAGTCCAGCGGCAGGATGCCCTTGGACCACAGCGAACCCTGGAACGTCTCGTAGGCGCCGCGTTCGTCGGCCAGGTCGCAGGAAGCCTGGATCGCGTAGTAGCTGACCGCTTCCATGGACTTGTCGGCGAACTCGACCGCAGCGTCCGAACCGTAGGGAATGTGCTGCAGGTACAAGGCATCCTGGAAGCCCATGATCCCCAGGCCCACCGGACGGTGCTTGAAGTTGGAGTTCTGCGCCTGTGGTACCGAGTAATAGTTGATGTCGATCACGTTATCGAGCATGCGTACGGCGGTGTTGACGGTGCGCTGCAGCTTGGCGGTGTCCAGCTTGCCGCCCACGATGTGGTTCGGCAGGTTGATCGAGCCCAGGTTGCAAACGGCGATCTCGTCCTTGTTGGTGTTCAAGGTGATCTCGGTGCACAGGTTCGAGCTGTGGACCACGCCCACGTGCTGCTGCGGGCTGCGCAGGTTGCACGGGTCCTTGAAGGTCAGCCATGGGTGGCCGGTTTCAAACAGCATCGACAGCATCTTGCGCCACAGGTCTTTGGCCTGGATGGTCTTGAACAGCTTGATCTTGCCTGGGTACTGGGACAGGGCTTCGTAGTACTCGTAGCGTTCTTCAAAGGCCTTGCCGGTCAGGTCGTGCAGGTCTGGCACTTCGGAGGGCGAGAACAGGGTCCACGGGCCGTCATCGAAGACGCGCTTCATGAACAGGTCTGGGATCCAGTTGGCGGTGTTCATGTCGTGGGTACGACGACGATCATCACCGGTGTTCTTGCGCAGCTCGATGAACTCTTCAATGTCCATGTGCCAGGTTTCCAGGTACGCACACACAGCGCCTTTGCGCTTGCCGCCCTGGTTGACCGCGACGGCGGTGTCGTTCACGACCTTGAGGAACGGCACGACGCCCTGGGACTTGCCGTTGGTGCCCTTGATGTACGAACCCAGTGCACGCACCGGGGTCCAGTCGTTGCCCAGGCCGCCGGCGAATTTGGACAGCATGGCGTTGTCGTGGATCGCGTGGTAGATACCCGACAGGTCATCCGGCACGGTGGTCAGGTAGCAGCTCGACAGCTGTGGACGCAGGGTGCCGGCGTTGAACAGGGTCGGGGTCGACGACATGTAGTCGAAGGACGACAACAGGTTGTAGAACTCGATCGCACGGTCTTCCTTGTGCTTCTCTTCGATCGCCAGGCCCATGGCCACGCGCATGAAGAACACTTGCGGCAGCTCGAAGCGGATCCCGTCCTTGTGGATGAAGTAACGGTCATACAGGGTTTGCAGGCCCAGGTAGGTGAACTGCTGGTCACGCTCGTGGTTGATCGCCTTGCCGAGTTTTTCCAGGTCGAAGGTGGCCAGGATCGGGTTCAGCAATTCAAATTCGATACCCTTGGCGATGTAGGCAGGCAGGGCCTTGGCGTACAGGTCGGCCATTTCGTGGTGGGTAGCGCTCTGGGCGACGTTCAGGAAGCCCAGGCCTTCGGCACGCAGGGTGTCCATCAACAGGCGGGCGGTGACGAACGAGTAGTTCGGCTCACGCTCGACCAGGGTACGGGCGGTCATCACCAGGGCGGTGTTGACGTCGGTCAGGGCCACGCCGTCGTACAGGTTCTTCAGGGTTTCACGCTGGATCAGGTCGCCATCGACTTCTTCCAGGCCTTCGCAGGCTTCGGTGATGATGGTGTTCAGGCGGCCCAGGTCCAGCGGCGCGAACGAACCATCAGCCAGGGTGATGCGGATCGATGGGTGGGCTTTCACGGCTTCGGCGGACGGCGCGTGTACAGCACGTTCCTTGGCGCGCGAGTCACGGTAGATCACGTAGTCGCGGGCCACTTTCTGCTCGCCGGCACGCATCAGGGCCAGTTCGACCTGGTCCTGGATTTCTTCGATGTGGATGGTGCCGCCCGAAGGCATGCGACGCTTGAAGGTCGCGGTGACTTGTTCGGTCAGGCGGGCAACGGTGTCGTGGATACGCGACGAAGCGGCAGCGGTGCCGCCTTCAACTGCAAGAAACGCTTTGGTGATGGCGACGGTGATTTTGTCATCGGTGTAAGGAACGACAGTGCCGTTACGCTTGATCACGCGCAATTGGCCGGGCGCGGTGGCGGACAGATCCATATTTGAATCAGCAGCCTGCGGCACGGAGCCTTGCGGGTTCTCGCGAGTTGTGTCGGTTTGCATGGGGGGTTGTCTCCACATTCTATATTTATTTGGGCACCATCACGGTGCCCACCGTTCCGTCCTGAAGCACTTACAACAGGCCTGGGCCTGGCATAACAACCTCGGGACAGGAGGAAGGGAGCTGTTCGCGCCGCTTCCATGCCGAAGTCTTCGGCGCCGAGCCTCACGCTCTTTGCCGTATTCCTGCTGGGTGTCGCTTGTATTGCAACACCCGTACCGCTTTCTCCCATTCGGGCTTGAAAACAGCAGCCATCCGCGTGCGCGGTTTGGGCTTTCGAAAAAGGTTTAAGTTCCACCAAACAGGAGCAAGAAAGCACTTGAGTTTCTTGTCTGATTTGTGTTTGGTCTTTTCGCTTCAAACCCTACATGTAGGGTTTTTTCGGCGACGGGCTACAAGATAATGCGTTTTGGGGGGCTTAGCAACGCACGACCTGTGGATAACGCTGTGGGTAAAATGTGTATGAAAGGTGGAACCGCCGTGTAGGCCGCAGTACTGCTGCATCGCACCGTTTGTCACCGAATATTCCAAGCTGAAAACACCCGGCTGGATTTTTGCGGGCGCGAACCCTATCACAAAAAAACGCGATCACCGAATGCATTTCCTGGCTTGTGTTTGAGGGCTGGGCCATGGCTACAATCGGCCTTTTATTCCTACACGGTTATGCCCTTTGTGCATGACAAATTAGGTACGGCTGGCAAGGATCAAAATGTGGGAGCTGACAAGCCCACTCCCACATTTGAACCTGTGCAGTCCTGACAAAGCACTTATAAAAACGAGGACCACCCGTGGAGCAAGAAGCCTGGCAGGTATTGATTGTCGAGGATGACCAGCGTCTGGCTGAGTTGACCCGTGACTACCTGGAAAGCAACGGCCTGCGGGTCTCCATCGAAGGCGACGGCGCCTTGGCGGTGGCGCGGATCATTGCCGAGCAGCCGGACCTGGTGATCCTCGACCTGATGTTGCCCGGTGAAGACGGCCTGAGCATCTGCCGCAAGGTGCGCGAGCGCTACGACGGGGCGATCCTGATGCTCACCGCGCGCACCGACGACATGGACCAGGTCCTGGGCCTGGACATGGGCGCCGACGACTATGTGTGCAAACCGGTGCGCCCGCGCCTGTTGCTGGCACGGATCCAGGCCTTGTTGCGGCGCAGCGAAAGTACCGAGCCCGTGGCCCCGGAAAAACAGCGGCGCCTGCAATTCGGCCCGCTGGTGGTGGACAACGCCTTGCGCGAAGCCTGGCTGCACGGCGGTGGCATCGAGCTGACCAGCGCCGAATTCGACCTGTTGTGGCTGTTGGTGGCCAATGCCGGGCGCATCCTGTCCCGGGAAGAGATCTTCACCGCCCTGCGCGGCATCGGCTACGACGGCCAGGACCGTTCCATTGATGTGCGTATCTCGCGGATCCGCCCGAAAATCGGCGACGATCCCATCCATCCGCGCCTGATCAAGACCATTCGCAGCAAAGGCTACCTGTTCGTCCCCGAAGCCTGCGCCGATAGGCTGTCATGAACTCGATCTTCCTGCGCATCTATGGCGGCATGTGCGCGGCGCTGATCCTGGTGGCCCTGCTGGGCGTCCTGGCCCTGCACCTGCTCAATGAAGTGCGCAGCGGCCAGTATCGCGAGCGCCTGGCCCACGGCACGTTTGCCCTGATGGGCGACAACCTGCAACCGATGAGCAGCATCGAGCGCCAACGCGCCCTGGCGGTGTGGGAGCGTTTGCTGGGGATTCCCTTGCAACTGCAGGCGGTGGCGGATGCCCGCCTGGACCTGAGCCAACGCAACCGCCTGCAGCGCGGCCAGGTCCTGGTGGAGCAGACCGGGCCCCATGCGGCCCGGGTGTTGCGCCTGGTCAGTGAAAAAGAGCAACTGCTGCTCAGCGGCGAAGTGCAGCAGATCAGCGAGCAACTGGCCCGGGCCACCATTTATTTGCTGGCCGACGAACTGGTGCGGTTTCCGGTGGCCGAGCAGCCGCAACGGCTGGCCGACCTGAAAGAGGCCAAGGGTTTCGGCTTTGAAATGCACCTGCTGAAACTGGACGCCGCCGATATGGACGAAGACCAGCGGCGACGCGTGGCCGAAGGCGATACGGTGATGGCCCTGGGCAAGGGCGGCGACTCGATCCGCGTGTTTGCCGGTATGGTCGGTACGCCATGGGTCCTGGAAATCGGTCCGCTGTACCAGATGAACCCTTACCCGGCGCAATGGCTGGTGCTGATCGCCTTGATCGGTCTGACCCTGATCGGCCTGATCGTGTATTTACTGGTGCGCCAACTGGAGCGCCGCCTGCGCGGGCTGGAAGCGGCCGCCACGCGCATCGCCAAAGGCAACCTGGAAGCCCGGGTGCCGGCGCGCGGGGCCGACTCGGTAGGGCGCCTGGCGGCGGCCTTCAATGGCATGGCCGAGCACTTGCAGCGCTTGTTGGCGATCCAGCGCGAACTGGTGCGCGCGGTGTCCCATGAATTGCGCACGCCGGTGGCGCGCCTGCGGTTTGGCCTGGAGATGATCGGCGACGCCGCCACGCCCGAAGCCCGGCGTAAATACATGGAAGGCATGGACAGTGATATCCAGGACCTCGACGGCCTGGTGGATGAGATGCTCACCTATGCGCGCCTGGAACAGGGCTCGCCGGCCCTGAGTTTCCAGCGGGTCGACCTGAGTGCCTTGCTCGACCAGGTGATTGGCGAGCTGGCGCCCTTGCGGCCGGGGATCAAGGTGGCGCGGGGCGTGTGCCTGTCATCGGCGCACCTGGACGCGGCCTGGGTCGATGCCGAACCACGCTACCTGCACCGTGCCCTGCAAAACCTGGTGAGCAATGCCATGCGCCATGCCCAGTCGCGGGTGCTGATCAGCTACCAGGTGGGCCAGGTGCGTTGCCGTATCGATGTCGAAGACGATGGCCCGGGCGTGCCGGAAAGTGCCTGGGAGCGCATCTTCACCCCCTTCCTGCGCCTGGATGACAGCCGCACCCGCGCCTCGGGCGGGCATGGCCTGGGCTTGTCGATTGTGCGACGGATTATCTACTGGCATGGCGGGCGGGCGTTGATCAGCAAGAGCAACAACCTGGGCGGCGCTTGCTTCAGCCTGAGTTGGCCGCGGGACCAGGACAAGACTTGAGACCGACATCGCAGGCAAGCCAGCACACATTTTGATGTGTGAACACCGTCAAATGTGGGAGCTGGCTTGCCTGCGATAGCTATCGATCAGGCACCGATGGCCACCAGGCTCAACAATTGCCCCTCTTGCACCACAAACTGCGCCTCCAGCTCCTTGCCATAACACCACTCGGCAGACAGATCCGTCAGCAGTCGCAGGCGTACAGAACCCGACTCTGCCCACTCCACCACTTCTGCATGCTCAAAATAGAAGCGCTTGTGCACAATCGGATAGAGCGCCTTGAACAGGCTTTCCTTGGCCGAAAACGTCAGGGTCACTAGCTGCGCAATCTGCTCCCTTGGCCCTGTGGCCATGCGTTGCAGCTCATCCGGGGTAAGGATTTCCCCCGCCAGGCGCTCGGCCCGTTCAGGGGGCAGCAGGTTCTCCAGGTCCATGCCCAGCCCGCGCCATTGCGTCTTATGCCCGACGATGGCCGCCGCATGCCCGGTGCTGTGGGTGATCGAGCCGCTGATATGGCCGGGCCACACCGGGGCACGGTCCTCGCCAATGGCCGGGATGCAGTCCAGGCCTTCGAGCCGTTGCAAGGCGGCGCGGGCGCACAGGCGGCCGGCGAGGAACTCGGCCTGGCGCTTGGCCACTGACCGTTGGATGCTGGCCGGCGGTGGCACGGCGCAGCGCTGAAAATCGCTGGCCTCAAGCAATGTGGGCTCGAAGCGGGTGCTCAGCAACACCGTGCCGGGCAGGGCGGTGGGTAGCGGCCAATGGTCATCAAGTGGGGTGCAGCAGGCGGGTATCGGGTTCATGCCGGCTATTCTGCATGGGGCGGGGCCTGCCTGGGTAGCCCGTCGGTTCAGACTGTGTTCAGTTCAACCGCCGTAAACTGCGCAAGCATACCGTCAGGGCCGCTATGATGGTTCCCTGCGGGACAGTGGATTGGCCTTGGAGAGCGTTATGAAATTGCTGGTTGTCGAAGATGAGGCGTTGTTGCGCCATCACCTGTTGACCCGTCTTGGTGACAGCGGTCACGTGGTCGAAGCCGTGGCCAATGCCGAAGAGGCGCTGTACCAGACCGGGCAATTCAATCATGACCTGGCGATTATCGACCTGGGCCTGCCGGGGATGGGCGGCCTGGACCTGATCCGCCAACTGCGGACCCAGGCCAAGACCTTCCCGATCCTGATCCTCACCGCGCGCGGCAACTGGCAGGACAAGGTCGAAGGCCTGGCCGCCGGGGCCGACGACTATGTGGTCAAGCCCTTCCAGTTTGAAGAACTGGAGGCGCGGATGAACGCCCTGCTGCGCCGCTCCAGCGGTTTTACCCAGTCGACCATCGTCGCCGGCCCATTGCTGCTGGACCTCAACCGCAAACAGGCGTCCCTTGACGAACAGCCCCTGGCGCTGACGGCCTATGAGTACCGGATCCTCGAATACCTGATGCGTCATCACCAACAAGTGGTGGCCAAGGATCGGTTGATGGAACAACTCTATCCCGATGACGACGAGCGCGACCCGAACGTGATCGAAGTGCTGGTCGGCCGCCTGCGTCGCAAGCTCGAAGGCCCGGCCGGGTTCAAGCCCATCGACACCGTGCGCGGCCTGGGCTACCTGTTTAACGAGCGCTGCCGTTGATCCGTTCGCTTCGTCTGCGCCTGATGCTGGCGGCCACCACCCTGGCCGTGTTGTTCATGCTGGCGCTGTTGCCGGCCATGCAGGGCGCGTTCAGCCTGGCGTTGCAGGATGCCATCGAGCAGCGCCTGGCGTCCGATGTGACCACGCTGATCTCTGCCGCGCGGGTCGATAACAACCGCTTGCTGATGCCGGCGCAGTTGCCCGACGAGCGTTTCAACCTGACCGACAGCCGCCTGCTGGGCTATATCTATGACCGCGAAGGCCATCTGGTCTGGCGTTCGCGGGCGACTCGGGAAGAAAACATCAATTACCGGCCGCGCTACGACGGGCGCGGCAACGAGTTTGCGAAGATTCGCGAGGCCAACGGCCAGGAATTTTTCGTGTATGACGTCGAGGTCAAGCTGCTGGGGGGCAAGAGCGCGGCGTTCAGCATCGTCGCCCTGCAACCGGTGCGCGAATACCAGGTGACCCTGGAAGGCCTGCGGGAAAACCTCTACCTGGGCTTCGGCGCCGCCTTGCTGGTGTTGTTGAGCCTGTTGTGGATCGGCCTGACCTGGGGCTTGCAGGCCTTGCGCCGGCTGAGCCAGGAGCTGGATGAAATCGAAGGCGGCACCCGCGAAAGCCTCAGTGAGCAACACCCACGGGAGTTGCTGCGCCTGACCGGTTCCCTCAACCGCCTGTTGCACAGCGAGCGCGAGCAGCGCACCCGCTACCGCGATTCCCTGGACGACCTGGCCCACAGCCTGAAAACCCCCCTGGCAGTGTTGCAGGGCGTGAGTGAAGACATGGCCCAGCGCCCCCGGGACCTTGGGCAGGCGCGGGTCCTGCAGTCGCAGATCGAGCGCATGAGCCAGCAGATCAGCTACCAGTTGCAGCGCGCCAGCCTGCGTAAAAGTGGCCTGGTGCGTCACCAGGTGCGCCTGCGCCCGGTGCTGCAAAGCCTGTGCGACACCCTGGACAAGGTCTACCGCGACAAGCGTGTGCGCGTATCTTTTGCGCTGCCGGAGCAATGCGACGTGCCCATCGAACAGGGCGCGTTGCTGGAGTTGCTTGGCAACCTGCTGGAAAACGCCTACCGCCTGTGCCTGGGCGAAGTGCGCGTGACCCTGGATGAAGGGGCCGATGGGGTGCGCCTGTGCATCGAAGACGATGGCCCCGGCGTGCCCCCCGACCAGCGCGCGCGGATCCTGCAGCGCGGCGAGCGCCTGGACCGCCAGCATCCGGGGCAGGGGATTGGGCTGGCGGTGGTCAAGGACATTATTGAAAGCTATGGCGCGCGGTTGACCCTGGGGGATTCGCCTTTAGGGGGGGCGGCGTTCAGGATTCATTTTCCGGCCGTGTGATCCTTGTTGGATTTGCCGGCCGCATTGCCGGCAAGCCAGCTCCCACATTTTGATTTGTGAACACCGTTAAATGTGGGAGCTGGCTTGCCTGCGATGGCGCCCGTCCAAACACCACCTCCCTCAACTCTCCTGCGCCCGATAAGCCCCCGGTGTCACCCCCGTCCACTTCTTGAATGCCCGGTGAAACGCCGAAGGCTCGGAAAACCCCAACTGCTCGGCAATCTCCTGCAACGACAAATCCGCCCGCCCCAGGTGAAAAATCGCAATATCCCGGCGCAATTCATCCTTGAGTGCCTGGAAACTGGTGCCTTCCTCGCGCAAATGCCGGCGCAGGGTCTGCGGGCTGATATGCAGGTGCTGCGCCACGGCTTCCAGGTCTGGCCACGGCGTACGGTCGCGGCTGAGCAGGCGGCGTATCTGGCTGCTCAGGCTGTCGCCTTCGTCGGGCCGGGACAGCAGGTCGGCGGGGGAGCGTTCAAGGAAGTGCTTGAGGGTGCGCTCATCCTGGAGCAGCGGCAGGCTCAGGTAGCGGCTGTGGAATACCAGGCTGCTGCTGGCCGCGCTGAACACCAGGGGGCAGGGGAACAGCAGGTCATATTCACTGGCATGGGCCGGCATCGGGTAACGGAAGCTTGCTTGCTCCAGGCGGATACGCTGGCCGATCAGCCAACTGCCGAGGCGATGCCAGATCACCAGCAGGCTTTCGCTCAAAAAATGATCCGGGTCCCACAGTTGCGAGTCATCCAGGCTCAGGCGCGCCATGTCGCCCTCACGGCTCAGGCGCCAGCGCGGCCCCTGGGGGAACAGGCTGTAGAACAACAACCCGCGTTCCAGGGCCTTTTCCAGGGTCCGGCAATGGATCAGCGCGTGGCACATCATGGCAAAGGTGCCGCGCTTGCTCGGTGCGTCGGCGAAGCCCAGGTACTCGTCATCCAGGGCCCGCCACAACATCTGCAACAGCCGCGTGAACTGCTCCGGGGCGATACGCGCGCGGGGCTCTGCCAGCAGTTCCGGGGTAATGCCCAGTTGCTGCAACAGCGTCGAGCAGTCGTAGCCGGCCCGGCGCGCGCCGCCCAGGGCCGCACGGGCGTAATGACTGGCGATGGTGCGTTCGCGCATGCGGGGGCCTCGTCCATTGAGTGGCCGATGGTAGCCATCATGCCTTGGGGGGACAAGGCGGATATCCGCCAAATTGTAGGACGAGATCGGGGCGCTGGGCGGATATCCGCCACCTGTGTGCCCCCGGGAAACCGCCGTTGCTAGCCATCGACCCCCGTGGTTTAAGGGCTCCAGGGCTTTTCAGGAAAGTGGCACGCCGTTTGCGATAAGGAGTACAGACCTGCCAGCCCGCAGTTCGCCAAAACAAATCCCTCCAGTGCAGGAGGGTTCGCAATTCAAGTGTCGTGGGCCATGGCGGATATTTGCCCCACGGGACTCTTGAGGAAACTTTGCAATGACGACTCGTCAGCCGTTCTACAAAACCCTGTACTTCCAGGTAATCGTTGCCATCGTTATCGGTATCCTGCTCGGTCACTTCTACCCACAGACCGGTGTGGCCCTCAAGCCATTGGGTGACGGCTTTATCAAGCTGATCAAAATGGTCATCGCCCCGATCATCTTCTGCACCGTGGTCAGCGGCATTGCCGGCATGCAGAACATGAAGTCGGTGGGCAAGACCGGCGGCTACGCGCTGCTGTACTTTGAAATCGTGTCCACCATCGCCCTGCTGATCGGCCTGGTCGTGGTCAACGTGGTGCAGCCAGGCGCTGGCATGCACATCGACGTTGCGACCCTGGATGCCTCGAAAGTCGCGGCCTACGTCACTGCCGGTAAAGACCAGAGCATCGTTGGCTTTATCCTCAACGTGATCCCCAACACCATCGTCGGCGCCTTTGCCAACGGCGATATCCTGCAAGTGCTGATGTTCTCGGTGATCTTCGGTTTTGCCCTGCATCGCCTGGGTGCCTATGGCAAGCCGGTGCTGGACTTCATCGATCGTTTCGCCCACGTGATGTTCAACATCATCAACATGATCATGAAGCTCGCGCCAATCGGTGCCCTGGGCGCCATGGCGTTCACCATCGGGGCCTACGGTGTCGGCTCGCTGGTGCAACTGGGCCAGTTGATGATCTGCTTCTACATCACCTGCGTGCTGTTCGTGCTGGTGGTCCTGGGTGGCATCTGCCGCGCCCACGGCTTCAGCGTCCTGAAACTGGTGCGCTACATCCGTGAAGAACTGCTGATCGTCCTGGGGACTTCCTCCTCCGAGTCCGCATTGCCGCGCATGCTGATCAAGATGGAGCGCCTGGGCGCGAAGAAGTCGGTGGTAGGCCTGGTGATCCCGACGGGCTACTCCTTCAACCTTGACGGTACTTCGATCTACCTGACCATGGCTGCCGTGTTCATCGCCCAGGCGACGGACACCCACATGGACATCACCCACCAGATCACCCTGCTGCTGGTGCTGTTGCTGTCCTCTAAAGGTGCTGCGGGCGTGACTGGGAGTGGCTTTATCGTCCTGGCCGCAACCCTGTCGGCGGTTGGCCACCTGCCGGTTGCCGGCCTGGCGCTGATCCTCGGTATCGACCGCTTCATGTCCGAAGCCCGCGCCCTGACCAACCTGGTCGGTAACGCCGTAGCGACCATCGTCGTCGCCAAGTGGGTCAAGGAGCTGGACACTGACAAGCTGCAAAGCGAGTTGGCGTCCGGCGGTACCGGTATCTCCGAAACCCGCGAACTGGATGACCTGGGCGTGGCCGAAGGCCCGGCCCCGGCCATCAAGTAAACGCTGGCGCAGCCCTGAAAAACCCATCTTCGGATGGGTTTTTTTATGGGCGCACGAGCACAACGGTCACTGTCGATGATGCTTACGGTAATTGCCGCTGTTGCCCAAGGCTGACTACTCTGTGCCCCATCGAACTGGAATCGGAGCTCCCATGTCAGGCCCCTTGGCGTCCCTTAAAGTGCTGGATTTCTCGACCCTGCTGCCGGGGCCTTTTGCCTCGCTGCTGTTGGCAGACATGGGCGCCGAGGTGCTGCGCATCGAATCCCCCACGCGCCTGGACCTGCTGCGGGTGTTGCCGCCCCACGATCGAGGGGTGTCGGCCAGCCATGCCTACCTCAACCGCAACAAGCGCAGCCTGGCCTTGGACCTCAAGCAGCCCGAGGCACTGGCGATCGTGCGGCAATTGGTGGCGGACTACGACATTGTGCTGGAGCAGTTCCGCCCTGGGGTCATGGAGCGCCTGGGGCTGGGGTATGAAGCGTTGAAGGCGATCAACCCGAAGCTGATCTACGTGTCCATCACCGGCTACGGCCAGACCGGCCCCTACAAGGACCGCGCCGGCCATGACATCAACTACCTGGCCCTGTCTGGCGTCGCCAGCTACACCGGGCGCCAGGACAGCGGCCCGCTGCCCCTGGGCGTGCAAGTGGCGGATGTGGGCGGCGGCTCGTTGCATGCCGTGGTCGGCCTGCTCGCGGCAGTGATTGCGCGCCAGCACAGTGGGCTGGGCCAGTACCTGGATGTGAGCATGACCGACTGCGCCTTCAGCCTCAACGCCATGGCCGGCGCGGCCTACCTGGCCTGTGGCATGGAGCCTGGGCGCGAAGACCAGGTGCTCAATGGCGGCAGTTTCTACGACTACTACCGCTCGCGGGACGGGCGCTGGTTATCCGTGGGCAGCCTGGAGCCGGGGTTTATGCAGCAACTGTGTGGCGCGCTGGGGCGCCCGGAATTGGCAGCCCAGGGTTTGTCGCCCAAGCCCGAGCAGCAGAAGGCCCTCAAGCAGGCGCTGCAGGTGGAATTTGAGCGGCACAGTTTTGAGGAACTGTGTGCGTTGTTTGCCGGGGTCGATGCTTGCGTCGAGCCGGTGCTCAGCCTTGGCGAAGCCCTGGAGCATCCGCAGTTGCAGGCTCGGGCGCTGGTGAGCCAGGTGCCCCGTGGGGATGGCTCGTTCCAGGCGCAGATGGCGTGCCCGCTGAAGTTTTCCGAGGGGGTGCCGGCACCGAGGCATATTGGCGCTGCGGTGGGGGCGCACAGTGATGAGGTGCTGGGGGAGTTGGGTTTCAGTATTCAGCGGATCGCCGAGCTGCGGGGGGCCAGGGTGGTTGGATAGCGTCTGTTCGGGCCCCATCGCGAGCAAGCCCGCTCCCACATTTGAATGTATTCACAAATCAAAATGTGGGAGCGGGCTTGCTCGCGATGGGGCCGGTGAAGTCACCCCAAAACCTCACTCCACCCGCGTCTCCCCAGTAAACACCAACGTCCCCCGGCACCTGCGGCACAGATAGCGCCGGCCCTGGTTCACCAGCCCATGGCGCTGGGCCGAGAACGGAAAGTCACTGTCGGCACACGGACACCGGTAGATATAACGGGTCACCCGCCGGCGTTGGATCTCATAGGTATGGCAACGGTCGGGGGGCAGTTCGTAGACCCCACGCATGATCAGTTGCCATTCCTCGCCATGGGGCTGGATGCGCTCACCGAACAATTGGTGGGCGATCAGGTGCGCCACTTCGTGGGCCACCGTCTGTTTGAGGAAGTGTTGGCTGTTTTCCCGGTACAACTGGGGGTTGAAGCGCAGCAGGTTCTCGTGCAAATGCGCGACACCGGCTTTCTGCCCACGCAGCTTGAGGCTGACCTGGGGGCGTTTGAAGCTTCGTTTGAAAAAGGATTCGGCTTGCAGGAAACAATCTTCGACGCGGGTATTGAGTTGCTCGGGCATGCTGTACATATCTCCAGAGACCCCCAGTATGCCGCATCCACGGGTGTTTCCGAATCTGCCAGGCGCCGAATGGTCATGCATCACGCACAAAGCCACCTTGCGGTGGCTGTTCCTGCGGTTAAAAAACGGCTAGTTGGTGTAGATCGGCCCCACGCCCAGGCCCCAGACAATCACGGTAAACGCCATGATCGCCACCAGGACCACCAGGCCGACGGCCAGTACCGAGCTGGAAAACAGGAAGCCTTCGTCCGGGTCGATGCTCATGAAGGTTGGCAGCCCCACATACAGCAGGTACACCGTGTAGCAGATGGCGGCTGTACCGACGACCATGCCCAGCCACATATGCGGATACAGCGCGGCCAGCCCGCCGATAAACAGGGGGGTGGCGGTGTAGGTGGCAAATGCCACGCAGCGTGCCATGCTGGGGTTGGCGTCATAGGTGCGCGCCATCCAGTGAATGAAGGCGCCCATCACCGCAACGCCGCCGAGCATCGCCAGGTACGACATGATGGTCATCCACAACGCGCTTTCCTGGGTCAGCATGACCGGGGCGCGATTGCCGATGACCCAGCCGACCTGGGTGGTGCCGATAAACGCCGACACGGCGGGGATCGCCGCGAGAATCAGCGTGTGAGTCAGGTACATGTGGCCGATGCTTTCCTCTTTATCGCCACGAATTTCCCGCCATTCCTGGTCGGGATGGGTGAAAAGCCCCACGACGTGATGGATCATGCCAGTCACTCCTGTCGTTATTGCCATCGCCCCCCAAGCGGAGCGCCCGCCGGCCAAGTGGCCTGAAAGGTCTGGATATGTGTGCGACCTTATGTCGCAGTATAGGAAGTCATGACCGGAAAAAGTGTGGGGCTTTAGAGCAAATTGCGCTGTAAACACGGAGCTTAATCGCGCCTGGGTCTGTGACGTGGAATGCCGGCCCCTCCCACATTGGAACTCGGTGCGCCATACCGCTAAAATACCCGGCTTTTCGTCACAACCTTTTTCGCGGATCCAAGCGCCATGGGCACCCTTACCGTCAATCAGAACAAACTGCAAAAACGCCTGCGGCGCCTGGCCGGTGAGGCTGTCGCTGACTTCAACATGATCGAAGAGGGCGACAAGGTCATGGTCTGCCTGTCCGGCGGCAAAGACAGCTACACCCTGCTGGATGTGCTGCTGCACCTGCAAAAGGTCGCGCCGATCAAATTCGACATTGTCGCGGTCAATATGGACCAGAAGCAGCCCGGGTTTCCCGAGGACGTGCTGCCGGCCTACCTCAAGGCCTTGGGCATCGAGTACCACATCGTCGAGAAAGACACCTATTCAGTGGTCAAGGAACTGATCCCGGAAGGCAAGACCACCTGCTCGCTGTGCTCGCGCCTGCGCCGTGGCACGCTGTACACCTTTGCCGATGAAATCGGCGCGACCAAGATGGCCCTGGGGCATCACCGCGATGACATCGTCGAGACCTTCTTTCTCAACATGTTCTTCAACGGCTCGCTCAAGGCCATGCCGCCCAAGCTGCGTGCCGACGACGGGCGCAACGTGGTGATCCGCCCGCTGGCGTATTGCAACGAGAAGGACATCCAGGCCTACTCCGACTTCAAGCAATTCCCGATCATCCCCTGCAACCTCTGCGGTTCCCAGGAGAACCTGCAGCGCCAGGTGGTCAAGGACATGCTCCAGGAGTGGGAGCGCAAGACGCCGGGGCGCACCGAGAGCATCTTTCGCAGCTTGCAGAACGTGATCCCCTCGCAGCTGGCCGACCGTAACCTGTTTGACTTCACCAGCCTGCGCATCGACGAAACCGCGGCGTCGCGCTTCGTCAACCTTGTGAACCTCTGAGCCTTTTCCAGGCTCTGACAGACGGCGCTTATGGGCGCCGTTTTCATTTCAACCCGTAGGAGAGGGCATGCGCGATTACAAATGGCTGCACGAATACTGTCTGAACCGCTTTGGTTCGGCGGCCGAGCTGGAAGCCCACCTGCCCGTGCCCAAGACGCCGGCACAATTGCGCCAGATCAGCGATGACCGCTACCTGTCGACCCTGTCGCTGCGGGTGTTTCGTGCCGGGCTCAAGCACAGTGTGGTGGACGCCAAATGGCCGGCGTTCGAGGAGGTGTTTTTCGGCTTCGATCCCGAAAAAGTCGTGCTGATGGGCGCCGAGCACCTTGAGCGGCTGATGCAGGACACACGGATCATCCGCCACCTGGGCAAGCTCAAGAGCGTGCCGCGCAATGCGCAGATGATCCTCGATGTCGAGCAGGAGAAGGGCAGCTTCGCGGCGCTGATTGCCGACTGGCCGGTGACCGAGATCGTCGGCTTGTGGAAATACCTGAGCAAGCACGGCCATCAACTGGGCGGTCTGTCGGCACCACGCTTTTTGCGCATGGTGGGCAAGGACACGTTTGTGCCGAGCTATGACGTGGTTGCGGCGCTGAATGCGCAGGAGATTGTCGACAAGGCCCCCACTAGCCTGCGGGACCTGGCGACGGTGCAGGCGGCGTTCAACCAATGGCAGGCCGAGAGCGGGCGGCCGATGTGTCAGTTGTCGATGATGTTGGCTTATACGGTCAATCATTGAGATCGAGGTGCTGCCATCGCAGGCAAGCCAGCTCCCACAGGGGAATGCATTCCAAATGTGGAAGCTGGCTTGCCTGCGATGGGACCTGATCGGCCCCACAAAACCCTCAGGCTGGCTGACCTTCCCCCGCCAACCGCCGATTCAGCTGGAACCGCCAGCGTACATATAACAGCGCCGTGCAGAACACCGCCAGGCTCGCCAGCATCTCCAGCACGCCAAACCACTGGCGGTTCGGGTCATAGGCCGCCAGGGCGCCCTTGATGAAGTACAGGTTCACCACAAAGCACATCCACGAATGCCCGCGCGCGCTGCCCATGAGCATGCCCGGCGCGAGGATCAGCAACGGCACCAGTTCGATCAGCAAGATCACCCAAGGGCGTGCGCCATGCAGGTCGGCGACCAGCAGGTAGTAAACGCAGAGCAGCCCCACCAGGCCCAGGAACGCCAGCAGGCTCAAGGCCCGTGCCAGCTTGACCCGGGGTTCCAGCCAGGCCTGGGCCGGCAGGACTTTAGGCTTCTTGGCCACGGCCACTCTCCAGCTTGGCCGCGGTCTTCGCCAGGCGCAGGCCCAGGGCACGGCACAGGGCGATTTCATGAGCGTCCAGGGCGCGTTTACCGTCGGCGCCGGAATGGTGGCTGGCGCCGTAGGGCGTACCGCCGCCCTGGGTGTCGAGCAAGGCTTGTTCGCTGTAGGGCAGGCCGGTGATCAGCATGCCGTGGTGCAGCAACGGCAGCAGCATCGACATCAGGGTGGTTTCCTGGCCGCCGTGCAGGCTGGCGGTTGAGGTGAAGACCCCGGCCGGCTTGCCGACGAGGGCGCCAGTCAGCCACAGGTTGCTGGTGCCGTCGAGAAAGTACTTCAACGGCGCGGCCATGTTGCCAAAGCGCGTCGGACTGCCCAGGGCCAGGCCCGCGCAGTGCTTCAGGTCGTCGAGGCTGGCATACAGCGCGCCTTCGGCCGGGATGCTCGGCGCGACGGCCTCGCACTCGCTGGAGATCGCCGGCACGGTGCGCAGGCGCGCTTCCAGGCCGCCTTGCTCGATGCCCCGGGCAATCTGCCGGGCCATTTCGCTGACCGAGCCGTTGCGGCTGTAATACAACACCAGAACGTAAGGCACGCTCACGGCAGCAGTTCCAGGATATTTTCCGGTGGCCGGCCAATCACGGCTTTGTCGGCGGTGGCCAGGATCGGCCGTTCCATCAGCTTGGGATGGGCGGCGATGGCGGCAATCAATTGCGCCTCGCTGAGGCTGGCGTCGTCCAGGTTGAGGGTCTTGTATTCGTCTTCGCCGCTGCGCAGCAGTTGTCGGGCGCCGACTCCCAGCTTGGCGAGCAGGGCTTCAAGCTGCGCGGCGTCCAGCGGGGTTTCCAGGTAGCGCACGACGTTCGGCGTGAGGCCACGGGCCTCCAGCAGTTCGAGCGCACCGCGGGATTTCGAGCAGCGCGGGTTGTGATAAAGCGTCAGATCGGTCATGTGCGGGTCGCATCTTGCGTAAGGTGGCGGGTATTCTACCTGCGCTGCGGGCTGTCCTTAAACCGTAAGAGGCGATCGGCCGCAGCCTACGTTCATTTTTGCTAAGGAATACCCCATGACACGGCGACTGATAGGCGCACTGGCAGTTATCACCACACTCCTGCTCAGCGGTTGCGGCAATGATTATGGCGTTGACCAATACGGCCAGAAAGTCGCGGCCGAGCGCATCGACAAGCAATGGCTGGTGATCAATTACTGGGCCGAATGGTGTGGCCCGTGCCGCATCGAGATCCCCGAGCTCAACGCCCTGGCCGAGCAGCTCAAGGGTCAGCCGGTGAGTGTGTTTGGCGTCAACTTCGACAATGTGCAGGGCGAAGAGCTCAAGAGCGCCAGCGAGAAGCTGGGCATCAAGTTCACCGTATTGGCGCAGAACCCCGAGGCCATTTTCGAGATTCCGCGCAGCGAAGTCTTGCCGGTGACCTACATCATCGATGACAAGGGCAAGGTGCGGGCGCAGATGCTGGGCGAGCAGACGGCGGCGGGGGTACTGGCCAAGCTCAAAGCGTTGCGCGGCTGACCCCTTGCGATCTCTGTAGGAGCGAGCTTGCTCGCTCCTACAAGGGCTGGATCAACCTTCTTCCAGCCACAAACGCAGTGGCTTGCCCTCGGCAGGCCAGAAACGGGTCTGTTCGATGGGCGAGATGTCCCAGCGCTGCACGGTTTGCAGGGCCTTGAAGAAGCGCTGTTCCTGCTCCATCAGGGCTTCGGCACACAACTTGCGGGTGCTGCCGATCTTGCCGAAGCTGAGTTTGTCACCGTCCAGGCTGTACGGCGCGAACCAATGGTTGCAGCCGCCATTGCCATAGGCCCGGCCATCGGCGCCGAGGGTCACGGTCAGGTGGGCGTAGTCCATCAGGGGCCGTTCGCCAATCCACTCCACGATATAGCTGTGATCCTGCTTGAGCTTGACTTCATCGCTGGCGCAGCCGACAAGGCCTGCGCCCAGCGCTGCGAGCAGCAGCAGGCTCTTCATGGCGCGGCCTGCTGGCATTTCGGGCAACGGTGCTGGTCGCCGACCGTGGCCCAGCCCAACTCGGCAATGCGCGCCGTGGCGGCCGGTTGCAGCGGCTCCTTGGTCAGCTTGGTTTCTACCGCGAACTCAAACTCCAGCACGGCCTCGCAACTGTCGCAATTGGCCTTCCAGGTGTGAATTTCCAGCTCGCCGAACTTCGGCCCTTGCGCCATGGCCACCCATTGCCCGGCCGGGCGGATGGAGTAGCGCGCATCGCCTTCGACGGTCAGGCGCATCGACAGGCTCTTGCTGCCGCGCAAGGTGACGATCAGCACATCGCCATGCTTGATCGAACCACCATTGCCGGTGACTTGATAACGACCCGGCACCAGGGCGCGGCATTCGATCAGGGTGTGTTGTGGGCTCAGCAAACTGAAGCGGAAATCGTGTTCGGCCATGGATCCTCCAAATAGGCGCGGCATCCTATCATGCTCGTCTGTTTACCATGCGCGCGGTATGTGACCGTTGATCATCCGTGCACCAGGTTTTGTGGCTGGCCGCCGGCCCAGGCCTGGATATTGGCCAGGGTGGTCCCGGCAATTGCCGCCAGCGCCTCGCGGGTGAGGAAGGCCTGGTGCGCGGTGATGATTACGTTGGGGAAGGTCAGCAGGCGCGCCAGTACATCGTCCTGCAAGGGCAGGTCCGAGCGGTCTTCAAAAAACAGCTGGGCCTCTTCCTCGTACACATCCAGGCCCAGGTAGCCCAGTTGCCCGTCCTTGAGCGCTTCGATCAGCGCGGGGGTGTCCACCAGGCCGCCGCGCCCGGTATTGATCAGCATCGCCCCCGGCTGCATATGGGCCAGGGATTGCGCATTGATCAGGTGCTTGCTGTCGGCGGTCAGCGGGCAGTGCAGGCTGATGATCTGCGCCTCGGCCAGCAGTTGGGGCAGGCTGACATAGTGCGCGCCAAGGGCTTCGACCTGTGGGTTGGGGTAAGGATCGTACGCCAGCAAGGTGCAGCCAAAACCGGCCATGATCTTGGCAAAGGTCGCACCGATCTGCCCGGTGCCTACTACGCCCACGGTCTTGCCCACCAGGTCGAAGCCGGTCAGGCCGTGCAGGCTGAAGTCGCCGTCGCGGGTGCGGTTATAGGCGCGGTGCAGGCGACGGTTAAGGGCCAGCACCAGCGCGACCGCATGTTCGGCCACCGCGTGGGGCGAGTACGCCGGCACCCGCACGATGGTCAGGCCCAGGCGCTTGGCGGCGGCCAGGTCCACATGGTTGTAGCCGGCCGAGCGCAGGGCGATCAAGCGTGTGCCGCCGGCGGCCAGGTGTTCGAGCACCGGGGCGCTGAGGTCGTCGTTGATAAAGGCACAGACCACTTCGTGCTTGTCGGCCAGGGCCACGGTGTCGAGGTTCAGGCGTGCCGGCTGGAACTGCAGCTCCAGGCCGGTGGGCAAGGGTTCGGCAAGAAAGCTGTCACGGTCATAGGTCTGGCTGCTGAAGAGGATGATGCGCATCGAGGGGCTCCCTGCAAAATAGCGTGTGGTGACACAAATCCTGTCGGCGCCAGCTTAGCGGCGCCGACAGGATAGGTTGCCCGTCATTGGCGTTGGGCGTGTTGCTCTGTATCAGGCATTGACCCGGGCTTCGTTGGCCAGGCGGGTGATGGCCATGTCCAGCTCATCCAGGGCGGCCATGGCCTTGGCGTCATCCTGCTTGAGCAGGGTTTCGGCGCGCTGGCAGGCCGCGCGCAGTTGTGGCACGCCGCAGTAGCGGGTGGCGCCGTGCAGGCGGTGGACCCGTTCGATCAGGGCATTGTTGTCGTTGGCTTCGCGGGCGATGCAGACCGCTTCGCGATCGGCTTCCAGGGACGCCAGCAACATGGCCAGCATATCGGCGGCCAAGTCAGCCTTGCCGGCCGCCAGGCGCAGGCCTTCCTCATGGTCGAGTACCGGCAGTTGGGCGGCGGGGCCGTGGCCTTCGACGGCGCGTTCCGGGCCCTGGTTGCGCAAGGCCAGGCCGGTCCATTTCAGCACCACCTGGGCCAGTTGCCGCTCGCTGATGGGCTTGGTCAGGTAGTCATCCATGCCGCTTTGCAGCAGGGCGCGTTTTTCATTGGCCATGGCGTGGGCCGTCAGCGCGACGATAGGCAGCGGCGTGCCGTGGCGCTCGCTTTCCCACTGGCGAATCGCCTCGGTGCTCTGGCGCCCGTCCATGCCGGGCATCTGCACGTCCATCAGCACCAGGTCGAAGGCTTCCTTTTTCACCGCTTCGATGGCGGTATAGCCGCTTTCCACGGCCTGCACCTTGGCGCCCATGTCTTCGAGCAGGGTCTGCACCAGCAGCAGGTTGGCCGGGTTGTCGTCGACACACAGCACCCGTGGCGCACGGCTGGACAACGGCTCGCCCGGTTCACTGCGCGAGGGGCGCGGGCTGATCAGGTCGGACAGCGCCCGGCGCAATTTGCGGGTACAGGCCGGCTTGGCCTGCAACTGGCTATTGGGGTTGGGCACCGACAGGTTGAACAGCATCTGTTCGGTGGTCGGGCACAGCACCAGGACTTTGCAGCCCAGGTGTTCAAGGTCCCAGAGATGTTGGTTGAGGCGCTCGGGTGGAATATCGTTGGCGGTGATGCCCAGCACTGCCAGGTCGATCGCCTGCTCGGTCTGGTGCGCGCTGGTAATGCCGTTGGTCAGGTTTTCCAGGCTGGTGAACGGCGTGACCTCCAGGCCGCAGTCTTCCAACTGGTGTTGCAGGGCCTGGCGCGCCAGTTCGTGATTCTCCAGCACGGCCACGCGCCGGCCCAGCAGCGGCGGGGCCGGCAGGTCTTCGATATCGTCGCGGGTCTTGGGCAGGTTGAGGCTGATCCAGAACTCCGACCCCTGGCCCGGCGTGCTGTCGACGCCGATTTCGCCGCCCATCTGCTCGATCAGGCGTTTGGAAATCACCAGCCCCAGGCCCGTCCCACCGGGCTGGCGGGACAACGAGTTATCCGCCTGGCTGAAGGCCTGGAACAGGGCGCGCACATCCTGGTTGGACAGGCCGATGCCGGTGTCTTGCACGCTGATGCGCAGTTGCACGCTGTCTTCCTGCTCGTCTTCAAGCATGGCCCGGGCGACGATGGTGCCTTCGCGGGTGAACTTGATGGCATTGCTGACCAGGTTGGTGAGGATCTGCTTGAGGCGCAGCGGGTCGCCCACCAGGGACAGCGGCGTATCGCGGTAGACCAGGCTCACCAGCTCCAGCTGTTTGGCATGGGCGGCCGGGGCAAGGATGGTCAGGGTGTCTTGCAGCAGGTCGCGCAGGTTGAACGGGATATTGTCGAGCACCAGCTTGCCGGCTTCGATTTTCGAGAAGTCGAGGATTTCGTTGATGATGCCCAGCAGGTTGTCGGCGGACTTTTCGATGGTGCCCAGGTAATCCAACTGGCGGGGTGACAGCTCGCTTTTCTGCAACAGGTGGGTGAAACCGAGGATGCCGTTGAGCGGCGTGCGGATTTCATGGCTCATATTGGCCAGGAACTCGGACTTGATGCGGCTGGCTTCCAGGGCTTCCTTGCGGGCCAGGTCCAGCTCGATGTTCTGGATCTCGATGGTCTCCAGGTTCTGGCGCACATCTTCGGTGGCCTGGTCGATGCTGTGTTGCAGTTCTTCCTGGGCGTTTTGCAGGGTATCGGCCATGCGATTGATACCGGACGCCAATTGATCCAGTTCCTGGCTGCCCAGGGGCGGCAAGCGGGTTTCCAGGTTGCCGTCCTTGAGCTGCGCCACCGCTTGCTTGATCTGGCCGATGGGCGAGTTGATCGTGCGACTGATACGTAAGGCCAGGGCGGTCGTGCAGATCAGCCCGATGGCGATCAACAGCAGGCTGGCGAACAGGCTGCGATAGCCGCGCAGCAGCATGCCATTGTGGGTCAGCTCCAGCTCGACCCAGCCCAGCAGGCGGTCGGCTTCGTCGGGAATCAAGTCGCCGGCGAGGTTGCGATGGCGGCCGAACACGGGCAGCAGGTAGCGGGTGGCGTCATTGCCGGTGTGCTGCAACAGGTGCGAGCTGTTGCCGATCGGCGGCTGGTTGAGCATGGTCGGGCCGGCATGGGCCAGGGGCGAGCGGTCGGGCGCCAGGAAGGACACGGCGCGGACGTCGACTTGCTCCAGGGACTGGGTAGCGATGCGTTCCAGCAGGTCGGTGTTCTTGTTGCCCAGGGCCGGAGCCACCAGCGGCGCCAGCTGTTCGGCGATCATCTCGCCGCGATTGAGCAGTTGGGTTTGCAGGTCCGAGAGCTGCATCCAGGTGAAATAACCGCCCAGCAGCAAGGCCATCAGGCTGGTAGGCAACAAGGTCAGCAACAGTACGCGGCCTTTTATCCCCATTCTTCTTAGCACGCCACTCTCCTGCTACCACACTGATGTCGACATTCTACGCAGGCATCCGGCCTGCGCCACCTGCGCAGTGTAGCCATATGCGGGGGGTGGAATCTTGCAAAAGATGATTGAGGGGGGAGGGCGGGCTTATTGAGTACCTCTCCATTGCTGCGTTAACGGATAGGTACACCGAAGCGCCAGCACCTGCATGCCGGTCGCTACCGATTACGCTGCTGGCGCTTTTTCCACTGATGCCCAACCCACCATCGCCAGTACACCATGGTCAGGCAGTACGCCAGCGCACCCAGGACCAGGCCCAGCACCACCGAGCCCAGCAGGAAGGGCTGCCACATGGTCGACAGTTGCCCGCTGATCCATTCCCAGGTCAGTTCGTCGGGCAGGGTGCGGGCCGGGATGTTCATCAGCCAGGTGCCCGTCATGTAGGTGCAGAAGAACACCACGGGCATGGTAATCGGGTTGGTCAGCCATACCAGGCTCACGGCGATGGGCATATTGCCACGCACGGAGATGGCGAGGATGGCCGCCAGCAGCATCTGCAAGGGCATGGGAATGAAGGCGGCAAACAAGCCGACAGCCATGGCCCGGGCAACCGAGTGCCGATTGAGGTGCCAGAGGTTGGGGTCATGGAGCAGCGTGCCGAGAAAGCGTAAGGACTTATGTTCCCTGATGCTGGTCGGATCGGGCATGTACCGTTTGAATAAGTGCCGTGGCATAAGGGGTCCAGGTCAGTTCGAGGGGCAAGTATGCCCGTATTCTACGAACGGGAAATTCAGACTTTGTGACAAAAAATCATAGTTCGCCCTGAACCGCTCGGCTAACACTCAATGGATCACGTTCAAGGAATGATCCATGCGTACAGGGATGTTTGCATTGGCATTGGGGCTGCTGGCGTTGCGCCTGCTGCCCGTCTTGCCGCCGGTCGGTTGGTTGCTGGTGTTGCCGGTGGTGGCGTTGATGCTGCTGCCGTTTCGTACTTATCCGCTGGCGTTTTTCCTGTTGGGCCTGGCCTGGGCCTGTTTCAGCGCGCAGCGGGCACTGGACGACCGGCTCGCTCCCGCCCTGGACGGCCAGACCCGTTGGCTGGAGGGGCGGGTCAGCGGGCTGCCGCAGCAGGGCAATGGGCTGGTGCGCTTCGAGCTGAGCGACAGCCGGTCACGCCAGGGCCGGCTGCCCCAGCGTATCCGTGTGACCTGGCAGGGCGGCCCGCCAGTGCGCAGCGGCGAGCGCTGGCGTTTGGCTGTCACCCTCAAACGGCCCTCCGGCCTGCTGAATTTCCAGGGCTTCGACCAGGAAGCCTGGCTGCTGGCCCAGCGCGTGGGGGCAACGGGGTCGGTCAAGGACGGCCAGCGCCTGGCACCCGCCCGGCATGCCTGGCGCGATGGGCTGCGCCAGCAGCTACTGGCGGTCGATGCCCGGGGGCGCGAAGCCGGGCTGGCCGCATTGGTGCTGGGCGACGGCTCCGGCTTGGCCGCCGAGGATTGGCGCATTTTGCAGGACACCGGCACCGTGCATCTGTTGGTCATCTCCGGCCAACATATCGGCCTGTTGTCAGGGTTGATCTATGCCCTGGTGGCCGGGCTGGCCCGCTATGGCTGCTGGCCCAGGCGCTTGCCCTGGCTGCCCTGGGCCTGCGGCCTGGCATTTTCCGCGGCGCTGGCCTATGGCGTGCTCGCCGGTTTTGCCGTGCCGGTGCAGCGCGCCTGTGTGATGGTGGGGCTGGTGTTGCTGTGGCGCCTGCGGTTTCGCCATCTGGGGATCGGCTGGCCCCTGCTGCTGGCCCTCAATGCGGTATTGATCCTTGAACCCCTGGCCAGCCTGCAACCGGGTTTCTGGTTGTCATTTGCCGCCGTGGCCGTGTTGCTGCTGGCCTTCAGCGGCCGTTTGGGGGCCTGGCGTGCGTGGCAGGTCTGGAGCCGTGCCCAGTGGCTGATCGCTATCGGGCTGTTTCCGCTGCTATTGATCCTCGGCTTGCCGATCAGCTTGAGTGCGCCGCTGGCTAATCTGTTTGCCGTGCCGTGGATCAGCCTGCTGGTGCTGCCGTTGGCGCTGGCGGGCACGTTGTTGCTGGCAGTGCCGTGGCTGGGCAGTGGCCTGCTGTGGCTGGCGGGTGGCGCGCTGGATTGGCTGTTCAGCGCCCTGGCCTTGCTGGCCGGGCACATACCGGCGTGGATGCCGGCCGAGGTGCCCGTGGGCTACTGGCTGCTCAGTCTGCTGGGGGCCGTGCTGTTATTGATGCCCAAGGGCATTCCTGTGCGCCTGCTGGGCTGGCCCCTGTTGTTGCTGGCGGTGTTCCCGCCCCGTGAATCGATCCCATTGGGCCAGGTCGCGGTAGAGCAACTGGATGTCGGCCAGGGCCTGGCGATTGTGTTGCGCACCCGCAACCACGTGCTGTTGTATGACGCCGGACCACGGGTGGGGGACTTCGATCTCGGTGAGCGCGTGGTTCTGCCGGCTCTGCGTAAGCTGGGGGTTGGCCAGGTGGACTTGATGCTGCTCAGCCATGCCGACGCCGATCATGCCGGCGGCGCGGCGGCGGTGGCGCGCGGGTTGCCGGTCAAGCGCGTGGTGGGCGGGGAAACCCAGGGGCTGCCGGCGTTTCTCGGCGCCCAGGCCTGTGCCAGCGGTGAACAATGGGAATGGGACGGCGTGGCATTCCAGCTGTGGCAATGGGCCGATGCCCGCAACGGCAATGCGAAGTCGTGCGTGCTGCAGGTCCAGGCCAGTGGCGAGCGGCTGCTGCTGACCGGCGATATCGACCGTGAGGCCGAACGGGCCTTGTTGGCCACGCCCCTGGCGGTGCCCACGGATTGGCTGCAAGCCCCTCACCATGGCAGCCGCAGCTCCTCGTCCTGGCCGTTTGTCCAGCAACTGGCCCCCAAGGCGGTGCTGATTTCCCGTGGGCGAGGCAATGGCTTTGGCCATCCGCACCCGCAGGTAGTTGCGCGTTACCAGCATCTGCGCAGCGCCCTTTATGACAGCGCCGAACAGGGCGCCGTGCGCCTGCGCCTGGGGGCTTTCCAGGCTCCGGTCACGGCGCGCAGCCAGCGCCGTTTCTGGCGCACACCTGCAATTGACAGTTACCAAAGAGCGGGGCCTGCGACATGATGGCTGTCGGCGGGCAGGCTCTTCCTCGCCAGCCTATATGCTAAAGTGGCGCACTTTTTCGAGGGGACATTCACTGTGTGGGAATTGGTCAAATCCGGCGGCTGGATGATGTTGCCGATCATTCTGAGCTCCATCGCCGCACTCGGCATCGTTGCCGAACGCCTGTGGACCCTGCGCGCCAGCCGTGTGACCCCTGATCATCTGTTGGGGCAGGTCTGGCGCTGGATCAAGGACAAGCAACTGGACAAGGAAAAACTCAAGGAACTGCGGGCCAATTCCCCCCTGGGCGAGATCCTGGCTGCGGGCCTGGCCAACTCCAAGCACGGTCGCGAGATCATGAAGGAGTGCATTGAAGAAGCCGCCGCCCGGGTGATCCACGAGCTGGAGCGCTACATCAATGCCCTGGGCACCATCGCCGCCATGGCGCCATTGCTGGGCTTGCTCGGCACGGTACTGGGCATGATCGATATCTTCAGTGCTTTCACCGGTTCGGGCATGACCACCAATGCCTCGGTATTGGCCGGGGGCATTTCCAAGGCCTTGATCACCACGGCGGCGGGCCTGATGGTGGGGATCCCGGCGGTGTTTTTCCACCGCTTCCTGCAACGGCGCATCGATGAGCTGGTGGTGGGCATGGAGCAGGAAGCGATCAAGCTGGTGGAAGTGGTCCAGGGCGACCGCGATGTCGACCTGGTCGAGGGCAAAGCGTGAAATTTCGCCGCAAGCCCCGGGAAACCGTCGATATCAACCTGGCCTCGTTGATCGATGTGGTGTTTATCCTGCTGCTGTTTTTTGTCGTCACCACCACCTTTACCCGGGAAACCCAGCTGCGGGTCGAACTGCCGGAAGCCGTCAGCGGCTCGCCGGCCGAAGACCAGCAGGTCAAGCAACTGGAGATCACCATCAGCGCCGAAGGGGTGTTTTCGCTGAATAATCAGTTGCTCGAAAAAAACGACGTGGCCAGCGTGATGGATGCGCTGCAGAAGGAGTCCGGCGGTGATACACAAATGCCGCTGTCCATCAGCGCCGATGGCAAGACCCCGCACCAGGCCGTGATCACCGCGATGGATGCTGCCGGCAAGCTCGGCTTCAGCCATTTGCGCATGACCACCGTCGAGGCGGCGGGGCAGCCCTGATGGCCTGGTCCGATCGTTTGCTCAAGGCCTGGTACGACGGCCACCCGGCGCTCAAGCTCTTGCAGCCGCTGGAGGCGCTCTATCGCCAGGTGGTCAAGCGCAAGCGCGACCGGTTCCTGGCGGGTGAGGGCACGATCTACCAATCACCGGTGCCCATTGTCGTGGTCGGCAATATCACCGTGGGCGGCACGGGCAAGACGCCGTTGATCCTGTGGTTGATCGAGCATTGCCAGCGCAGTGGCCTGCGGGTCGGCGTGGTCAGCCGTGGCTATGGGGCCAAGCCTGCGCAGTTGCCATGGCGGGTGCAGGCTAGCGACAGCGCGCAAGTGGCCGGCGACGAGCCGTTGTTGATCGTGCAGCGCAGCGGCGTGGCACTGATGATCGACCCCGATCGCAGCCGTGCGGTGCAGGCCCTGTTGGCCAGCGAGACCCTGGACCTGATCCTCTCCGACGATGGCCTGCAACATTACCGCCTGGCCCGCGACCTGGAACTGGTGCTGATCGACAATGCCCGTGGCCTGGGCAATCGCCGTTGCCTGCCCGCCGGGCCGCTGCGCGAGCCGGTCGAGCGCCTGCACAGCGTCGATGCCCTGCTCTATAACGGCGCGGCGGCTGATCGCGAAGATGGCTTTGCCTTCCGTCTGCTGCCCACGACCCTGGTCAACCTGTTGACCGGAGAGCGCCAGCCGCTGGACCATTTTCCCGTGGGGCAGCGGGTGCATGCGGTCGCCGGCATCGGCAACCCGCAACGTTTCTTCAACACCCTCGAAACGCTACACTGGCTGCCGATACTCCATGCATTTGCCGACCATGCGCCCTACAGCGCCGAGGTCCTGAATTTTACGCCGTCACTGCCGCTGGTCATGACCGAAAAGGACGCGGTGAAGTGCCGCGCCTTTGCCCAGGCACACTGGTGGTACCTTGCAGTCGATGCAGCACCGTCACCGGCGTTTATCGCCTGGTTCGACACGCAACTGATGCGTCTGCTGCCGGCTCGACTTTTGCCTTGAAACGCTTTTATCCAGGAAACCCCCATGGACACCAAACTGCTCGATATCCTCGCTTGCCCGATCTGCAAAGGCCCGCTCAAGCTCAGCGCCGACAAGACCGAGCTGATCAGCAAGGGCGCTGGCCTGGCCTACCCGATCCGCGATGGCATCCCGGTGATGCTGGAAAGCGAAGCCCGTACCCTGACGACCGACGAGCGCCTGGATAAATGACCACTGCCTTCACTGTTGTCATCCCCTCGCGCTACGCCTCCACCCGCCTGCCCGGCAAACCGCTGCAGATGATCGGTGCCAAGCCGATGATCCAGCTGGTCTGGGAGCAGGCCTGCAAGAGCAGCGCCCAGCGCGTGGTAGTGGCCACGGATGACCTGCGGATCATCGAGGCCTGCAAGGGGTTTGGTGCCGAAGCGGTGTTGACCCGTGAAGACCACAACTCCGGCACCGACCGCCTGGCCGAAGTCGCTACGCACCTGGGCCTGGCGCCGGACGCCATCGTGGTCAACGTGCAAGGCGACGAGCCGCTGATCCCGCCGTGTGTCATCGACCAGGTCGCCGCCAACCTGGCCGCCCATGCCGAAGCCCGCATGGCGACCCTGGCCGAGCCCATCGAAGACATCCAGACCCTGTTCAACCCGAACGTGGTCAAGGTGGTCAGCGACCTCAATGGCCTGGCCCTGACCTTCAGCCGTTCGACCCTGCCCTGGGCGCGCGACGAATTTGCCAGGCAGCCTGACGTGTTGCCGGCGGGCGTGCCGTATCGCCGTCATATCGGCATTTATGCCTACCGCGCCGGCTTCCTGCATGACTTCGTCAGCTGGGGCCCGTGCTGGCTGGAAAACACCGAGGCCCTGGAGCAACTGCGGGCCCTGTGGCACGGTGTGCGCATTCATGTGGGGGATGCGATTCAAGCCCCGCCGCCGGGGGTCGATACCCAGGAAGACCTTGAGCGCGTACGTCGGTTGCTGGGGGTTTGATGGAAGTCCTGTTTGTGTGCCTGGGCAATATCTGCCGCTCGCCCACCGCCGAGGGCGTGCTGCGCCACAAACTGCGGGCCGCCGGGCTGGCGGACCGGGTCGAGGTGGCGTCTGCCGGGACCGGTGAATGGCATATCGGCAAGGCGCCGGACAAACGCAGCCAGCAAGCGGCGCTGCGCCGTGGCTACGACTTGTCGGCCCAGCGTGCCCAGCAGGTGTCGCGCGCTGATTTTGCGCGCTACGACCTGATCCTGGCCATGGACCAGAGCAACCTGCGTAATCTCAAGGCCCTGCAGCCGGCCCAGGGCAAGGCCGAGCTGGACCTGTTCCTGCGCCGCTACGACTTGGCGATGGATGAAGTGCCGGATCCGTATTACGACGGCGAACAGGGTTTCGAGCAGGTCCTGGACCTGATCGAGTCCGCCTGTGATTTGCTGGTGATCGAATTGAAGGGCCGTTTATGAGTCTGGATGTGCAGCCCCAGGTGTCCCTGAAGGCCTTCAACAGTTTTGGCATCGATGTGCGTGCGCAGTTGTTCGCCGAGGCCCATAGCGACGCCGATGTGCGCGAGGCCCTGGCCTATGCGGCCGCGCAACCGTTGCCATTGTTGGTGATCGGTGGCGGCAGCAACCTGCTGCTGACCCAGGATATCCCGGCGCTGGTATTGCGCATGGCGACCCAGGGTATCCGCGTCCTGCACGAGGACGCCCAGCAGGTTGTGGTGGAAGCCGAGGCGGGTGAGGCCTGGCATCCTTTTGTGCTGTGGACCCTTGAGCAAGGGTTCTCTGGCCTGGAAAACCTCAGCCTGATCCCCGGCACTGTCGGCGCCGCGCCGATGCAGAACATCGGCGCCTACGGTGTCGAGATCAAGGATGTGTTCGCCGGCCTGACCGCCCTCGACCGCCAGACCGGCGAGTTGCGCGATTTCAGCCTGGCAGAATGCAACTTCGCCTACCGCGACAGCCTGTTCAAGCACGAAGTGGGGCGCTGGCTGATCCTGCGGGTGCGCTTTGCCTTGAGCCGCGTCGCGCACCTGAAGCTCGGCTATGGCCCGGTGCAACAACGCCTGGCCGAGCAGGGCATTACCCAGGCGACCCCCAGCGATGTCAGCCGGGCCATTTGCAGCATTCGCAGTGAAAAACTGCCCGACCCTGCGGTCTTGGGCAACGCCGGCAGTTTCTTCAAGAACCCCTTGGTGCCCAAGGTGCTGGCGGCGCAATTAAAGCTGCAATATCCCGATCTGGTGGCTTATCCCCAGGCTGATGGCCAAGTGAAACTGGCGGCGGGCTGGTTGATTGAAAAGGCCGGCTGGAAGGGCTTTCGCGACGGTGATGCCGGTGTGCATCGCTTGCAGGCGCTGGTGCTGGTCAATTATGGCGCGGCCACCGGCCTGGATATTTCCAGCCTGGCCCAGCGCATCCAGCGCGATATCGCCGAGCGCTTCCAGGTCGACCTGGAAATGGAACCCAATCGTTATTGAGCTACGCTTCCCGTGTGTTGAACCAAGCCCTGCACTGCAGGGCTTTTTTGTTAATGCTGGGTTAACTTAGCAGGCTAACGCTGTCTGTTTATTGTTCGATAGATGCTGTTTATCAAGGGCCCGGAGAAGACCTGTCTTCACAAGAGAGCCCGATTAGCCTGAGCCATCTGCGTGAACCGACTCCGCTCCCCTGAAAGCGGCAGATAGCTCGACCCCATAATCCAATCACTATGCGGGCGTGCCCATGATTACTCTGAAACTCAACGGTCAAGATCATCCACTGGATGTCACCGAGGACATGCCCCTACTGTGGGCGATCCGCGACGTGGCGGGTTACAACGGCACCAAGTTCGGTTGCGGCATGGGCCTGTGCGGTGCCTGCACCATTCATATCGACGGCTCGCCGGCGCGCAGTTGCATCACGCCCATCGGCTCGGTCAAGGGGCAGAACGTCAGCACCATCGACAACCTGCATAACGACCCGGTCGGCCAGGTGGTGCAGCAGGCGTGGCTGGATACGGCCGTGGCCCAGTGCGGTTACTGCCAGGGCGGGCAGATCATGTCGGCCACGGCCTTGCTCAAAACCAACCCCAACCCCAGCGATGCACAGATAGAAGAGGCCATGGTTGGCAATATCTGCCGCTGCGGCACCTATAACCGCATCAAGACGGCGATCCGCCAGGCCGCAACTCACCTGCAGGGGGCCAAGGCATGAGCCAGTTGCCGAGCCATTTCGCCCTGAACAACCTCAGCCGCCGTGGCTTCCTCAAAGGGGTCGGCGCGACCGGTGCCCTGGTAGTGGCCGCCAGTTGGGGCCTGCCCCAGGCCTTTGCCGCCGAGGCCAAGCAATACGGCGGGGACGCGATGCCCCATGGCGTGGTCGATGACCCCAAGGTCTATGTCAGCATCGCCACCGATGGCACCGTCACTGTGATCTGCAACCGCTCGGAAATGGGCCAGGGCGTGCGTACCAGCCTGGCCATGGTGGTGGCCGATGAGCTGGAGGCCGATTGGGCACAGGTGAAGGTTGCGCAGGCGCCGGGCGATGAAGCGCGTTTTGGCAACCAGGATACCGACGGCTCGCGCAGCATGCGCCATTGGTTCGAGCCGATGCGCCGGTGCGGCGCCGCTGTGCGAACCATGCTGGAACAGGCCGCTGCCGAGCAGTGGAAAGTCCCGCTGGGCGAGTGCCGCGCGCAGCTGCATAAAGTGATTCACCAGCCCAGCGGCCGCGAACTGGGCTATGGCGCCCTGGCCGCCGCTGCCGGTGCCCTGGCAGTACCGGCGCGCGACAGCCTGCGGCTCAAGCAACCGGCACAATTTCGCTATATCGGCAAGGACGCCACCAAGGCCATCGACGGTGCCGATATCGTCAATGGCCGCGCGGTGTACGGCGCCGATGTGCATTTCGACGGCATGCTGTTCGCGACCATTGCCCGGCCCAAGGTGTATGGCGGCCAGGTCAAGTCGTTCGATGCCAGCGCGGCGTTGAAAGTGCCGGGTGTGATCAAGGTCCTGCAAATCGAGAGCCGTCCCATACCCTCGGAGTTCCACCCCTTGGGCGGGGTGGCGGTGGTGGCCAGCAACACCTGGGCGGCGATCAAGGGCCGTGAGGCATTGCAGATCGTCTGGGAGGACGGCGCCAATGCCGGCTACAACTCCATCGACTATCGCAAGACCCTGGAAGCCGCGGCCCTCCAGCCCGGCAAGGTCGTGCGCAATACTGGCAGCATCGACCAGGCCCTGAACGATGCCGACAGCACCCTCGAAGCCGCGTATTACTTGCCACACCTGGCGCAGTCGCCGATGGAGCCGATGGTGGCCGTGGCCCGTTATCAAGACGGGCAATGCGAGGCCTGGGCCCCGAGCCAGGCGCCGCAGGTCACGCGCGAACGGGTGGCCGAGCGCCTGGGCCTGCCGTTCGATAATGTCACGATCCATGTCACCCTGCTGGGCGGCGGTTTCGGGCGCAAGTCCAAGCCGGACTTCATCATCGAGGCTGCGCTGCTGGCCAAGGAGTTCCCCGGCAAGGCCGTGCGCGTGCAATGGACCCGTGAAGACGATATCCATAATTCCTACTTCCATACCGTCTCCGCCGAGTACCTCAAGGCCGGCCTGAACAAAGACGGCATGCCCTCCGGCTGGCTGCACCGCACCGTGGCACCCAGCATCACCGCGCTGTTTGCGCCGGGCATGAACCATGAGGCCGCGTTTGAGCTGGGCATGGGCTTTACTAACATGGCCTACGCCATTCCCAATGTGCGCCTGGAGAACCCTGAAGCGGCCGCCCATACCCGTGTGGGTTGGTACCGTTCGGTGTCGAATATCCCCCATGGTTTTGCCATTCAGAGCTTTGTCGATGAACTGGCGCACAAGGCGGGCCAGGATCCGCTGAAATATCAACTCAAGCTGCTGGGCCCGGATCGCCAGATCGATCCACGCACCTTGAGCGAAGAGTGGAACTACGGTGAGTCACCCGAGCGTTACCCGATCGATACCGCGCGCATGCGTGGCGTACTGGAAACCGCCGCCAAGGCTGCCGGCTGGGGCCGTGCACTGGCCAAGGGGCGTGGCCTGGGGCTGGCGGTGCACTACAGCTTTGTGACTTATGTGGCGGCGGTGATCGAGGTGGAGGTCAAGGATGATGGCACCTTGATTGTGCACAAGGCCGATATTGCCGTGGACTGCGGCCCGCAGATCAACCCGGAGCGCATCCGCTCGCAGTTCGAGGGCGCCTGCGTCATGGGCTTGGGCAACGCGGTCCTGGGGGAAATCAGCTTCAAGGAGGGCAAGGTCCAGCAGGACAACTTCCATATGTATGAAGTGGCGCGTATGTCCCTGGCGCCCAAGGAAATCGCCATCCATTTAGTCACCCCCCAAGGTGAGGTGCCCCTGGGTGGTGTGGGGGAGCCGGGCGTGCCGCCGATTGCACCGGCGCTGTGCAATGCAATATTTGCCGCCACCGGCAAGCGCATCCGCAACCTGCCGGTGCGCTATCAGTTGCAGGGCTGGCAGCAGGAGGCGAAGGCCTGATGGACAGCGTGGATCTGAATGTCCTGCGCAGCGTGCTGCAATGGCGCCGCGCAGGGCAGCGGGTGGTGCTGTACAGCGTGGTCCAGACCTGGGGCAGCGCGCCACGACCGCCGGGGGCGATGCTGGCCCTGCGCGGTGACGGGGTGGTGATCGGCTCGGTCTCCGGGGGCTGCATCGAAGATGATCTGATCGCCCGGCTCCACGATGGCCGCTTGCCTGATGACGGGCCGCCGGTGCAACTGGTGACCTATGGCGTCACCCGGGATGAAGCGGCGCGCTTTGGATTGCCTTGCGGTGGCACCTTGCGCCTGACGGAGGAGCGGGTGGGCGATCCCGCGTGGGTCGCCGAGTTGCTGGCGCGTTGCGAGGCCCATGAAATGGTGGCGCGGGAGTTGGATGTGGCGACGGGCACTGTGCGCTTGAGCGCGGCGAGCAAGTCCGACCTTGTCAGTTTTGACGGTGAGCGCTTGCGGGCCATCTACGGCCCGCGCTGGCGCCTGCTGCTGATCGGTGCTGGCCAGTTGTCGCGCTATGTGGCCGAAATGGCGCGCTTGTTGGATTTTGAAGTGCTGATCTGCGACCCGCGTACGGAGTTTGTGCATGGCTGGGAAGAACAGCACGGGCGCTTTGTGCCGGGAATGCCCGATGAAGCCGTGCTCAATATCCAGACGGACGAGCGCACGGCCATTGTCGCCCTGACCCACGATCCGCGCCTGGACGATATGGCGCTGTTGACCGCCTTGAATTCCAGGGCGTTCTACGTTGGCGCCCTGGGTTCGCGGGTCAATAGCCGCAAGCGCCGCGAAGACTTGGCGGCGCTGGGATTGAGCGCCGAGGCCATTGCACGGTTGCACGGCCCGATTGGGCTGCCGATTGGCAGTCATACGCCGGCGGAGATTGCCTTGTCGTTGATGGCGCAGATCGTTGCAATCAAGAACGGTGTGGAGGTTTCGCAGCGTAAGCCCTTGCTGGAAACCGTCAATTGACGAGCGCCATCACCGCCATTGTCCTGGCGGCGGGGCAGGGTAGGCGGTTCCGCGCGTTAAGCGGTCAGGACAAACTGCTGGCGCCTTGTGTGGGGCGTGATGGGGTGACGCGGCCGGTCTTGGAGCAGGTGCTGGTCAATTTGCCCGCCAGTGTCACCCGGCGTTGGGTGGTCACATCGCCGGAGCGCAGCGAGGTTGTGCGTCTGGCTGGGAGCTATGGGTGCGAAGTGCTGCTCCTGGATTCGGCGGGCATGGGCGACAGCATTGCGGCAGCGGTGGCGGCCAGTAGCTCGGCAGCGGGTTGGTTGGTGGTGTTGGGGGATATGCCGTTTATTCAGGCGGCGAGTATTGAGCGGGTGATAGAGCGGGTGGAGGGGCTCAGTGTGCCGGTGCATGCCGGCCGGCGGGGCCATCCTGTTGCGTTTGGCCCGGCACTGGGGCCGGTGTTGATGGGGTTGACTGGGGACCGTGGGGCCAAGGCTCTGTTTGCCCAGACTGAGGTGCGGGAAGTGCCGGTGGATGATCCTGGGGTGTTGTGGGATGTGGATGTGCCGCAATCACTGGAGTTTAGGTAGCAGCTGGCTTGGCGGCGATGGCGGCCTCAAGCTCACCGTGCCTCTCTCTACCGCCATCGCGGGCAAGCCCGCTCCCACATTTGATTTTTGTCGTTGAACAGAGCCCATAAAAAAGCCCCGCCTGAGTGATCAGGCGGGGCTTTTTAGTTGCCGTTGGCGTTAAGCGAGGGGTTTAGGCTCGTGCTCTTCTTCCAGGGCTTTTGGGTTGTGCTCTACCACTTCCTCAACGGAACGCAGGTTCTCGTCGATGGCTGGGGCAGTGTGCTCAACTGCGGCTTCGACGACAGGCGCCTCGACCACTTCAGCCACAACCGGTGTCGCTTCGACGACGGCCGGGGCTGCTGCCGCTGCTGCTTCGGCTTCTTTCTGCAGACGCTCGGCTTCACGCTTGCGACGACGCACTTCACGCGGGTCGTTAGGCGCACGGCCGTTTTCGGTCAGGGCGCTGGCAGGGGCTTCAACCACTGGGGCGGCCACTTCGGCAACCACTGGGGTTTGCACAACCACCGGAGCAGGCTCGGCAACCACGACCGGTTCTGCAACTACCGCAGGTTCGGCGATAACCACTTCAGCAACCGGGGCCGGCGCTTCTTCTACCGGCGCCGGGGCAGGGGCTTCGGCGACGACGGCTGGCTTGGCAGTCCACTGGAAGGCGGTCTGTTCTTCGCGAACTTCACGCACTGGCGGGGTTGGCTCGGCAACTGGCGCTTCGACAACCGCTTCAACCACTGGCTGTGGTTCAACCACGGCCGCAGGTGCTGCTACTGCTTCGGCTTCAGGCTGGGTTTCGCGAACCGGTGCAACTTCCACTGCTGGAGCGGTAGGTGCTTCGATCACGCTGGTCGCTTCGACAACCGGCGCTTCGACGACGGCAGTTTCCTGCACGGCAGCAGTGGCGCGTTCGGCCTGCTGGTTGGCTTCGGCTTCGGCAGGCGCACTGATGACCACGCTGGCAACCGCAGCGGTAACGGCCAGGCCAGCAGCCAGTTCGGTGCTGGTGGGTTCGTTGTTGGCGCTTTCTTCGGTGGCTTCGCCGGTCTCTTCCGAGCCTTCGATCACATTGCCGTTGGCGTCACGTTGGCGCTCACGACGGTTGCTGCGACGACGCTGGCCACGGGAGCGGCGGCGTGGACGATCGCCTTCGGCGTTGTCCTGGCCATCTTCCTGTGGCTGCTCGTCGTTGTTCAGCAGTTCTTCTTCGCTGGCGGCGGCAGCCTGCTCGGCGCGTGGTTGACGCTCTTCACGCGGTGGGCGTGGGGCGCGCTCTTCACGGGGCTGGCGGGCCGGGCGTTCTTCAGTCGCGGCTTCCACTGCAACGGCTGCCACGGCTGGAGCGGCGTCCAGTGGCTCGCGCAGTTCACGTACACGTTCTTCACGCTCGCCACGTGGCTTGCGATCTTCACGCGGGGCGCGAGGGGTGCGGGGGGCGCGTTCTTCACGTGGCGCACGCTCTTCACGCGGGGCGCGTTCTTCGCGGGCTACGGCCGGGGTTTCTTCACGGGCTTCGCGTGGCTGGCGCTCTTCGCGGGGCGCGCGTTCTTCACGCGGTGCACGTTCTTCGCGAGGCTTGCGCTCTTCGTCACGGCGACCGTTGCGGTTACGGCTCTGCTGGCGACCGTTGCGACGCTCTTCGTTGCGTGCAGGGCGTTCAGCAGCTGGTTTCTCGACCACGGCTGGCGCAACAGGCTCTTCCTTGGTGGCGAACAGACTGACCAGCGACTTCACCAGGCCCTTGAACAGGCTTGGCTCCGGCAGGACGGCAGGCGCGGCCACCGGGGCGGCGACTTCAGTCGGCACCGGTGCGTTGGCACGGGCCGGCGCGGTCTTGACGGCGGCTTCCTGGCGCACCAGGGTGCGGGTCGCGGCGGCTGGCTGGACTTCTTCGACTTCGGCAGCGGCAGCGGCGATTTCGTAGCTGGATTGGCCGCTGTGGGCTTCCGGGCTGTCATCACGCAGGCGCTGGACTTCAAAGTGCGGCGTCTCGAGGTGATCGTTCGGCAGGATCACGATACGGGCACGGGTGCGCAGTTCGATCTTGGTGATCGAGTTGCGTTTTTCGTTGAGCAGGAAGGCTGCAACCGGGATCGGCACTTGTGCGCGGACTTCGGCGGTGCGGTCTTTCAGGGCTTCTTCTTCGATCAGGCGCAGGATCGCCAGGGACAGCGATTCAACGTCACGGATGATGCCGGTGCCGTTGCAACGCGGGCAGACGATGCCGCTGCTTTCGCCCAGGGACGGACGCAGGCGCTGACGGGACATTTCCAGCAGGCCGAAGCGCGAGATGCGGCCAACCTGCACGCGGGCACGGTCGGCTTCCAGGCATTCGCGGACTTTTTCTTCCACGGCGCGCTGGTTCTTGGCGGGGGTCATGTCGATGAAGTCGATCACGATCAGGCCGCCGATATCACGCAGGCGCAGTTGGCGAGCGATTTCTTCGGCCGCTTCCAGGTTGGTCTGCAGGGCGGTTTCTTCGATGTCGCTGCCTTTGGTGGCGCGCGCCGAGTTGATGTCGATGGACACCAGGGCTTCGGTCGGATCGATCACGATGGAGCCACCGGAAGGCAGTTCGACCACGCGCTGGAAGGCGGTTTCGATCTGGCTTTCGATCTGGAAGCGGTTGAACAGCGGCACGCTGTCTTCGTACAGCTTGATCTTGCTGGCGTACTGCGGCATCACCTGGCGGATGAAGGTCAGGGCTTCGTCCTGGGCTTCGACGCTGTCGATCAGCACTTCGCCGATGTCCTGGCGCAGGTAGTCGCGGATGGCGCGGATGATCACGTTGCTTTCCTGATAGATCAGGAATGGCGCGGAGCGGTCCAGGGAGGCTTCTTTAATAGCGGTCCACAGTTGCAGCAGGTAGTCGAGGTCCCACTGCATTTCTTCGCTGCTGCGGCCAAGGCCGGCAGTGCGCACGATCAGGCCCATGTCGGCCGGGGCGATCAGGCCGTTGAGCGCTTCACGCAGTTCGTTGCGCTCTTCGCCTTCGATGCGACGGGAAATGCCGCCGGCACGCGGGTTGTTCGGCATTAGGACCAGGTAACGGCCAGCCAGGCTGATGAAGGTGGTCAGGGCGGCGCCCTTGTTGCCACGTTCTTCTTTTTCGACCTGGACGATGACTTCCTGGCCTTCGCTCAGGACGTCCTTGATGTTGACGCGGCCTTCAGGGGCTTTCTTGAAGTACTCGCGGGAGATTTCTTTGAGGGGCAGGAAGCCGTGGCGCTCAGAGCCAAAATCGACAAAGGCAGCCTCAAGGCTTGGCTCGATGCGAGTAATCCGGCCTTTATAAATGTTGGCCTTCTTCTGCTCGCGTGCACCGGACTCGATGTCCAGGTCGTAGAGGCGTTGGCCATCTACCAGTGCAACACGCAACTCTTCGGGTTGAGTTGCGTTAATCAGCATTCTTTTCATGTTGTACCGTCGGTTTCCGGGCTGCCGGAAACGGCGTTCGGCACACACGACTTCTCACGGTCGGTGTCAGGTGCGTCAAGAGTGGTTGGCCACTCCAGTGTCCAGCAATACCGGCCAATTGGGCTGGTATCGCGACTTACGCGTCCTGCTTGCTGTGGTGACTTAATAAGCACTCAGTCAGGAGGAGGAATCAACCGGCGACTGTGGACGAGATGAAGCGTCTAAATATAAGCCTAGTGCTACACAGTCCGACGGTTGTGCATCTCCACCCTACACGTATCCCTGATAATTCGGGTGCTGCCGCGCGCAGAATCCGCAGCGGGTTGGCATTTACCGTGTTCTCCAATGGGGAGTTCACGCTCATGGCTAATAACAGGCGTTGTTTCCGAAGCATTCGCCGTGGTCTGGTACAAGACTGACTGCACTTTGTGAACTGGCCATAAATATCGGCGCAAGAGGCGAATAATCACGCTGCTTCTTGCACTCGCTTCAGGCCTCATGTCACCTGCGCTTGTTACAATCTTGAGCCTTCCAGTGTGGCAAGAGCCCCGTAGGACGGCCTCGCGTCCTGATGAATTGCGATGGTCAGGGGCGGCAGTTTGCCGCGAGTCCTCTGTCCAGGCCGCTTTTGGCGGCGTTCGCGACTATAGCAGCAATGATTAAGTGCTTCAATTCCATAAAAAATTGTTATCATTCCCGGCATGACGACTACCACCCCCCCGACCCCCAGCGTCCAGCTGCTTGAGGTCTCGCCGGAATATGCCGGCCAACGCATCGACAATTTTCTTCTGGCCAGGCTCAAGGGCGTGCCCAAGACCTTGATTTATCGCATTTTGCGCAAAGGCGAAGTGCGGGTGAACAAGGGCCGGATCAAGCCTGAGTACAAGCTGCAGGCGGGCGATATCGTCCGCGTGCCGCCTGTGCGCGTGCCCGAGCGTGACGAGCCCGTGCCGCTGGCCCAGGGCCTGTTGCAGCGCCTTGAAGCCTCGATTGTCTTTGAAGACAACAAGCTGATCGTGATCAACAAACCGTGCGGCATTGCGGTGCATGGTGGCAGTGGTCTGAATTTCGGGGTGATCGAAGCCTTTCGTCAGTTGCGTCCAGATGCCAAGGAGCTGGAGCTGGTCCATCGTCTGGACCGCGACACTTCCGGGCTGTTGATGATCGCCAAGAAGCGCAGCATGTTGCGCCACCTGCATACCGCCCTGCGCGGCGATGGCGTGGACAAGCGCTATATGGCCCTGGTGCGTGGCAATTGGGCGTCCTCGATCAAGAGCGTGCGGGCGCCGTTGCAGAAGAGCAACCTGCGCTCCGGCGAGCGCATGGTCGAGGTGGACGAGGAGGGCAAGGAGGCGTTGACCCTGTTCAAGGTGCTGCGGCGCTTCGGTGACTTCGCGACCATGGTCGAGGCCAAGCCGGTGACCGGGCGTACCCACCAGATTCGCGTGCATACCCTGCATGCCGGCCATTGTATTGCGGGCGATACCAAGTACGGCGACGAGGGGTTTTCCAAGGAAATTCGTGACCTTGGCGGCAAACGCCTGTTCCTGCATGCCTATATGCTGACGGTGCCGTTGCCTGATGGTGGCGAATTGAAATTGCAGGCCCCTGTGGATGAGATGTGGGCCAAGACCGTGGAGCGCCTGAGTGTCGCGCCCTGACTACAAGCTGCTGATCTTTGACTGGGATGGCACCCTGTGCGATTCCATTGGTCGGATTGTCGAGTCGATGCACGTGGCCTCGACCCGCTCCGGCTTCGAGCTGTGCAGTGACCTGGCGGTCAAGGGCATCATTGGCCTGGGGTTGCCCGAGGCTATCCGCACCCTGTACCCGCAGATTGCTGACAACGAGCTAGTGGCGTTTCGCGAACATTACGCCGAGCACTACATTGCCCTGGAGTCCGAACCGTCCCCCTTGTTCGAGGGGGTGGTGCCGTCCCTGGCGGCCTTGCGCGAGCAGGGCTATTACCTGGCCGTGGCGACCGGCAAGGCGCGGCGCGGCCTGGACCGGGTGCTCAAGGCCAATGGCTGGGAAGACTATTTCGATATCACCCGCGCCGCTGATGAAACCGCGAGCAAGCCCCATCCATTGATGCTGGAGCAGATCATGGCTCATTGCGGCGTGTCGGCCCGTGAGTCGTTGATGGTCGGGGATGCTTCATTCGATCTGCTGATGGCGCGCAATGCCGGTATGGACAGTGTGGCTGTCAGCTATGGCGCCCAGTCCCCCGAAGCCTTGCAGGCCTACGAACCGCGCCTGACGATTGACCGGTTTTCGCAATTGCACGCCTGGCTCAACCAGGCCCATTAAGTTTTTGCTGGGGTAGATGGCATGACCGATGAGTGGAAAGCACCGACCAAGGCCGGTGCCGACAATGGCGATGATAAAAGCTGGAAATTGCTGGAAAAGACCCTGCTGGCGGGTGTCCAGGAACAGCGTCGCGCCCGGCGTTGGGGGATTTTCTTCAAGCTCCTGACCTTTACCTACCTGATTGGCATGCTGGTGCTGTTCAGTCCGTTGGTGGATATGGAGAAGAGTGCTGTGCGCAGTGCCAACTACACCGCGCTGATCGAGGTGCGTGGGGTGATTGCCGACAAGGAGTCTGCCAGTGCCGACAATATCGTCAGCAGCCTGCGCACCGCCTTCGAGGACCCCAAGGTCAAGGGTGTGGTGCTGCGCATCAACAGCCCTGGCGGCAGCCCGGTACAGTCGGGTTATGTCTATGACGAAATCCGCCGCCTGCGCGCCCTGTATCCGCAAACCAAGGTATATGCGGTGATTTCTGACCTGGGTGCTTCGGGCGCCTATTACATCGCCAGTGCCGCCGACCAGATCTACGCCGACAAGGCCAGCCTGGTGGGTTCCATTGGCGTGACGGCGGCCGGCTATGGGTTTGTCGGGGCCATGGAGAAGCTGGGGGTTGAGCGGCGTACCTACACCTCGGGCGAGCACAAGTCATTCCTCGATCCGTTCCAGCCGCAAAAGGCGGATGAAACCCAGTTCTGGCAGGGTGTGCTCGACACCACCCATCGCCAGTTCATTGCCAGCGTCAAGCAGGGGCGTGGTGAGCGGCTCAAGGACAAGGAACACCCAGAGCTGTTCTCTGGCCTGATCTGGTCCGGCGAGCAGGCGCTGCCGCTGGGCTTGATCGATGGCCTGGGCAGTGCCAGCTCGGTGGCGCGGGATGTGGTCGGCGAGAAGGAGCTGGTGGACTTTACCGTCCAGGAGTCGCCGTTCGATCGCTTCTCCAAGAAGCTGGGGGCCAGTGTCGCGGAGAAATTGGCGCTGTATATGGGCTTCCAGGGGCCGGCCTTGCGCTGATCTCGCGATCGGCATAACTAAACAATGTGGGAGCGGGCTTGCCCGCGATTGCGGTGGGTCAGCCAGCCAATGGGTTACTGACAGGCTGCCATCGCGGGCAAGCCCGCTCCCACATTGGGTTTTTGGGGTTCTTAGGGGATTTGCACGCCTTCGGCCAGCAACATATCCACCAGTCGGATCAGCGGTAGGCCGACGAGGCTGGTGGCGTCCGGGCCTGCGGTACTCTGAAACAAGCTTACCCCCAGGCCCTCGGCCTTGAAGCTGCCAGCGCAGTCGTAGGGCTGCTCGATCCGCAGGTAGCGCTCGATCTGTGCCGGCTCCAGTTGGCGCATCGTGACCGTGAAGGGCACGCAGTCCACTTGGCAATGCCCGGTGTCGCTATTGAGCAGGGCCAGGCCGGTGAGGAAGCTGACCTGTCGGCCGCTGGCCGCGAGCAATTGCTCGCGGGCCTTTTCAAAGGTGTGGGGTTTGCCGATGATCTGGCCGTCGAGCGTCGCCACCTGGTCCGAACCGATGATCAGGTGCCCTGGATGGCTGCCGGCCAGGGCGCGTGCCTTCTCTTCGGCCAGGCGCTTGACCAGGTTGACTGCGGACTCATTTATGCGATGGCTTTCGTCGATATCCGGAGAGCTGCAGATGAACGGCAGGTGCAGGCGATTCAGCAGTTCCCGGCGATAAACCGAGCTGGATGCGAGTAATAAAGGCAACATGGGGCTCTCCTCAAGGCAGTCGCGGATTCTAGCGAGCGGACAGTCTGGCGCACAGGGCTGAATTTCCTTTGACATGGGCGGGTGCATCCCTATAATGCTGCGCCTATGTTGAATGACCCGATTCCACCTCACGTTGACCCGCGCAAATTGGCTGATCGTGGCACCACCCTCCAAGGTGAAGTGTTGCTGGCCGATTTGGAGAGACTCTGCGACCCGCTTTCCGACACTGTCGGTACGGTGCAGGCTAAATTCGTTTTTGAACGAGATGAACGTAAATCTGTGGTGATCCACAGCTTTATCGACACCGAGGTCAAAATGGTTTGCCAGCGTTGTCTTGAGCTGGTCACCCTGCCGATCCACAGCGAATGCAGTTATGCTGTGGTGAAAGAGGGTGCGAATACCCAGTCGTTGCCGAAAGGTTATGACGTGCTGGAACTGGGCGAAGATCCTTTGGATCTGCATGCACTGATCGAGGAGGAGCTTCTGCTCGCCTTGCCCATTGTGCCTGCTCATCATCCGGAAGAATGCCAGCAGCCGGCGGGGCTCGATGACGAGTCCGAACCGAGCGAGGACGAGGTAACGCGGTCCAACCCGTTCAGTGTATTGGCGCAGTTAAAGCGTGACCCAAACGTTTAGGAGTTAATCAATTATGGCTGTTCAGCAGAACAAAAAATCCCGCTCTGCCCGTGACATGCGTCGTTCGCACGATGCCCTGACGGCAAGCACTCTGTCTGTAGAAAAAACCACCGGTGAAATTCACCTGCGTCACCACGTATCGCCAGAAGGCGTATACCGTGGCCGTAAAGTGATCGACAAGGGCGCTGACGAGTAATCACTTGTCTGCTCAAGTCATCGCGATTGACGCAATGGGCGGGGACTTCGGTCCCCGCAGCATTGTCCAGGCATGCATTGCCAGCCTGTCTGCTACGCCCTCGTTGCACCTGACCCTCGTCGGTCAACCTTCCCTACTTGAAGAACTGATTGCCAGTCATCCGGCTGTGGATCGCGCGCGCCTGACGATAATGCCGGCCAGCGAAACCATCGGCATGGATGAGAAGCCGGCCCAGGCCCTGCGTGGCAAGCCTGACTCCTCCATGCGCGTGGCCCTTGAGCTGCTGCGTGATGGCAAGGTTCAGGCCTGTGTCAGTGCCGGCAATACCGGGGCCTTGATGGCGCTGTCCCGTCATGTGCTGAAAACCCTGCCGGGCATTGATCGGCCGGCAATGGTCGCGGCGATTCCGACGCAGCGTGGCTACTGCCAGTTGCTGGACCTGGGGGCGAATGTCGATTGCAGTGCCGAGCACCTGTTGCACTTTGCCCTGATGGGCTCGGTCGCGGCCGAGGCGCTGGGCGTGGTGCGCCCGCGGGTGGCGTTGCTGAACATCGGTACCGAGGACATCAAGGGCAACCAGCAGGTCAAGCTGGCCGCCAGCCTGTTGCAGCAGGCGCGGGGCTTGAACTACATCGGGTTTGTGGAAGGCGATGGGCTGTATCGCGGCGAGGCCGATGTGGTGGTTTGTGACGGTTTTGTCGGAAATATCCTGCTTAAATCCAGCGAAGGCCTGGCCACAATGATTTCTGCGCGGATCGAGGCGTTGTTCAGGCGCAACCTGGCTTCACGGCTGGTGGGGGCTTTGGCGCTGCCGCTGATGCGGCGGCTGCAGGCGGACCTGGCTCCGGCGCGGCATAACGGCGCCAGCTTTCTCGGTTTGCAGGGCATTGTGGTAAAAAGCCACGGTTCGGCGGGTGTCCAGGGCTTTCAGAGTGCCATTGCGCGCGCAATGATCGAGATTCAGGAGAACCTGCCGCAACGCTTGCATGGCCGTCTTGAGGATCTGTTGCCTTAGGCGAATCGGGCCGGGAATGCTTAAATGTGACCGGTCAGTTCAATTGACCATCCAATCTGTCAGTTTCTTGCGCTCCCAGCTGTGGGGCGTCAATTCACCGACGACCAGATCATTAGGGGCTTGTTACATGTCTACATCCCTCGCATTCGTCTTTCCAGGGCAGGGTTCGCAGTCCCTCGGCATGTTGGCCGAGCTGGGCGCGCAATACCCGCAGGTTTTGGAAACATTCAAGGAAGCGTCCGCGGCCTTGGGCTACGACCTCTGGGCATTGACCCAGGACGGGCCGGAAGAACTGCTCAACCAAACCGATAAAACCCAGCCGGCCATCCTGACCGCTTCGATCGCGCTGTGGCGCGTCTGGCTGGACGAAGGCGGCGCACGCCCGGCGTTTGTCGCCGGTCACAGCCTGGGCGAGTACAGCGCCCTGGTCGCGGCAGGCAGCCTGACACTCGCCGAGGCCGTCAAGCTGGTAGAGCGTCGTGGCCAATTGATGCAAGAGGCTGTTCCCGCCGGGCAGGGCGGCATGGCCGCTATCCTGGGCCTGGACGACGCCGTGGTGATCGAAGCCTGTGCCGAAGCGGCCCAGGGCGAAGTGGTCAGCGCCGTGAACTTCAACTCCCCTGGCCAGGTGGTCATCGCCGGTGCCAAGGCCGCAGTAGAGCGTGCCATCGAAGGCTGCAAGGCCCGCGGCGCCAAGCGTGCGTTGCCGCTGCCGGTCAGCGTGCCGTCCCATTGCGAGTTGATGCGTCCGGCGGCCGAGCGTTTTGCCGAGTCCATCGCCGCCGTCAACTGGCAGGTACCGCAGATCCCGTTGGTGCAAAATGTCAGCGCCGACGTGGCGCCGGACCTGGAAACCCTCAAGCGCGACCTGCTGGAGCAACTGTACAAGCCGGTGCGCTGGGTTGAATCAGTCCAGACCCTGGCCGCCAAGGGCGCTACCCAGCTGGTTGAGTGTGGTCCGGGTAAAGTCCTGGCCGGTCTCAACAAACGCTGCGCCGAAGGCGTGTCGACGTCCAATCTCAATACCCCGGATGGCTTCACCGCCGCCCGCGCCGCACTGGCCTGAACTTAAGGAGAAGCCTGCATGAGTCTGCAAGGTAAAGTTGCACTGGTCACTGGCGCAAGCCGTGGCATTGGCCAGGCGATTGCCCTGGAACTGGGTCGTCAGGGCGCGGTAGTGATCGGTACTGCCACCTCTGCCTCGGGCGCCGAGCGCATTGCTGCGACCCTCAAGGAAAACGGCGTGCAGGGCACCGGCCTGGAGCTCAACGTGACCAGCGATGAGTCCGTGGCGGCCGTACTGGCCCAGATCACCGCACAGTTTGGCACCCCGGCCATTCTGGTGAACAACGCCGGTATTACCCGCGACAACCTGATGATGCGCATGAAAGACGACGAGTGGTACGACGTGGTCGATACCAACTTGAACAGTCTGTTTCGCCTGTCCAAGGGGGTTTTGCGCGGCATGACCAAGGCGCGTTGGGGCCGAATTATCAATATTGGCTCCGTAGTGGGTGCCATGGGCAACGCAGGCCAAGTAAACTACGCCTCTGCCAAGGCCGGCCTGGAAGGTTTCAGCCGTGCCCTGGCGCGTGAAGTCGGCTCGCGGTCGATTACGGTCAACTCGGTGGCTCCAGGGTTTATCGATACCGATATGACTCGCGAATTGCCCGAAGCGCAACGTGAAGCGTTGCTGACGCAAATTCCGCTGGGCCGTCTGGGCCAGGCCCAAGAGATCGCCAATGTGGTCTCTTTCCTGGCGTCTGACGGTGCGGCATACGTGACTGGGGCTACAATCCCGGTCAACGGCGGGATGTACATGAGTTAAATTGTGACGGATCGCTTCAAAAAAATGTCATACGAGCGGTCTAAAATCCGTTATAAAGCTGCAATCTATTTATAGACAGGTGGTTGGTAGGGTACGCGGGTGAAGCTTTCAGTTGAAAAGCTGAAAAGCCTTTCTATACACTTACCCACTGGCCAGCTGCCTGAATTTGTCCATTAGGAGTGAAAACAAGGTATGAGCACCATCGAAGAGCGCGTCAAGAAAATCGTTGCCGAGCAACTGGGCGTTAAAGAAGACGAAGTGAAAAACACTTCTTCCTTCGTTGAAGACCTGGGTGCCGACTCCCTTGACACCGTTGAGCTGGTGATGGCTCTGGAAGAGGAATTCGAGACCGAAATCCCGGACGAAGAAGCTGAAAAAATCACTACTGTTCAAGCTGCTATCGACTACGTTACTAGCCACCAGGCGTAATAGTTTGTAATCGTCGCTTGCTGTTATGGAAAAACCGCACTGCTATTACGGCGTGCGGTTTTTTCTTTAGCTCTGATGAAAAATGAGCTCTGAAGCAAAGTGTCGTCATTAGAAAAAGGAGAGTGCTGTGTCGCGTAGACGCGTCGTAGTCACCGGTATGGGTATGTTGTCGCCACTGGGTACGGATGTGCCGAGCAGTTGGCAGGGCATTCTGGCTGGCCACAGTGGTATTGGTCTGATTGAGCATACGGACCTTTCTGCCTATTCCACCCGTTTTGGCGGCTCGGTAAAGGGCTTCAATGTCGAGGAATATCTCTCGATCAAGGAATCCCGCAAACTCGACCTGTTCATTCAATACGGCCTGGCAGCCGGTTTTCAGGCCGTGCGTAATGCCGGCCTGGAAGTCACCGATGCCAACCGTGATCGCATCGGCGTGGCCATGGGCTCGGGTATTGGCGGTTTGACCAATATCGAAGAAACCAGCCGCACGCTGCACGAATCCGGCCCCCGTCGAATTTCACCGTTCTTCGTCCCGGGCTCGATCATCAATATGATTTCCGGTTTCCTGTCCATCCACCTGGGTGCCCAGGGGCCTAACTACGCCATTTCCACGGCGTGCACCACGGGCACTCACTGCATCGGCATGGCGGCGCGCAATATCGCCTATGACGAGGCGGACGTGATGATTGCCGGTGGCGCCGAAATGGCCGCCTGCGGCCTGGGCATGGGCGGCTTCGGCGCGTCCCGTGCGCTGTCCACGCGCAATGATGAGCCGACCCGTGCCAGCCGTCCGTGGGACAAGGGCCGTGATGGCTTTGTATTGTCCGACGGTGCCGGTGCCCTGGTTCTCGAAGAGCTGGAACACGCCAAGGCCCGTGGCGCGACGATCTATGCCGAGCTGATCGGCTTTGGCATGAGTGGCGATGCCTACCACATGACCTCGCCCCCCGCCGACGGCGCGGGCGCTGCGCGATGCATCAGCAATGCCCTGCGCGATGCGAAGATCAATGTCGACCAGGTGCAGTACATCAACGCCCACGGCACCTCGACGCCGACTGGCGACCTGGCGGAAGCCCAGGCCATCAAGTCGGTATTCGGCGAGCACGCCTACAAGCTGGCGGTCAGTTCCACCAAGTCCATGACCGGTCACCTGTTGGGTGCAGCCGGTGCGGTCGAAGCGATTTTCAGCGTGCTGGCGATCAAGGACCAGGTCGCGCCGCCGACCATCAACCTGGATGAGCCGGATGAAGGCTGTGACCTGAACTTCGTGCCTCACGAGCCGCAGAAGATGCCGATTGACGTGGTGCTGTCCAACTCGTTCGGCTTTGGTGGTACCAACGGTTCCCTGGTGTTCCGCCGGTTCGCCGAGTGATGCACAGCTGGGTCGACGGCTTGCCAGCGGACGCCGTGCCGCTGAAAGATCGCGGCCTGGCCTACGGCGATGGTTTGTTTGAAACCATCGCGGTCAGGGCCGGGCAGCCCGTGCTGCTTGACCGCCACCTGCAACGCCTCGACCAGGGTTGCAGGCGCCTGGCGCTTACCGTGGACCCGGCACTGATCCGCAGCGAGTTGCTGGCCTATGCCGCTGCCCTCGGTGACGGTGTTCTCAAGTTGATCCTCACCCGTGGCGACAGCCTGCGCGGTTATGGCGCCCAGGCCGGCAGCCCGGTGCGGCGTATTCTGCAAGGCAGCCCGCCTGCCACCTATCCCCAGGCCCATGGTTTATCAGGTGTACGCCTGTTTCCCTGTGCCACGCGTTTGTCCGAGCAACCGGTGCTCGCCGGTCTCAAGCACCTCAACCGCCTTGAGCAAGTCATCGCCCGCGCCGAGTGGCAAGATACCGATCACGCCGAAGGATTGATGCTGGATATGTCCGGGCGTGTCATCGAAGGCGTGTTCAGTAACCTGTTCCTGGTGCATGAAGGCCAACTGCTGACGGCCGACCTGGGCCGCTGTGGCGTGGCCGGCGTCATGCGGGCCGAGCTGTTGGCCAGGGCCGAGGCGTTGGGCATTGTCACGGTTGTCGGCGATATCAGCCTGGCGCAGTTGCAACAGGCTGACGAGGTGTTTGTCTGCAATAGCGTATATGGCATTTGGCCGGTGCTTGGATGTGGGCCAATGAGCTGGTCGGCCGGGCCGCTCACCCGTAAACTGCAAGGCATTGTTCGCGCGCTATTGGGTATTTGATTTGAGACGTAAAATTTTATTGCTGCTGGCGACCGGTCTGGTCCTGGCGGGTTTGCTGCTGGGCTTTTCGGCCTGGAAGCTGGACTCGGCCTTGAAGCAGCCGCTGAACCTGGCCCAGGAGCAATTGCTCGATGTAGCGGCCGGCGCGACCCCGACAGGCACCTTCAATCGCCTGGAAGCTGACGGCGTGCTTGCAGATGCTTTCTGGTTGCGCCTCTACTGGCGCTTCAACCTTGAAGGCCAACCGCTGCACAGTGGCGAATACCGCATGACGCCAGGCCTGACGGCCCAGGGCCTGATCGGCCTGTGGCAGCGCGGCGACGTGGTGCAGTACAGCCTGACCCTGGTAGAGGGCTGGAACTTTCGCCAGGTCCGCAGCGCTTTGGCCAAGCATGAAAAGATCGAGCAGACCCTGGCGGGCTTGAGTGATCCCGAGGTGATGGCAAAAATCGGCCATCCTGACGTGTTCCCCGAAGGGCGGTTCTTCCCCGACACCTACCGTTTTGTGCGCGGCATGACCGATGTCGAGTTCCTGAAGAAAGCCTACAACCGCCTGGACGATGTACTGGCCCAGGAGTGGAGCCGACGCGCCCCGGAGGCGCCCTATACCGATGCCTACCAGGCGCTGATCATGGCGTCGCTGGTGGAGAAGGAAACCGGCGTGCCTGAAGAGCGTGGGCAGATTGCCGGGGTGTTTGTGCGGCGCCTGAAGATCGGCATGCTGCTGCAAACCGACCCCACCGTGATCTACGGCATGGGCGAGCGCTACAACGGCAAGTTGACGCGTGCGCACCTCAAAGAAGCCACGCCCTATAACACCTACATGATCAGCGGCCTGCCGCCGACGCCGATTGCCATGGTCGGCCGCGAGGCGATCCATGCCGCGTTGAACCCGGTGCCGGGTAGCAGCCTGTATTTCGTGGCCCGGGGCGATGGCAGCCATATTTTCTCCGATAGCCTGGAGGCCCATAATGCCGCCGTGCGCGAGTACCAGCTCAAGCGCCGCGCCGACTATCGCTCCAGCCCCGCGCCGGCTGCGCCCGCGACCGTTGAGCCGGTCGCGCCCGACGCTGCGCCCGCGCAAGGCCCGCAATGACTCTGACTAAGGACTGCCTGTGACTGGCTTGTTTATTACCCTGGAAGGCCCGGAAGGCGCCGGCAAGAGTACCAACCGCGAATACCTGGCCGAACGCTTGCGCGCTGAAGGGATCGAGGTGCTGCTGACCCGCGAGCCCGGCGGTACGCCCCTGGCCGAGAAGATCCGCGAGGTGCTGCTGGCCACTGGCGATGAGGTCATGCATCCGGACACCGAGCTGTTGCTGGTGTTTGCCGCCCGCGCCCAGCACCTGGCCGAGGTGATACACCCGGCGCTGGCCCGTGGTGCGGTGGTGATCTGCGACCGCTTCACCGATTCCACCTACGCCTACCAAGGGGCTGGCCGTGGTTTGTCCCTGGCGCGCATCGCGACCCTGGAGAGCTTTGTCCAGGGCGAACTGCGCCCGCACCTGACCCTGGTCTTCGACCTGCCGGTAGAGGTCGGCCTGGCCCGGGCCAGCGCCCGTGGCCGCCTGGACCGCTTCGAGCTGGAAGGCCGGGCCTTTTTTGAAGCGGTGCGCGCCGCTTATCTCCAGCGTGCCCAGGTCGCACCGTCGCGCTACTGCCTGCTGGATGCCGCGCAGCCGTTGGAACAGGTGCAGCAGGCCATCGATGCACTGCTGCCCAAACTGTTGGAGCTTTACCGTGGCTGAAGCCTATCCGTGGCAGGACAGCCTGTGGCAGCAATTGGCCGGGCGTGCCCAGCACGCCCATGCCTACCTGCTCCATGGGCCGGTGGGCATTGGCAAGCGTGCCCTGGCCGAACGCTTGATGGCGCGCCTGCTGTGCCAGCAACCGGCGGGGCTGGAGGCCTGCGGGCAATGCAAGTCGTGCCTGCTGCTCAAGGCCGGCAGCCATCCCGACAATTATGTGCTGGAGCCGGAAGAGGCCGACAAGGCGATCAAGGTCGACCAGGTGCGTGACCTGGTGAGCTTCGTGGTGCAGACCGCGCAGATGGGCGGGCGCAAGGTGGTGTTGATCGAGCCGGTGGAGTCGATGAACATCAACGCCGCCAACGCCTTGCTCAAGAGCCTTGAGGAGCCCTCCGGCGATACGGTGCTGTTGCTGGTCAGTCACCAGTCCAGCCGCCTGCTGCCGACTATCCGCAGCCGCTGTGTGCAACAGGCCTGCCCACTGCCGAGCGAGGCCATGAGCCTGCAGTGGCTGGGTCAGGCCCTGCCGGCGTGTAGTGAGCAGGAGCGGGTCGAGTTGCTGACCCTGGCGGCCGGCTCGCCCTTGGCCGCGGTCAGCCTGCAGGCCCAGGGCGTGCGCGAGCAGCGTGCGCTGGTGGTTGACGGGGTGAAGAAGCTGCTCAAGCAGGAGCAGTCAGCCACGCAGTTGGCCGAGGGCTGGAAAGACGTGCCGCTGTTGCTGCTGTTTGACTGGTTCTGCGACTGGTCCAGCCTGATCCTGCGCTACCAACTGACCCAGGACGAAAACGGCCTGGGCTTGATGGACATGCGCAAGGTCGTGCAATACCTGGCGCAAAAGAGCGCCCAGGACAAGGTATTGAACATCCAGGACTGGATCCTCGCCCAGCGCCAGAAGGTGTTGGGCAAGGCCAACCTGAACCGGGTGCTGTTGCTTGAGGCGCTGCTGGTGCAGTGGGTCGGGCTGCTCGGCCGACGTTGATATTCTCGGGGCCGACGCAGGTTGCGTGGGCCGGACACTTCCTGTGACGCAAGTTGTAACTTCTTATGCTCGTAGATTCCCATTGCCACCTTGATCGCCTCGACCTCGCCGCCCACAACGGCTCCCTGGATGCCGCCCTCGATGCTGCGCGCCAGCGGGGTGTGGGGCACTTCCTGTGCATTGGCGTCAGCGCCGAGAATGCCGCCGACGTCAAGGCCCTGGCCGAACGCTATGCCGATGTGGATTGCTCGGTGGGCATCCACCCCCTGGACCTCAAGCCTGGCGAAGCCCCGGCCCTTGACTGGTTGCTGGGCGAACTCAATCACCCGCGCGTAGTGGCCATTGGCGAGACAGGCCTGGATTACCACTACGAGCCGGAAGCTGCCGACCTGCAGCAGGCCTCGTTCCGCCTGCACCTGCAAGCAGCGCAGCAGACCGGCAAGCCTGTGATCGTGCATACCCGCGGCGCCCGTGCCGACACCCTGGCCTTGCTGCGCGAAGCGGCGCTGCCCCAGGCGGGTGTGTTGCACTGTTTTACCGAAGACTGGGAAATGGCCAAGGCGGCCCTCGACCTGGGGTTCTATATTTCCCTGTCGGGCATCGTCACCTTCCGCAACGCCGAGGCCCTGCGGGATGTGGCGCGCCAGGTGCCGGCCGACCGTCTGCTGGTGGAGACCGATTCGCCATACCTGGCGCCGATCCCCCACCGTGGCAAGCCGAACCTGCCGGAATATGTGCGGGATGTGGCCGATTACCTGGCGATGCTGCGCGGCGAGTCGGTGGAGCGTTTTGCCGAGCAGACCACCGAGAACTTCAAGCGTCTGTTCCCCCTGGCGCACGTTCGCTGAATTCAAGGCAAAAAAAACCCGGGTTCTGGGGGGTGAATCCGGGTTAAGACCATTAGGAGTAAACAAGGATACGCGGTCCGTTGGTACCCATATCGGTGCTTCACTTGGGGGAGATGTCACACCGACAGATGAAGTATTGATCAGTATGGCGTGCAGTCCAGTCGCTTTTGGTCGTTTTTTAAACAGATTTGGAATACGTCCGCTTCGCTTGAGTTCTCATTGAGCAGCAATACATTGCCCGGGCCGGTGTTTTATTTCTGACCCATATCGCCTGATTCGTTGGCGCACTGTAAGTTTAGTGTATGGGTTGTTCATATAGACGTTGCCCAACGACCGTCCAGTCGGGATAATCCCGCGCACCGGGTAAAACGTTCCATCATCGGTTCACCCTGTGAGCCCTATGGCGCCAAACCCTCCCAATCCTGACCTCTGCAGACCTCTTTCTATGCACAAAGAACCCCGTAAGGTCCGTGAGTTTCGCCGCCGTGAGCAGGAAATTCTCGACACCGCGCTCAAATTGTTCCTCGAACAGGGTGAAGACAGCGTCACCGTCGAGATGATTGCGGATGCCGTGGGTATCGGCAAAGGCACGATCTATAAACACTTCAAGTCCAAGGCCGAGATCTATCTGCGCCTGATGCTCGACTACGAGCGCGATTTGAACGAGTTGCTGCACTCGGCCGACGTCGACAAGGACAAGGAAGCGCTGTCCCGCGCCTACTTCGAGTTCCGCATGCGTGACCCGCAGCGCTATCGCCTGTTCGACCGCCTCGAAGAAAAAGTGGTCAAGGGTCACCAGGTGCCGGAAATGGTCGAGGAACTGCACAAGATCCGTGCCTCGAACTTCGAGCGCCTGACCCTGCTGATCAAGGGTCGGATCAGCGAAGGCAAGCTGGAAGACGTGCCACCTTATTTCCATTACTGCGCCGCGTGGGCGTTGGTCCATGGCGCCGTGGCGCTGTACCACTCACCATTTTGGAGCAACGTGCTGGAAGATCAGGAAGGCTTCTTCCAGTTCCTGATGGACATCGGCGTGCGCATGGGCAACAAGCGCAAGCACAGCTCCGACCTGCCGAACCCCGAGACGCCTGCCACCTAAGGCATTCACCCGGACAATGGCCGGCTGATTTACTGCCGTGTGTGCCAACCCAGGAATATACTCAGGCAAGGACCTTGCTAAAATCTGATTTGTAAGTCAGGTTTTAGCGCGCCCGAATTATCCGCTGCCGGAGTGATCCATGATCGTTGATCGTCAAGGCAGGCGTTTTCGCAATTTGCGGATCAGCCTGACCTCAGCCTGCAATTACGCCTGTACCTACTGCGTGCCCAATGGCAAGCGGCTGGTGGCTGCGCAGGACGAGCTCTCGGCCGAGGCCATGGCCCGTGGCGTGGCCTACCTGATCGAGGCGGCGGGTATCGATCGCCTGCGCATTACCGGCGGCGAGCCACTGGTCAGCCCCAAGCTCGAAACCTTTATGCAGGCCGTCGGGCAGATGGGCTTGAGCGATATCAGCCTGACCACCAATGGCCAGTTACTGGCGCGCAAGTTGCCATTGCTGGTCGATGCCGGCATTCGCCGGATCAATGTGTCCCTCGACACCCTGGATGCCGACGCCTTTCGCGGGATTGCCCGGGGCGGCGACCTGGCCACGGTGCTTGATGGCATGGACCAGGCGCGTGCGGCGGGGATCAGGATCAAGGTCAATATGGTGCCGCTGCGCGGGCAGAACCTCGACCAGGTGATGCCGCTGCTGGAGTATTGTCTGGTGCGTGGTTATGAACTGCGTTTTATCGAGTTGATGCGCATGGGCCACCTGGCCAGCGACTCCAACGCCTTCCTACAGCAATTCGTCAGCCTTCAACAGCTGTTGAGCCTGATTGGCGAGCATCACGAATACTTGCAGGCCGACGCCCCGGTGGACGCCACGGCCGTGCGTTATGAAATTCCCGGCCAGGGCTTTTTCGGCGTGATCGCCAATGAAAGCGTGCCGTTTTGCCGAACCTGCTCGCGCTTGCGCCTGTCGTCCACGGGTTGGCTGCACGGCTGCCTGTCTTCAAGCAACCGCCACTACGTCGGCGACCTGTTGGATAAGCCGCGACACCAGGCCCTGCCGGCGTTACAGGGCTTGCTGGTCAAGGCCTTGGGTGACAAGCAGGAAGTGGCGTTTTCGGGCGGGGTGACGGTGATGAAGATCATTGGTGGCTAGCCAGGCAAGCTGGCGCAAAATCTGCATCTCGTGCCCATTCGCCGGTTTTCCGTCACCGGCCTCTGGAGGATAGGATGCGTAGTCTGGTTTTGTTGCTGGCGTCGTTTGCGCTGGGTGGCTGCATGACAGTCAGCGATATGGCCGAAGGCACTCGCTATCAGATGAGCGATGCCGGTTTGCTGGACCACAGCGACACCCGCCGTTCCAACTCGGTTCGCATTCAGCCCGACTCCTTTGTGTTTATCGCCCAGGGCGCGTTCACGCCGCCGGGCAGTGCCTACCCGCGGCCCAATGTGGTGGCCGAAGAAGCCTTCAACGGTTTTATCGAATACTTCCCCATGGTCCGCCGCGCCCGCGCCCCGGAAGGTTTGGAGCAGGCCATGGCCGAGGCCCGCGAGGTAGGCGCCCATTACCTGTTGTATACACGGTTTGCCAAGGCCGATGATCGCATCGGCAATGCGGACGAGTGGGCCGACCAGGAAGCCCTCGACCGGCTGGGTGTCGACAGCGGGGTGATCCAAATCATGTTGATCGAGACCAGCACCCAGTATTTGATCGATACTGCACGCATTCGCAGCCGTGGCGGTTTACTGACGTTCCACGACAACAAGCCTGAAGACCTGCTTGGCCCACCGCTGCGCCAGTACGCTCGCAGCCTGCTGGGCATGAGCGACCAGTAATTCAAAGGAGAACAGCATGACGGGTTCGGCCAAGGCCAATGATTTGTTGGCACAATTGCCCAAGGGCAAGGGACCGGCACCGGTTCACCTGTGGAACCCGGATTTCTGTGGCGATATCGACATGCGTATCGCCCGTGATGGCACCTGGTATTACCTGGGTACCCCCATCGGGCGCAAACCGATGGTCAAGCTGTTCTCCACTATCATCCGCCGCGATGGCGAGGATTACTTTCTGATCACGCCGGTGGAAAAGGTCGGGATCAAGGTGGATGACGCGCCCTTTGTGGCCGTGTCGCTGGAGGTCGAGGGGCAGGGCGAAAGCCAGCTCCTGCGGTTTACCTCCAATGTCGAAGACCTGATCGAAGCCGGCCCGGCACACCCGCTGCGGGTGCTGATTGATCCGCACACCCAGGAACCTTCGCCCTACGTGCTGGTGCGCCACAACCTGGAGGCGCTGGTCCATCGCAACGTGTTCTACCAGTTGGTGGAGCTGGCGGTGACACGCCTGATCGATGGCCAGCGCTGGCTGGGGGTGTGGAGTGGCGGGGTATTTTTCCCGATTGGCCTGGAACCTGTGGACTGAGCCCGGCTATATCGGTGCGGCATACCTCTTCAGGGGCCGTGGCTCAAGGTTGTTTCGGCGCGCCGGGCAGGTTGTCATCGATGTTGCTTGGGGTGGCGTTCTTGCCCGGGCCGATCTTGCCGTTCTCGACATCGGTGCCCAGGCCCTGGCGGTTGCCGTCATTGCCTTGGGTGCGTGGGTCGGCGCCGTCCTGGATGATGGCTCCGCCATTGGTATCCAGCCCGGTGCCCATGGAGTTCCTGGTTTCTTCGGTCGCAGGGTTGGGCGGGCTGCCAATCGGGTCGGTCTTGCCGGTGGAGTGGTCGGACGCGGCGACGCTGGCCAGGGAAACCGCAGACAGCAGGCCGGCGAGGGCGAGGGCAGTCACTTTGGACGTGTTCATGGTGGAGCCTCCATAGGAATAATGTCCGTACCTTATGTTGGTCAGCCCCGGTTTGTGGTTGGTGCCTTGATCGCGACGAACGGTTTAAACAGGTGTACAGCGCAGTGATGCGCCTGCATAAAACCCTGCAAGCGATCATCAAAGGGCCTTAGTATGTGTCCTTTCTTTTTTAGCCGCAGGCCTGTTGATGACCATCGAGATCCGTCCCGCCGTGCCCAGCGATGCTGCGCAGATCCTGACCTTTATCACTGAGCTGGCCGAGTACGAAAAAGCCCGCCATGAAGTGATCGCCAGCGTGGTGGACATCGAACGCAGCCTGTTCAGCGAGGGCGCTACCGCCCATGGCCTGATCTGCCTGCGCGACGGCTTGCCGATCGGTTTTGCGGTGTTCTTCTTCAGCTATTCCACTTGGCTGGGCAGCAACTGCCTGTACCTGGAAGACTTGTATATCAACCCGCAGCAGCGCGGCGGCGGGGCGGGCAAGAAGTTGCTGCGCCACCTGGCGAAGATCGCCTGCGACAATGGCTGTGGGCGCTTTGAATGGAGCGTGCTGGACTGGAACGAACCGGCCATTGCCTTCTACAAATCCATCGGTGCCCAGCCCCAGGAAGAATGGGTGCGCTATCGCATGGAAGGCGACGCGTTGCGCGACTTCGCCCAGGGTTGAGATCGGCCCTGCCTTGAGGCCCGGCATTTGCCATAATGGCCGCCGCTTTCGTATTTCTAGATAGGCCCTACATGCAGGAAAACCCAGCAGTCATCGCCAAAGATCCCGCACCCACGGGCACCCAGACCCTGCTGCGCGGCCTGGGCGTGGTGCAGGCGGTGGCGGCCGGCGCACGGGACCTCAAGGAGATTGCCCGGCGCATCGGCACCACCCGCAGCACCACGCACCGCCTGGCCAGTTGCCTGGTGGAGGAGCGCTACCTGCGGGTGGTGCCGCAAGTCGGCTACCTGTTGGGCCCCAAGTTGATCGAGTTGGGCTTCCAGGCCCGGGAAGAACTGCCGCTGGTGACGCTGGCGACACCCTATCTGGATGAGCTGTCGGCGCAGACCGGCGACACCATCCACCTGGCGATCCGCGAATATGATGAGGTGCTGTACCTGCACAAAAACCCTGGGCGCAATGGCCCGGAAATGCGCTCGCGGGTCGGTCACCGCATGCCCCTGGCGCGCACCGGGATCGGCAAGGCCTTGTTGCTCGATGACACGCGCGAGGAATGGCAGCGCCTGTACCAGGCCAGCTTGCCGGTAGGCGGGAAAAACCTGCACTGGCCGCAGCACCCGGAACAATCCTGGGAGCAGTTCGAGCAGCGTATGAAAGAGTATGTGGCGGGCGGCTATGCCTTCGACCTGGAAGACAACGAACCGTCGATCCGCTGCGTGGCCGCACCGGTGCGCGATGCCAGCCGGCGGATTGTCGCCGGCATCAGCATCGCCAGTACGGTGCCCTACATGCCGCTGGAAAAAATGGCCGAGCTGATCCCCCTGGTCAAACAGGTCGCAGCACGGCTGTCCGCGGAGTTGGGCGCGAAGGCCTGATCAGGCCTTCAAGGTGGCCATGTCGATCACGAAGCGGTACTTCACGTCGCCGGCAATCATGCGCGCATAGGCTTCGTTGATCTGGCGGATATCGAGCATTTCAATGTCGCAGGTGATGCCGTGCTCGGCGCAGAAATCCAGGACTTCCTGGGTTTCGGCAATACCGCCGATCAGCGAGCCGGCCAGGACTTTACGACCCAGTACCAGCTTGGCGGCATTGACCGGCGGGTCGACCGGCTCGATCAAACCCACCAGGATGTGCACGCCATCAAAGCGCAGGACATCGAGGTAGGGGTTCAGGTCGTGCTGCACCGGGATGGTGTCCAGCAGGAAGTCGAAACTGCCGGCGGCGGCCTGCATCTGCTCGGCATCGGTGGACACGATCACATGGTCGGCACCCTGGCGTCGGCCTTCTTCTGCCTTGCTCGCCGAGCGGGTAAACAGCGTCACTTCGGCACCCATGGCCTTGGCGAACTTGATGCCCATATGGCCCAGCCCGCCCATGCCGAGAACCCCCACCTTGTCGCCGGCCTTGACCCCGTAGTGCTTGAGCGGCGAGTAGGTGGTGATGCCCGCGCAGAGGAGCGGTGCGGCGCTGGCCAGGTCGAGCTTGGCTGGAATCTTCACCACGAAGTGTTCGCTGACCACGATGCTGTCGGAGTAGCCGCCCATGGTGTTGCTGCCGTCCACGCGATCCGGGGTGGCGTAGGTCATGGTCGGGCCTTCGAGGCAGTATTGCTCCAGGTTCGATGTGCATGCTTGGCAGTGGCGGCACGAATCCACCATGCAGCCCACGCCGACCAGGTCGCCCACCTTATGGCCGGTGACGCTGGCGCCGACAGCAGTGACCTTGCCGACAATCTCGTGGCCTGGCATCAGCGGGTATACGGCGATGCCCCATTCGTTGCGCGCCTGGTGGATGTCGGAGTGGCAGACGCCGCAGTACAGGATTTCGATCGCCACGTCATCGGCTCGCGGGCTACGGCGCTCGAAGGACATGGGGGCGAGGGGGCTGGTGGCCGACTGGGCGGCGTAACCGATGGCGGTGTACATGGTAAAAACCTCGCAAAGCGTGGACGGGAGAGGTGGCGAATTCTGCGCGTCGACCCTGCGGGCGAACATGGCAAATGCTCCGAGTCTTATGCCTATTCGTCCGGGAGTGCTCGTGGATTGGATTCATAGGTCGCCAGACCTGCGATGATGTTTCTATCCCTTTTTCGCGAAGTTTTTTGCCATGTTGTTGACCCGCCATCTCGATGCCAACGCTGCGCTGGTTTCCTTGATTGAGGGGCTTACGCCCTGCGACGGTTTTTCCTCGACCCACCTGGCGGGCGTGCAGGTGCTGCGCGCCAGTTGCGACGTGGCGCGCGGGCCGCAGATCTATGAGCCGAGCCTGATGTTCGTGGCCCAGGGCAGCAAGGTGGCCTACCTGGGGCCGCGTACCCTGGAATACGGCGCCGGGCATTACCTGATCCAGGCGATGCCGGTGCCATTCGAGTGCGAGACGTTTGCCATGGCCGCCGATGCCCCGCTGTATGGCGTTACCGTAGGTATTGATCGGGTGGTGCTGGGCGAATTGGTGATGGCCATGGGCATGCAAGCCGGCCCGCCGCCGGCGGCGCAGACCCTGGAGTCGATGAGCTCGGTGGTGCTCGATGACGCGATGCGTGGTTGCGTCGAGCGGCTGTTGCAGTGCCTGCACGATCCACTGGAAGCCCGGATCATGGGGCCGGCGCGGGTGCGGGAACTGTTGTTCACCGCCTTGCGCGGGCCACAGGCCGATGTGCTGCGCGCCCTGGTGGAACAGCAGGGGCAGTTCTCGCGGATTGCCACGTCCTTGAACCACCTGCATGCCCATTACGCCGACCCCCTGAACATCGAGACCCTGGCCGGTTATGCGCATATGAGTGCGTCGACATTCCATGAACACTTCAAGCGCTGCACCTTGCTGTCGCCGGTGCAGTACCTCAAGCGCTTGCGTCTGCTCAAGGCCCAGCAGTTGTTATTGGTCGAAGGCATGGGGGTGGCGCAGGCGGCGCATAGCGTGGGGTATCAGAGTACGTCGCAGTTCAGCCGGGAATATAAGCGCTATTTCCTGCGCAACCCGGGTGAAGAACGAGCGGCCTAGATGATCGTTCCCACGCTCTGCGTGGGAATGCCGCTCTGGACGCTCTGCGTCCGCTCTTGAGCTGGTGACGCAGAGCGTCATTGGATGCATTCCCACGCAGAGCGTGGGAACGATCAAGGCTCCCATTTGGGAGCCTCGGTTGGCTTACATATTCGGGTAAGTCGGCCCACCCGCGCCTTCCGGCGTGACCCAGGTGATGTTCTGCGCTGGGTCCTTGATGTCACAGGTCTTGCAGTGCACACAGTTCTGGGCGTTGATCTGGAAGCGTTTCTCGCCGTCTTCCTGGGTGATCACTTCATACACGCCCGCCGGGCAGTAGCGTTGCGCCGGTTCATCGTAGAGCGGCAGGTTGGTGCTGATCGGGATGCTCGGGTCCTTGAGCTTCAGGTGGCATGGCTGTTCTTCTTCATGGTTGGTGCTGGAGAGGAACACCGAGCTCAACTTGTCGAAGCTCAGCTTGCCATCGGGTTTGGGGTAGTCGATCTTCTGGCTGTCCTTGGCCAGCTTGAGGCAGGCGTAGTCCGGCTTGGTGTCGTGCAGGGTAAACGGCATTTTGCCGCCGAGGATGTTCTGGTCGAACCAGTTGAAGCCGGCACCGATGATCGGGCCGAACTTGTGCATCGCCGGGCCGAAGTTACGGGTGGCAAACAGTTCTTCGTAGAGCCAGCTGGCTTTGAAGCTGTCGACGTAGGCCGTCAGTTCATCGCCGCCTTCGGACTCGGCGAACAGGCGATCAGCCACCGCATCTGCAGCGAGCATGCCGGACTTCATGGCGGTGTGGCTGCCCTTGATCTTGGCCACGTTCATGGTGCCCAGGTCGCAACCGATCAGGGCGCCGCCCTTGAAGACCATCTTCGGCAGCGAGTTGATGCCGCCCTTGGCCAGGGCGCGCGCGCCGTAGCTGATGCGCTTGCCGCCTTCCAGGTACTGGGCCAGCACCGGGTGATGCTTGAGACGCTGGAACTCATCGAACGGCGACAGGAAGGTGTTGCTGTAGGATAGGTCGACGATCAGGCCGACGACCACCTGGTTGTTTTCCAGGTGATAGAGGAACGAGCCACCGGTGTTCTCGTTGCGCATGATGTCCAGCGGCCAGCCGGCGGTGTGGACCACCAGGCCTGGCTGGTGCTTGGCCGGGTCGATTTCCCAGATTTCCTTGAGGCCGATGCCGTAGTGCTGCACGTCGGCGTCGCTGTCCAGGTTGAAGCGCTGGATCAGTTGCTTGCCCAAGTGCCCACGGCAGCCTTCGGCGAACAGCGTGTACTTGCCGCGCAGTTCCATGCCGGGGGTGTACAGGCCTTCCTTGGGGTGGCCTTCACGGTCGACGCCGAGGTCGCCGGTGATGATCCCGCGCACTACGCCGTTTTCGTCGAACAGTACTTCCTGGGCGGCGAAGCCTGGGTAGATTTCCACGCCCAGGTTCTCGGCCTGCTGGGCCAGCCAGCGGCACAAGTTGCCCAGGGAGATGATGTAGTTGCCTTCGTTGTGCATGGTCTTGGGCACAAAGAAGTCTGGAACCTTGGTGGAGCTGTCGCTGCTGCGCAGTACATAGATGTCGTCGCGCACCACCGGGGTGTTGAGCGGGGCGCCCAGTTCTTTCCAGTCCGGGAACAATTCATTCAGGGCGCGTGGTTCAAACACCGCACCGGACAGGATGTGTGCACCGACTTCCGAGCCTTTTTCGACCACGCAGACGCTGATTTCCTTACCGGCTTCGGCGGCCTTCTGCTTCAGTCGGCAGGCGGCAGACAGGCCCGACGGCCCTGCGCCGACGATGACCACGTCGAATTCCATGTATTCGCGTTCCACAGGCTATCTCCTACTCAAGGCTCAACAGTTTTTTTTCTAATGGGTGGAGGTTCGGTGTTTTATCTGTCGTCTTCTGCGCCAATTTCTTACAAAAGGGCAGGGGACAACCCACCTTTCTCTCTAGGTGGCGCATTATATCTACACCACTCTCAGCGTCCAATACAAACGTTTGTTTGAATTGCCCGCAAGCTAGATAAATCAAAGCAACGCGGCTTATATCTGACTATTTTGCTGTATTGACCGGAAAAGGCGTTCCGGTCAATATACGGTCGGTTTTGCGCTTCCCGTAGGCGTACTGCCGGTTTCAAGGCCACGTCCAAAGACAAGGCACTGCTCATGCAGGTTGACGCGCACGTAATGCTGGCGCGCAGTTTACACGTTGCGACGATGAATGACTTGTCGGTCACCCCTGACGAACGGTCTTTATTATTGAGTACGTGCAACGTTATCTGTCATGACGGCCTGCGTTTTTAGAGGTGCCCTTGTGCGCCGTTGAGCATCTACCGCCAGGTTTATCCGGGCGGCTTTCTTTTCACCGGAGAGTAACGAGGAATCCATGAAGGTTCTTGTAGCTGTCAAACGCGTTGTCGATTACAACGTGAAAGTTCGCGTCAAGGCGGACAATTCCGGCGTCGATCTGGCTAACGTCAAAATGTCGATGAACCCCTTCTGCGAAATCGCCGTGGAAGAAGCCGTACGCCTGAAAGAAAAGGGCATCGTGACTGAAATCGTCGTCGTTTCCGTAGGGCCATCCACTGCTCAAGAGCAGCTGCGTACCGCCCTGGCGCTGGGTGCCGACCGCGCCGTGCTCGTCGAATCCGCTGAAGAACTGACCTCGCTGGCCGTGGCCAAGCTGCTCAAGGCCGTTGTCGACAAGGAGCAGCCACAACTGGTGATCCTCGGTAAACAGGCGATCGACAGCGACAACAACCAGACTGGCCAGATGCTGGCTGCACTGACCGGTTACGGCCAGGGCACCTTTGCCTCGAAAGTCGAAGTGTCTGGCGACAGCGTTGCCGTGACCCGCGAAATCGATGGCGGCGCGCAGACCGTTTCCCTGAAACTGCCGGCCATTGTCACCACCGACCTGCGTTTGAACGAGCCGCGTTATGCGTCCCTGCCAAACATCATGAAAGCCAAGAAGAAGCCGCTTGAAGTGCTGACTCCAGAAGCTTTGGGCGTTTCCACCGCCTCCACCAACAAGACGGTCAAAGTCGAAGCGCCAGCTGCACGCAGCGCGGGGATCAAGGTCAAGTCGGTGGCTGAACTGGTCGAGAAACTGAAAAACGAAGCGAAGGTGATCTGATCATGACTATCCTCGTAATCGCCGAACACGATAACAAGGTGCTGGCCCCGGCCACACTGAACACCGTTGCTGCTGCTGCGAAAATCGGTGGTGATATCCACGTCCTGGTCGCCGGCCAGAACGTGGGTGCTGTGGCTGAAGCCGCCGCGAAAATCGCTGGCGTGAGCAAAGTACTGGCCGCCGACAACGCCGCTTACGCGCATCAACTGCCGGAAAACGTAGCGCCGCTGGTTGCAGAGCTTGGCGCTGGCTACAGCCATATCCTGGCTGCCGCCACCTCCAACGGCAAAAACATCCTGCCACGGGTTGCTGCGCAGCTGGACGTTGACCAGATCTCCGAGATCGTTTCGGTGGAAAGCGCCGACACCTTCAAGCGCCCGATCTACGCCGGTAACGCCATTGCCACCGTGCAATCCACTGCCGTGGTCAAAGTGATCACCGTGCGTGCCACCGGTTTCGACCCGGTTGCCGCCGAGGGTGGTTCGGCTGCGGTTGAAGCCGTTGCAGCTGTGCACAATCCTGGCACTTCCAGCTTTGTTGGCGAAGAGCTGGCCAAGTCGGACCGTCCAGAGCTGACCGCGGCCAAGATCGTCGTTTCCGGCGGGCGTGGCATGCAGAACGGTGACAACTTCAAGCACCTGTACGCCCTGGCCGACAAGTTGGGCGCGGCGGTCGGCGCTTCGCGCGCGGCGGTCGACGCAGGTTTCGTACCCAACGACATGCAGGTCGGCCAGACCGGCAAGATCGTTGCGCCACAGCTGTACATCGCCGTCGGTATCTCCGGCGCGATCCAGCACTTGGCCGGTATGAAAGACTCCAAGGTGATCGTTGCGATCAACAAGGACGAAGAAGCGCCGATCTTCCAGGTGGCTGATTACGGCCTGGTGGCGGACTTGTTTGAAGCCGTACCGGAGCTTTCGAAGCTGGTCTAAACCAGCCGCTTCACTTATAAAGAGCCCGGTCTTATGACCGGGCTTTTTTTTGCATGCCACTCTTGATCGGGAAACCACGCCATGGAACTGCGTCGCTGGACTGTACTGCTGGGCCTGTCACTGCTGCCGACCATGTCTGTCGCGGCTGGCAAATGCGAGCGCCTGGTGGTGACCGGCAGCCCGGATGCGCCGCCCTACCTGTGGCGTGACCCCCAAGCCCCCACGCACCTGATCGGCGCCAATGCCGATGTGTTGCAACAAGTGGCCAAGGAGCTGGGGCTGAAAATCGACCTGCTGTACGGCGGCAAGCGTTCCCTGGCCCTGGAGGAAGTGCGCAGCGGGCGCATGGACATGTTGCTCGACGCGCCGTTGACTGTCAGCGAACTGGAGACCCTGGACTACATCCACCCGGCACTGATGCAGGCCGATTACCGGGTATGGACCCGCGTTGACTCGCCCCTGGTCTATGCCAGCGCAGCTGACCTGTATGGCCACAAGGGCGCGGTTTCGGAGCGGGCGCGCCTGTCCCCTGAATTTGCCGCTTTTGCCGCCGAACACCTGACCTTGGAACGTGTGCCAACCTTGACCCCGGCCTTGCAGAAACTGCTGCTGGGTGAAGTGGACTACGTGCTGGCCGGACATTACTCCGGCATGGCCATGGCCCAGACCCTGGGCATGAGCAAAGACCTGCAGGTCCGTGAACAGCCGATTGATCAGCCGGGGCTGTTCCTGGCGATTTCCCACAACTCGGCCTGCAATGATCCGTGGTTGCGCGGACAGCTTGCCAAAAAGATGACAGAATTGGCCGCGTCCGGTCTGACGGAAGCCGCGTTGCAGCGCAATATCGAACGCTGGAAGACGCAGTTACAGCAACCCGTCGGCACCCCAACAAAGTAGGGATTTTTAGTGACTATTCGACCTCTTTTCGCCGCCCTCGCCGTTGTAACGCTGGCGGGCTGTGCCGCAGATCCTGCGCCGAATGAACAGATGCGCCTGACCCAGCAAGCCCTGGAACAAGCCGCCGCCGTAGGGGCCGTCGCTGACGACGTGCCCGAGTTGAAGCTCGCCGAGACAAAGCTGGCCCAGGCCAAGGCCGATATGGCGGATGAGTCCTACAAGGATGCCCGCATGCAGGCTGAACAGGCCGAACTGGATGCCCGCCTGGCAGAGGCGCGGGTGCTGACGCAAAAAAGCCAGGAACAGTTGAATGTCCTCGACACCCGCATCACCCGTCTGCGCAAGCAACTGGGAGATGCCCAATGAACCGCCTGACCTGTGGGCTGCTGTTAAGCAGCCTGATGCTCGCCGGCTGTGCCAGTCATCCCAATAGCGATACCGCGTTGCAGCAGGCCGGCAGCGACTTCCAGAAGGTCAAGGAAGACTCCAATGTGTTGCGCATCGCGCCCAAGGACGTGATCCGCGCCGGTGAGTCCCTGGCCCGTGCCGACCGTCTGTCCACCTATTGGGGCAGTGGTGGCGATGTGGTGCATTACGCTTACCTGAGTCAGCGCTATAGCGCGATTGCTCGGGAACATACGCAACTGGTGCTTAACGAGGAGCGTGCGGCCAAGCTCGAACTGGAGCGCCAGCGCCTGCAACTGGCACTGCGCGAGGCCAAGTTGTTGAGCGTGCAGCAACAGGGCAAGTGGCTGGAAGAGCAGATCGCCAGCCTGACCACTACCCAGACCGACCGTGGCCTGGTGATGACCCTGGGCGACGTGCTGTTCGACACCGGCCAGGCCGAGCTGAAGAACTCCGCCAACCGTACAGTGCTGAAGATCGTGCAATTCCTGCAACTAAACCCCAAGCGGGTAGTGCGGATCGAGGGCTATACCGACAGTACCGGCGGCGAGCAGGAAAACCTCAAACTGTCCCGGGACCGGGCACAGGCTGTGGCGGATGTTCTGATCGACCTGGGCATTGATGACAAACGCATCCAGGTGGAAGGCTATGGCGATCAGTACCCGGTGGAGGTGAATGCTTCCGAGCGGGGGCGTGCGCAGAACCGGCGTGTGGAAATCGTCTTCTCCGACGACAAGGGCCAGCTCGGCGCTGCGCGCTGAATTTCAGTTCTTGTGGGAGCTGGCAAGCCAGCTCCCCCAGGGAATATGCTGTGTGTCTCGCCCCGTAACCCGATCCTTGATCGGGTTTTTTATGTCCGCGATTGCGTTCAACCCATACAGTTTTTTCTATCACTGCCGCCGATCCTCGACTATTGTGGCAACTGTCCCCGTACACTTCTAAACTGTGCCGGTATGTTTCACACAAAAATAAAATACCCGTGAAATCGAGTGCTGCGTCATGACCAATCTCTTGCTTTACCAACGTATCGCCCAGCAATTGGCTGAGGATATCCGACGCGGCGTCTATCAACCGGGTGAGCGCGTACCTTCGGTGCGCAAGATGAGCTCCCAGCTCAATGTCAGTCATGCCACCGTGTTGCAGGCCTACGCCAATCTCGAAGACCAGGGGTTGATCCGTGCGCGGCCGCAATCCGGGTATTACGTGCACCAGACCCCGGCCCTGACCGCACCCACGCCGGATATCGCCCGGGTCGAGCGCCCGGGCCTGGTCACCCGCAGCAGCATTATCCAGCAGGTCCTGGTCGAATCCCGGCGCGAAGGGGTGTTCCCCCTGGGCGCCGCCGTGCCCAGTGTCGACTACCTGCCGGTACGGGCGCTGCACCAGCAACTGGCCAAGGTCACACGCTTCCAGAGCCCGCGGGCGTTCAGCTATATGTTCAGCCCGGGCTTTGAGCCGCTGCGCCGCCAGGTTGCGATTCGCATGCGCGATGCCGGGGTGGTGGTCGATCCGTCCGAAGTGGTGATCACCCACGGGTGTGTCGATGCGTTGCAGATGTCCCTGCGGGTGCTGACCCGTCCCGGCGACCTGATCGCCGCCGAATCCCCCACCTATTACGGCCTGCTGCAACTGGCGGACCTGCTCGGCCTCAAGGTCATCGAAATCCCCAGCGACCCGGCCACCGGCATGAGCCTGGAAGCCCTGCAACTGGCAGCCAACCAATGGTCGATCAAGGCCCTGGTGCTGACCACGCGCCTGAGCAATCCCCTGGGTGGCACCATGCCAGAAGAGCGGCAGAAACAGCTGCTGCGCCTGGCCTCGGATTTCGATATCCAGATCGTCGAAGACGATATCTACGGCGAATTGATGTTTGAACTGGGCCGTACCAAGGCCCTGAAGGCTTATGACCGCCTGGACCGGGTGATCTACTGCTCCAGCTTCTCCAAGACCCTGTCGCCCGGGGTGCGCATCGGCTGGATGATCGCCGGCAAATACCAGCAAGAGCTCCAGCGCCTGCAGATGTTCAGCACGCACTCGGCGTGCAGTGTCACGCAGATGGGCGTGGCGGCGTACCTGGAGAACGGCGGTTACGACCGGCACTTGCGTTATATCCGCCAGGAGTACCGCAAGAACCTCAGTGCCTTTCAGTTGGCGGTGCAGCAGTACTTCCCGGAGGGCACGCAGATGAGCCGGCCGACCGGCGGCTTTATCCTGTGGGTCAGCCTGCCGGGCCGGGTCAACACCCAGGAACTGCACGTGCGCGCCTTGCAGCAGGGCATCAGCATTGCGCCGGGACTGATCTTCAGCAATACGGAACAGTTCAACCACTGTATTCGGCTCAATTGCGGCACCCCATGGAACCGTGAGGCCGAGCGCGCCCTGATGACCCTGGGCATGCTGGCCAACCAGTTGTGCCAGGAGGCCGCGAGCGGTTTTTGACGCGCCAAAACGGGGCATGAACGGTAGCCGGCTAATCACCGCGCTTGTCATACCGGCCTCAACAAGCGAGCATATGGCCTTCTGCCGTTAATGCTGTTGGCGATATGACCTCTATTTTCCCTGCTGCGCTGTTGATCTGCCTGGCGAGCCTATGCAACGCCACTTCAGTACTGGCAGCGCCTGCCAGTGCGCCAGTCGTGCTGGCAGCTGCTGAACAAAAGCCGGCGCCGGCGAAAAAAACAGTCCAGGCGAAAAAAACCGCCCCGGTTAAAAAGGCTACTAAGGAAAAAAAGCGTGCGCCTATCGCCAGCAAGTCCAAATCGGCCCATGAAGTGGCCCGGACCAGGCTGCCACCGGCGAAACTGGACCTCAGCCTGCCCCAGGAAATGGTCCGGCACCTGCAGCCCCTCGGCACTATGCCCAAGCCCAAGAATGTGCCGTTGTTGCCGCCGATGTTTGGTGAGAAGCCGGTCGATAACAGTGCATTCCAGATCAACGGGCGCTTGCTGAGCAACGAAATGCAGCTGCAAATGCGCAATGAAGAGCGGCGTGACGTGGAAGGTGCCGCCCTGGATTTTGAGTTCAAGAATTAATGTTGCCCACCCAAGTGACCTGATCCACAGACCTTCTGTCGCAGACTGGTCGGTCACTTTTGTTTTCTGCGAAAAACCCCTGTTAGACCATTTTAAAACGCATGTTTTAGGGCGTACTCTAGCCCGGCCATCAACACTTTGTCGTCGAGGACCTGCTGGTCATGAAATGCCGTGAAGGCTGTGGCGCCTGCTGTATCGCGCCTTCCATCAGTTCGCCGTTGCCCGGTATGCCCAATGGCAAGCCTGCGGGCGAACGCTGCCTGCATCTGTCGGTCGAACAGCTGTGCCAATTGTTTGGCCAGCCTGAGCGGCCTGCGGTGTGCGGTGCCTTTGCGGCGGATCTTGAAGTCTGTGGTAGTAGCCAGGAAGAAGCGATCAGGTTGATCGGCTGGTGGGAGCAGATGACGGCGGCTTAGTGGGCTTTAATGTCAGAACTTCAACAATAAGGAATACAACAATGGGTTCGCTGAAACGAATGGCTGTGTTGTGCGGTTTTACGGTGTTGTTTGCAGCTACTGCACAGGCAGAAGAGTGGCAGGTCGCCAAGGATGAGGAAGGTATCAAGGTTGCCTTGAGTGAAGTGGCCGGCTCCAAATACAAGGCGTATCGCGGCGTTACCGTGATCAAGGCGCCATTGGCCAAGATCCAGGCCCTACAGGACGATGTCGTCGGCGCCTGTAAGTGGATTCACGAATGCAAGTCGCAAAAGCTGCTCAAGAAGGAAGGTGACAAGAGCTGGACCTACACCCAGTTCAAGGCCCCGTTCCCGGTGACCGATCGTGACTCGATCCTGGAAATCACCACCACCCAGGCCGCCGATGGCAGCGTGACCCGCAAACTGCTGGAAGTGCCGACCTATCTGCCGGAAGAGAAAGGCTATGTGCGCGTGGCCCAGGTCGAAGGCTTCTGGAAATTGGTGCCTAAAGGCGCCGACCAGACCGAAGTGACCTACCAGGTTCACACCGAGCCAGGTGGCAGCGTGCCTTCCTGGTTGGCCAACAAGTTTGTGGTTGAAGCGCCTTTCAACACCTTGAAAGCCCTCAAGGCAGCGGCCGAGAAGCCGTAAGCCCAACCGATCATATGCCTCCTGCCTTGAGTGGAACGATCACCGTGCCCCCAAGGTCCAGATAGAAGTAAGCCCATCCATGGGCTTTATCGAGGAGGCACTGATGCAAAACTGGCAAGTTACCTTCGTTGACGATCACGGCGTGCAATCGGTAGAGCAGTTTGCCTTTGAGCAAAAGCCTAGCCTCGAAGATGCAGCGCAGATGATTCGTGCCAAATTGCTGCCCATTCCCGCCAAGCTGGACCTCAATGACCTGGACGGGCGGATCGCCGAACCGACGGTCAAAAGCCTCAAGGATCAGAACAGTATCCAGATCCTCGACATTTCTCCCGCCGCCTGAATATTCCCTGTATGTCTTTAAAGCGCTGCTGGTGGAGGTGATAGCTTCGCGCTACTCTGCAAGGGAGATCAGCGAATGAATCGCTAAGGTCTGGTCTTGTCAGCTACATGCTTGTTTTCCTGCGGCGATGTCATTGCCGTCTACCTGCGCCGTTCACGCGCAGGCCTGGGAAGCACGGAAAGTCTATCCATTGGTTGAGGAGGACGTTTCATGAGCACAGCCTATCAAGAAGACATCAGCACCCACGTGTTACGCCGCATGAAAGAGGGCGGCTTCGACTTCTCGCGCTTCCACCCCATTGAGTTCTACGCCATTTTCCCGGATGAGGAACGTGCGCGCCGGGCTGCGGGTCGGTTTCGTGGGGAGTCGATCAATGCCCAGGTCAGTGCACGGGATGACGGTGCCTGGTTCTTGGAATTGAGCAAAGTCATGTTCGCCACCTACGACGGTATTGGTGATTTCGAGCAGGACTTTGAGGCGGTAGTCGAGCCCTTGGGCGGGATTATCGAGGGATGGGGCGTAAAGCACGAGGTTCGTGGGTTACCCATGTAGACACATGATCAATAAAGCAGCGTATCGGCTGACCCTCGGGTCGGCCGATTTTGTTTGTGGCGGCGCAAAGTACTTGGAACTTATTGCGAAAAATCCTCCACCAAAAAAAAGCCACCCGAGCAGGGTGGCCAAAAGGGAAGACCGGAAAGAAGGGGGAACCGGTCGGTACTTGCACTTACAAATTACCGACTGGGATAGGTTGATGCTGTAGGACGAATCCTGTTCAGCGCATGGGAGTGATTATCCGCAGGGTTTATCGGGCAGTGAAATCAACTCTGACTATGCTGGTGATAGGCAACGCCTGCGTCTGTTTGAAGCGAGCATGGCGAAGCGGGGACGGTGGCTGCACCAGGACGGTGCGGCGCTGCCTTGGGTTATATCCAACTGATTGATACTTAAGTGTTTATGCCGCTGGCACGGGCCTTGCGACAGTCCGTTGCGTCCGGGTGACAAGGAGTTCGGCATGATCCGCACTTATTACGATGAAATGTACGATGAGGCCGGCCAAGTCCGGCCGCACTATCGCGAGTTTGCCCGCTGGCTGGAGCAAACCCCGCCGGAACTGCTGGCCCAGCGTCGGCGTGAAGCCGATTTGCTGTTTCACCGCGCCGGTATCACCTTCACCCTGTACGGCGACGAACAGGGCACCGAGCGCCTGATTCCCTTCGATACCATCCCGCGCAGCATTCCCGCCAGTGAATGGCGAGTGGTCGAACGTGGCTGCATCCAGCGGGTCAAGGCATTGAACCTGTTCCTCGCCGACCTGTACCACGACCAGCGGATTATCAAGGCCGGGATCATTCCTGCCGAGCAAGTGCTGGCCAACGAGCAATACCAGTTGGCGATGCAGGGTCTGGACCTGCACCGAGATATCTATTCCCACGTCTCGGGTGTCGACCTCGTACGGGATGGCGACGGCACGTACTACGTGCTGGAAGACAACCTGCGCACCCCCAGCGGTGTGAGCTACATGCTCGAAGACCGCAAGATGATGATGCGCCTGTTCCCCGAGCTGTTCGCCGCCCAGCGCATCGCGCCGATCGATCATTACCCCAACCTGTTGCTCGACACCCTGAAAAGCGCCAGCCCGCTGGACAACCCCAGCGTGGTGGTGCTGACGCCCGGGCGCTTCAACAGCGCGTTCTTTGAACATGCCTTCCTCGCCCGGGAAATGGGGGTAGAGCTGGTGGAAGGCGCCGACCTGTTCGTGCGTGACGACCGCGTATTCATGCGCACCACCGACGGGCCGAAGGCGGTGGATGTGATCTACCGCCGCCTCGACGATGCCTACCTCGACCCGCTGGCCTTCAACCCGGCGTCGATGCTCGGCGTGCCGGGCCTGCTGGCCGCCTACCGCTCGGGCAACGTGGTGCTGGCCAATGCCATTGGCACCGGGGTAGCGGATGACAAGTCGGTGTATCCCTTCGTCACCGACATGATCCGTTTTTACCTGGATGAAGAGCCGATCCTCAAGAATGTTCCGACGTTCCAGTGTCGCAAGCCTGACGAGCTGTCCCATGTGCTGGCGAACCTGCCCGAGCTGGTGGTCAAGGAAACCCAGGGTTCCGGTGGCTACGGCATGCTGGTTGGCCCGGCCGCCAGCGCTGCCGAGATCGAAGCCTTTCGGGCGCGGATCAAGGCCAAGCCCCATGCCTACATCGCCCAGCCGACCCTGTGCCTGTCGACGTGCCCGACCTTTGTCGAAAACGGCATCGCCCCCCGGCATATCGACCTGCGGCCGTTCGTCCTGTCCGGCAAGGAAACCCGTGTGGTGCCGGGCGGGCTGACCCGCGTGGCGCTGCGTGAAGGCTCGCTGGTGGTCAACTCGTCCCAGGGCGGCGGCACCAAAGATACCTGGGTGGTCGAGGAGTGAAACCATGTTGAGCAGAACTGCCTCGGATTTATATTGGATGTCGCGCTATCTGGAGCGCGCGGAAAACCTCGCGCGCATGCTGGATGTCAGCTATTCCCTGTCGCTGATGCCCCAGGATGGACGCGGCGATGGCTTGCACGAGCTGGCCATGCCCCTGCTGATCACCGGCACCCTGGATGACTACCATGAGCGCCATGGCGAGCTGCATGCCGAGCGCCTGTTGCACTTCTTCGCCCTGGACGCGGCCAACCCCGCGAGCATCTACAGTTGCCTGGGCGCCGCCCGCGCCAGTGCCCATGCCGTACGTGGGCGGATTACCGCCGACATGTGGGAAAACATCAACGCCACCTGGCTGGATATTCGCGTTATCGCCCAGGAGGGCCTGAGCCGCTATGGCATGAGCCGGTTCTGCGAGTGGGTCAAGGAACGTTCCCACCTGTTTCGCGGCGCCACCTACGGCACCATCATGCGCAATGATGCCTTTCGCTTTATTCGCCTGGGCACCTTTATCGAAAGGGCGGACAACACGTTGCGCCTGTTGGATGCGCGCTACGAGATGGCCGGCGACCAGGCCGCCGTGGTGATTGATGGCACCGCCCACGCCTATTACCAGTGGAGCGCGCTGCTGCGGGCCTTGTCGTCCTTCGAGGCCTACACCGAGGTCTATCGTGATGCCCCCGGTGCCCGCCAGGTGGCCGAACTGTTGCTGCTGCGCGCCGATGTGCCGCGCTCTTTGCGCGCGTGCAGCGAAGAGATTGACCAGATCCTCGCCAGCCTGCCCGGCATCAACGGCCGCCCGGCCCAGCGCCTGGCCGCCGAGATGGACGCGCGCCTGCGCTTTACCGCGATTGACGAAATCCTTGAGGAAGGCCTGCACGCCTGGCTGACCGACTTCATCCCCCTGGTGCGCCAGTTGGGCAACGCCATTCACCATTCCTACCTGGAGGCGGCATGAGACTTTCCATCAGCCACGAAACCACCTACCGCTATGAAGACCAGGTGCGTGCCAGCATCCAGTACCTGCGCCTGACCCCCCACGACAGCGAGCGCCAGCATGTGCTCAGTTGGCAACTGGATCTACCGCGTCCGGTGCGGGCCCAGTTGGACCCGTTCGGCAATATCCTGCATGTGCTGACCCTGGACGAACCCCATGAGTCGATCATCATCGGCGCCCGTGGCCAGGTGGACATCGACGAGTGGCGCGAGGCCGAGCACGACAGCCAATCGCCCTTTCCCTTCCAGCGCTGCACGCGCCTGACCGAGCCGGACGAGGCCCTGCGCGCCTTTGCCCAGCAGCACTGCGGCAAGCGCCGGGATCGCAATGCCCTGATCGACCTGATGCACGCCCTCAACCAGCACATCGCCTATGTGCCAGGCGCCACACAAGTGGAGACCAGCGCGGCCGAGGCGTTCGCCGGGCGTGCCGGGGTTTGCCAGGACCATGCCCACGCCTTCCTGGCCTGCGCGCGCAGCCTGGGGATCGCTACGCGCTATGTGTCGGGGTATTTGTACAGCGAGGACAGCGAACACCTGGCCAGCCACGCCTGGGCCGAAGCCTGGCTGGATGACGCCTGGTACAGCTTCGATGTGACCAACCAACTGGCCCGCCCGGAGCGGCATCTGAAACTGGCGGTGGGCCTGGATTACCTCGACGCGTGCCCGGTGCGCGGCATGCGCCGTGGCGGCGGGCATGAGCAGATGCATGCCAGGGTGTTTGTGGCGCCGAGCCCGGTGATCCTGGTGCAGCAGCAATAATCCCCGCCGCATCCTGCTGAAGCCGGCTCTACAAGTGCGGGTCGGTTTTGCGCGTGGCCATATGCTTCAAATACCCCACCAATAACTCCAGGTCGGCCTCTGGCAACACGCTGGCGGCAAATGCCGGCATCTTCGCCTGGGGCCAATGCCTCAGGCTCTGGGGATCACGGATGTAACGCTTGAGGAAGTCGCTGCCAAAATACTCGGTCGGGCTGTAGGGCAGATTCAGATCCGGGCCTACTTGCGCGTCACCCGCGCCGTTTAGACGATGACAGGCCAGGCAGTTTTTCTGAAACAGGGCGAACCCCTGGTTGATCGGATCATCCACCGCCAGCGCAGGATCGGGCAGCAGCGCCGGGAAGCGTTCGGCCACGGTTTTCAACTGTTTGATCGTCGAGATCTGGAATGGCCATTGTTCCGGGCTGATCCGGCTCGCCTGGGGCTGGGTCCACACCAGATAGAACGGCCCGGCACTGGGTTTGCCAGTGGCCAGCGGGGGCCACGGCTGAGCCGGGTCCTCCACTGCCAACCAGGCCTGGGCGCCGCTTTGCTGCAGCAGTGGCGCGGCGGCCAGTTCGGCGGCGAAACCATCGAGCGCCACCGCCTGCACATGGTTCTGCGCTTGCAGGCCCGGTAAGAGGGCGGCCAATGGTACTGCGCGATAGGTCATATTGCGCTTGTAGGAAACGTCATCGACGATCTGCACCGTCTGTGCTGCCGGGTGCTTGAGCAGGTCGGCGGTGTGCCAGGTGGTGCGGCTGTGATCCAACTCGATGGTCAATTGGGCCGCGCTGGCGGGGTAGGCCAGGATCAGCATCAGCAGGACGATAATCGGTTTCAAGGCGAAGCCCATATGGCAATGGCGATTCGCGCCCACGATACCGGAAATCAGCCGCTGAACCGCAGGCAAAAAGACAGCCCCGACCACAGGAGCGCTATAAGCGAGATCCCGGGCGGTGCTGTCAAGGGCTGCAATGTCTAGGTGTGAACGGCCCGTTCAACCAATGATCTTGGTCAGGTTGGGCAAAATCAGAATCAATGTAGTGGCGAAGAGAATGAGCCCCGCCTGGCGAACTTTCGATTGTTTGAACATGGCTGACTGCCTTTTGTTGTTATTCCTAAGCGTCAAATGCGCCGATGTATGCACCATCCATTGGCTACGTTAAGCCGGCTAGATGGCATTTTTCTTACAGCTGCTCCAGCAAGACCCGGCAGCAGCTTCATACACGTCTTACTGATTCAACCTTAGAGCCCCTGTCGGACGTGGCTTAGATCGCTTTCATATCAAGTTATATTGAAATCCTTTTAAAAAGGTATGAGGCAGATAGCCATCTTCGCCCCAGCCCCTTGGCTAGACAGCTAAAACGATTAACCCGAGGTTTCCGGTAGTCTCCTACCGTTCGTCTGAGCGTGGTCGTCAAGGTCAATGAGCGCATCGGTCATTGAATCTGCCCTCGTGGCGCTTAAGGTAAGGGCACGGTCGGCTCTCCCCTTGAGAGCTCCATTGCACAGTGGTTCGAGGACGTCATGACCCAAGCTTTGATCTTTGATGCGATACGTACGCCCCGGGGCAAAGGCAAGGCCGATGGTGCGCTGTACAGCGTCAAGCCGGTGAACCTGTTGGCCGGCTTGCTCACTGCCCTGCAACAGCGTAGCGACCTGGACACGCGCCAGGTGGATGACATTGTGCTGGGATGCGTCACACCGGTCGGCGACCAGGGGGCGGATATCGCCAAGACCGCCGCGCTGGTGGCCGACTGGGACGTCAGCGTCGCCGGTGTGCAGGTCAACCGCTTCTGTGCGTCGGGCCTGGAGGCAGTCAACCTCGGGGCGATGAAGGTGCGTTCCGGTTTCGAGGACCTGGTGGTGGTTGGCGGTGTCGAGTCCATGTCCCGCGTGCCCATGGGCAGCGACGGCGGTGCCTGGGTGCTGGACCCGCAGACCAATATGCACAGCCACTTCACGCCCCAGGGGATTGGCGCCGACCTGATTGCCACCCTGGAAGGCTTCACCCGCGAAGATGTCGATGCCTTCGCCTTGCACTCCCAGCAGAAAGCGGCGCGGGCCAGATCAGACGGTTCCTTCAAGAAATCCCTGATCCCGGTGCAGGACCAGAACGGCATCGTACTGCTCGATCACGACGAATTTATCCGGGGCGACTCGACGCTCGAAGGCCTGGGCAAGCTCAAGCCCAGCTTTGAAATGATGGGCCAGATGGGCTTCGATGCCACGGCCTTGCGGGTCTACAGCCATGTCGAGCGCATCCGGCATGTGCACACGCCGGGTAACAGCTCCGGGATTGTCGATGGCGCGGCCTTGATGCTGATCGGCTCCGAGGCTCGGGGTCGCGAACTGGGCCTGCAAGCGCGGGCGCGCATTGTCGCCACGGCGGTCACCAGCACCGACCCGACCATCATGCTCACCGGCCCCGCGCCCGCCACCCGCAAGGCCCTGGCCAAGGCCGGGCTGCGGGTCGAGGACATCGACCTGTTCGAGGTCAACGAAGCCTTTGCCTCGGTGGTGCTCAAGTTCATCAAGGACATGGGCATCGACGCCGCCCGGGTCAATGTCAATGGCGGCTCGATTGCCCTGGGCCACCCGCTGGGGGCCACGGGGTGCGCGATCCTCGGCACCCTGCTCGACGAACTGGAGGCGCGCCAGCAGCGCTACGGCCTGGCCACGCTCTGTGTGGGCGGCGGCATGGGTATTGCCACCATTATCGAACGCCTCTGAGCCTAAGGAATCTGTCATGAGCGACGCCATTCGTTACGAAAAAGGCCAGGACCAGATCGTGGTGCTGACCCTCGACATGCCTGGCCAGAGTGCCAACACCATGAACGCGGCCTACCGCGAGGCCATGGCCGCCACCGTCGCACGCCTGGACGCGGAAAAGGATGGGTTGGCCGGGGTCATTATCACCTCAGCGAAAAAAACCTTTTTTGCCGGCGGTGACCTCAATGAACTGATCAAAGTCGACAAGCCCCACGCCAAGGCGTTCTACGACATGGTCCTGGGCCTCAAAGCGCAACTGCGCAGCCTGGAAACCCTGGGCAAGCCGGTAGTGGCCGCGATCAACGGCGCAGCCCTCGGCGGTGGCTGGGAGCTGTGCCTGGCGTGCCAGCATCGTGTGGCGCTGGATCATCCAGCCGTGCAGATCGGCTTGCCGGAAGTCACCCTGGGCCTGCTGCCAGGTGGTGGCGGGGTGGTGCGCATGGTGCGCATGCTGGGCCTGGAAAAGGCCTTGCCGTATCTGCTCGAAGGCAAGAAGATCAGCGCGCAAAAGGCCCAGCAGGCCGGGTTGATCGACGAGTTGGCGGCGGATCGCGACGAACTGCTGGCCAAGTCCCGGGCCTGGATCCTGGCCAATCCGACGGCCAGGCAGCCTTGGGATATCAAGGGCCATCAGATTCCTGGCGGCACACCGTCCAATCCGAAAGTCGCGCAAATGCTCGCCATTGCGCCGTCGATCCTGCGCAGTAAAACCCATGGCTGTTTCCCCGCCCCGGAGAAAATCCTCTGCGCGGCCGTGGAAGGCGCCCAGGTGGACTTCGACACCGCACACCTGATCGAGACCCGTTATTTCACCGAACTCACCACCGGCCAGGTGGCGAAGAACATGATCGGCACCTTCTGGTTCCAGCTCAACGAAATCAACGCCGGAGGCTCACGGCCTGCGGGGTTTGCGCCGTATGTCACCCGCAAGGTCGGCATCCTCGGCGCCGGCATGATGGGCGCGGGGATTGCCTACGCCAGCGCGTCGGCGGGCGTGGAGGTGGTGCTCAAGGACGTCACGCTGGCGGCGGCAGAGAAGGGCAAGGCCCACTCGGCGGCGCTGCTGGACAAGAAGGTCAGCCGTGGGCAATTGACGCCTGAGCTGCGGGAAAGCACCCTGGCGCGGATCCATCCTACAGATAATGATGCCGACCTGGCCGGTTGCGACCTGATCATCGAAGCCGTATTTGAAGACCGCGACCTCAAGGCCAAGGTCTCGGCCGCCGCCCAGCGTGTGGTGGGGGCTGATGCGGTGATTGCGTCCAATACCTCCACCTTGCCCATCAGCGGCCTGGCGAGTGCGGTGCCGGATCAAGGCAAGTTTATCGGCCTGCACTTCTTCAGCCCGGTGGAAAAAATGCCCCTGGTGGAAATCATCAAGGGTGCCAACACCAGCGACGAAACCCTGGCTCGCGGTTTTGATTTCGTACTGCAAATCAAGAAAACCCCGATTGTGGTGAATGACAGCCGCGGCTTCTTCACCTCGCGGGTGTTTGGCACCTTCACCAACGAAGGCATCACCCTGCTCGGCGAAGGCGTGGCTGCGCCGATGATCGAGACCGAGGCGCGCAAGGCCGGGATGCCGATTGGCCCGCTGGCGATTTCTGACGAAGTTTCCCTCAGCCTGATGAGCCATATCCGCCAGCAGACAGCCAAGGATCTGCATGCCGAAGGCAAGACACTGCCCGCGCATCCGGCCTTTGCGGTGATCGACCTGTTGCTTAATGAGTACAAACGTCCGGGCAAGGCGGCGGGCGGTGGTTTCTATGAGTACCCCAGTGATGGCCAGAAATACCTGTGGCCAGAACTCAAGGTGCGCTTTGAACAGGCCAGCCAGCAGATTTCAGCCCAGGACGTGCGCGACCGCTTGCTGTTTATCCAGGCCATCGAAACGGTGCGGTGCGTGGAGGAGGGCGTGTTGATGTCCACCGCCGATGCCAATATTGGCTCGATCTTCGGCATCGGCTTTGCGGCCTGGAGCGGCGGGGCGCTGCAGTTTATCAACCAGTACGGGCTGAACGACTTTGTAGCGCGGGCGCGTTACCTGGCCGAGCAATACGGCGAGCGGTTCACCCCGCCCGCCTTGTTGCTGGAAAAAGCCGCCCAGGGCACCACGTTCTAGCCATCCGACAGGGCCGCGGTGGGGCTTGCCTTGAAAGGGTATTTCAGGGCAGGCTGACGGGTGTGCATTATTCCCACCACCGTGTCAGGTATTTTTTATGTCGCTACGCATCTGCATTCTGGAAACCGATATCCTGCGTCCAGAACTGGTCGATCAATATCAAGGTTACGGGCAGATGTTCCAGCGCCTGTTTTCGCAGCAGCCGATTGCCGCCGAGTTCATCGTCTACAACGTGATGCAAGGCCTCTACCCGGCAGACAGCGAAGTGTTCGACGCCTACCTGGTGACGGGCAGCAAGGCGGATTCCTTCGCCACCGACCCGTGGATCGAAACCCTCAAGGCCTACCTGTTGAACCGCTACAAGCGCGGCGACAAGCTACTTGGCATCTGTTTTGGCCATCAACTGCTAGCGTTGCTGCTGGGCGGCAAGAGCGAGCGGGCGAGCCAGGGCTGGGGCGTGGGTATCCACAACTATCAACTGGCCGCCAAGGCCCCGTGGATGAGCCCGGTGGTGGAAGAACTGACCCTGTTGATCAGCCATCAGGATCAGGTCACCGCCTTGCCGGAAAACGCCACGGTGATCGCCTCCAGCGACTTCTGCCCGTTTGCCGCTTATCACATCAACGACCAGGTGCTGTGCTTCCAGGGGCACCCGGAGTTTATCCACGATTACTCCCGGGCACTGTTGGACATTCGCCAGCAGAACCTGGGCGAGCAGATCTACCAACGCGGCGTCGCCAGCCTGGCACACGACCACCACGGCGTAACCGTGGCGGAATGGATGATGCGTTTTGTGGCACACAAGCCGCAGGTGGCCTGATCATTGAGTGAACGGGGTGGGCCGGTTATAGCCACCCCGAGCGCTTGAAGCTGGCCCACAGCCCCGTGCACCCCACCGCGATAAAACCCAGCACCGCAAAATAGCCATAGTGCCATTGCAGTTCCGGCATGTTCTGGAAGTTCATCCCGTAGATCCCGGCCACCGCCGTGGGGAACGCGAGGATCGCCGCCCAGGCTGCAAACTTGCGCTGCACCACGCTCTGGCGCGAGGCTTCCAGCAGTACGCCGATCTCGATGGTCTGGCTGGCGATGTCGCGCAGGGTCGAAAGGTCTTCCATCTGCCGCGTGACATGGATTTGCACATCGCGAAAGTACGGGCGCATGTTCTTGTCGATAAACGGGAAGTTCAGCTTCTGCAATTCCTCGCTGATTTCCACCATCGGCGCCACATGCCGGCGCAGCCGCAGCACGTCGCGGCGCAGGCCATGCAGGTTCTGGATATCGCGCTCATTCAGGGCATTGCACAGCACGTTGCGCTCCAGCGCATCGATCTCGGCATGAATCGCCTCGCTCACCGGCTGGTAGTTTTCGGTGACAAAATCCAGCAGCGCATAGAGTACGAAATCTTCCCCGTGTTCCAGCAACAGCGGCCGCGCCTCACAGCGCTGGCGCACATAGCCGTAGGATGCCGAGTGGCCGTTGCGCGCGGTGATGATATAGCCGTTGCCGGCGAAGATATGAGTCTCGATAAACTCCAGCTTGCCCTCATGACGCACCGGCGAGTAGGTCACGATAAACAGTGCGTCGCCAAAGGTTTCCAGCTTGGGCCGGCTGTGTTTTTCCAGGGCGTCTTCGATGGCCAGTTCATGCAGGTTGAACTGGCGTTGCAGGTTGGCCAACTCCTGGGCGTTGGGCTCTTCCAGGCCGATCCACACAAAATGACCGGGCTTGGCCGCCCAGGCGGCGCCTTCATCGAGGGTGATATCCGTGACTTTTTTCCCGGCGCTATAGACGGCCGCGGCAACAACTCTACCCATAATACTGATCGCTTCTTTACAAGTGGCAGTAACCGGCCAGCTTAGCCTGAAACGCTACAGTGCAGGAGCCGGCTTACCTTCAGGTTTTTGCAGTGCCTGATCCATGGCTGTAATGCACTCGACCATCTGCTCCCGGCACTTCTCCATCAGCCGGGGCATGTCATCCATCGTCAAGCCTGCTGTAGGAATCGGCGCCAATGACCGGATCAAGATATCGCCACTGTTCCAGCGAGTGAGCTTCATCTGCTTCACATAGGTGCTGACGCACACCGGCACAATCGGCACACCGGCGGCAATCGCCATCTGGAACGCGCCTTTCTTGAATGGCAGCAACGACTCACCCAGGTTGCGGGTGCCTTCGGGAAACACCCAGATCGAGGTTTCTTCGTGTTGCAGGGTATGGGTGGTGGTCAGCATCGAGCGCCGTGCTTTTTGTGGGTTGCCCCGGTCAATCAGCACATTGCCCGCCAGCCAGAACAACTGCCCGAACAGCGGCACCCACTTCAGGCTTTTCTTGCCGATACATACGGTGCGGTAGGGCACCACGTTGCCAAACACGAATAGATCATAGTTGGACTGATGGTTGGCGATGATCACGCAGCTGCTGGGTTTGTTGCGCAGCGAGTCCACTTGCGTCGTGACCCTTAGCCGCAGCAGCCACATGGCGGGCAGGGCATACAGGCGGGCACAGAGCCGGCTGTTATCCGGGTTGAACGGCCGGCAGATCCCCAGCAGCACGCCGAGCACGCCCGCGATCATAAAATGCAGGCTCATCAATAACATGCGTAAACAATAGAGCATCGACACGGCCCATCGGGACAAAAGGTGGCGCAGTGTACGGATGTGCACTGTATTCGGCAATTACCCCTGTAGAGGTAGAAGATGAGCGATGTTTAAGTACATGTTTCAGAAGATGGAGACAGATGCCATCTAGAGCGGTTGCAAGGCGATTAAGAATTGGCTGTAAGAAAAAGCCCGACATAAAGTCGGGCTTGGATTGATGCCGGCGTGGGTGGCTTAGACCAAATGCTCCTGGTCCTGGATGATCGCGTTATCCAGCAACTCCAGCAGGGCCTTACGCACCTTCAGCTTGGTGTGCCTGTGGGCGTTCATATTGATCTTCTTCAACTGTCGCGCCACTTCCAGGGCCGCCGCTTGCAGCGCCTCGGGGGCTACCACCTTGTCGAGGAAACCGGCGTTCAACGCGTCCTGCGGGGTGAACATCTCGGCATTGATCACCGAACGATGAAACGCCGACTTACGCAGGCGATCACGCGCCAACTCAATCCCGGCATGGTGCATGGTCATGCCGATCATCACTTCATTCAGGCCGATGCTAAAGGGCCCCTCGACACCAATCCGGTAATCGGCCGACAGCAACAGGAATGCCCCCTTGGCCACTGCATGCCCAGGGCACGCCACAATCACCGGGAACGGGTGCGACAACAGACGGCGCGCCAGGGTCGAGCCCGACGTCACCAGGCTGACCGCCTCTTTCGGGCCGGCCGTCATCACCTTCAAATCATAACCCCCCGACAGAATCCCCGGCGTACCGGTGATAATCACCACCGCCCGATCCTTCTCGGCCTGGTCCAGCGCTTCATTAAACGCACTGACCACGGCCGGTGAAATGGCATTGACCTTACCGTTGCTCAAGGTCAGGGTCGCAATACCGTCTTCGAGGTGGTAGGCAATCAACTCACTCATGACGCGATTCCTTGTAATACGTTTAATAGAAGGGCAGGCCGCAGACGTTACCCAGCATGACCGCCCCGGTAAAGCGCCATGACTGACTGGCCAGTCAGACTTTTCCCAACCCACCGGCCTGGAGCAGCCTACAACAGTACTTGCCAGCCACTCTGCACGCCTACCGACAAGCCTTGAGAATGGCACAATCGCCCCCCTTCACCCCCTACCAGAGGGATGTGGGCCGAGATAACCGTCTAAGCGCATGAAAATTCTGAAAAAAACCTTTGCCATCGGAAAAGCTTTCGACTACATTAGCGCGCCTCGACAGACTGAATCAGTTTGACGAGATACGGTGAAGTGTCCGAGTGGCTTAAGGAGCACGCCTGGAAAGTGTGTATACAGGAAACTGTATCGAGAGTTCGAATCTCTCCTTCACCGCCACATTTAGAAAAGCCCTGTAATTCAATGAGTTACGGGGCTTTTTCGTTTCTGATTGTACTACTCAATTGTACTACTGATCCTACCCCGCATTTCCTCACGCCCGCTCAATCCCTCCGCTGTTCCGTTTCCCTTCGTTTCGCCCGCACATATCCTCGATACTGCCGTTAGTCTGATTCTGAGTTCTTGCCTATCTGGCACCAAGCCTAGGAGCCCGATACCATCGTGCCATTACACGACGAGAGAATCATCATGAAAGCATGGATAGCGTTAGCGATTGCACTTGTTGGGATGTTGGGGAGTGGTGGTGCTCAGGCTACAGGCTACAGGCCGCAAGTACGATGGGAACGAGTTACTGGGGCAATGTCAGCAGTACTTAAAATTAGCAGACTCAGAGCCAAACTATGATCGAATTAACGTTGGAATGTGTGCTGGCTTTGTGGAGGGAGTTAATAGTATGGTTTACTTCTATAGTGACGTTCTGAAGAAAAATGATAAATATTGTATGCCTGATAGGTGACGAATGGTCAGATGGTGCGCATCTTAGTGAAGTATTTAAAAAAATAATCCGAAGCTATTGAATAAGAGTAACACAGTGTTGGTGTGGTCTGCATTTAAGGATGCTTCCCCTTGCAAGTAATGATTGGAGCTTAATGAATGGATATCTCATTAGCAGTTGATGTGGTGTTGTTGGTTTCAATTTTTATCGGAGGTTTGCTCATTAAAATCTATCTCCCCGGCTACATCGGAGGGAAAGCCAAAAATCTAGCGACTAAAGAAGATATAGCCGATATCACAAGTAAAATTGAGCAAGTGAAAGTCGAGTATGCGAAACAGCTTGAATTTTACAAGTCTGATATCTGGCAGACACAACAGCGATACTTGCAAATGCAGGAAGTAGAAAAGCTGAAGGTGGATACCTTCAAGAAAGCTGTAGTGGATGTCGCCAAAATCACTGACCTGATTAGCATCTATCAAATTCATGTATCCAATAGCGAAATGGCCGCTGTAGTTTCAGACATAGCTTTCAAGCAAGGGAATGAGCAAGTACAAAAAGCGAGTTGGGATATGCATCTTGAGTACAGAAGCAAAGCAGCGGCGCTGTATTCGACCTTTAGAGAATTGATTGTTGAGCTAGGCGGAACGTTTGCCCTGTTCTCAATCTACTTTGAGCCGGCTCTGAGCGAATCTTTAAGTAAGATTATCGTAATGACTCATGATGCTGTCGAACTCAAGATGCCTCCTGCGGAATTCCGCAAACGCTTAGAGGATGAATACAGCATGGGGCTCGACTTGAATATGGCCAAAGATAATGTTGGGCGGTATTACGATACGCTCTACAGCGTAAAGCCAATCACAGCAGAAAGTAACCGTTTTTTTCAGCTCATGAAAAACCACATCAAGCTGGAATCAAATGAGAAGACCGCCCCTAGCAAGAGCTAAAATACTCACAAAAAGTATACGGGACCTCAGCCCCTGCGCTGCGACGGGTGAGCAACTTCGACGATGGCTGAATTCCTAGCCCGATATATAAGTTGGAAAGAGTTAGAGAATTAGTTAAGTCGGATAACTGGAAAGTGAAAAAGGATCGAACAATTATAGTTCGTGAGTTTGAAAGAGCAGAATTAGCAAAGCCAAATACAAAAAAAATAGTTGAATTAAGTGTTCAAAACAACTGTTACGGTATTGACATTTATTCTCATTTCATGAGAGAATACTTGTATTGGAGTGAACAGATCACGCTGTCCTTTTAGTGCAAACCTTGCCCTCCTTCTCGGTTTGTAAAGTGGTCTGATCCTCCAACTAATCTCTCCTAAACAAAAAAACATATTCTTTAACGAGGTATGGTTTTTTTGTTCGTCTGTATCGAACGCTAATAAACACTTAACTAAATAACGAGGTAGCATCTTATGCATCTTAACGTCTGTCGTGCCTGCAATTCCCTATTGCTTAATCGGCGTCCACAAACAACTACATGTAACGCTGCCTGTCGAGCGCGGGCTTGGAGGCAATCACGCATTACCATGCTGCCAGTGTCGATCATGTTAAGCCTCACCAGCCATACACTGATTACAAAAGCTGCATCCGCTGCTGGCGTCTCTATTAACGACTACCTGCATAATTGTGCAGTACAGGTTATGGACATTAGCCAATGAAGATGTTTCTCAATCCCGAATCTGTAAAACAACTAGAAGCATTGATGGTGCGAACTGGTTACACAAATCCAACTCATTGCATAAACGTGATGATTAGTACTATCACGAACAATCTCAGAAAAGCTGGCACGAAGAAAAAAGCAACAAATATCTAAACACCATCAATCCAAATACTTAGCCGAAAGTCAGAGGATCACAACCCTATCGAACAAAAGGAATAGAGCATTGAATTACATCGTCGTCCATAAGCCAGCACAACTCATTCAGAAAGTGATAACCAGTTCAACACCGCCAGCGCCAAGCAATGACTATAGCTTTTATGAAGTTTCAATCATCGTACTGAACCACTTTTATAAACTACATAAGAAGGCAATTGCCAGAGGTGTACAAGTGAGTGTCGGTGAGCTTATGCATAGCTGCCCAAGCTTTCACAATCAAGTGAGCAAAGGCAAACAGAGCAAAGTACAACTCATTACTACTCGTATGCGTAATGAGCTGACACCTACTGTCGTTGACCGTGCGTCAACTATTTGTGATTGGATCAAAGCCAAGCCCAGCGCTGCCCCCCATGATCTATCTGACAAATTTCTCACTGGTACAGTGGTGGCCAAAGCCTACCTAAATAAATATCGCTGAGAGCTTCCGTAAGGCGTCAGCATCCCTTAAATAAACACCACCCTTGGCTACCCCCTAGGTTGTCGCTTTTACACGTCTGCATGCCTTGATTCATATAGGTTGAAACAACGTTTTTAACCTTATGTCAGGTGTTTTTTGATACAACCAAATCAAAGGATAAATAATGAATATTTATATTGGTGAAATTTTCACTACGTCTATTTTAGAACGCCACTTAGCAATCAAGCAGATTCAGCACTACCTGCACCTCCAGCAGTCGGCAGTATCAACTGGTGACAAACAAGAGATCAGGCGTACTACTGATATTATTGACACGCTCTCGACAGAGTATGGAGCCTCGTTACTTCATGAAGCTCGGGCGCAATCCAGATGAGCACCAGCCTAAATTACGTCCACCGAGGACTCGCAAGGGCATTTGAGCGGCGCGCAAAAGAAAAGACACGGCAAAAAACCGCACAATTTTTACAGAAGGTTCATGGTAATAATGATGCGGCGATCACAATCGATGCAAAGACCAGTGACGCATTTAGCATCAGCGATGAGCAATATAGGACCGTCATCATCGAAGTGGCGGTAAATCATATTAGACAGAAAAAGGAAAAAATGTAATGACCACTAATAAAGTATCCATTAAAGGCACCGCCCCGAAGTTTGAAGAGCAAGTTTTGAAGCAACGTCAAGCTGCACGATATATTGTTTATGATCAAACTGATGAGTGCACTGCTCTCGTTCGTGGTGAGATTCCGATTCAATTCCTGACTAACGTAATTGATCATCATGCCAAGGGTTACACGCTGAGTCTGAAGTATCAGCCCTCTTTTGGCTCTGGCAGTTATTGGTGCCGCATGGAGAAGCCTGAACGTATCAAGGTTGGTGAACGCCAAGCGCTTGATGCCCAAGTGAAGCTTGAGTACATCGCTTGGCTTGAAAGCGAGCATGATAGGTATAAAAAAATGCTCACTGAGCAACTGCTTCGGGCGGCAGAGGCTAAAGAGAAACAGAAAGAAGAGGCCAAGCGGACCAAGCTACTTTCAGAGATTGAAAAGGAAGTGCTCGAAACATTTGGTGATTTGGGTATCCCTATATAACCCAACAACACCTACTGTAATCTCCTGCAAGCCCCTCTGAGAGCTTTTATGATGTTAAAAGCCTACTCGGCCCCGACAGCTTACGAAGGCTGTGCGGGGCTTTTATGTGCTCTCAAGAAAGGCATGAGGTCAGCACGGACAGCATCTCGTTCACAGTTGCTTGCTCATCGTTAACAAAGACGCAGAAAACAAGCGCAGCCGAGCAAGCACACCTAAAGCCGATTGACAATCGAGAAGCATTCGCGTATAAGGATGCCATTGCCAATGGCATACACAAGCACCATCGCAATCCTCATGTAACCCTCTGACTACCCATATCAGATGAGTCGCATGGGGTTTCTTGCGCCTACGATTTATCCAAACCCACTGGCAGCTACCCGAGAGGAAATGCCTATGAACTAACCAAAGGAGACTAATCCATGCATCATACCGTCCCGTGCCTGCATCACAACACTGCTTCGCCACTTACGCTGGCAGAGCTTCGTCAAGTCCGCGATGAAAACCACTCTATTCGCTGCGGCGATTCGATAATTGATAAAAGAACGGGCGAGATTGTCGGTTGCTACACCCGCAAAAAATTCCTACACGAGCCACACATTCACCCCACTAAAACAGGGAAGAAGGTTGCTCACAAGTTACGCTATACGATCAGTGATGACGGCACGCCAGTCAGGGTTGACTCGACGCCAGAGATTGCGCCACAGGGCTCAGCAGAAATTATCGAGTTTCCGTCGCAATCGTCCTCAAAAAAATCCAATGCTGGGGCGAAGCCAAGCGTACTTACAAATCCTATTTCGGGATTCTTGCAGTTTTTCAGATTTGACGGCCATGCCACCCATTGGATTGATGATTACATCACAGGGGCGTGCGGCTTACAGGTAGAGCATGAAGGTAGTGACTCGCCAACTACTGGTCGATTCAACGTGGCTCCTAGTGATGTCCGAAGGATTCTATACCTACCCAGAATTTCCACCGAAGCGGCTGCCGAGGTTGTTTGCAATCACAACTTAATGCCTATGGATGTTCGCCAGGTTGAACGTGTCGTACAGGCGGCAAGAATTGCACTTGGAGGTTTAATGTTTCACCTCGAAAGACATCCGAGCCTGCTAGAGCAGTTTGACTACAAGATTGATTTCAACCAATTCTGGTTTGAGCGCAAGGCGCAACTCTCGGGTATATCCCTTGAACAGATCGAGGCAACGAGCTTGTTCAAGCAAGATAAAACCATCTCGATCCAAGATATAGCTAACCGGTTTGGCGTGCATAGAAATACGGTAAGCAAATGGAAGAAGCAGATTGCGATGCACAATTAACGACAGATTATATAAGAGAGCGAAGCGAACGATGCTTTGTCTCTCGGGAGATTGTCCCGATGAATGCTCAGTTTTCAGGGAGGTCATCCCTGAGGTTGTGTCCTTGAGAAAGCTAAGAGAAAGATGGGATAAAACCCATCAAAACAAAAAGAATAACAACCATGTCGTTACCACGACATAGATGATATTCCTTAGTGTATGATCATTATCGTAGTTACGATAGGAATAAGATACTAAGTAGACTCAGAAGACAGATCAAAAGCGGGAGGGGTTTATCACCCTTTCTCCCTAAGAGCATTCACTCCTTCGTCGCTCACTGCTGACACGTCCTGTATTGGAGAGTTAAAACTCTATAAGCCATTCCTGATTGTCAATCAGAGACGTTTGCAATCTCCTGTGTGTACACGCAGAACAATTAGATGTTGCTGTGCGCTGCACAGAAGACGACACTACAGATTCCTAGCTTTTAGACAAGTCTTAATAGCTACGCATCAAGCTCCAATTTACTATCACAATGTTTGCACTTAATAGCCTCCGCCCTTACAGGCTCAGCACAAAACTGGCACTTTTTCATACCACCATAACTTCCAATATCAGCAGCCATTTGCTCTTTGTTCTTAGCCATTATCGCCCAAATAAAACCAACAACCGGACAGAGGAAAGCAACAACCCACATTGCAAGGGGCTTAGCGTCCATATTGTTTCCTAGAGAAAAGGAAGCTAACATCATCAGAGGTACCGCAGGGGCAACCATAGAGAAGAAGAGAAGTAAGCCAGAGCGTCCTTTCTTACTTGCAATAAACGAGATAAGAACACAAAGAATGACAAATATAACAAGCCAGTGAACAGGTTCCATTTTAACTTTCCTGAATTAAAAAATAGTGTGTGTATCGCGCTACACCTTGATTGGACTGAGACCCCCTAGTTATGCTAGAGGTTTCTTTTCACTTTGTAAGTGCACTGCCAGCATTTTGTTTGCCTGTGCAGGGTTGTAGAGAGCGTCCCGCACACCACCATCTGCGATTGATCCATACTTGCCATCAAGTATCCAGATGCTGGGCAACGGTGAATAACGTGATCGCCCAAGGCTTTATCAGGTGCTTTATCAGGGGTAATAACTGAGCCAATACGCCGATATCCTTGAGACAGAGCGGCTGTGCACCTGATTGTACGCAGCCTTTAGCCACTCCTGACTAAGCAGCGGTCATATCCTCTACGAAATCGTAGAATTTAAACAACACAGCACAAGCTTTCAAAGTTTTGATGCATTTTCGCTTACTTTTCCATGCTCATCTCTCAAAGCTTCTACAGCAACAGGCTTATTTATCACTGATATGGAGCTGGTATTAATATTGTCGCTATACTTTCTCAAGATGATTTGTACTTCCTTACCTTCCCAATATGATTTTTCATTCTGGAACGTGGCACCAACCTTCGTCTTCACCATCTCCGTCTTTTGACTTTGTGGACGCCCGTATTTTTGAGCGAGTAAAGCGACCACCGCATCGTAATCATCTATCTTCGTGTTGAGTACAATTTCTCGGATCAAGGAGTCATGCGTCAACACGCCAGCTGTATAGCCATGCAAACCTAGAGAAGGCACAGCAAACAGAGGGTAATAACCTTGAAATGGACGTTGATAACAGATTTCGGCAGGAACACTGTAGTCCGCTGGACACTGCTTTATCTGATAAATCAGTTTCTCATCCAGCTTAATTCCTAAAAAGGTGGTGGGCTCTTGAACCCATGGCGTAGGTTCAGCATTTTTCTTAGCCCCAAACGCCGAAGTTGTCAAACAAAGAATTGCCAATGCCGTTGATAGCTTTGCGTTCATTACAAACATCCCTTTGCAAGCTTCCATAAAAATACTCAAACGTATCATCTGGTGTGTCACCATCTGGTGTGTTCCCGATTAGAGCACAGACGCCCATCATTCGGGAATGCAGAAAAATCAAAATCTCAGAAAGACCTTCGGGCAACGTGTGCGTGATCTACGCAACAGTCAGGGCTTCAGCCAAGAAGCATTTGCTGATAGGTGTGGCTTTGTACGGACGTACATGTCGCGCATAGAGACAGGCACAGCGAACCCCAGCCTTGAGGCCGCCAAAGTGCTTGCAGACGGTCTGGGTCTATCCCTGTCAGAGCTTTTACAAGGGCTTTGAAGCTCTTCACACATCGTTCACGGATGACATAGCTACGGCAGACGTACTAATCCTTCTGTGAGAAGGGTAACTGGCCTGTGCGGCAGCCATTGAAGAATTGGCATTGTGGGCGAGGACGACAGGTTTACCTGAGGCTCATGAAAAATCACTCAACGCACTCGAAACTCTAGATGCGAACGCATCAGCCATTACCGCTGGTATTCTCAAGCTTCGGTAATAGAAAGTAGTTGAACAATAAAAATTACAAACCTAGAACGACCCATCATAATTTGTTATAATTGCTGCCAGAGATATTCTCCAGAGCCAAAACATGACCACCTACGCAACCAACACCATCAATGTAGTGAGCTACTGCCGTGTGTCGAGTTCATCGCAGGGGGAGAGTGGATTAGGTCTTGAGGCTCAACGTGAGTACATCACTCGTGCAGCACAACAGAACGGCTGGAACATTATCGGTGAGTTTGTTGACGTGGTGTCAGGCAAGCTGGCAATCGAGGATCGTCCAGAAGGTGCTAAGGCTTTGACTCTGTGCAAACAGTCGAAGGCTCAACTGGTGGTAGCCAAGTTGGATCGTCTATCTCGTTCGGTCCACCACATCGCCCGCCTGATGGAGCAGACAGAGTTCAAAGTGGCAACCATGCCCCACGCTAAGACATTTGAACTTCACTTGTTTGCAGCACTGGCTGAACAGGAAAGAACCTTCATTGCCATTCGTACCAAGGAAGCTTTAGCAGCCCTACAGGCTCGTGCTGATGATGGTGACGTACAGTCTGTTGAAAAGATTGCACGCCGAACTGCGGCACTGGAGAAAGGTCGTACCGCTACCAATCGGGCGAAGGCTGGTGAGGCAATTCGAGAGCGTGTGAACCACTGGCAAGAATCTGTGCGTGATCCGATTGATCTGTGCATCCGCAAAGGTGGTCGCACACTTCAACAGGTTGCTGATTGCCTAAATGGTAAGGGAGTCACCACAAGCCGGGGCGGTGAATGGTCATCAATCCAAGTAAGTCGAGTAATGAAGAACCTTGGGCTCCAGTTCCCTTTGAAAAAAATCGCTCTCCAAGCCTATAAAAGCAACGATCAATGCTGAGTGCGTGCATGCGTCCGGTATCTGAATAGGAGCGCTCACGAAGGCTGGTAGGGAGCTTCCATCGGATTTAGCGATTTAAGCCGCCCGCCCTTCGCCTCAGAAGTCCGGGCCGTTAAGTCTAGTCGATCAATATCCACGGATTCCATCACTGCGGATTCCATGCCCATCCGGCCACCCTTAAAGCAGGCAGCAACGCAGGATTAATGTAACCGTCCGCCCAACCCCCTCTCCTGAGAACCCTCCCAATTTGCCAAGATAGTGGACACCATTTTTAGTGGACACTACTTTGGATACTGCTCCCCCTCGTTGCCCTGGTCGCCGCCCGAACTTCCCTCCCGCTTTCAAGCGCAAGGTCGTCGAAGCCTCATACCAACCTGGTGTCTCCGTGTCGTTGATCGCTCGCGAACACGACGTCAACGCCAACATGGTCTTTCGCTAGCGGCAGCAGTACCTGGACGGGGTGTTCGGCCCGGTCAGTCGGGGGGCAACGCTGTTACCCGTTGAAGTTATTGACGCACCTATTGAATTGTCGTCACCCGCACCGCTGCCGCAAGAGCCCCATTCCGAGATCCTTATAGAAGTAGGAAAAGCCAAGCTACATATCACCGGCACGCCTGATCCGCAGACCTTGCAACTCACCTTGCAGCAGTTGCTGCGATGATTGTACCTCCCGCTGGAACCCGTATCTGGATCGCCTCAATATTTGCATCGCGTTTCGACGACCATGGGATTCTGCGGAGAGCGGTCCTAAAGGTTAGTTTTGAATGAGCCTGGGATAGGGACAATAACTGGTACTTCGGCTTCCACTGGAGACAATTCGGCGAGCGATGCGGCCCAAATGCTTAATTTTTCTAGACAAGAATTAGCATAAGTCAACGAGTCTAGGGCTGAAACCGCATCGGCTTTTTCGATGATGTTATGGAAGCGCGCCCGTCTAAGCGAAGGATCGTCAAAATGCTTGCCTGAATTACGGTCATCTTTTAGTTTTCCTGGGTCAGACGGCAACGGTAGCTTGACGAAAGGTAAAGACTCCGAGTTAGACAGTTTTACGACTCCTGTAATGGCATAGAGCGTTGCTCCCGCCGTTGCTAATGGTGCTGCGTGAATTATCAAGTTCCGGTAATTACCAAGGATATCTAGCCAATTTCCCGAAGAGGATATCTTTTGAATTTCTACTCCATGCGGGTCAATCGGTGGAGTCTTTCTCCAATGACTAAGTAGCGATCCAATGCTTGTAATGTTTGCTGTGCTTGTAGGCTTAATATGCCAGTAAAACTCGATCAGGTAATCTCGGAGAGTGCAAGCATCAATAAGAAAGGTCTGGGCTGCCAAGTAACAGAGTTCTGTAAATCCATCTAGGAAGCGCTGGCCATCCTTGAAGTCTCCCGATTGCAATTTGGCGTTCAACTGTTCCATATAGGATTCTGATAGCTGTCGGACTCGCCACTCACAGCTCCTGAGCTGATGAGATATGCGCGTGGCTATGTCATAAAGCTTGCTATCGCCCTTGTTGAATGCACCATGCGCAATAAAGGACCAATCTCTACCTTGATCCCATGTGAGCCAGTCTGAGCCTGATGACGGTTTGATGCGCCATTCAGGTCGTGCGAGTAAGTGTGGTCCCGTGAAGAAATCGCATCCTACGACCTCCAATCCGAGCCTTCTAATGTCTGAGAATAGCGAGGTGTAGTTTTGTATTTGGATGGCTTTCTTCTCGCCGGTCATATCGCCCGGATAGAGAAAATTACACGACCTGTCATAACTCAGCACCCTGATGCCTCCACTGATATGAACCTCGCGCACCGCTAGCCATTCCATGAATCTCCTCCTTGATACTGTTGGTTTTTGTTGCCACTAATGTAGTCCATGGAACCCAGCGGGCAAACTCACTGTAGGTATCCTGTGGGAGCTACGCCGGTAGCGTGCTATCTCGTCACACGTTGAACCTAGGACTAGGTGTTGTCCTTCCGCGAATAGTCACCATAGGTGCATCCCAAACACACCTTGCCTTGTTCCCGCTCCCGGCTGTACATGCAGTCAGCGTCCACCTCACACGCTTATGCTCGGCGTCATGCTGAAAGCTCGGTTAAACCTTCCCACACCCGATCTTGCGCAGTCTCAGACTACCCGCCGAGCACTGCACCATGCCTACGGATTTGCACAAACATTGGGTGTCCACGGCGATCAGAGCCGTACGGGGTTGGAAACGTCAGACCAATATCCAAATACACCCATCGGATTCCAGAACCACGCGCACGCGAAGTATCACCAGATTACCGATTCTGAATTTCAGGGAATTGTGGTGGTAGCGTCATAGGCTTGGAGAGTAAATGTCTCAAATGACCCATCGACAACAATATTCACGCCCGAGGACTTATCGACCTTATTGGTTCCGCCGATAAGAGAATACCCATCACGCCACACGAATATGCCCTGGTCCTTGAGCTTTTTTGCAATTTGTTTAGCCACCACACCCTGCACGTAGTGAGGCTCGAACTGCATCCTTTGCAGGACATCCACGTCCTCCTCTACCGGCCCTTCCTCACCCTTGTAATAGGTGTAGGGCATGCTCACGAACTCTTCATTTGCGTCTACCACGCGGCTTCTCCTTAGCTTGAGTTAAGGGCGTAATGTCGCCCGAAAATTACGATAGCACAGCGCCACACAATGGAAGATTTACAGAACTATGAAGGGATAGTGCGCGCGTACGTGAATTCTGCTGAGCATTGATCCACACCGTTTCTCACAATTCACACAGGAACGCTTGGCAATCAAAATATCGTTGCGTCGTCAGCAGACAGCTCTGTTTTCAGCGAAGGGAGTTTGGAGATTGCGGTCAGCTTCTGAGCTGTGGTCGCACCTTTTGAATACACAGAGTGCGTCACTGATTTATTCTCATGTCCAACCAGCTCTTTTGCCAAGGCATCTGGTACGTCAGCTCTGATCAGCTCAGTAACCACGGTATGGCGGAAGCTGTGGAAGACGTAGAGCTTGCTGAAGCCTGCTGCTGAGCGCAACCTGCCAAACGCTTTGGATATCGCGTGTGAGCGTTTGCCGTAGTGGTCGTGGGAGCTGGTGGGGATTAGGAAGGTATCAGTAGTTTCTTCGCACAGGCGGTCAATGGTAGTGGTCAGGCTCGGATGGATTGGCACCACACGCTTGCTCGCCTTGCTCTTGCTCTTTGGAAAGTCGAAGCATCGGATACCGTCAACAGTGATCACGCTGTCTTTGTTCAGGCGACATAATTCTTCGATCCTGGCCCCTGTGTACCAGCCCAATACGATGAGGTCTGCGAGCGGTTTATCATCGTTATCCAGCGCGGCTTGATGCAGCTTGAGGGTATCAGTACGTGTGTAGATTTCCCTGTCTTGACCAGCTATCTCAGAACCACCGCCCTGTGGTAGTTCGTGTCCTACAAACGGGTTAGCCTTGTCTTTGTATTCTTCACGCCAAGCCGCGTCATATTTCATCGCCCATTTCCAGAAGGCAGTACCCGCCATGAGGTATTGACCTAACGTAGCTGGAGCACGATCCAGAGATTTCAACCATTCGTCCACCGTGTCGAAGTTGAGTGGCAAACCCTCTTTTTTGAGGAAATCCGACAACCGCTCCATTTTCCCCACTTGCTGATCGACGTGTTTCGGAGCACCACCGCGACTTTCCCTAAACTCTCGATAGGTCTTCACGCGCGCGGGGGTGATGGGTGACTTTGGCTTGTGGACGGCTGGGTCTAGCGCTATCGCCTGCGCCTCTGCTGTCTCAGTCGGGCTGAGGTCATAGTGAGAGGAGGTCGTAAGTGTCATGAGTTCGCGCATGACATCGGCAGAATGTTGCACACGCTCTATGGTAGTAGGAGGCATTTGTGCACGACTACGTTCGAGCATGGCGACAATGCCCGGTACTCCGAGAGCTTCCAACCGATTTGCCGAAGCGTAGAGTTCAACGAGAGTTTTCTCCCTACCAGCTGCATTTTCCTCCGGCGTAAGCTCGTTAATTTTCTTGGAAGGATTCCTCATAACAGCCATAAAGCGTGCGCCAATATGGTTGTCGAGTTCTTGACCCCATTGTGCAAGCTCAGGGCGCCAGTTCTCTTTACGAATCTGTGCCTCAGTTCTGGCTGCTGCAAATTCCGCCTTCCACTGGGTGAGATAGGGTAGGCGTGCATCCATTGCTTCCTTGCGGAGTCCCGTCTTCAATGACTGAATCAGTACCTTACAACCAATGGTTTTCTGCACATCCACAGGCACTGCCAGTCGCACGTACCATGTGGATTCACCTTTCTTTTGAATCAGATTGTCTGCCATTGGAGTACCGTGAAGTGGGGGAGTGGCACAGCTGATTGTACTACTCAATTGTACTACTATTCACACTTAAATCCCCGATATACGGGCTTTGCTGGTCGAAATGGCTGTTAAGTTAGAATCTCTCCTTCACCGCCACATTCTACAAACACAACCCCCCGGTTTTCCTAGAGAAAGCCGGGGGGTTGTGGTTTCTGCTGCATGGAAAACAGCAATATAGGAATAATGTGGAAACACGCAGAGTCACTGCATGTATTCGCTCCCCTCAAGGAAGATCCCATTGAAAGCAGCCCTAGTCGCTCTGTTCCTCACCTGCGCCACCGCTCTCGCCAGTAACAACCCTGTCGGCTTCCAAGTCTCGACCCTGGCAGACCCAAACAACGAACGCTCGCTGGAGATGGTGGTCTGGTACCCCAGCGCCACCACCGCCACGCCAAAGGTGATCGACGACAACCCGGTGTTTTTCAGTGACCTGGCCGTGCGTGATGCTCCACCGGCGGTGGGTGAGCATCCTTTGGTGGTGTTATCCCACGGGTTCGGCGGCAATTGGGGTAACCAGGTGTGGTTGGCCAGTGCGCTGGCCCGGCAGGGTTTTATTGTGGCGGCGGTCAATCATCCTGGCACTACCAGCAAGGACCGCAGTGCTCACGCCGCCGCGCAGTTGTGGCAGCGGCCGGTGGATATCCGACGCGCTATCGACGCGGTGCTGGCGCAGCCAAACCAATTTGGAACGGTGCAGCCCGCTCGAATTGCGGTGGTGGGCCATTCGCTGGGCGGTTGGACGGCGCTGGAAGTCGCGGGTGCACGGTTTGACCCAGAGCGTTTTACCCAGGACTGCAAGGTTCACTCGCAGTTGGCCCCTTGCGCGGTCTACCAGCAGATGAACCCTGGCAGTATTCCGGCCGCGCAGGCGCAGTTGGCAGCGGATTTGAGTGACAAGCGTGTCACTGCCATTGTTTCACTGGACCTGGGCCTGTCCCGTGGGTTTACCGATCAAAGCCTGGCGGCGCTGCCTGTGCCAACGCTGGTGATTGCGGCAGGCGTGCCTTCTGTAGAGTTACCCGCCGAGTTGGAATCCGCTGACCTGGTCAAGCGCCTGCCAGCGGCAGCGACGCGTTATGTCGAGATCGGCGATGCCACTCACTTCAGTTTTATGGCCGTGTGCAAGCCGGGCGGGGAGGCGTTGATTGAAGAAAGCTCGCCAGGCGATGGCATGATCTGCCGCGATGGCGAAGGTGCCCGCCCGCGTGAGGTGATCCAGCAGCAGGTCACCTCCCTGATTGTTGAATTTCTGATTCGGTGATGAAGGTAGTTTCTGGGAAATTTCCTACGTGTTTGGAGGATGTTTCTTTAGGGGTGCGGGATGGTTAGTCGGCAAAGTCTTACCCATTAGCAATGGGTAGGCTGAAGCAGATGCTTGAGGGGTGTGTTCTCGTCATAGAAAGTCATACGTTGCAACGCAGTGTATTGGTCAAGGGGTTGCTGAATCTACAGGTTGCATGCGTGCTGTCGGCAGGGGATGCAATACAGGCCGTGAATCATATTCGCAGCCAGGAGGTGATCGACATCCTCTTTTTTGACCTGGGTGATGGCTCGATCAATAACCTTGATTTTCTAGGCGTCGCCAGCGAGTTGGGCAACGTTCGGACGCTGGTGGTGCATGGTGAATTGCCGCTGGTGCTGCGGCGTTCGATCGAGAAGATGAGCACGTTAGCGTCTATCCGCTTACTCGGCGTCTTGGAAAAGCCTCTGCAACTGCAAGTGTTGCAAAAGATCCTGGCGGATTTCAAACGCCAGGACTGCTCTGTGTTGGGGCCGCCTCTGACAGTGCTTGAGTTGATCCCTCACCAGCAGGTTCTCCAAGGGTTGATGGCTGAGGAGTTCCAGGCGTGGTACCAGCCCAAGTTCAATCTGCATGATGGCCGGCTGTTTGGTGTCGAGGTGCTAGTGCGTTGGCATCACCCCCAGCGCGGGCTGTTATTGCCCCGGGACCTGTTGGCGGCGGTAGTGGCTTATGACTTGATCGATGAGATGTTCCGACAGCTTCTGGATCAGGGGCTCGAACTCATTAGCCAGCTACGGCAGCAGGGGCTTGATCTGGGCCTGGCGTTCAACCTGGCGGCCTCTCAATTGGTCAGCAATGACCTGGTCGAACACGTGATCCAGCGCCTGCATCAATATGAGATACCTGGCTCTGCGCTGATGTTCGAGGTCACTGAAAACGGCCTGCTGGAGTTGCCTGCCGCTGCAGTGGCCAATCTGTTGCATTTGCACCAGGCGGGCTGTGGTTTGTCGATCGACGACTTCGGTATCGGCTTTTCCTCGTTGAGGCAACTGGCGCATCTACCCTTCAACCAACTCAAGCTTGACGGTGTATTTGTCCGCGATGTCGATGACTTGGCTAACAGGGCCGTCATTTCCAGCAGCCTGGCACTTGCCAGGGCGCTGAAGATGGACCTGGTTGTCGAGGGCATTGAAGATGGCTATGCGCTCAAGACGCTCATCAATCTGGGCTGTTCATTTGGCCAGGGCTTTCACCTGGCACTCCCCATGACCGCCGCTGACTTTGCCGTGTGGCTGCAAGGTCGTGTACCGGTTGTGTAAAAAGTGATTGCCATGATTTCGCCATGTCCGATTTAAGCTACTTTATATAAGGCTTGAGGTCGGGAAGTCTTGTTTTGGTGATGGTATGTCGTTGTCTCCCGAAGAGGTTCATATGTTCAAAGCGCTAGTTGTCGATGACCATCCGTTTATTCGTGCCTCTGTAAAGGCATTGCTTGGGGCTGAACAGTTTGAAATCGTGGCCGAGGCGGCTAACGGTGTAGAGGCTTTGCACCTGGCGCGTGAGTATGCCCCCGACCTGATCCTGCTCGATATCGCCATGCCGCTGCTCGATGGCCTGGAGGTGATCGGGCGTATCACGGCCTGCGGGTTGCCCAGTAAAATCCTGGTGCTGACATCCCTGGAGGCGTCTTTTTATGCCATGCGCTGCATGAAAGCCGGGGCCTCTGGCTATGTCTCCAAGACCGGGAGCCTTGAAGAACTGACGCGGGCGATCAAGGTGATTATGGATGGTTACAGCTATTTCCCATTGCTCGCCCACAGCTCTGTACGCGCCGTCGACAATCAGGCCAGCGAGCATGACTTGATTGGGCAGCTTTCCGACCGTGAACTGACGATTCTGCAGCAGTTGGCCCGGGGCTTCAGTAACAAGGAAATTGGGGACTCCATGCTACTGAGCAACAAGACCATCAGTACCTATAAAACCCGCCTGATTGAAAAACTCAACGTCAAGTCAGTGGTCTACCTCGCTGATTTTGCCAAACGCAATAACCTGCTTTAAACATGAGGGGGCCAATCGGGGTTCTGATTTTTTTACTGTGCATCAACCCTTTTGTTCAGGCGGCGCATTCTCAAGACGATATCGAGCCTTTGAGGTTATTGGGGCGCTCCCATCTCACCGGATTGAACCTGAAGTTGTCGGACGCCGACAGCCGTTTGTTACGCGAAAAAAAGATCCTGCGACTCGGGGTTGCCATCACCGACTCTGCGCCTTTGGGGTTGAGTGCAAGTACCTACGATTACGAAGGGGTGACGGCGGACTACGTGGAGCTGATTTCAGACCTGTTGAATATCGACATCCAGGTTCAACGCTATCCCGACCGTGCACAGGCGATAGAGGCGCTTAAAAAAGGCGAGTTTGACCTGCTCGGTATCGCCACGAATGCTGACGATGCCGATCCCGAGCTTGTTGTTTCAAGGTCTTATTTCGATGATCAACCGGTGTTGCTCAGCCGTCGGGATGCCAGCGCGGAGTTGCCCAAGGATCTTGGAGAGCAGCGTTTGGCTATGTCTACGAATGGCCTACCCCCATCCGAGGTCATGGCGTATTACCCGTTGGCTAAGCTACAGATCTACCCGACCGATCTGGACGCCATCAGCGCTGTGGTTTTCGACCAGGCTGACGTGTACCTGGGAGGGGCGATTACTTCCAACTATCTGATCAACCGAAACTTTCTGCACGAAGTTTATCTGTCGGACTTCGCGAGCTTGGAAGTGAGCAGCATTGGTTTTGCATTACGGGTTGAAGACCGGCAGTTTCTTGAAATCATCAATCGGGTGTTGGCGGCGATCCCTGCCGAAGAAAGCATGACGATCCTGCAGCGCTGGGGGGCGGATACGATCACCGTACGCGACCAAGGCCAGGTTGACCTAAGCCCCAAGGAGAGGCGCTGGCTCGCAGACCATCCGCAGTTGAGGGTAGGGGTATTGGAGAGCAGTCCTCCGTTGGCCTTTTTCGATCAGCAGGGGAGTTTTCGCGGTATCAGCGCTGATTTGCTGGCGATGATTCGCCGGCGTACCGGCCTTACCTTCGAGGTGGTACGCGCTGATTCGTTGGATGGCCTGGTGGCGTTGGTCAAGAAGGGCAAAGTGGATTTCATTGCCGCGTTTCACCAAAATACTGATAACAGCGACCTGCGTTTTACCCGGTCCTATTTGACCAACCCTTATGTATTGAGCATTCGTAAGGGCGATGAGGCATTTGGCCGTTTGGAGGACCTGACCGGCAAGCACCTGGCAATCAGGCACGACAGCGGCGTCCGGGATTACATTGAACAGCAGTACCCGCGCATTATTTTGGTTGAAGCGCGAGAGGCGGGTGAAGCGTTATCAATGGTTGCACAGGGTAAAGCAGATGGCGCTGTCACGACCCTGGTCAATGCCCGTTATCTGATTGCTACCCAGTACCAATCCAGTCTGCGTGTAAGTGGCGCTGTGGGGGCTCAACCCGCGCAGATGGCACTTGCCACCGACCGAGGCTCGCTGGAGCTGTACTCGATCCTGGACAAGGCGATGCTCAGTATCTCCTCGCAAGAGTTGGACGAACTGACCAGTCGCTGGCGGGGGGAAGTCGCGGTGGACAATAAACGTACGCACGCCAATCAATCGGAAATCATCCGCGGCTCGGCTATCGCGGTGATCCTGTTACTGGTGGCCCTCGGCTGGATTTTCTATTTGCGACGCCTGATTCAAAAACGCGATGTGGCCGAGCAGGCCTTGAAAGAACAAATGGAGTTTATGCGCGTACTGATTGATGGGTTACCGCATCCCATTTATGTACGAGACCGCCAGACCCGCTTGTTAGTGTGCAATCGCCGCTATCTGGAGGTGATTGGCAGCACCCTCGAGGCGGTGATTGGGACGCGGCTATCTGAAACCCGGACGTTGAACGACGAGTCAGGCCAGGGAACGGCCTATGAGCAGCTCTACCTGGAGGTTATGGACGGTGGCCAGGAGTTACTGGCTGACCGTCAGATCGTGTTTTCCAATGGGCGGAGTATTACCGCCTATCACTGGATTCTTCCGTTTCGCAATAACGCGGGTGAGGTCAAGGGCATCATTGCCGGCTGGATTGATATCAGTGAACGCGAGCGTTTGCTGGTGGAGCTCAAAGACGCCAAGCAGGATGCCGAGAAGGCCAACCGCGCGAAAACCACTTTTCTGGCCACCATGAGTCATGAGATCCGCACCCCGATGAACGCCGTGGTCGGGATGCTGGAGCTGGCCATGAAAAAGGCTGACCAGGGCATTCTTGACCGCTTTGCCATTGAAGTGGCGTCGGGCGCCGCGCGGGGGCTTTTGGAGCTGATTGGCGACATCCTGGACGTGGTGCGCATCGAGTCCGAGCGCTTGACGCTGTCACCGCAAAGGGCGGCATTCAAAGACCTGGTGGCGTCGGTGGTCCGGGTATTTGAAGGGTTGGCCCGGCAGAAGCAACTCAATCTTGTGCTGTCATTCGATGAGGACGCCAACCGGGATGTGCTGATCGACCCGCTTCGGTTCAAGCAGGTGCTGTCCAATCTGCTCGGCAATGCCATCAAGTTCACCACGGCCGGGCAGGTTCTGGTCTGTGTAGAAGTCACCCATCCACTTGCCAACGACAGCATGGGGATCCGGGTACTGGTGCGCGATACCGGCATGGGCATCTCCCTTGACGATCAGCAACAGCTGTTTGTGCCGTTCAACCAGGGCAGCCATTCAGAGGCTGGAGGTTCGGGCTTGGGGCTGGCGATCAGCCGCAAGCTGTGTTCGATGATGCAAGGGGCGTTGAACCTGCGCAGCGTGCTGGGGCAGGGCACGGAGGCCGAGGTGCTGTTGACACTGGCGGTTCTAGCGCCCTTGCCGCTCATCCGGTCGGAGGCGCTGGCCCCCGACGTTGGCACTCCCTTAAAAGTGTTGGTGGTGGATGATTATCCGGCCAACCGTTTGCTGTTAACGCAACAATTGAGTTTCCTGGGGCACACGGTTGGTGATGAGCCGGACGGCGCCCATGGTTTGCGTGCCTGGCGCACGGGCCATTTCGATGTGGTGATTACCGACTGCAATATGCCGGTGATGACAGGCTATGAACTGGCCAAGGCGATCCGCGCCGAGGAAGCCGTTTCGGGCGCAGCCCCTTGCTTGATTCTGGGTTTCACCGCCAATGCACAACCGGAAGAAAAGGAACGTTGTCGGGATGCAGGCATGGATGATTGTTTGTTCAAACCCATCAGCATGAAGGACCTGGCCGCACGCCTGTCCGGCGTCGAGTCGCTGTTCGACGGTGCGGTGGACGTCGAAGACGCATTACATCTGTCCGACGATATTGACCTGAGCAGCCTCGAACAACTGGCCCATGGTGACCGCACACTGGTCAACAGCCTGTTGCAGGATCTGGCCAGCAGCAATGAAGAGGATTTGCAAAGGTTGCTCAAACTGTTCAGTGAGCACGATTTGACCGGACTGTCTGACCTGAGTCATCGAGTCAAGGGGGGCGCGCGCATCATCAAGGCGTACCGACTGATCCAATCCTGTGAGCAGTTGCAAGCCGACTGCAACGGGCATGACGATGTGCGCTTGACCCAATCGGTGGATGCTCTGCACGAGGCGATGGAGGCGTTGGCGCAGCGTCTGGAACAGCTACTGGGGCAGGCATAAAGACCGAGGGGTTCTACGCGGCAACGCCCAACGACCCGGCTGTATCACGGGGGCGTTGGGCGTTGTGGGTTGATCGGGCAGGGCTGATGATCACTGATAAACGATGTTCAGCGTGGCGGTTGCCCTGATCTCGCCGCTGGTAAGTTCAGCGGGGCTGTAAGGGAAGTAGTAAGCGCCCATGCCAACCGAGAAATTGCTATTAACCACAGCACCTGCAGCGGCACTGAAAATGGAGGTGGCACTTCCGCGGTTTAAGGTGGAGGTGGAAAAGACAACCGGTGCGTTGGGATTATCGCGTTTGGCTACCTTTATACCGACACCTTTGGCCGAGCCAGGCGTGCTGTCCATCAAGACGCTGTTGTCGGACGGAAGCAGGTTATTGCTGGATAAAAACATATCGATTGAGCGGTCGGTGCTGCCGTTAGCCAACAGGTTGTTACAGCTGAAATTCAATGTGAACGGTGTATAACCCGGCTGAGGTGATTTTGTTAGTTGAGCAACTCCTGTTTTCGGCAAATTCACCATTAAACCAGCGTTGTTAAACATACATGTCGACATCTTAGGGGTGTATTTAATTTCAAGATCTTGAGTGAACATATCTCTGTAGTCGTGAGGCCAGCGCCAGGTAATTATAAATGTGCCAAGCTTTCTGAGATATGTGGCCCACGCCGTAGCCGTTTCCCACCAGCTCCAGTCAGAATTATCTCTAGCTATAACTACATCTTGAATCGTAGCCGTATTTCCTGTGGACGGTGCGTCTGTTCCCCCATCCATCAATGTAAACCGAAGCGTTACAGGAACATTCAACTCTGCGCTTGTGTGGCTACCATGTGACAAATACTTGTTTGGGATTGTATTTGCAATTGACACGCGCACCCAATACTTGCCTCCTTCAAATCCAACCACTCTAGGATTGCTATGTAATGGGGTGTTAAATAGAAATTCAGCATTGCCTCCATCACACCAAAAGCCATGTGAACCGAAATCTGACGTGAGGGGTTGAATGAACTCTCGATTTCTTTCGCTTAATTTGTCTGAAAGGTCGATAGTTATCGGTGCACCTTTTCGAGTGCCTCCAGCGTAGCAAGAAGCGTAGCTAGTGCTGCTAACTAAGCCAAACAGCAAGATATAAATAAAAAATTTATTCATGGAAAATAACTTCCTCATATTATCGGCAAACCTTTTGAGAAGTATTCGTGACCAAGTTTTGCTCGCGGATAATGCAGTTGCCGTTACTCAGTCGAACCTCAAGGTGCTCTGGCTTTTCTTCGGACTTTATGTACAGGACACTGGCCTGACCAACAAAACCGACAGACTGGCCTGTTTTATCCAATACCTCAGCACCAAATGGAAGGGGGCCTCCATCGGTCTTACGCGCCTGCACGGTGTAAGACTGACGTTGGTCAGTTTCAAATTTCACAAGGTTGACCGTGCCAGCAAAGGGCACTGTGTTGGCGATGTTTCCGACAATCTCTGCGCCGGAACTATTGCCAGTATCGGACAACGTAACTGAATTGAGCCGATAAGGAGTGGCGTACGGGACTAGCGCCAAGCCCTCTTTGTTGGTGACGATACTTTGGTCACCATTGACCATCAGGCCTTTGGCCTTGGGTGCCTCGACTACCATCATGGTGCTGCCGATTTCATTGGAGGCCAATATATGCCCAGGAATCATCACGATACTGCCGCGAGCACCTAGGCCGGTTTGCCGATAATCGGACGACTCACCGTAAGAGGCACCCACGGTTGCGACATTGCTACGATAGGAGGTATTGACGCTGGCGGTATTATCTCCTCCGTTTTGATTGCTGGCAGCCATGGTGTAACTCAAACGGTTTGACTCCAGTGCATTGCCACTCACGCTAATGTTGCTTTGCTGGTAGCGCGAGTCCACTAGTGACGCGCCACTGTTGAGATACGCCCTATTGCCGGCGATATCAAAGGGCATTGTCATTGAGAGATAGAACCGTGTCTCTTCGTCACGGTTGGAATTTCGGACGCGGTTAGCAGAGATACTGTAATTAACCTCGCCCACAACGTTTGTATAGCCAAATTGGTACTCACGAATTTTAGTGTTGTTTGTCCAGTAGTCTCGTTGTGTTCCTGAAAAAAATATGGTGCCCCAGTTATCTTTCAAGCGCTGGTTTAGACTTAAATTGAAGGTGTTGCGTGGGCGTGCGCTGCGCAAGGCATCCCAGGTATTCAAGTCGAGGATCGGAGCATCATCTTCGTCAAGTCTGTCTCGATAGTCGTTGATTTGTCTTTCGAGTTCACGGTATCCATCTTGGGAATAAATAGCATCGCTGAAGCTGTAGTAGCCTTCGGTGGAGTAGCGATACGCCGCCAAGGTAAAGTTGGTAGCCGTTACATCCAGGAATTTACTGTAGGACACGCGTACGCTTTGCCCACTTTTGCTTTGGTTTTTTAACTGAGTATTCGATTGGGTCACATCAACAGAGACAGCACCGATCGGCAGGTTCAAGCCGCTACCGAGAAGATAGGCGCGGTAATCATTACTCAGGGTCGTGCCTGCATACCCGGTCAACAAATTGTTAAGCCCATAGCGCAACGTACCTTGCACAAAATCAGGGTTATAGTCGGTATTGGTCTGGTTTACCTTACCCGCCACCAGGCTGTACTGGCTGATCCCTTCCTTGAGCATATTAGGCACGGCAGAAAACGGTACGCTGAACGATTGCTCTCGACCATCGGCCTCATGGACCACCACCGTCAGGTCGCCGGCGGACCCGGTAGGCTGGATATTGTCGAGGGTGAAAGCACCTGGCGGTACGTTTTCCTGATAAACCACATGACCGTTCTGGATGACCTTTACCAGGGCATTGGTCTGTGCGACGCCACGCACTACGGGCGAAAACCCCTGCTTGGAGTTGGGCAGCATATTGATGTCGGATGTCAACGACACACCGCGCACTTTGAGCGAATCAAAAAGATCGCCTTCCGAGTAGAAGTCGCCCAATTTGAAGTTAGACGTGATCGCGGCAATGTTTTTTTGTAGGTAGCGGGTGTTGTTTTGATACTTCAGGTCTTCTGAAGAGCTTTTTCTGATTGAACTGTTTTCCCGCAATTGCCAGCCGGCAAAGTTTACGCCGAAATCCAGGCCTGAATACAGTTCGTCGCTGGACGCACCGCCAGTTTTTGATTGCATGCTGTAATACATGGCGTTGTAACCAAATAAAAAGGCGGGTACACCATGGTCCCAGAATTTTGGGTCGACATAGCCCGCCTCTGAGCGATTCACATATGACTGGGGTACCGTCAGTTTCAGGCTCAGGGTGCTGATGTCTAAAAGAAAAGTTCCACCCTGGACTAACTGACTGATTTTTAGACTGCCCGTGTCTGCTGGGAGGACGGGTAAATCACGCATGTTGATCCCGAGGCGTGCGGTATCGGCGTAGCTGATCTTGATATCGTCTTTGCTGTCGCCAAAGACTAATGAATAGCGACCTTTCCAGTCGTTATTGACGTATATGTCAACATCCTGTTTTCCGGCCGGAATTTCGGAGTTTGCATAAAATCGAGTCAAATCGGATTCGCGGGATTTACCGGCCATCAGTGAAGTATCAAAAGTTTCTGCATAGGCTTTATCCAGTAGAAACAGTGAGGACACCGTGATGGCTTTAATAAAATTATTAGGCTGTTTCATTCTGGATGTTCACATTAGTGTGATGTTACGATTTTGGTTTTATAAGCGCCCAAATCATCGATATACATCAGGGTGTAGGGGGTGTTTTTACTGGTGGGCTCTTTGCTCTCGACGATTGCCGAGGAAAAAGGCGCAACCATGATTGAGTCAACCAGTAGGTGCTTTTTGTCGTGTTGATCAATATTGGCAAGCGTGAAAAAATACGCACTTTTATTGATGATGTTAAAACCCTTTGCGACGACTTGCAGTTCAATTTTTTCGGCGCTGGTGCTGGCTTTTTCTTTTAATTCGCTGGGGCGATAAAATATTTTTATGCGAGATTTTATCGCCAGTTGCAATGTGTTTGCGCCTTGCATGTTTTCTGGGGTGGGTGGTATGTCCAATACATTTAAAAAGAAAATGGATTCCCGGTCTGCAATCAATGGCGCGCCGATTTTGGTGATTCTAAGTTGCTGGCCGCTATCTCCGGACACTTTGACGACGGGTGGAGACAAGAGAAACGGAACATTTGCTGTTTCAGGCGTAGAGTTGATATCACCATCATCTATCCAGGCTTGCACCAGGGACGAGTCACTGCCGTTGTTAACGAGTTGAACGGTTACGTCTTTGTTTTTTTCTGGATAAATAATGCGTGTACCATTAATGACAATATTAGCCTGCGCGGACACAGAGCTGAGTAGCAGCCCTGCTAAAAGTAATTGCTTGATCATGATCTTTTCCAGAGCCAGGCCCATGGGTAGGGCCTGGTACACGGTATGGATTACAAGTAGGAGATGGTGTAAGTCAGGTTGGAGCTAAGAGCACCCACTTTGGCAGGCGCGGTACTGGTCTTGTAGTAGTACGCATCAAATACCAGTGTTTCAGCGTCAGGCCCTACTTTTTTCCCAGTGAGACCGGTGTCGAACGGAGCGTTCAACTGGATTGGCGTGTTGGAGCCAGCCTTTGTCAACGTGAAGCCGACGTTTTTGGCTACGGCAGCGTCGTTTTCGTTTACCGAGTTGTTCACCAGGTACTTACCGTCTGTGGAAATATTGTCCGCAGATGAGAAATTCATTTTCAGCGAAGTCCCAGCGTCTTTGGCAGCAGTGCTGCAACCGGAGAAGGTCAGCGAAAATGATTTTTTGTTTTTAGCCAGCAAGCCGACTTTGTTTTCCTTGTTGGCCTCCTCAACAGTGATAGGCGACAGGGCAACAGTAAAGTCTGCACTTTTACCGCCGTTGATAGTGCAAGTAGTGTCGGTGATCGCGCCACTGAAGGAAATAACACCGCCGGCAGTATTGTCGGCGGCCATGACGTTTGCAGAGGTGAGTGCGGTGGCCAGTGCTACCAGCGAGAAAGCGTGCTTGATCATAAAGATTCCATTGCTTGGTTAAGTGAGTATGCGGTTTCTATCCTGGGAAATATGATTATTTGCAGGATGGAAATCGAACTTCGATAAGCACTAAAGTTGCAGAGTGGTTGTAAGGTGCAAATCGAATTGGCCACAGTTTGTCTTGCGGGAGGGAAGGCTCGTGTAGTCCAGTTCCTGTCGAAATGTAGGAAATTTCTCTGTGGTTTTGGCAGGACAAGCTTTGCTGTGTGAGTGCTCGTGAGAAATTTCCTACGTCGCGGTGGGAGATTTCTAGGGTTCTCTGTGCGCAAGGGCGGCGAGAATAAGCGATCCAACTAGATCGTGCTAAAGCATCAAGTTGCGCTTCTCAAGTACTGAGGGGGAGTCTTGTTTTAGCCCAGGGGTAATTTTAGGGGAAGGGAGGTGTTTTAAATAAGCACTTATGAATAAGGAGTATTGAAAACTGAAGTTTTGCCGTATTCCGGAGAGCTATTCATGCAAGTGCTGCAATTACGCGTTCTGGTCTTGAACGACAATTTTTTTCAACGGGCAATGACCGTCAATATGTTGCGGCAACTGGGGTGTGAGTCAGTATTTAGTGCGTCCTGCGCCCAGCATGCGTTACATACGCTGCACAGCGTCGGGCCGGTAGATGTTGCGTTGTGCGACCTGCGCATGGAAGGCCTTGATAGTCTTGATTTTTTGCAGCGTTCGGCGTCCAGCGGGTTGGTCCGTTCGGTCATTATCAACAGTTCGCTCGCAGAGGATGTACGCCGAGCGGCTGGAAAGCTGATCCCACTGCTGGGCCTGAGGATGCTGGGGGAGTTGGGTCACCCCTTGCAGTTCGATTCGCTGGGTCGACTGCTGAAAAACTACTTGAATCAGCCCAAGGCCACTGAAGGTTGCACCCGTACCGATTTAGTTGCTGATGAAGGTGAAGTCCTTCGGGCAATGGAATGTGGGCAGATGGAGACCTACTTCCAGCCAAAGATCAATCTGGTGAACCGTGAGGTCTCGGGTGTCGAGGCGCTGACGCGCTGGAACCACCCCACCAGAGGGGTGGTTTCGCCGGTGGTGTTTATGCCGAGCCTTGAGCGTTGCAACCTGATGGATGAGTTGTTTTTTACCCAGTTCGATCATGGGTTGCAGTTGCAGCGGCATTTCTTGAGGCAGGGCACGCCCTTGAACATCGCATTCAACCTGCAACCCTCACAGCTTTCCAGTGTGGCCCTGGTCTCCAGGATCAAGGCAACCCTGGCGCGTTTCCGGTTGCCCGGCGTCGGGGTGACCTTCGAGTTGACTGAGACCGGCCTGGTAGAGGCATCGGCTACCTGCATGGAAAACCTGGTGCGGCTACGCATGATGGGATGTCGCTTATCCATCGATGATTTCGGCAGCGGTTTTTCATCCTTGCAACGGTTGTGTCAGTTGCCCTTCAACGAAATCAAGCTGGATGGTGAGTTCGTCCAGACCCTGGGCGATGGCCCACGTTGCAAGGCGGTTATCAGCAGCACCCTGGCCCTGGGGGAATCCCTGGGCATGACGGTGGTTGCCGAAGGTATCGAAACACAGGCCCAGCACCTGCAATTACTGGATCTGGGCTGTGTCCATGGGCAGGGCTACTTCTTTGCCAAACCGATGACCCAGCACGATCTGTGTGCCTGGTTCCACTCAAGGTGATTTGCGCCTGCCCTACAGAAGGATTAAACATGCCAACGCCATCTTTACGGATCTTGATTGTGGATGACCAGCCTGCGCAGCGCCTGAGTATCGAAAAGATGCTCAACCAGCAGGGCTATCATCGAATCGCGCCGGTGGCCTGCTTCAATGAGTTGTTGGCCATGGTCGAAAGCGCTGTAGAGCCGTTTGATCTATTGGTCATCAACCGTGCCCTGGCCGCGGGTACGACGCTCAACCTGGATGATTTTTTCCGCCATTGCCCGGTTATCCGCCATACCCTGGTCTATGAAACCCCACCGATTGATGAGCAGGTGTTGATCGTTACACCAGGCTCGAAGGTGATCAAAAACCTGTCGCGGCCGCCTGACCGCCAGGCGATCAAAACCCTGATGCAGATGATTGATCCACAAAAGGGCAAGCCCGCTCGCCGTCCTTTACTGCTTGGAATGCGTTGAAAGGCTGAGCGTTATGTCTAGCAGCGAAGAGGCCTCCGCGATCCAGGCTACGAGCGCCTGACCAGGCGCGTATACACCGCACTATTGATCAACAGGACCAGGGCGCCCAGGCCCAGTTGGATCTGTGGCGTCAGCCCCGCCGGGTAGATCAGGGCAAGGATGTAGTGCTCGATAAAACCCGCGCCATAACCTTCTTGCCCGGCGAGGTGGCGCAGCAGGTTTTCCCAGCGGGTCAGGGGGCAGGGCAGGTGGAAGACTTCAACGGCAACGCCCCAGGCCGCAGCGGGCAGGTGCAGCCACATGACCGGCCGCCACTTGAGGGCAAGCAGGCCCCCGAACAACACGAACAGGATAAAGCCCAGGTGGAACAACACCAGGGTGTCGGCGGCAAGTCGAAAGAGCATAGGAGCGATCGCGTCGGGTGAGGCTGTCAAGTGTGCTGGATGAGGCCGTCTGAAACCAGAGGTGGGCGGGTTGCGGTTGCTTGTAGGGCCGGGCCACCGTTATTGTGCTGAATCCTTTTAGTCATCTGCCACGGATCTGTTGTGATGAATGCACCGCGTACTGCTGTTGGCCCGATCAAGGCCGTGATTTTCGATATGGACGGGTTGTTGCTGGATACCGAAGGTATCTACACCGAAGTCACGCAGATCATCGCCGAACGTTATGGCCGCACGTATGACTGGGGTATCAAGCAGCACATCATTGGTCGTGGCGCCCAGGACCTGGCCGAGTATCTGGTCAAGGCGCTGGACTTGCCGATCACCCCCGAGGAGTTCCTGCGGATCCGCGAGCCGTTGATGAGCGAGCGTTTTCCCAAGGCCCTGGGCATGCCGGGCGCCGAGGCGTTGGTGCGGCATTTAAGTGCCCACGGTATCCCGATAGCCGTGGGCACCAGTTCATCGCGCCATTCGTTTGGCCACAAGACCACGCTGCACCGTGAATGGTTTGGCCTGTTCGGCAGCATTGTCACTGCCGACGACCCGGAGGTGGGCGCGGCCAAGCCTGCGCCGGACATCTTCCTCACCGCCGCCCGCCGCCTGGGCGTTGCACCCGAGGACTGCCTGGTGTTTGAAGACTCACCGTTTGGCGTGACTGCTGCCAAGACCGCGAACATGACCGCCATCGCAGTGCCCGATGAAGCCATGGCCGACAGCAAGTACGCCCACGCCGACCAGATCATCCGCACACTCGCGGACTTCGACCTGGCTGCGTACGGCCTGCCGCCGATGCGATAAGTACACTGCGCACGTTGATAGCCAGGGTCTTGTCAAATTAAGGCTGAACTTGTTGCCTGCGACTGTTCTAAGCTGATACGAGCCAACGGGGCTTGCCACTGTCGAGACGGATCATGTCTAAATCACGCGCTTTACTCGTATTTACCAGCTTGGCGTTGATCATTGGTTCCCCGGCGCTGCTGGCCGACCCCGGTAACGGCAATGGCAAGGACAAAGGCAGTGCCCATGGTAATAAGGGCGGCCAGGGTAACCAGGGGCAGGGGGGCGGCAAGAAAGGCGCAGGGGCCTCTTACAATAGCCCGCAAATTGATGTCGGCGGCGTGCGGGTGATCCTTGGCGACAACCGCGACTACTGGCGCGGCGGTTCATCCCTGCCGCCGGGTATCCAGAAAAACCTGGCCCGTGGCAAACCCCTGCCACCGGGGATTGCCAAGAAACTCGATGGGCGCCTGTTGGGGCGCCTGCCCCATTACGATGGCTACGAGTGGCAGCAGGCGGGCACCGACCTGATTCTGGTGACGATTGCCACCGGGATCATTTATGAAGTGCTCAATGACGTATTGAACTGATCGAGATCGGCGATTCAGCGTGCGAACCTGCCCGGCCAACCGATGATGGTCTTTGGCCGGGGGGCCGCATAGGTGCGTACCTTCGAGGTCGACAACCCCAGCCTCACCAATGATTCGGCCAGGGTCACGGCGGCGGTTACGCCATCTACCACCGGCACGCCGGTGCGTTGGCGGATCTGTTCATCCAACCCGGCCATGCCGCCACAACCCAGGCAGATCACCTCGGCCTTGTCTTCGCGGATGGCCAGTTCGGCCTGGTGCACAATGGCTTCCATGGCTCGCAGCGGGTGCTCTTCGAGCTCCAGTACCGCCATGCCACTGGCCCGCACCGAGGCGCAGCGCTCATACAGCCCGGAGAGCTTGAGCCGGTCTTCGATCAGCGGCACCGTGCGATCCAGGGTAGTGACCACTGAGTACGCGTGGCCAAGGAACATCGCCGTGCTGGCGGCGGCGTCGGTAATGTCCACCACCGGTACGTTCAAGAGTTCCTGCAGGCCTTCGCGGCCATGTTCGCCATAACCGGCCTGGATCACTGCGTCGAACGGCTGGTCATAGGCCATTACCCGGTCCATCACCGCGATGGCCGCCAGGTAGCTTTCAAAATTGCCCTCCACCGATTCGGCGCCGAAAAACGGGGTCAGCCCGACAATTTCAGTGCCCGCTGCTGCAACGCTGCGGGCCTGCTGGGCGATGGCCTCGGTGATGGATTCGGTGGTGTTGACGTTGACGATAAGAATGCGCATGAAGTGCTCCCTGCTCAATGACTGACGTTGTCGACGGCAATGGCTTCGCCACTTACGTCGGCATAGAACGGCTGGCGCCTGGCGAGCAACCGATACAACACCCCGGCAATGGCGGCGCCAAACAGCCAGGAGAACGGCGAGACGCTGGCAAACCCCGGCAACAGCGCGAGCAAAATGGCAATCACCGCCGCCGGGACAAACGCCGCCACCGCCCGCAGGTTGACCCCACGGCTGTAGTAATAAGCGCCGTTGGGGTCTTCGCTATACAGCTGCGGCACGTCGATCCGGCCCTTACGGATCAGCCAGTAATCCACCATGATCACGCCATACAGCGGGCCCAGCAGTGCGCCCAGGCCGGAGAGGAAGTACACAATCACCAGCGGGCTGTTGTAGAGGTTCCAGGGCAGGATCAGCACTGCGAGGAACGCGCTGATCAGCCCGGCGCGCCGGAAGTTCAGGAGCCTGGGCGCCAGGTTGCTCAGCACAAAGGCCGGGGCAACGAAGTTGGCCATGATATTCACCGCCACGGTGACAATCAGGAACGCCAGGCAGCCCAGTACCAGGAAGAAGGTATTGGGGATGGCCGCAATGATTTGCGTGGGGCTTTCGATCACCTGGCCATTGAGTTGGAACTGCCCGCCGCACAACAGCACGGTGATGATCGCGAACAGCAGGATATTCACCGGCAGGCCCCAGAAGTTGCCGACCTTGATAGTCTTGCGGCACGGCGACGAACGGGCGAAGTCGCAGAAGTTGAGGATCAGGGTGCCGTAGATCGCCAGCCACAAGGCGCCGCCGGCAAAGATATTGCGCCACATCTCGCCACCGCTCAGGGGCTCGCGGATCGACCAGGCAATAGTGCCGCTGGCCTGGTAATACATCCAGCCGGCCAGCGCCGCAACAGTCAGCAGAATCACCGGGCCAGCAAAGCCTTCGTAGCGGCGGACCATTTCCATGCCGTAGGCCAGGATCACCAGTTGCACAAACCAGATGATCACAAAACATGCCCAGCCCAAGGTGGAGAGGCCGAGGATCGCGTTGTGGTCGTAGTCGGCAAACCCAGGGTGAATCGCCACCAACAGCACGCGGAAGACCACGGATGCGAGGTAGGTTTGAATCCCGAACCAGGCGATTGCAATCACAGCCCTGATCAGCGCGGGAATTTGCGCGCCATATATGCCGAAACTTATCCGGCTGATCACCGGAAACGGCACGCCGGTTTTCTGGCCCATATAGCCCGACAAGTTCATAAAGAAATACACCAGCGCCGCGCCGATCCCCAGGGATAACAGGATCTGCCAGGCACCCAGACCCAGGGCGTACAAGCCGATGGCGAAAGAGTAGTTGGCGATGTTGTGCACATCGTTGGTCCACAGGGCAAAGATGCTGTAGCCACCCCAGCGCCGGCCTTCGACCTTGGTGGGGGCCAGGTCCTTGTTATGCAGGCGGGGGCTGAGCACCAGCGGGCCAGGGAGGGGTGCCGTAGGTATGGAGGTGGAGGAGGGCAAATCCAGTGCGATGTTGTTGGAGAGACTTGTACGCATTCCGGCAGGCTCCTGGCATCTGCAGCGGGCGAGTGGTTCAAGGGCGCCTGGCATGCGGATACAAAGTGTATGAAGGTTGTTGTTGAAGTTGTATACAAAGACTTCAACTCCCTTAGCCACTTGTGTGCCAGGTTTTTATCTATCAAAAATTTGGCTAATTTCGTTTTTGCAGGCTTGATTAATAATTGTCTGAATTTAAACAACTATAAATTGACCGTTTGAACAGGTATTTATTTTTTTGCGGGAATATAGGAATGGAAGATGTAGGAAATTAGCAGAGGAGGGGTGTAACTTTTCGGTGCGAAATTTTTAAAGTGCACACAAAAATGGCACTGTTGGTTACGTTTATGTGTACACAATCATGATGCGCCGCAAACAAATGTGGGAGCGGGCTTGTGTGGGGGCGGGCTTGCCCTAATGCCGATCAGTTAAGCGCAGATCCCCTGTGGGAGCGGGCTTGCTCGCGATAGCGGCGGGTCAGTTAATGCAACTCTGACTGACACACCGCTATCGCGAGCAAGCCCGCCCCCACACAAGCTCGTGTCGCCAGGTCAGACCTTGCTGATGATATTGCCCGCATGCAGCCCGCATTCTTTCTGCGTTGCCTCTTCCCACCACCAGCGGCCTTCGCGCTCATGCTGGTTCGGCAGCACCGGGCGGGTGCAAGGCTCGCAGCCGATGCTGATAAAACCGCGCTCGTGCAGGCTGTTGTACGGCAGCTCAAGCATGCGGATATAACCCCAGATCTCTTCGCTGGTCATTTGCGCCAGGGGGTTGAACTTGTAGAGGGTGCGCTCGGGCGTAGAGAAGGCACTATCGACTTCCAGGGCCGCCACCTGGCTGCGGGTGCCGGGGCTCTGGTCGCGGCGCTGGCCGGTGGCCCAGGCGCGTACGCCGGAGAGTTTGCGGCGCAGCGGTTCGATCTTGCGCACACCGCAGCATTCGCCATGGCCGTCCTTATAGAAGCTGAACAGGCCCTTTTCCTTGACGAACGGTTCCAGCTTGCTCTGGTCTGGCGAGATCAGCTCGATATCGATCTTGTAGAAGTCGCGCACCTGCTCGATAAACCGGTAGGTCTCCGGGTGCAGGCGGCCCGTGTCGAGGCTGAAGACCTTGACGTTCTTGTTGAGCTTCCAGGCCATATCCACCAGCACCACGTCCTCGGCACCGCTGAAGGAAATCCACAGGTCATCGCCGAACTGGCTGAATGCCAGCTTGAGAATGTCCTGGGCGGACTTGTTGGCATAGGTCGCGGCGAGTTCAGCGACATCGAAGGCTTGGTTCATCAGGACGGTTCCTACAGGTCAGTGGCGCTGAGCGCTCTATAGGAGGGCGATGTTAACAAAATCTACTCTGCGTTGCGGCGGTCAGCGTGAATCGCTAGAGTTCGGCAGTCCTTTTGCTCGCTCAACTGAAAAAAATCCAAATGGGAGTGTCTTGTGGAAATTGCCTGTCTCGACCTGGAAGGGGTGCTGGTTCCAGAAATCTGGATCGCCTTCGCTGAAAAAACCGGTATTGAATCCTTGCGGGCCACTACCCGGGACATTCCCGACTACGACGTACTGATGAAGCAGCGCCTGCGGATTCTCGACGAGCACGGCTTGAAACTGTCGGATATCCAGGAAGTGATTGCCACGCTCAAGCCGCTGGAGGGCGCCATCGAGTTCGTCGACTGGCTGCGCGAGCGCTTCCAGGTGGTGATCCTGTCCGACACTTTCTATGAGTTCTCCCAGCCGTTGATGCGCCAGCTGGGCTTTCCGACCCTGCTTTGCCACCGCCTGATCACCGATGAAAATGACCGGGTGGTGAGCTATCAACTGCGCCAGAAAGACCCCAAGCGCCAGTCGGTGCTGGCCTTCAAGACCTTGTACTACCGGGTAATCGCTGCAGGCGATTCCTACAACGACACCACCATGCTGGGAGAGGCGGATCGTGGAATTCTGTTCCACGCGCCGGAAAACGTGATTCGCGAGTTCCCGCAATTCCCGGCGGTGCATACCTTTGAGGATTTGAAGCGGGAGTTCATCAAGGCTTCAAATCGTTCCTTGAGCCTGTAAGTGATTTAGCGAGGCTGATTGCCTTATCGCGAGCTTGCCCGCGATGAGGCCCTCAAGCCCCCTCAAACAACCGCTCATAAGGAATGCGCAAACCCTCGTGCAGGCGCTTGATCATGGCCAGGCTCAGCTTGCGCTTGTGGTTCAGCACTTCGGATACACGCCCGCTGGAACCGATAAAGGGTTCCAAGTCACGGGCCGTCAGGCCCAGTTGGTCCATGCGAAACTTGATTGCTTCCACCGGATCGGAAGGTGGCATGGGAAAGTGTTCGTCTTCGTATTTTTCGATCAGCAGCGCGAGGATTTCCAGCTCATCGCCTTGCGGCGAGCCGACTTCTGCCCCCCACAGTTGATTCACGCGCGCCAGTGCGGCGGCCAGGTCTTCGGGGGTACGAATAGGTTTGATGTTCATTACACAGTCTCCGCGTTGATCTGGTCGTACTGGGCGTGGGTGCCAACAAACCGTATGAAACCCAGTTGCCGCGGGTAGTCGATCGCCATGATCACTCGATATTTATTGCCACCGATATTGAACACCACTCTTCCACCTTTGAGGATGCTCGCGGTGCGAAGCTCCGCCTTCAGGTCTTGGGGGGTGTAAAAGGTGGACTTTTCCATATGGCGATACCATTCAACCAGTGGTGTTTTGGAGTCGGTGTAAGCTGGACGGCTTTCCCAGAACTCCCTTAAGGCGGCTCTTGCGATCAGTCGCATTAATCAGGCCTCCCAATTTGGGAGATATTAGGTGTCGCTTCCTGGGTTTGCAACCCCTGACAGGGAGTGCGATATGTAGGAAATGGACTTTGTTTCAACGGCGCAAGCGATAAAACGATAAAGGCAACAAGCAGTCGATCCATGTGATCCCTCACAGACGGCCTAGTGGAATACTGGAGCCAGACGCTATCCCTGCGCCCCAATACTGTCCATGGTCGTTCTGATTCAGGTTCTTTCCCTGGGAGGTCCGTTTACAGTCCTTCCAGTGTCTCCAGCAACACCCGCACCTTGGTCATCGACTCCTGATACTCCGCCTGCCACTCGGAGTCCGCGACAATCCCGCCGCCCCCCCAGCAACAGACCTGGCCATCCTTGACCAGCAGGCTGCGAATGGCGATGGAGCTGTCCATCTCGCCGCGCACGTCCAGGTACAGCAACGAGCCGCAGTACAGCCCGCGTCGGGTCGGTTCCAGTTCGTCGATGATCTGCATGGCGCGGATCTTCGGTGCGCCGGTGATCGAGCCGCCGGGGAAGCTGCCGGCGATCAGGTCCAGGGCGTCTTTGTCGTCGGCCAGTTCGCCGGTGACGCTGCTGACCAGGTGATGCACATTGGGGTAGCTTTCCAGGCTGAACAGCTCCGGCACCTTGACCGAGCCGGTACGGCAGGTGCGGCCCAGGTCATTGCGCAGCAGGTCGACGATCATCAGGTTTTCCGCGCGATCCTTGGGGCTGGCCAGGAGTTCGGCGGCGTTGGCTGCATCTTCTTCAGGTGTCAGCCCGCGGGGGCGGGTGCCCTTGATCGGGCGGGTTTCCACCTGGCGCTGGCTGATCCGCACGAAACGCTCTGGCGACAGGCTGACGACTGCGCCGTCATCCGGCAGGCTCTGAAAGCCCGAGAACGGCGTCGGGCAGGCAGCGCGCAGGGCGCAATAGGCGACCCAGGGATCGCCGTTGCAGGCCGCGCGAAAGCGTTGGGCGAAGTTGACCTGGTAACAGTCACCGGCCTGGATGTAGTCCTGGATCCGGGCCAGGGCCTGTTCATAGGCGGCGGCGCTCAGGTCCGGGGTCATCCGGCTGTGCAGCTTGAAGCTGGCCGTGGGGGGAGCGGCAGGTTGGCTGAACAGGGCCAGCAGGCGCTGGCGTTCGCTTTCCGGCAGTTTGGGGTGGAACACCAATTGGCTGGTACGCGCCTGGTGATCGCTGACCAACGCCCAGGCGTACAGGCCAAAGCGTGCATCGGGCAGGCCGATGTCGTCGATGGCCTGATGGGGCAGCCGTTCCAGGTGGCGGCCAAAATCGTAGCTCAGGTAGCCGATCAAGCCGCCGGCAAATGGCAGCTCATAAGGCGCGGGCAGGTTGGCCTCGCCCAGCAGCGTCAGGTTTTCCCGCAGTCGTTGCAAAAAGTCGCTACCGCTTTCGTCCGGCCACACCGCCAGCGTTGCTTCCGGCCAGGCGCTGAGCAGGTCATAACGGCCACGCTTGGCTTCCGGTCGGCCACTGTCCAGCAGCACGGCGCCGGGGGCATGGCGGATCGCCGCAAAATACTCGGCGGGGTTGGCATGGTAGGGCAGCGGGTGTACGGAGCAGGTCGACATGCGAGGGTGGATCAGCCATGGGCGCGGGGGAGGGGATTGTAGTCCCCTCAAGGATTTGCTCCTAGAGGGGATGTCGGGGATTGCTGGATGGAGGACGGGACCGGGTGTGGGGTTCAGCCTGCCACCGGCGGAATATGTCCAAACATTTCCTGGGCAAATTTCACCCGTTCTTCCGCCGTTTCCGTCACGCCCGCCGCCTTCAGTGCTTCAAGACGCGCCTCCACCGCATGGGTGCGCAAGGTCAGGCCGCAGTCGTTAGCGATCTGGATGTTCAGCCCAGGCCGGGCATTGAGCTCCAGGATCAGCGGGCCCTTTTCCTGGTCCAGCACCATGTCCACGCCGATATACCCCAACCCGCACAGTTCATAGCAGCCGGCGGCGAGTTTCATGAAGCCGTCCCAGTTGGGCAGTTGCACGCCGTCCACCGCGTTGGTGGTGTCGGGGTGCTTGGTAATGATGTTGTTCAGCCAGGTGCCGCGCAGGGTCAGGCCGGTGGCCAGGTCCACGCCCACGCCAATCGCGCCCTGGTGCAGGTTGGCCTTGCCGCCGGACTGGCGGGTCGGTAAGCGCAGCATGGCCATCACCGGGTAGCCCATCAACACGATGATGCGGATATCCGGCACGCCTTCGTAGCTGATGCTCTTGAAGATCTGGTCGGGCACCACTCGGTATTCGATCAGCGCGCGGTCACGGTGACCGCCCAGGGAGTACAGGCCGGTGAGGATGCTGGAGATCTGGTGCTCGATTTCCTCATGGCTGATGATTTTGCCGGACACCGTGCGATAGCGCCCTTCAAAGCGGTCGGCGATCACCAGGATGCCGTCGCCGCCGGCGCCCTGGGCCGGCTTGATCACGAAGTCGCTGCGGCCACCGATGATTTCGTCGAGCTTGTCGATTTCTTTCTCGGTGGAAATGATCCCGTACATTTCCGGCACATGGATCCCGGCTGCAATCGCCCGCTCCTTGGTGATGATTTTGTCATCGACAATCGGATACAGGCTGCGCTTGTTGTACTTGAGCACGTAGTCGGCATTACGCCGGTTGATGCCCATGATGCCCCGCGCTTGGAGGGCTTTCCAGGTCTTCCAGAACCCGAACATTACGAATCAGCCTTGAGGAAGGCCTTGAAACGCACCAGCTCGGTCAGGCGGTAGCCACGATAGCGCCCCATGGCCAGCATGAAGCCCACCAGGATCAACAGGATCGCCGGGAAGGTGAACACGAAGTAGATCAGCTCCGGCACGCTCATGATGATGTGGGCCAGGGACGCGGCGAACAGGGTGCCGATTGCGACTTTCATCGCATGGCCGCCACCGCGCTCTTCCCAGGTGATGGACAGGCGTTCGATGGTCATGGTCAGGATCACCATCGGGAACAGCGCCACCGACAGGCCGCGTTCCAGGCCCAGCTTGTGGCTGAACAGGCTGATGGCCGCAATCAGCACCACGACGAAGGTCAGCACCACCGACAGCCTCGGCAGCATCTGCAGCTTCAAATGCTCCAGGTACGAGCGCAGCGACAGCCCGAGCGCCGTAATCACGGTAAACAGCACGATGCCAAAGCCCAACTGCGTCTCGCGAAATGCCAGGGCGATCAGCACCGGGGTGAACGTGCCCAGGGTCTGCAGGCCGATCAGGTTGCGCAGGATCAGGATCACCAGCACGCCAATCGGGATCATCACCATGATCATGAAGGTCTGCTGGGTTTGCAGCGGCAGGCCGTAGAGCGAGTATTCGAGGAAGTTGGCGTCGGTGTTCTCGTCCGTCAGCTTGGCCAGGCGGATCGCGTTCATCTCGCTGTTGTTCAGGCTGAAGGTCACGGCGGCTTTCTTGCCGCCATCGACGGTGATCAGGTTTTCATCGCCGGTCCACCACAGCAGGCGGTCGGAGGGTAGGCCCTGTTCGCCGGTTTCCGGGTTGAAGTACAGCCAGTCGTTGCCATTGAAGCTACGCAGCCACAGCTCCGGGGTTTGCGGCTGGTCGGCCACCAGGCGCAGGGTGTGGACTTTTTCTACCGGCACATGGGCGATGGACAGCAGCAGCTCGACGATCTTGGCCTTGTGCGGCGTGGACGGGTCGCCCGCCAGCAGCAGCTTGACGTTGTCGTCGTTGAGGTTGTTGGTGCGCTTGATGGCTTCGCTGATAAAGGTCTCGACGTCGGCCGAGTGCTGGCGGATCGGCGCCAGCAGGGCCTCGGCGGCGACTTTTTCCGGGCCTTCCACGGCGATGCTGTCGCGGAAGGTCGGGCCCTTGACCTTGAGCTTTTCGCCGCTGTAGCGCTTGGTCAGCACCAGGCGGTAGTAGAGGGTCTGGTTGCCCTTGGCGCGGCGGGCCGACCAGGTGACCTTGCGGTTGCCGTCGATGCGGTTGACGCTCACCCCGTAGTTATTGGAGATAAAGCTCTCATTGAGGCTGACGAAGTCGCGGCTCAGGGGCGGCACGAACATCTGGACTTTCACCGGGTCCTTGGCGTTGGCCACGAACTCGACCTTGGCGTCGATGTTCCACAGGTCGTCAGTGGCGTCTTCGGTCACCGGGATGCCGAGGACGAGGATCTGATAGGCCGTGACCGAAATGCCCAGTACCACCAGGACGGCGATCAGAATCTTCAGGTGCATAGTAAGAGAGCGCATTGGAATTACTCGGCGGTATGAGCGTCGGTGGCGCAGGCAGGTTTGCCCGCTGCGTATTTAAGACTGGGGTCGACCAGCGCATCAAAGCGTTTCAAGGCTTCGGAGCCGATCAGCAGCGGGTATTGGAAGGCGCTGCGGTCAGTCAAGTTCACTTCGATGCTGCGTAAAGCGGTGCCCATGCAGATCTCCAGGGCGATCACCGGACGGGCGGTGTAGTTCTTGTCCTCATCGGGGTCGTAGTCACCGGCGCGGCGCTTGATCTTGCTGACGCGGGCCAGGGGGCGCTCGATGGGGTGCGAATGGGCTGTATCGATGGCCAGGTAGAAACGCACCCAGGATTCACCATTGCGCTTGAAGCGCTTGATATCCCGGGCGCTCAGGGACGCGGTCTTGGCGCCGGTGTCGAGCTTGGCGGCGACTTCCAGGTCAATGCCCGCCAGCTTGGCGTATTCATTGAGGCCATACACGGTCTTCTCGGCAGCGAGGCCAAGGCCCGGAAGCAACAGTAGGCAGAACAATAGGGGGAAGGGCTTGAGTCTCATAAATCCTGAGGCGGTGCAGTGCGATGTTTGATTCAAGGCGACTGGCATTGCTGCGCAAGCTCCCTCGTGCGCCTTTTCATCAAGAGATGTCAGGCAAATGCGGCGGGCATTCTAACATGAAGGTTATCTGGCGCCAGCGCTGGCAGCCGGCCATGCCCTATAGGCATAAGCTGGGTTATTAGACGATTGTCGACAATGTGCATTTATTCTTTGACTATAATGGGCGTATTGGCTAGTTTTTGCGGCATTGCTTTTAAAGGTGTCGACAATCATGCTGGATCAGCTGGAAATTCCGGTAGCAGGGCAGGACGATTCCCAAACGATGTCCGAGAACGTCTTCCGTCGTATCCAGGCCGCCATCGTCAAGGGCGAGATTGCCCCCGGTAGCAAGATTTCGGAGCCGGAGCTGGCGCGCACCTACGGCATCAGCCGTGGCCCGTTGCGCGAGGCGATCCACCGCCTGGAAGGCCAGCGCCTGCTGGTGCGCGTGCCCCATGTCGGCGCGCGGGTGGTGTCCCTGAGCGAAGCTGAGCTGGTGGAACTCTACGAAATCCGCGAGTCCCTCGAAGGCATGGCCTGCCGCCTGGCCGCCGAGCGCATGACTGACGAAGAAATCGAGGAGCTACGCCAGGTCCTGCACACCCATGAGCGCGATGCCGCGTTCCAGGCCGGTGTTGGCTACTACCAGCAGGAAGGCGACTTCGACTTTCATTACCGGATCATCCAGGGCGCGCGTAACCGCACCTTGACCCAGATGTTGTGTGGCGAGCTGTATCAACTGGTGCGCATGTACCGCATCCAGTTCTCCGCCACCCCCAATCGTCCACGCCAGGCATTTGCCGAGCATCACCGCATTCTGGACGCGATTGCCGATCGCGACGGTGAACTGGCCGAGCTGTTGATGCGCCGCCATATCGGCGCGTCCAAACGCAATATCGCCCGTCACTTCCCCGACGGCGCCCCCTCGAGAGGTGAGTCATGAGTTCCTATAAAAACAGCACCCCCGGCCAGCGTTTCCGTGATGCGGTCGCCAGCGAACACCCCCTGCAAGTGGTCGGCGCGATCAATGCCAACCACGCGCTGCTGGCCAAGCGCGCCGGTTTCAAGGCCATTTACCTGTCTGGTGGCGGGGTCGCCGCCGGCTCTCTGGGCGTGCCGGACCTGGGCATCACCGGCCTGGATGATGTGCTGACCGATGTGCGCCGTATCACCGATGTCTGCGACCTGCCGCTGCTGGTGGACGTGGACACCGGATTCGGCTCCTCGGCGTTCAACGTGGCGCGCACCGTCAAGTCGATGATCAAGTTTGGCGCCGCCGCGATCCATATCGAGGACCAGGTGGGGGCCAAGCGTTGCGGCCACCGCCCGAACAAAGAGATCGTGTCCCAGCAGGAAATGGTCGACCGCATCAAGGCCGCCGTGGATGCCCGCACCGATGACAGCTTCGTGATCATGGCGCGCACCGACGCCCTGGCCGTGGAAGGCCTGGAGTCTGCCCTGGAACGCGCCGCCGCGTGCATCGAGGCCGGCGCCGATATGGTGTTCCCGGAAGCCATCACCGAGCTTGAGATGTACAAGCTGTTCGCTTCACGAGTCAAAGCCCCGATCCTGGCCAACATCACGGAATTCGGCGCGACCCCGCTGTACACCACCGAACAGTTGAAATCTGCCGATGTTTCCATCGTGCTGTACCCGCTGTCGGCGTTCCGCGCCATGAACAAGGCCGCCGAGAATGTCTACACCGCGATCCGTCGCGACGGCACCCAACAGAACGTGATCGACACCATGCAAACCCGCATGGAGCTTTACGATCGCATCGACTACCACACCTTCGAGCAGAAGCTCGACGCGCTGTTCGCCGCCAAGAAGTAAGCGCAGCGCCTCCCAGATAACTACAAAATTGGAGAAGAACCATGGCTGAAGCAAAAGTACTGAGTGGCGCCGGCCTGCGTGGCCAGGTGGCCGGGCAGACAGAATTGTCCACCGTGGGCCAGGCCGGTGCCGGCCTGACCTATCGCGGCTACGACGTGCGTGAACTGGCCGCCGACGCGCAGTTTGAAGAAGTCGCCTACCTGCTGTTGTACGGCGAATTGCCGAGCAAGGCCGAGCTGGCAGCCTATAGCGCCAAGCTGAGCAAGCTGCGTGACCTGCCCCAGGCGCTCAAGGAAGTGCTGGAGCGCATCCCCGCCGATGCCCACCCGATGGACGTGATGCGCACCGGTTGCTCGTTCCTGGGCAATATCGAGCCGGAACAAGACTTCAGCGTGCAACGTGATGTCACCGATCGCCTGCTGGCCGCCTTCCCGGCGATCATGTGCTACTGGTATCGCTTCAGCCATGACGGCCAGCGCATCGACTGTGTGACCGACGAGCCGTCGATTGGCGGCCATTTCCTGCACCTGCTGCACGGCAAAAAGCCGAGCGAGCTGCATGAAAAAGTCATGAACGTGTCGCTGATCCTCTACGCCGAGCACGAATTCAACGCCTCGACCTTCACCGCTCGTGTGTGTGCCTCGACCCTGTCCGACCTGTATTCCTGCGTCACCGCCGCCATCGGTTCGTTGCGCGGCCCGCTGCATGGCGGCGCCAACGAAGCGGCGATGGAAATGATCGAGCGTTTCTCCTCGGCAGAGGAGGCGGTCGAAGGCACCCTTGGCATGCTGGCGCGCAAGGACAAGATCATGGGCTTTGGCCACGCGATCTATAAAGACAACGACCCGCGCAATGAAGTGATCAAGGGCTGGTCGAAAAAACTCGCTGATGAAGTGGGCGACAAGGTGCTGTTCCCGGTCTCCGAAGCCATCGACAAGACCATGTGGGAACAGAAGAAACTGTTCCCCAACGCCGACTTCTACCATGCCTCGGCGTACCACTTCATGGGCATCCCGACCAAGCTGTTCACCCCGATCTTCGTCTGCTCGCGCCTGACCGGCTGGGCGGCGCATGTGTTTGAGCAGCGTGCCAACAACCGCATCATCCGTCCAAGCGCCGAGTACACCGGCGTCGAGCAGCGCAAGTTCGTGCCAATCGAACGTCGCTGAGTGGAGAAACCGACGACCCAGGATTGGAAACCCGATCAACAATGTGGGAGCGGGCTTGCTCGCGATTGCGGTGTAACAGTCGCCCGATGCGTTGAATGACACACCGCAATCGCGAGCAAGCCCGCTCCCACATTTGGATTGGATTCCAACCGCAGCATCTGCGTCGGTTCTTCCTTTTGTAACTACCGTGACCGAGTCCTGACGATGAACACTGAATTTCGCAAACCGCTCCCCGGCAGCCGCCTGGATTACTTCGACGCCCGTGCGGCGGTCGAGGCCATCACCCCCGGCGCCTACGCCACGCTGCCCTACACCTCCCGCGTGCTCGCCGAGAACCTGGTGCGTCGCTGCGACCCGGCGACCCTCAACGCCTCCCTGAGCCAGTTGATCGAACGCAAGCGCGACCTCGATTTCCCGTGGTTCCCGGCCCGTGTGGTGTGCCATGACATCCTTGGCCAGACCGCCCTGGTAGACCTCGCCGGCCTGCGTGACGCCATCGCCCTGCAAGGCGGCGACCCGGCCCAGGTCAACCCGGTAGTGCCGACCCAACTGATCGTCGACCACTCCCTGGCCGTCGAGGCCGGTGGTTTCGACCCACAGGCCTTCGAGAAAAACCGTGCCATCGAAGACCGCCGCAACGAAGACCGTTTCCACTTTATCGAGTGGACCAAAAAGGCCTTCAAGAACGTCGATGTGATCCCGCCGGGCAACGGCATCATGCACCAGATCAACCTGGAGAAAATGTCCCCGGTGATCCAGGTGCGTGACGGCGTGGCCTTCCCGGATACCTGCGTCGGCACCGACAGCCACACCCCCCACGTCGACGCCCTGGGCGTGATCGCCATCGGCGTCGGCGGCCTGGAAGCCGAGAGCGTGATGCTTGGCCGCGCGTCGTGGATGCGCCTGCCGGAAAGCGTGGGCGTCGAACTGACGGGCAAGCTGCAACCGGGCATCACCGCCACCGATATGGTGCTGGCCCTGACCGAGTTCCTGCGCCAGCAGAAAGTTGTCGGTGCCTGGCTGGAGTTCTTCGGCGAAGGCGCCTCGGCCCTGACCCTGGGCGACCGCGCCACCATCTCCAACATGGCCCCGGAATACGGCGCCACGGCGGCGATGTTCTACATCGACGCGCAGACCATCGCTTACCTCAAACTCACCGGGCGTGAAGACGAACAAGTCGCCCTGGTCGAGCAGTATGCGCGGCACACCGGCCTGTGGGCCGATGACCTCAAGGGCGCGCAATACGAGCGTGGCCTGAGCTTCGACCTGTCCAGCGTCGTGCGCAATATGGCCGGCCCCAGCAACCCGCACGCCCGCGTGGCCACCAGCGACTTGGCGGCCAAGGGCATTTCCGGGCAATGGGACAACGTACCGGGGCAAATGCCTGATGGCGCGGTGATCATCGCCGCCATCACCAGCTGCACCAACACCAGCAACCCGCGCAACGTGATCGCTGCCGGCCTGCTGGCGCGCAATGCCAACCGGCTCGGGCTGGCCCGCAAGCCGTGGGTCAAGTCGTCCCTGGCCCCGGGCTCGAAAACCGTGGCCATGTACCTCGACGAGGCCGGGCTGACCAGCGAACTGGAGCAGTTGGGCTTTGGCGTTGTCGCCTTTGCCTGCACCACCTGCAACGGCATGTCCGGTGCACTCGACCCGGTGATCCAGCAGGAAATCATCGACCGCGACCTGTACGCCACCGCCGTGCTCTCGGGTAACCGTAACTTCGACGGGCGCATCCACCCGTACGCCAAGCAAGCGTTCCTGGCCTCGCCACCGCTGGTGGTGGCCTACGCGATTGCCGGCACTATCCGTTTCGATATCGAAAAGGATGTGCTGGGCCTGGACGCGACCGGCAAGGAAATCCGCTTGAAGGACATCTGGCCGAGCGACGAGGAAATCGACGCGGTGGTCAAGGCGTCGGTCAAGCCTGAGCAGTTCCGCCAGGTCTATATCCCAATGTTCGCCATCCATGAAGACACCGGTCCGAAAGTCGCGCCGCTGTACGACTGGCGCCCGCAGAGCACCTACATCCGCCGCCCGCCGTACTGGGAAGGCGCCCTGGCCGGCGCGCGTCCGCTCAAGGGCATGCGCCCGCTGGCGGTGCTGCCGGACAACATCACCACCGATCACCTGTCGCCGTCCAATGCCATCATGCTCGATAGCGCCGCCGGCGAATACCTGGCGAAAATGGGCTTGCCGGAAGTCGACTTCAACTCCTATGCAACCCACCGCGGCGACCACTTGACCGCACAGCGTGCGACCTTTGCCAACCCCAAGCTGTTCAATGAAATGGTCCAGGAAAACGGCAAGGTCAAGCAGGGCTCCCTGGCGCGCATCGAGCCGGAAGGCCAGGTCACGCGGATGTGGGAAGCCATCGAAACCTACATGGAGCGCAAGCAGCCGCTGATCATCATTGCCGGCGCCGACTACGGCCAGGGTTCGTCCCGCGACTGGGCGGCCAAGGGCGTACGCCTGGCCGGTGTGGAAGCGATTGCCGCCGAAGGCTTCGAGCGCATCCATCGCACCAACCTGGTCGGCATGGGTGTGCTGCCCCTGGAATTTTTGCCGGGCACCGACCGCAAGACCCTGCAGATCGATGGCAGCGAAACCTATGACGTGCTCGGCGAGCGCACCCCGCGTGCGCAGTTGACCCTGGTGATCAACCGCAAGACTGGCGAACGTGTCGAAGTGCCGGTGACCTGCCGCCTGGACACCGCCGAAGAAGTGTCGATCTACGAGGCGGGCGGCGTATTGCAACGTTTTGCCCAGGACTTCCTGGAATCGGCGGCGACCGCCTGAAGAGGTAAACCATGGCACATGCAGCGCAAATCAAAATCCCTGCCACGTACATGCGTGGCGGCACCAGCAAGGGCGTGTTTTTCAGCCTCAAGGACCTGCCCGAAGCGGCGCAGGTGCCGGGTGCTGCCCGCGATGCCTTGCTGTTGCGGGTGATCGGCAGCCCCGACCCCTATGACAAACAGATCGACGGCATGGGCGGCGCCACGTCCAGCACCAGCAAGACCGTGATCCTCGCCAAGAGCACCCGCGTGGATCACGATGTGGACTACCTGTTTGGCCAGGTGTCCATCGACAAGCCCTTTGTCGACTGGAGTGGCAACTGCGGCAACCTGTCGGCGGCGGTCGGCGCGTTCGCCATCAGCGCCGGCCTGGTGGATCCCGGCCGCATCCCCCAGAACGGCGTGGCCGTAGTGCGGGTGTGGCAGGCGAATATCGGCAAGACCATCATCGCCCATGTGCCGATCACCGACGGCGCGGTGCAGGAAACCGGCGACTTCGAGTTGGATGGCGTGACCTTCCCGGCGGCCGAAGTGCAACTGGAGTTCCTCGACCCGGCAGCCGAAGAAGAGGGCGGCGGTGGTTCGATGTTCCCCACCGGCAACCTGATCGACGACCTGCAAGTGCCGGGTGTCGGCACCTTCAAGGCAACGCTGATCAACGCGGGGATCCCGACGATTTTTATCAACGCGCAAGACCTCGGCTACACCGGCACCGAGCTGCAAGGCGCGATCAATGGCGACCCCAAAGCCTTGGCCATGTTCGAGACCGTGCGCGCCCATGGCGCATTGCGCATGGGCCTGATCAAGCACCTGGACGAAGCGGCCCAGCGCCAGCACACACCCAAGCTGGCGTTCGTGGCCAAGCCTGCGGATTACCTGGCCTCCAGCGGCAAGGCGATCAAGGCCGGTGATGTTGACCTGCTGGTACGGGCGCTGTCCATGGGCAAGCTGCACCACGCGATGATGGGCACGGCGGCGGTGGCGATTGGCACGGCGGCGGCGATTTCCGGGACTTTGGTCAACCTCGCGGCGGGCGGCGTGCAACGCAATGCCGTGCGCTTCGGGCATCCGTCCGGCACCTTGCGTGTGGGCGCCGAAGCCAGCCAGGTCAACGGCGAATGGGTAGTGAAAAAGGCCATCATGAGCCGCAGTGCGCGGGTCTTGATGGAAGGCTTCGTGCGCGTACCCGGCGACTGATCGTTCCCACGCTCCGCGTGGTAACGCATCCGGTGACGCTCCGCGTCACCATTGGACGCAGAGCGTCCCAAGCGGCATTCCCACGCAGAGCGTGAGAACGATCAAGTTAGAGCAGGCGTAAGACCTGCCACAAACGACCAACCCTGAGCCTGAGGAAGGAACCCACCCCACCTATTTTGGAGTACTGCCATGAGCGCCAACGTCGACCAGAATAACCGCCCCGACTATGACCAGGTGTTGCAGGACATCGCCGATTACGTCCTCAACTACCGCATCGATTCCCCGGATGCCCTGGACACCGCCCGCAACTGCCTGATGGACACCCTCGGTTGTGGCCTGCTGGCCCTGCGTTTCCCTGAGTGCACCAAGCACCTGGGGCCGATTGTCGAAGGCACGGTGGTGCCGTTCGGGGCGCGGGTGCCGGGTACGGCCTATCGCCTGGACCCGGTCAAGGCCGCGTGGGACATTGGCTGTATCGTACGTTGGCTCGACTACAACGACACCTGGCTCGCCGCCGAATGGGGCCATCCTTCGGATAACCTCGGCGGCATCCTTGCCGTGGCCGATCACCTTGCGCAAAAGCGTGTGGCCAATGGCGATGCACCGTTGACGATGCGGGCCGTGCTGGAAGCGATGATCATGGCCCACGAAATCCAGGGCGTGATTGCCCTGGAAAACGCCTTCAACCGCGTCGGCCTCGACCATGTGCTGCTGGTCAAAGTCGCCTCCACGGCGGTCTGCGCCAAGTTGATGGGGGCCAACCGCGAGCAACTGCTGGCGGCGTTGTCCCAGGCGTTTGTCGATGGGCAGGCGCTGCGCACCTACCGCCATGCGCCGAATGCCGGGTCGCGCAAGTCCTGGGCGGCGGGGGATGCGTCGAGCCGTGGCGTACGCCTGGCGGACATGGCCATGCGTGGTGAGATGGGCATCCCCGGCGTGCTAAGTGCGCCGCAGTGGGGGTTCTACGACGTGCTGTTCAGCCATACCAACCAGGACCTGGCCCTCAAGCCTGAGGCCAAGCGCACGTTCAGCCTGCCCCAGCCCTATGGCACCTATGTGATGGAAAACGTGCTGTTCAAGATCAGCTTTCCCGCCGAATTCCACGCCCAGACCGCCTGTGAAGCTGCCGTGACCTTGCATCCGCAGGTCAAGCACCGCTTGCATGAGATCGAGCGGATCGTGATCACCACCCACGAGTCGGCCATTCGCATCATTTCCAAGGTCGGCCCATTGGCCAATGCCGCCGACCGCGATCATTGCCTGCAATACATGACCGCCGTGCCCCTGGCGTTTGGCAACCTGGTGGCCGAGCAGTACGAAGATGAGTTCCATACCGCGCACCCGATCATCGATGAACTGCGCGGCAAAATGCAGATCGTCGAAGACCCACGCTACAGCCGCGAGTACCTGGAAGCTGACAAGCGCTCCATTGCCAACGCGGTGCAGGTGTTCTTCACCGATGGTTCGAGCACCGAGCAGGTTGCGGTGCAATACCCGATTGGCCATCGTCGGCGTCGGGCAGATGGCATTCCCTTGCTGGAAGACAAGTTCAAGGCCAACCTGGCCACGCGGTTTACCGCCCAGCGCAGTGCCGAGATCTTTGCGTTGTGCAAGGACCAGGCACGGCTTGAGGCGACGTCGGTGAGCCGATTTGTGGCGCTCTGGGTGATCTGAAGGCCCGGCGGCGAAGGATGACGTTGAAATTGACATATCTTGCTATGCGTACGCCTTACCTCTCTTAGGAACCGTATTCCGATAAATGCCAATCAGATAGCCAGATGACCTGTAATACAGAGTCGTCTGGCCAGCAAGGCCTGTGAGCCAAATACCGGAATCTGAGAGGTTCTCCATGACTAGCGTAAACTATCAGCAGTACGCGCCTCGCCATGCCTATGAAATGCCCCCCAAGCCAGCGCCCGCTCAGCACGAAGGCGGCGCTGAAGCGTCTATGCCTTCGCAGGCACAGGCAGATTCAGCCTCATCCCGCCAGCCAATGACTGCCCAGCAGCGCGGGCAGTTCGCGGCACATAAAGCCTTGGTCAACTCACCGTCATCCACGGCCAATACCGACCCAGCGCGGCTTGCACAGCTGTCCCAGGAAAACACTCAACTGCGCGAGAAACTTAACCAGTTGGTTGCTCAGTTCTCGCCCGTAATCATGCAGCTTCAGAAGCAAGTGGCTGATCTGACTCAACAGCTCAACACTATGAAGGCCCCGGAAAAATCGGGTTCCCCATCGAATCAAAGCGTCAGTGACAGTCCAGAGGCGCGACAGAGCCGTGTGTCATCTGAAGCGCCTGCCCGTGCAGACGGCAATACACCGGTGTCCGGGCAAGATACGCCTCGTAATCTGGAGCAATTGACTGCCGAAAACGATCAACTGCGCGAGACGGTTGGGCGGCTGCAAACCCAGTTCACTGCGGTGGTTGGCAAGCTGCAAGAGCAGATTCAGGGGTTGACTCAGAAAATGGGAGGGGCGGATACCTCTGCAAGTCAGACGCCTGCCGATACCTCGGCTTCAAAGACTGATAGCGATACCCCGGCTTCGAGGGCTGATAGCGCTACCTCGGCTTCGAAGACTGGTAGCGATGCCCCGTCGGACACTGGGTCAACTGAGCAAGCATCCAGCACCCGGGATGCCACGCCATCGGCTCAGCCCACTGAGCCAACGGCGGCGACCCGCGGCGTTGACGATCTTCTGCGCGAGAACGAGCAGCTGCGTACTCGCATTGATCAAATGATGAGTGAGTTCACTCAGGTGATTACCCAACTGCAACAGCAAATCGCGCAATTGAGTAAGCAGATCAGTGCGATGGCGAAGTGATGGACACCATAAGCGGTCTATCGACTGCTGGTGGCATCATTCAAACCGCAAGATCACCCGCCGGTTATGCTTGCTCTTTTTCTCGATTTTCTCGCAGAACACCCGGCCGATTTCCTCGGTATTGACCACATGGGTGCCGCCACACGGCTGGATATCGATGCCGGCAATTTCAATCACCCGTACCGCGCCCTGGATCACCGGGGGCGCGACCGCTTGGGTGCGGGTGATCTGTAGCAGGGTGGAATATTCGGACGCCGGCATCGACAGCGACTTGACCTCATGGGCCTGCTCGATCAAGGCGTTGAGGTCGCGGGTGATGCTTTCCTTGTCGAGGGTCATTTCCGGCAGGTCGAAATCCAGGCGGCCCTTGTCGGCGCTGATGCTGCAGCCGGTCACCGGTGCATCGATGATCGAGCACAGCAGGTGCAGGCAGGTGTGCATTTTCATGTGCTGGTAGCGCCGTTCCCAGTCCAGGCCGGCGTCTACCTGTATGCCAGCGCGCAATGATTCGGGGCAGTATTCCACTTGATGCCAGATGATCGAGCGCAGCACCGGGTCGCGCACGGTCCCGGTCACGCTGACCCGGCTGCCGTCCGGCAGGGTGAAGTAGCCAGTATCGCCCGGTTGGCCACCGCCGGTGGGGTAGAACAGGGTGTGTTCCAGGGCCACGCCCTGTTCGCTGACGGCGATCACCCGGGCGCTGAAGGCGTTCTGGTAAGGCGCGCTGTCGAACAGCGCCAGGGTTTCCATGGTGTGTACGGACATGTTCATCCTCCAACGATCAGTGGGCTGGTTTGCAGCAGGCGTCGCACCATTGCGCTCAACCCGGGCGGGGAAAGCAGGGTGACCTCGAACTTCGGCCCGCACACTTTCAGGTTCAGGGGCAGGCGCGGGGGATAGCTGGGGGCCTGCAGGGTGCGCAGGCGGAATTGCAGGTGATGACGCTCCTTGACCGTGGGCTCCAGCACCAGGCTGGACAACGGATGGAAGTCCGCATCCAGCACCGTGACCCGGTGGCTGGTGTTGACTTCGCCGACCACATGCAGGCGTTCGTCGAGGGCAAACGCCCCAAGGTAATGGCTGGCGTCTGCCTCGTCGTTTTTCTGCAACTGGATCTGGTTGACCACCTTGACCTTGGTTCCTGCGGGCACATCCTGGGTAATGACACAGGAGGGGCTGATAAACACGTTGTCGCCAATCAGCACATAGCCCAGCACCCTGGCGCCCGCGCCGACCTCCACGTTGTTGCCCAGCCGTGGGTGGCGCTTGCCGTCCGGGTTGTTGGCGATGCCCCGGGCGCCGAGGGTCACACCACACAGGATGTAGCAGTCATTGCCGATCTCGCAGGTTTCGCCGATCACCGTGCCGAAGCCATGATCCAGGACAAAGCGCCGGCCAATGCGGGCGGCCGGGTGAATTTCGGCGCCGGACAGGATCTTGCCCTGGTTGCTCAAGGTCAGCGCGATGGCGCAGAACTGGCCGTGGAGCGGGTCGGAAAAATGCCATACCCGATGCGCCAGCCGGTAATACAGCACGGCCTTGAATGAGGCATAGGATTCCAGGATCAGCTCGCCCCGGCCCCTGGACGCCGGATCGCGCCAGGCATAGGCGATCAGGTCCTCGGCCACTTCCTGCGCCGCCGGCTGGATCAGCGCCGCCAGGTGTGGCTGCAACTGTGCCATCTGCGCCGGCGAGAGGGTCTTGATGAGGTGGGTCAGCAACTCATCGTGCAGCTGTTGCATGTCGATAAAGCCTCCCATGGAAGGCACCCCCGTAATTGTCGTTATTCGAAACAGGGCAGATAACTGTCGGCGCTGTCGTACACCATGGTCAGGACGACGGTGTCGGTGGGCAGTTCCGGGGCGAGCCTGGCGATGGCCACCATATTGGCGGCCGACGACAGCCCCAAGCTGATGGCATCGGTACGCATGATGCGCTTCATCATTTCCAGGCAGTCAAGGCGCGAGACCTTGAGCATGCCGTCGAGCACGTCCAGGTTGAGAATGCTCGGGATCAGGCCGATGGACAGGCCCTGGATATGGTGGGGCGCATGGCGGTCGCTGAGCAGGTCGCATTCCTCGGGCTCCACCCCCATCACGCGGATCCGTGGCCAGGCGGCCTTGAGGGTTTCACCGATCCCGGTGATATGGCCCCCGGTACCGATACCGCTGACAAAGTAGTCGACCTGGCGTTCGCCAAAGGCGCGGAGGATTTCCGGGGCGGTAGTGTCGCGGTGGGTCTGGGGGTTGGCGCCGTTGCGCTGCTGGTTGAGCATGACGAAGCTGGGGTTCTCCAGCTGCAACTCCATGCACTTTTCGCCATGGGAGTTGTTGCCCAGGCGGCTGTCCGACAGCACCACCTTGGCGCCATACAGGCGCAGCAGTTTTTGCTTGTCGGGGCTGTAGTTGTCGGGAATCACCAGCACCACTTTGTAGCCCAGCACGTTGCCGGCCATGACCAGGCCGATGCCGGTGTTGCCACCGCTGGGTTCGATGATGGTTTGCCCCGAATCACGAATCAGGATGCCCCGGCGCTCGGCGTCGAGGATCATGCCCAGGGCGATCCGCGCCTTGTGGCTACCGCCCGGGTTCAGGGATTCAAGCTTGGCGAAGACCTCGATGCCGAGGTCTTCGGAGAATTGGGCCAGGCGCACGATGGGTGTCTGGCCAATGGCGTCGAGTATGGAGTTATGCAGCATTGGATAAGTCCCCCCAAGGCCTGTGATCAGTACAAAGGCATGTCGGGTTCGACGTCGCGTACCCAGTGTTTCATGCCGCCTTCAAGCACCCGGGTGTTGGCAAAGCCTGCGGCCAGCAGGGTACTGGCGGCTTGCTCGGCGCGGATGCCGGCGTAGCAGATCAGGTAATGGGTGTGGTCGCGGCTGAGGGTGTCGAGTTGTTCGTCGAGCTGGGCCAGGGGGATATGGACCACGCCGGGCAGTTGGCATACCTCCAGCTCGCTGGCGTCGCGCACATCCAGCAGGATATCGGCGTTGCTGCGCTGTTCCAGCAACTGCTTGAGCACCTGGGGCTTGATGTAGTGCTCTGCGGCCAGGCTGGGGGCGCTGCGGATGGCATCGGCACACACGGTGGCCGCCGGCGGGTGTTCTTCACGCGGCTCGGAGCAGCACGGGCAGTCGGCGCGACGCTTGAAGCGGATTTCACTGAACTTCATGGCCAGGGCATCAAAGCGCATCAACCGGCCGGACAAGGATTCGCCCAGGCCGATCAGCAGCTTGATCGCCTCGGTGGCCTGGATCATCCCGATCACGCCGGGCAGTACGCCGATCACCCCGCCGGCACTGCAATTGGGGGCCAGTTCCGCCGGTGGCGCGTGGGGGTACAGGCAGCGATAGCAGGGCCCGCCCTGATAATTGAACACGCTGATCTGGCCGTCGAAGCGGTAGATCGCGCCGTACACCAGCGGCTTGCCCAATTGCACGCAGGCATCATTGACGAGGTAGCGGGTCTCGAAGTTGTCAGTGCCGTCGATCACCAGATCGTAGGCGCCGACCAGCTCCAGGGCGTTGTCGGCATTCAGCGCGGTGTCGTAGGTGTTGATCTGGATATGCGCGTTGAGGTCCTGCAGCCGGCGCTTGGCGGATTCGACCTTGGGCAGGCCCAGGGTGCTGTTGCCATGCACGACCTGGCGTTGCAGGTTGCTGCTTTCCACCACATCGAAGTCCACCAGCCCCAGGGTGCCGATGCCGGCAGCGGCCAGGTACAGGCTGATGGGCGAACCCAGGCCGCCGGTGCCAATGATCAGCACCCTGGCTTTCTTCAGGTTCAGTTGCCCTTCGCGGCCCACGCCGGGCAGGGTGATATGGCGCACATAGCGCTGTACTTCCTCATTGCTCAGGGGCTCGATGTCCATGCCGCCGGAGGTGGCGAGCAGCACTTCGATTTTTGCTTTTTCGGGCAGCGGCTCGTCGGGGCCGATCAGTGCTTCCCCGGCCGTGAACAGGAAGTGTTCCTTGAGCTGGCCGTTGTTGTCGTGGAACAGGTGCGCCCGCAGTTGTGGGTAGCGGGTGCAGGTGTCTTCAATGACTTCGCGCAATGTCGATCCGGCACCCTCGAGGGTCGATTCTGGCAACTTGGCCACGCGGGCCAGGATGTCGGGGAAAGAGACAGCGTTCATGTACAACTCCGTTTGCAGGTCGTTGAAGGGGTTGAGGGCGAAGTGCGTGCCATCCCAGGCAAACAGCTTCGACCCAAGGGCCTTGCCCTGGCGGACATCCACCACCAGGTAGCTGACGGGGTAGATCGGTTCCCCCATGTAGAGGGCCTTGTCCTGATCCTCGTCGCTGAAATAGGCACCGACATCCGGGTGGGAGTGGTAGATCACCACCACCGGGTTGTCCGTGCGAAAGGCCTTGTTCATCAGCAGCGTGTCGGTCACCGAGAAGGTGTAGCCGTTGGCCGCGCTGCGTGGGTAGGCCTCGGGGTTCTTGTGGTGCAACTCGTTCTGGATATTGCTGCCCAGGTACACGCTGCCATCGGCGAAGACAAAGCCGCAGCACTCTTCGGGGTAGGTGCGGCTGGCGTGGGCGTAGATCTGTTCCAGGGCGGTTTGGCGGAGGACGTCCATGTTTCTCTCGCGTGGTGGGGGAAAGGTCAATTGGGCTTGGCCAGTAGCTTTTCGATGGGCAACTTGGTGATGGCAAAGCCGGCCAGCAGGATCGCCGAGTACAGCATCAGGTCCCGGGACAGTTCCAGGCCTTCGTACCAGGCGCCGATGATCACGGCGAATACCGGGAAAATAATGAAGACGAACGACAGGATGATCGGGCTCAGGCGCTTGAGCAGCATGAAGTACACGATAAAACCACCGACCGAGGCCACCAGCCCCAGGTAGAACAGGGCGCTCCAGGAGCGCAGGGTGATGGCCTCGAAGGTCGGCGATTCAAGCCACAGCCCGGCGACGAACAGCATCAGCCCGGCAATCCCGATGGGCAGGGTGTTGTAGGTGATCACGCTGATGGCGCTGCCTTTTTGCTTGGTGATGACATAGCACAAGGCATGCATGATCGCGGCGCTCAGAATGGCCAGGACGCCAAAGAACTCGGCATGGTCAAGGTGCAGGCCCTGGCTCTTGATGATCATGTACAGGCTGGCGAAGCCGATGCCGATCCCCACCACTTGGGAGAAGTAGATGCGTTCGCGCAGGAACAGCGCCGAGAAGATCAGGATAAACACCGGCATGCAGCTGAACAGCAGGGCGGTGAGGCCGGACGAGACGTGCATCTCGCCGTAGTTGAGCAGGTAGTAAGGGATGCTGAAGTAGGAGAGGGTCACGAAGACGAAGAACCAGCGGCTTTCCCGGGGGAACAGGATAGGTTCGCGACGCACCAGGGCAAAACACAGGAACAGCGGAAAGGCGATCAAAAAGCGCAAGCCCGCCGAGGTCAATGGCGGCACGCTTTCCACCGCGATCTTGATTCCCAGCCAGGTGGTGCCCCAGCTCAGGCAGACAATCAGGAACATCACGCTGGTGATCAGGCCTGCCAGCCATTGCTTGTGTGATTTGTTTTTTTCGGCATTTTCGAGAACGGCGGACATTGGCATCGTTTATTGCTTCCCTGAGCCGGAATTGAACTCTATATTGAACTTGTAATTAGAGGTTTCACCCGGTGATTGAACCCGTAAAGCACACTATTAGGGCGAATGATGGCTGTCAAAACAAATATTGACATGGTGTCAATTATGCGAGAGGGCCTGTCCAATGGGCAGGGCGTGAAGTACAAACGCCTGTCCGACGTCATGGAGCGGGGCATCCTCGAAGGCTTGATCGAACCGGGGCGCAAACTGCCGCCTCACCGGGTGCTTTCCGATAACTTGGGGGTGACCATCGGCACCATCAGCCGCGCCTACGGTGAACTGGAACGCCTGGGCCTGGTGGTGGCGCGGGTGGGTGACGGCACGTTCGTACGCAAGCGTGGGATGGAGCGCCAGCGCGATGAAGGCTTTCGCAATTTCAGCGAGGAGCCGCGCCAGTACTTCGATATGAGTCGCAATATGCATATCCCGGGGCAGGAGACCGCGTTCCTGGCCCAGGGCTTTGAAACCCTGGCCATCAATGCCAAGTTCCTGCAGGACATCAGTGCCTACACCCCGGACGCCGGTTTGCCCCGCTACCGCGCAGCGGGCGCGCAATGGTTGGTGCAGCGCGACTTTCATCCGATTCCCGAGCAGGTCATCTGTGTCAATGGTGGCCAGCATGGGTTGCTGTGCGCCTTGATGGCGTTGGTGCGCGCTGGCGATACGGTGGTGACCGAGCAGTTGACCTACCCTGGGCTGATTACTGCCGCACGGATGCTTGGCATCCGCCTGATCGGCCTGGAAATGGATGAGGAGGGCGTGTTGCCGGCGGCCCTGGAGGAAGTCTGCCGCAATCACCGGGTCTCGGCCCTGTATTGCACGCCAACGATCCAGAACCCGACGACGGCGGTCTTGTCGGTTGCCCGTCGCGAGGCGCTGGTCAGGGTCTGTCGTGAGCACAACCTGCTGATTTTGGAAGACGAGGCCCATGGTGTCCTGGTGGAAGACCGTCCGCCGCCCCTGAGTCATTTTGCCCCGGAGCGTACGATTCTGATCAGTAGCCTGAGCAAGGCGGTGTCGGCAGGCCTGCGGGTGGGGTATGTGCATGCGCCACCGGCGCTGGTCAGCCGTATTTCTGCGGCTTTGCGCTCAACCTGCTGGATGGCCACGCCGGTGACCCTGGAGTTGGCCACGCAATGGATTGAAAACGGTACGGCAGAGTATCTGTTGCATCAGCAGATCAACGAAATCAGCCGCCGCAAGGCGTTGGTCGAAGACCTGCTGAGCGGCCTGGAATACCGTACGCACCCCAACAGCCCGCACTTCTGGATTGAAGTCCCGGAGCCTTGGCGGGCGTCGGAAATCGAGGCGGAACTCAAGCAGAACAATTACCTGATCGCCACCGCAGAAGCCTTTGCCGTGGGGCAGACGGCGGTGCCGCAGTTTATCCGGGCGAGTATCTGCAATACGTCGGGGGATGATCAGTTGCTGAGGGCGGGGTTTGATGCACTGGCCACGGCGCTGGGGCAGGGAGGGGGCCGGTTTCATCTATAAACTGAGCAGGCTTGTTGCGGCAAACCCCAATGCCGTTCAGTCAAGCGAACGCAATGCTCAAGGCAGTGAACATCCCCTGTGGGAGCGGGCTTGTCGGATCGCCGCATCGCCGCGAAGACGTCGGCCCAGCAAACATTGATGTTTGACTGACCCACTGCTTTCGCGAGCAAGCCCGCTCCCACAGGTTATTTGAAACGCCGCTCAACCCCCTTTTCCACGAGGATCTTCGCCGAAATCTCTTCCACCGAAAAATGGGTGGAGTTGATGTGCGCAATATTTTCCCGGCGGAACAGGTTTTCCACTTCCCGCACCTCGAACTCGCACTGGGCATAGCTCGAATAGCGGCTGTTGGGCTTGCGTTCGTTACGGATCGCCGTCAGCCGGTCCGGGTCGATGGTCAGGCCGAACAGCTTGTGCTGATGGGTACGCAGCACCGCCGGCAGTTGCAGGCGCTCCATGTCGTCCTCGGTCAGCGGGTAGTTGGCCGCACGGATGCCGAATTGCATGGCCATATACAGGCAGGTCGGGGTCTTGCCGCAGCGCGACACACCGACCAGGATCAGGTCGGCCTTGTCGTAGTAGTGGGTGCGGGCGCCGTCGTCGTTGTCCAGGGCGAAGTTGACCGCCTCGATCCGCTCCATGTAGTTGGAGTTATGGCCAATGGAATGGGACTTGCCCACGGAGTATGAGGAATGTTCACTCAGCTCTTGTTCCAGGGGCGCGAGGAAGGTCGAGAAGATGTCGATCATGAAACCATTGGAGGTCGCGAGGATCTCACGGATGTCCTGATTGACGATGGTGTCGAAAATGATCGGGCGCACACCGTCTTTTTCGGCGGCCAGATTGATTTGTTGTACCATGGCCCGCGCTTTATCCACGTTATCGATATAAGGCCGGGTGAATTTGGCGAAGGTAATGCTTTCAAACTGTGCCAGCAGGCTCTGACCCAGGGTTTCGGCGGTAATGCCGGTGCCATCGGAGATAAAGAAAGCAGATCGTTTCATTTGAGCCTTGGGCCTTAAGCTGATGACGAATCTTGGATATGATAGGCGCGATTTTGCCGTCCCACAGTGGGCCGCATTCTCACTTATTTTCCAGGTCCAGGCCACAAACGCCGGTAAATGCTCCTATTGAGCCGCCGGCGCCCTGAGCTTTTCCAACACAGTTAGTGGAGAGATCACCTTGGTAGAGTACGTAGTTTCCCTCGATAAGCTCGGCGTCCATGATGTAGAGCATGTGGGGGGCAAGAACGCATCCCTCGGCGAGATGATCAGTAATCTTGCGGGCGCTGGTGTCTCGGTGCCCGGTGGTTTCGCCACCACGGCCCAGGCATACCGCGACTTCCTCGAACTGAGCGGCCTCAACGACCAGATCCACGCTGCCCTGGACGCCCTGGACGTGGATGATGTCAACGCCCTGGCCAAGACCGGCGCGCAGATCCGTCAGTGGATCATGGAAGCCGAGTTCCCCGAGAAGCTCAACGCCGAAATCCGCACCGCCTTCGCCACCCTGTCGGCCGGCAACCCGGACATGGCCGTTGCCGTGCGTTCCTCGGCCACCGCCGAAGACTTGCCCGACGCCTCTTTCGCCGGCCAGCAGGAAACCTTCCTGAACATCCGTGGCGTGGAAAACGTCATCCGCGCAGCCAAGGAAGTCTTTGCCTCGCTGTTCAACGACCGCGCCATTTCCTACCGTGTACACCAGGGTTTCGACCACAAGCTGGTGGCCCTGTCTGCCGGCGTGCAGCGCATGGTGCGTTCGGAAACCGGTACTGCCGGCGTGATGTTCACCCTGGACACTGAATCGGGCTTTCGTGACGTGGTGTTTATCACCGGCGCCTACGGCCTGGGTGAAACCGTCGTACAAGGCGCGGTCAACCCAGACGAGTTCTACGTGCACAAGCACACCCTTGAAGCCGGTCGCCCGGCGATCCTGCGCCGCAACCTGGGCAGCAAGGCCATCAAGATGATCTACGGCGACGAGGCCAAGGCCGGTCGCTCGGTGAAAACCGTTGATGTCGACAAGGCCGAGCGCGCGCGCTTCTGCCTCAGCGACGCCGAAGTCAGCGAATTGGCCAAGCAGGCGATGATCATCGAGAAGCACTACAAGTGCCCGATGGACATCGAATGGGCCAAGGACGGCGACGATGGCAAGCTGTACATCGTCCAGGCCCGCCCGGAAACCGTGAAGAGCCGCACCTCGGCCAATGTCATGGAACGCTACCTGCTGAAAGAAACCGGTACCGTACTGGTCGAAGGCCGTGCCATCGGCCAGCGCATCGGCGCCGGCAAGGTGCGGATCATCAAGGACGTGTCCGAGATGGACAAGGTCCAGCCGGGTGACGTGCTGGTCTCCGACATGACCGACCCGGACTGGGAACCGGTGATGAAGCGCGCCAGCGCCATCGTCACCAACCGTGGCGGGCGTACCTGCCACGCGGCGATCATCGCCCGTGAGCTGGGGATCCCGGCAGTGGTCGGTTGCGGCAACGCCACCCAACTGCTCAAGGATGGCCAGGGCGTGACCGTGTCCTGCGCCGAAGGCGATACCGGTTTCATTTTTGAAGGTGAGCTGGGCTTCGATATCAAGCAGAACTCCATCGATGCCATGCCGGACCTGCCGTTCAAGATCATGATGAACGTCGGCAACCCCGACCGTGCCTTCGACTTCGCGCAATTGCCGAACGCCGGCGTAGGCCTGGCCCGCCTGGAATTCATCATCAACCGCATGATCGGCGTGCACCCCAAGGCCCTGTTGAACTACGACGGCCTGCCGGTAGAGATCAAGGACAGCGTCGACAAGCGCATCGCCGGCTATAACGACCCGGTGGGCTTCTACGTCGAGAAGCTGGTGGAAGGCATCAGCACCCTGGCGGCGGCCTTCTGGCCGAAGAAAGTCATCGTGCGCCTGTCGGACTTCAAGTCCAACGAATACGCCAACCTGATCGGCGGCAAGCTCTACGAGCCGGAAGAAGAGAACCCGATGCTGGGCTTCCGTGGCGCCTCGCGTTATATCAGCGAAGCGTTCCGCGACTGCTTCGAGCTCGAATGCCGTGCCCTCAAGCGTGTGCGCAACGAGATGGGCCTGACCAACGTCGAGATCATGGTGCCGTTTGTGCGCACCCTGGGCGAAGCGAGCCAGGTCGTGGACCTGCTGGCCGAGAACGGCCTGACCCGTGGCGAAAACGGCCTGCGCGTGATCATGATGTGCGAGCTGCCGTCCAACGCCATCCTCGCCGAAGAGTTCCTGGAGTTCTTCGACGGTTTCTCCATCGGCTCCAACGACCTGACCCAGTTGACCCTGGGCCTGGACCGCGACTCCGGGATCATCGCGCACCTGTTTGACGAGCGAAATCCGGCGGTCAAGAAGCTGCTGGCCAACGCCATCCAGGCCTGTAACAAGGCCGGCAAGTACATCGGTATCTGCGGCCAGGGCCCTTCCGATCACCCGGACCTGGCCAAATGGCTGATGGAACAGGGTATCGAAAGCGTCTCGCTGAACCCCGACTCCGTGCTGGAAACCTGGTTCTTCCTGGCTGAAGGCCAAGCCTCGGCGTAATTGCCATCTGCCGGCCAGCCAGTGTGGCGGGCCGGCATTTCTCATTCTGTACAGGGCGGAACTCCCTCCGGACGCCGCCCTTTTTTGTGCAAGAAGATTATGCAAAGCAGCAGCAACCTGTTTCCCGTCGCCTTGATCAGTGCTGAACGTCGTGGCGACCTGAGTGAAGATGTCTATCGCCTCAAGCCTGGCAACAGCCCCGACGGCACCGTAGAACTGGCGGTGACGCGCCTGGGCCTGGCCGATGTCGCGCAAAGCCGTGGCATACCGGTGGTGCTGGTGCATGGCAGCTTTTCCAATCGGCGTTTCTGGTATTCGCCCAAGGGCATTGGCCTGGGGGCGTACCTGGCGCGCCAGGGCTTTGATGTATGGATCCCGGAGATGCGCGGCCATGGGCTTTCCCGACGTAACCAGGACTATGCCAAAAATCGTGTCGCCGACTATGCTCGTTACGACTTGCCCGCCATTGCCGCCTTTGTGCGTGAGCAAAGCGCGCAGATCCCGCACTGGATCGGCCACTCGCTGGGTGGCACGACCCTGGCGGCAGCCTTGGGTGGCCAGTATCTGGGCGCGCCGGCAGTGGCGTCGGTGGCGCTGTTTGGCTGCCAGGTCAGTCGCACTTACTGGCCGTTGAAAATTCCGCCGGTGGAGTGGGGCGGGCGCTTGATCCTCAAGCGCTTTGCCCAGCTCTCCGGTTCGCGGCTCAAGCGTGGCCCGGAAGACGAGCCCATCGGCCTGGCCCTGGAAAGCATGCGCTGGCACGGTTTGTTCGGGCGTTTTGGCGATGCCGAGCGCGACTGGTGGAAAGGCCTGGCCGAGGTCGATGTGCCGCTTTTGGCCGTGAGTGCCGCTGGTGATCATCAAGACCCGGACTGGGCCTGCCGCAAGCTGTTTGACCAAGTGGGCAGCGCGCACCGTCAATACCTGTGCCTGGGGCGCAAGCAGGGGTTCAGCGGTGATTTCGGGCATGTGGAGATGCTGGTCAGTAAAGCGGCGCAGGCCGAAGTGTGGCCACTGGTGCAACGTTGGCTGAAAGATCCGCTGACACCTTTGGCGGGGGCGCAGGCGCAAGAGCTCGCGAGCGTCTGAGCAAGGGCTCTAACAAGGGCGTTTCACTCGAGATGGCTTGCGGCTAAGATATGACGCTCCGGGATGTTTTGGTCATATTCAGTCGCGCAGTGGCTATTGCGTTACAGCCGGGTGGGTCTGATCATGGCGGCCCGTGAGGCGGCAGGTCTTAAAGAATGCCCCTTGCGATGCGTTTTCCTGATGTAGCTGTGGATGTTCGACACCTTCTTTCACCGACAGGAGTTTTTCGATGAACCATTACGTTACCCCCGACCTGTGTGACGCCTACCCAGACCTGGTACAGGTGCTGGAGCCGATGTTCGCCAACTTTGGTGGCCGGGACTCCTTCGGTGGCCAGATCGTGACCGTCAAGTGTTTTGAAGACAACTCCCGGGTCAAGGAACAGGCCGAGCTGGAGGGCACTGGCAAAGTGCTGGTGGTTGACGGTGGTGGTTCGCTGCGCTGCGCCTTGCTGGGCGACATGATCGCCGAAAGAGCCGCGAAAAATGGCTGGGAAGGCTTGGTGATCTACGGTTGTGTGCGCGATGTCGATGTCCTCGCCCAGACCGACCTGGGCGTGCAGGCCCTGGCCAGCCACCCGAAGAAGAGTCATCGCCAGGGCGTGGGCGACCTGGGTGGGGCCGTGACCTTTGCCGGCGTGACATTCCGTCCCGGTGAATATGTCTACGCCGATAACAATGGCGTGATTGTTTCGCCCAGCCCGCTGAAAATGCCTGAATAATTGCAGTAGCCGACAGGGGTGAGGATGTTCGAGGAAGAAAACGCGCAGTGGGGGCTGGTGCATGCCCTGGTGCTGGACGGTAAAGGCGGTGCGCGTTCGATTGCCCGGACTGAGCTTGACGACCTGCAACTGCAGCCCCAGGAAAGCCTGTGGCTGCACTGGGATCGCAGTCACCCCCAGACCCAGACCTGGTTGCGCCAAGCCAGTGGCCTGAGCGAGTTTGCCTGTGATCTGCTGCTGGAGGAGAACACCCGCCCACGGCTATTGCCGTTGCCGGGCGACGAGTTGTTGCTGTTTTTGCGCGGGATCAACCTCAACCCTGGGGCTGAGCCGGAAGACATGGTGTCGGTGCGTATCTTTGCCTCGGCTGACCGGGTGATCTCCCTGCGCCTGCGGCCCTTGCGCGCCACCGACGAGTTGCTGGTGCAGTTGGCGGATGGAAAAGGCCCCAGGAGCGCTTCCGAGCTGATCCTGTACATGGCGCAGTACCTGACCCATAAAGTGCAGGATCTGGTCAGCGACCTGTCTGAAATCGTCGATATCGAAGAAGAAAAACTGGATGCCGACGAACGGTATACCCCGGAACATGGCAGTGTCCTGCAGATCCGTCGGCGTGCCGCCGCGCTCAAGCGTTTCCTGGCACCGCAGCGCGATATCTTCGCGCAACTGACACGCATAAAACTGCCATGGTTCGTCGATGACGATGCCGACTACTGGAATGAATTGAATAACAGCCTGACCCGTTACCTGGAAGAGCTGGAACTGAGCCGGGAGCGCGTGGGGCTGGTGCTGGAGGCCGAGGATCGGCGTTTGAGCGTGCGCATGAACCGCACTATGTACCGCTTCGGGATCATCACCGGGATCTTTTTGCCGATGAGTTTTCTGACAGGGTTGCTGGGGATCAACGTGGGTGGCATTCCGTTCTCCGAGAGCCCCTATGGCTTCGCGGTGGCCTGCCTGTTGATGATCTCGGTGGCCCTTGGGCAGTGGTGGTTATTCCGACGTTTACGCTGGGTTTGACCTGAACGTGACCTGAATGGTGGGAGAGGTCATGTGACCCGACGAATTTTGCCCTCGTCTTTTAAATCACTTGCGAGAGGTCCCTATGCACGATCCGTTTGAACAGTCTCTGCGTGACATGCTTAATGCTTCGCCGTCCAACCGGGACGACGATGCCTGCCTGGGCCGCGTACTGAAAACTGCCAACCGCCAGGTAGGCGCGGGCGACCTGTTTGGTCTGCTCGGCCGCTGGGTGCCGGCACTGATGATGGCGCTGAACAATGGTTCGGCCCATGTATCACCTGTTTCTCGTCGTAAACCTATTGCTCGCACTGCTGATAAGGCTGATTGAATATGGAACTTGATCTCTGGACGCAGAGTCTGGTCACTGCAATGACGGCGTTGTGGACCAAGGTGGCGAATTTCATTCCCAACCTGTTTGGTGCGCTGGTGCTGGTGTTGCTGGGTTTTGTCGTGGCCAAGCTGCTCGACACCCTGCTCTCCAAATTACTCGCCAAGCTGGGCCTCGATCGCTTGATGGCGGGCACCGGATTGACCAAGCTGCTGGGGCGCGTCGGGCTGCAAGTACCGATCTCGACCCTGATCGGCAAGATCGTCTATTGGTTTGTTTTGCTGATTTTCCTGGTTTCTGCGGCTCAATCCCTTGGACTTGAGCGAGTTTCAGCTACGCTCGACATGCTGGCGCTGTATTTGCCGAAAGTATTCGGCGGCGCGCTGGTGTTGCTGGTGGGGGTTTTGCTGGCGCAACTGGCCAATGGGCTGGTGCGCGGCGCTGCCGAAGGGGTGGGCCTGGATTATGCCAGCGGCCTGGGGCGAATCGCCCAGGGGCTGGTGATCATCATCAGTATTTCGGTGGCGATCAGCCAGTTGGAGGTCAAGACTGACCTGCTCAACCATGTGATTGTGATCGTTTTGATTACCGTTGGTCTGGCCGTTGCGTTGGCGATGGGGCTGGGAAGTCGGGGAATTGCGGGGCAGATTCTTGCGGGAATCTATGTGCGTGAGTTGTATCAGGTTGGGCAATACGTGCGTGTTGGCGAGGTCGAAGGGCAGATTGAAGAGATCGGCACGGTGAAAACTACGGTGCTGACCGATGATGGCGAACTAGTATCGCTGTCCAATCGGGTTCTGCTGGAACAGCAGGTCAATAGCCGCTAACCCGGTAAATCCTGCTAATGTACGCCGCCGCAAACCTGGGTACCCAGGCAGTGGCGGACATTGACCTGACTGTCGGCACGACTTGTTTTGAATAAAGCCCAAACGCTGTCCACGCGCTATGACCCCCGTGAGCTCTCTGATGAGGAGTTGGTCGCGCGCTCGCACACGGAGCTGTTTCACGTAACACGCGCGTACGAAGAATTGATGCGCAGGTATCAACGCACTCTGTTCAACGTTTGTTCAAGGTATTTAGGGAACGATCGTGATGCGGATGATGTCTGTCAGGAAGTGATGCTCAAGGTGTTGTATGGCCTGAAGAACTTCGAGGGCAAATCGAAGTTCAAAACCTGGCTGTACAGCATCACGTACAACGAGTGCATCACGCAGTATCGTAAGGAACGGCGAAAGCGTCGCTTGATGGACGCCTTGAGCCTCGACCCCCTTGAGGAGGCGTCTGAAGAAAAGACGCCGGCACCCGAGGAGAAGGGCGGGCTTGATCGCTGGTTGGTGCATGTGAATCCAATTGACCGGGAAATTTTGGTGCTACGATTTGTCGCAGAACTGGAATTTCAGGAAATTGCTGACATTATGCATATGGGTTTGAGTGCTACAAAAATGCGTTACAAGCGTGCTCTTGATAAATTACGTGAGAAATTTGCGGACAGTACTGAAACTTAGTTCGGTGCAAATATCTCTTACGTGTAGGCAAGTTCTGTTAGACTTGTCGCCGAGTTGTCCCCCGGTATGTGGGACTGCTTTACAATCACCAGATGGGGATTTAACGGATGAAACTGAAAAACACCTTGGGCTTGGCCATTGGTTCTCTTATTGCCGCTACTTCTTTCGGCGTTCTGGCACAAGGCCAAGGCGCAGTTGAAGGCGAGCTGTTCTACAAGAAGCAGTACAACGATAGCGTCAAGCACATCGAAGACGGCTTCAATCCTGGCGCTCGCATCGGTTACTTCCTGACCGACGACCTGTCCTTGAACCTGTCCTACGACAAGACCAACCACACCCGTTCGAACGACGGTACTGGCAACCAGAAGATCAAAGGTGATACCGGCAGCCTGACTGCTCAGTACCACTTCGGTCAGGCTGGCGTTGACAGCCTGCGTCCATACGTAGAAGGCGGTTTCGGTCACCAGAGCCGTACCAACGTACTGGCTGACGGTCACAGCGGTCGCGATCAGACCACTCAAGCCATCATCGGCACCGGTGTTAAGTACTACTTCACCAACAACCTGTACGCTCGTGCCGGTGTTGAAGCTGACTACGGTCTGGACAACGGCAAGTGGGATTACTCCGCACTGGTCGGCCTGGGCGTAAACTTCGGCGGTAACGCTGGCGCAGCAGCTCCAGCTCCTACCCCAGCACCAGCTCCAGAGCCAGTTCCAGAGCCAGAAGCTCCGGTTGCTCAGGTTGTTCGTGTTGAGCTGGACGTGAAGTTCGACTTCGACAAGGCCACTGTTAAGCCTAACAGCTACGGCGACGTGAAAAACCTGGCCGACTTCATGGCTCAGTACCCAGCTACCAACGTAGAAGTTGCTGGTCACACTGACTCCGTCGGTCCAGACGCCTACAACCAGAAGCTGTCCCAGCGTCGTGCTGACGCTGTTAAGCAAGTCCTGGTTAAAGATGGCGTAGCTCCTAGCCGTATCACTTCGGTTGGTTACGGCGAATCCCGCCCAGTTGCTGACAACGCAACTGAAGCTGGTCGTGCTGTTAACCGTCGTGTAGAAGCGTCGGTTGAAGCTCAAGCTCAGTAATCACTGAGTGCTAGAAAAAAGCCCGGCTTAGGCCGGGCTTTTTTTCGCCTGCCATTTGCCTCAGGCGCTGGCCAGCAAGGCTGCCTCCACGGCCGTGGCCGCTACCGCGCCGATCACCAGGATGGCAGGGCTCTTCAAGGCAAACGCCTTGGCGTCCTCCTGCATGCGCGTCAGGGAGCTGCGACATTCGCGCTGCTGGGGCAGCGAGGCGTTCTCGATCATGGCCACTGGCATATCTGCGGCCATCCCACCTTCCAGTAACTGCTGGGCAATCTCTGAAAGCTTCGCCACACCCATGTAGACCACCAGTGTCGTGCCACCCTCGGCCAGTGCCCGCCAATTCAGGCTACTGTCGTCCTGGGTATGGGCGGTGACAAGCGTTACGCCACGACTGACTCCACGCAACGTCAGCGGTATGTCGCAGTGGGTTGCACCCGCCAGGCCAGCCGTGATGCCATTGACCAATTCCACGCTCACCCCACGAGCCCGCAGCCAGTTGGCCTCTTCGCCACCTCGCCCAAAAATGCATGGATCGCCGCCCTTCAGGCGCGCCACGCATTTACCCTGGCGTGCATAACGCAGCATCAAGCGATGAATGAAATCCTGAGGCGTGGAACGGCACCCCCCGCGCTTGCCGACGGTAATCACCCGTGTCCCGGGGCAATGCTCAAGTACCGCCGGGTTGACCAAATCATCAATCAGCACCACATCGGCCTCGTGCAGGGCGCGTACCGCCTTGAGGGTCAACAACTCCGGGTCACCTGGGCCTGCGCCCACCAGCCAGACTTTTGCGTTCATCGGTATTGCCCTCGCACACTGATGGCGATTGGTTGTGAAGTGCTCGCCAATAGCCGTTTGATTTCGGGCACGCAGGAACCACATTGCGTGCCGCAGCCCAATGCTTGTTTCAGCCCGTCCAGGTCCAAGCCACGGTCAATGCCGGCGCCTATCGCGCTTTCACTGACGTTTTTGCAGTTGCAGAGAATTCTGTTACGGGTCGCTCCACCACCGGGCGGCGCGCTTAGCGGTGCCAGCAGCCAACGGCGTAATTGCTCGTCGGCCCGGCCTTCCAGCCACAGGTTTTGCAGCCAGTGGCGGGCGAGGGTTTCGCCGGCCAGGCGGATTGCGGTAATCCGGCCTTTTTCGATCTTTACCCGTTTACCGATGGAGCGCCGTGGGTCGTCATAGGCCATGACTGGGCCGTCATTGAGCCCCAGCAATTGGTCGATGTTCTGGAGCAGTTGCAGATCCGGCGCTTCGCTATGTGCCGCCCGCACCAGCAGGGCAGGCCGCTCGCGCCCCGCCAGGCTCAGACTGACATAGGCAAAACCCTCGCACAGGGGGCGCAACGCTTCAAAGTGTTGTTGCACATCGCCCTCGATCAGCGCGAACAAGTGCCAGGGCAATTGCACGGCTTCCAGGCGCACACCGCTGTGCTTGAGCTCCGGTTGTTTCGACAAGGGGTCGAACGCCGGCTGGGTCAGTGTGTTGACGCCACCCTTGAGAAAGCGATCGCCCCAATGCATGGGCAGGAATGCCTGGCCGGGTCGTACGCTGTCATCGCGGGTCACTGCCACAATCACCTGGCCGCGACGGCTCTTGAGGTTGATCAGATCGCCCTCCTTGAAACGGTGCCGGCGCAACTCGTCCGGGTGCAGGCTGAGCAAGGCTTCGCTGGCATGGCCGAAGAGCTGCGCCGCCGTGCCGGTACGGCTCATGCCGTGCCATTGGTCACGCAGGCGGCCGGTGATCAGGGTCAGGGGAAAGCGCGCATCACGTTGCTCCTTGGCGGCGCGATATGGCTCGGCGACAAACTGCGCACGGCCACTGGCGGTCGGGAAGCGGCCGTCGATGTACAGCCGTGGCGTGCCAGCCTGCGCCTCTGTGGGAAACGGCCATTGCTGCGGGCCGATTCGGTCGAGCAGGGCGTGGCTGATGCCCGACAGGTCCAGGTCCCGACCGCGAGTCAGCATTTTGAACTCATCAAAGACCTGCGCAGGTTGCTCAAAGGCAAACAGGCTGGGCAGGCCAGGTCGCAAGCGCCGCTCCAGGCGTTGGGCGAAATCCACGGTAATCGCCCAGTCCGGCCGCGCTTCACCCGGTGGAGCAATGGCCTGGCGCACGTGGGAAATACGCCGTTCGGAGTTGGTCACCGTGCCGTCTTTTTCGCCCCAACTGGCCGCCGGCAACAACAGATCGGCAAAGGCGGCGGTTTCTGTGGTGCGGAAGGCTTCCTGCAACACCACGAACGGGCACGCGGCCAGGGCCTGGCGCACGTTGTTCTGGTCTGGCAGTGATTGCGCCGGGTTGGTGCAGGCGATCCACAGTGCCTTGATCTTGCCGGCGTTTACCTGCTCGAAAAGTTCGATAGCGGTCAAACCGACGCTGGACGGCAGTTGTTCAACCCCCCAGTAGGTGGCTACTTGGGCACGGTGCTCGGCGTTGCTGGCCTCGCGATGGCCCGGCAGCAGGTTTGACAGGCTACCGGTTTCCCGGCCACCCATGGCGTTGGGTTGGCCGGTCAGGGAAAAGGGCCCGCAACCTGGGCGGCCAAGGGTGCCGGTGGCCAGGTGCAGGTTGATCAGCGCACTGTTTTTCGCGCTGCCGGCGGTGGACTGGTTCAGCCCCATGCACCACAACGACAGAAAACTCGGCGAAGTCCCGAGCCACTCTGCACACTGGCGCAGTTGCTCAACGCTGATCCCGCACACTTGCGTGACCATCTGCGGCGTGTAGTCGTGGACCAGCCGCTTCAACTCGACCAAACCCTCGGTGTGGGCCTGGATAAAGTCGCGGTCGATCCAGCCTTCCCACAGCAACAGATGCAAAATCCCATGGAACAACGCCACATCAGTCCCCGGCAGGATCGCCAGGTGCAGATCCGCCAAGTCACAGGTGTCGGTGCGCCGGGGGTCGATGACCAGCACTTTCATGGCCGGTCGGCGCGCCTTGGCTTCTTCCAGCCGGCGAAACAGTACCGGGTGGGCGTAGGCCATGTTACTGCCGACGATCATCACGCAATCGCTGACCTCCAGGTCCTCATAGCTGCACGGCGGCGCATCGGCACCCAGGCTGCGCTTGTAGCCGACCACCGCCGAGGACATGCACAGCCGGGAATTGCTGTCGATATTGTTGGTGCCCACCAGGGCCCGCGCGAGTTTGTTGAAGCTGTAGTAGTCCTCGGTCAACAGTTGCCCGGAGATATAGAACGCCACGCTGTCCGGGCCATGTTCGGCGAGGGTGTCGGCGAATACATTGGCCGCGTGTTCCAGGGCGGTGTCCCAGTCGGTGCGGCTGCGGGCCAGGTCTTTGCCCAGGCGCAACTGCGGGTACAGCGCCCGTGCCGTCAGGTCGCCGGTCAGGTGCAGGCTGGCCCCTTTGCTGCACAGTTTGCCGAAGTTGGCCGGGTGCGTTGGATCGCCGCTGACCCCGAGGATCTGCGTGCCATCATGCTCGATCAACACGCCGCAGCCGACCCCGCAGTAGCAGCAGGTCGATGCCGTGACCTGGCGGCTCATCAACCGGCGTCCCGCAGGGCCAGCATCACCCGGCCGTTTTCCACCCGGGCGTGGTGGTGATGGGCGCAGCCGATATCCGGGGCCTGGGCTTCACCGGATACCAGGTCGATCTGCCAGTTATGCAGCGGGCAGGCCACGCGTTTGCCATAGATCAGCCCCTGGGACAGCGGCCCGCCCTTGTGCGGGCAGCGGTCGTCGAGGGCGAAGACTTCATTGTCACTGGTACGAAAAATCGCGATTTGCCCTTTCGGGCCGCTGACGATGCGCGAACCCAGGGCATTGATTTCTTCGAGGGCGCAGATATCCAGCCAGTTCATAGCACTACCTCCAGCTGTTTGACGGCGATGGTGTCGAATTCCTTTTTCAGCAATGGCTGCTCCAGGCGCTCTTTCCACGGGTCTTGTTCAAACGACAGGGAAAATTGCAGGCGCTCGTTGAGGGCCTGGCGCCGCGCCGGGTCTTCCAGCACGGCCTTCTTGATATGGTCCATGCCCACCCGTTGCAGGTAGTGCACCGTGCGCTCCAGGTAGAAGGCTTCTTCGCGGTACAGCTGTAGGAAAGCGCCGTTGTACTCACGCACTTCCTCGGCGGTCTTGAGCTTGACGAAAAACTCCGCGACCTCGGTCTTGATCCCTCCGTTGCCGCCGATATACATCTCCCACCCCGAGTCGACGCCGATTATTCCCACATCCTTGATCCCGGCCTCCGAGCAGTTGCGCGGGCACCCGGAGACCGCCAGCTTGACCTTGTGGGGCGACCACATATTGAACAGGTCATGCTCCAGCTCAATGCCCAGTTGCGTGGAGTTCTGCGTGCCGAAGCGACAGAACTCGCTGCCGACACAGGTCTTCACGGTACGGATGGATTTGCCGTAGGCATGCCCGGATGGCATGTCGAGGTCTTTCCACACCCCGGGCAGGTCCTGTTTCTTGATGCCCAGCAAGTCGATGCGCTGGCCGCCGGTGACCTTGACCATCGGTACGTTGTACTTGTCGGCCACATCGGCAATCCGCCGCAGTTCGGAAGGGTTGGTCACACCGCCCCACATCCGCGGGACCACCGAATAGGTGCCGTCTTTCTGGATATTGGCGTGGGCCCGTTCGTTGATCAGGCGCGACTGGGGGTCGTCACGGGCTTCGCCTGGCCAGGTGGAGATCAGGTAATAGTTCAAGGCCGGGCGGCAGGTGGCGCAGCCATTGGGCGTGCGCCAGTTCAGGTAGCTCATGGTGCCGGCGATGGTCAGCAGGTGCTGGTCGCGGATGGCCTGGCGGATTTGCCCGTGGTTGAGGTCGCTGCAGCCACAAATGGCTTTTTCGCTTTTGGGCTTGACGTCGGCGGCGCCGCCCACGGTATTGATCAGGATCTGCTCCACCAAGCCGGCGCAGGAGCCACAGGAGCTGGCAGCCTTGGTGTGCTTTTTTACCTCATCGACGCTGAACAGGCCCTGTTCCTGGATCGCCTTGACGATGGTGCCCTTGCACACCCCGTTGCAGCCGCAGACTTCGGCGTTGTCGGCCATGCTCATGGCTTTGTCCTGGCCCTGGTGGCCCACATCACCCAGGGCGTTTTCGCCGAACATCAGGTGATCGCGGATCTCGCCAATGCCATGGTTCTCACGGATCTGCCGGAAATACCAACCGCCATCGGCGGTGTCGCCGTACAGGCAGGCGCCGACCAGAATGTCGTCCTTGATCACCAGCTTTTTATAGATGCCACCGATGGGGTCGGACAAGGTGATGGTCTCGGTGCCTTCGCCGCCCATGAAGTCGCCGGCAGAAAACAGGTCGATGCCGGTGACTTTGAGCTTGGTCGAGGTCACCGAGCCTTTATAAGTGGCGAAGCCCAACTGCGCCAGATGGTTGGCGCAGACCTTGGCCTGCTCGAACAGCGGTGCCACCAGGCCATAGGCAATCCCGCGATGGCTGGCGCATTCGCCGATGGCATAGATGCGTGGGTCGTAGGTTTGCATGGTGTCGTTGACCAGAATCCCACGGTTGCACGGGATGCCGGACTGTTCCGCCAGCTCGGTGTTGGGGCGGATACCGGCGGCCATTACCACCAGGTCGGCCGGGATCACCTCGCCATTTTTAAACTGCACCGAGCCTACGCGGCCGTTGCCGGCGTCATGCAGGGCCTGGGTCTGTTCGCACAGGCGAAACACCAGGCCACGGCTTTCCAGCTCGGTTTGCAGCAACTGGCCGCTGGTCTTGTCCAGTTGCCGCTCCAGCAGCCATTCGCCGATATGCACCACAGTCACGTGCATGCCGCGCAGCATCAGGCCGTTGGCCGCCTCCAGGCCGAGCAGGCCGCCACCGATGACCACGGCGTGCTTGTGGGTCTTGGCGGTGTCGATCATGGCCTGGGTGTCGGCAATGTCGCGGTAGCCAATTACGCCCTGCAAGGTGTTGCCGGGGATCGGCAGGATAAACGGGGTCGAACCGGTGGCGATCAGCAGGCGATCGTACTCGGCCTCGCTGCCATCTTCGGCGATGACTTTGCGCTTGACCCGGTCGATCTGCACCACTTTGCGGTTGAGCAGCAGCTTGATGTTGTGTTGCAGGTACCAGTCCAGGTCGTTGAGCACGATCTCTTCAAACGTCTGCTCTCCGGCCAGCACCGGCGAGAGCAGGATGCGGTTGTAGTTGGTGTGGGGCTCGGCGCCAAAGACCGTGATGTCGTACAGCTCGCTGCTCAGTTTCAGCAGCTCTTCAAGGGTGCGAACCCCGGCCATGCCGTTGCCGATCATCACCAGTTTGAGTTTTTTCATGTCGTTCTCCGCAGTGGTTCGACCAATCACGCGCAAACAAAAAAGGCGTCCCGCTAGTTACCTAGCGAGGACGCCTTTGTCCTGTCCCGTTCTCTCGGGAAAGCCCCACCTTCGTCGTTGAAGGGTGGGCTGTATGTGGGGGTATTGGGGTAGCTAATGCAGCGCTTGTGCCAAGTCGTGAAAAGCCGGGGTTATTGGGGTTTGGGCCGGTGCGGCAAGGCTTTTGCGCACCATTTGAAGGCGCGCTGCCCAGAATTGGGCCATCGGGTTACAGGGACAGCAGATACAGCAACACCAGGTTGATCAGCACCGACACCAACGCCAGGGTTTGCCAGACTTTCAGCGGCTCGCGTTGCAGCAGCGGCCGCGGGCGCAGGCTCAGTTCGCGGCGCTCGGCCTGCTCCAGGACCAGCAGCCACTCCTCGGCGGTTTCGTAACGTTGATCGGCTTGCGCGGCCACCGAGCGCTCCAGGCTCTGCTGCAACCAGTCGGGCAGGTCCGGGCGATAACGACTGGCGCTGACGGGCATGTTGAACCGGGGCCGCTGGAAAGCTTCGATTTCACCGTAGGGATAGTGCCCGGTCAGCAGGTAATACAGGCTCACGCCGACGCTGTACAAATCCTGCTGCGGAGTCGGACGTTCGCCGCCGAAGGCTTCGGGAGCGATAAAGCTGGGGGTGCCCGGCAGCAGGTGGGCACGGTCTTCGGATAACCCGGGGCAATAGGCCAGGCCAAAATCCAATACCCGCAGTTCGCCGTCATCGCCCAACAGCAGGTTTTCCGGCTTGATGTCGCGGTGCAGGATTTGCCGGCGATGCAGCATGCCCACCGCGCGCAGCAAACGCTCGGCGATGGACTGCCATTGCGCCAGCGGCAACGGGCCTTGCTGCTGGAACAGTTGGGCCAGGGTCTGCCCGCTGTATTCACGCATCACGTAGTACAAATGCTGACGCCCGCCGGCCGGGTGGACTTCAGGAAAGGCCCGCCCGGCCACCCGGCGCAGAAACCATTCTTCTGCGAGCAAGGCCTGGCCGGCGTCATGATCATCATCGTGGCCAGGGGGTAGGGTTTTCAGCAGCCAGGGTTGCTGCTGGGCATCGCGCACCCGGTACAGCAACGACTGGCGACTGTGCGCCAGCACGCGTTCTACCTGCCAGCCTTCAAAGGCTTGCTCGGCCTTCAGCGGTGGCGGCAACGGCCATTGCTGCAACTGCGCCAGTGCATCGCCCAGGGTCGCGGCGCCGAGCTGGTCGATGCGCACCAGCAGGGCGCTGGCGTTGTCCTGGCTGCCTGCCAGGTGCGCGGCGTTGACCAGCGTAGTGACGGCCAGGTCCAGGTCGGCCTGTTCGCGCAGGATCGCGCGGATGCTGTGATCGGCCAGGGTCGACCACACACCGTCGCTGAGCAGCAGGAAGCATTCGCCCTGGCGCAGTTCACCGTCGAGAAAGTCCACCACCAGATGCTGGTCCAGGCCCAGGGCACGCTTGAGCACATGCTGCATGCCCGGTTGCTCCCAGACATGCTCTTGAGTGATGCGCAGCAGTTCGCCATCGAACCAGCGATACACCCGGCAGTCACCGACATGCGCCAGGGTAAAGCGCTGCCCGCGAAACACCAGGGCGCTGAGGGTGGTCAGCAACGGCTGGCCGCCGCCATTGGCCTGTAACCAGCGATTCTGTGCCAGCAACAAGCGGTCCAGGGCCTGGGCCACGCCCCAGGTCTGCGGCGTGGCATAGTAGTCCAGGGCCAGGGCCTGCAAGGTCGAACGCGCGGCCAGGCCGCCGTCGGCACATTGGCTGACACCATCGGCGATGGCACACAGATAGCCCTTGCTCGCGGCCAGTTCCGGGGCCGGGGTGACCAGGCGCAGGGCGTCCTGGTTTTCCGCCCGTGGCCCGATGGCGCTGGCCTGAGCCACGCTCAGTTGCAGGCTCATCAGACTCGCGCTGCGGTGACGGCTGCCGAACCCCAGGTGGTCCTCCAGCGCCGCTTCACGCCGTACAGGCCGAACCACGCCAGCACGCCCAAGCTGGCGAACAGCCACAGCGCCAACTGGTAGCTGCCGGTGCTTTGCTTGATTGCGCCCATGCCTGCCGCCAGGGCGAAACCGCCGATGCCGCCGGCCATGCCGATCAGCCCGGTCATCACGCCAATCTCCCGGCGAAAGCGCTGGGGCACCAGTTGGAACACCGCGCCGTTACCTGCACCCAGGCCGAGCATGGTGCACACGAACAGGGCCAGTGCGGCGTAGGAGCTGGGCAGGTTGAAACCCACGGCAGCGATGCACACGGCCGCCACGCCGTACATGCCCAGCAAGGTGCGGATCCCGCCGAAACGGTCGGCCAGGGCACCGCCCAGGGGCCGCATCAGGCTGCCGCCGAACACGCAGGCGGCGGTGTAGTAGCCGGCAGTGACCGGGCTCAAGCCATATTGGTCGTTGAAGTAGCCGGGCAGGGCGCTGGCCAGGCCGATAAAACCACCGAAGGTCACGCTGTAGAAGAACATGAACCACCAACTGTCGCGGTCGCCCAGGGCCTTGAAATAATCGGCCATGGATTTGGCTTTCGGTCGCTCTGGCGCATTGCGCGCCAGCCAGGCGAAGACCAGCAGGGTCAGGATCAGCGGGATCAGGGCAAAGCCAAACACGTTGCTCCAGCCAAAGGCGGCGGCGATCAACGGCGCCAGCAGGGCGGCGAACACGGTGCCGGAGTTGCCGGCGCCGGCGATGCCCATGGCCTTGCCCTGGTGTTCGGCGGGGTACCACTGGGACGCCAGTGGCAGGGCCACGGCAAACGAGGCCCCGGCCATGCCGAGGAACAGCCCCAGCAGCAGCGCCTGTTCATAGCTGTGGATCCCCAGCTTCCAGGCACAGAACAGCGCCACAATCACGATCACCTGGCCAATCAGGCCGGCGGTCTTGGGCGACAGCTTGTCCGCCAGCATGCCCATCAAGAAGCGCAGGATCGCCCCCGCCAGGATCGGTGTGGCAACCATCAGCCCGCGTTGCTGGGTGGTCAGTTGCAGGTCGGCGGCGATCTGTACCGCCAGCGGGCCCAATAGATACCAGACCATGAAACTCAGGTCGAAATACAGGAACGCGGCAAACAAGGTCGGGGTGTGCCCGGATTTCCAGAAGCTTGATTTCATCACGCACCTCAGATGGGGGATCTTGTAGAAGGCCTGGTGATGGAACGGCCGGCCAGGGCCGCCCCACCGAAACGAAAAAACGCCGCCACCGGGTTCGCCTGGGCCAACCGGACGTGCGACGTCTTTGTCGTGGAGGGGCAACCGCCGTTGGTTACCTGTGATGTTTACATAGCAAGTCTTGCGCCAACCGTGACGCCGCCATCGCGGGCAAGCCCGCTCCCACATTTAAAATGCATTCCAATGTGGGAGCGGGCTTGCCCGCGATGGCGGTTTTGTAGATGCCGCTGTCTCAACCCAACAACTCACTCATGGCAATAATCTGCTCCGCCACCTGGATCAGCTTCTGCTGGCGGCTCATGGCCTGGCGGCGCATCAGGGTGTAGGCCTGTTCCTCGTTGCAGTCCTTCATTTTCATCAGCAAGCCCTTGGCCAGCTCGATGCGCTTGCGTTCCGCCAGTTGCTGGTCGCGGGCCTGCAGTTGTGCACGCAGGGCCTGGTCGCTCTCGAAGCGCGCCATGGCCACGTCGAGGATCGGTTGCAGGCGCTGGGCCTGGATCCCTTCGACGATGTAGGCGCTGACCCCGGATTTGATCGCCTGACGCATCACCCCGGGGTCATGTTCGTCGGTAAACATCACGATGGGCCGCGGTTGGTCGCGGCTCACCAGCACCACTTGCTCCATCACATCGCGCCCGGGTGACTCGGTATCGATCAGAATCACATCCGGGCGCACCGTTTCGACGCGCGCCGGCAGGTCGATGGTCAGGCCGGATTCGTCGATCACCTCAAAGCCGGCCTCGGTCAGCGCGCTCCTGAGGCGCCCGACTTTGCGCGGGGTGTCATTGATCAGCAGGATTCGCAGCATGGGTGGCCTCCCTTCAGCGCAGGGCGTGGCGGACAACATCGTCGGCCAGGGCATGCAGGCGGAAACTGCGGGCGTAGCCGGCCGGGTCCGAGCCGTCCCAGACCTTGCCATCGATCAATTGGCTGCTGCGCATGTCCTCGCCCCTGGCCGCTACACCCACCGCGCTTGCGGCCTGGCGATAGAGCGCCAGTTGCTGCACCTGCCGGGCAACCGCGAGGTAATCGGGGTCTTCACGCAAAAGCCCCCAGCGGCGGAACTGGGTCATGAACCACATGCCGTCGGACAGGTAAGGCAGGTTGACCTCGCCACCGCCATGGAAGCGCAGCGCGTGCCCGTCTTGCCAGTGGTTGCCCAGGCCATCGTCATAAGCCCCCAGCAGGCGCGGCTCGATGCAGTCGAGGGGCGCGTCCAGGTAATCCCTGGCACTGAGCAGTTGCGCGGTGGAGCGCCGGTTCTCCAGGCTGTCGTCGATAAAGCGGCTGGCCTCCAGGATCGCCATCACTAGCACGCGGGCGGTGTTGGGGTATTGCTCGACAAACGCCTGGGTGCAGCCCAGGACTTTTTCCGGGTGATCCGGCCAGATCGCCTGGCTGGTGGCGAGGGTAAAGCCCTGGTTCTGCTGCACCGCGCTGGCGCACCAGGGTTCGCCGACGCATAGGCCGTCGATTCGCCCGGCTTGCAGGTGCGCGACCATCTGCGGCGGCGGCACCACCACACTGTCGACATCGCGCAATGGATGAATGCCCTGGCTGGCCAGCCAGTAATACAGCCACATGGCGTGGGTGCCGGTGGGAAACGTCTGGGCGAAGGTGAGTTTTGTGCGGCTTTGGTGCACCTTGCGCGCCAGCGCCTCAGGGCGGGTCACGCCCTGCTGCTGCAGGCCCTGGGACAGGTTGATGCCTTGGCCGTTCTGGTTCAGGCCCATGAGCACTGCCATGTCGGTCGGCGCAACGCCGCCGATGCCCAGGTGCACGGCATAGATCAGGCCGTACAGGCTATGGGCGGCGTCCAGTTCGCCACTGACCAGCTTGTCGCGCAGGCCGGCCCAGGATGACTGGCGCTTGAGGTTCAAGGTCAGGCCATAGGGCTGGGCAAACCCCTGGGTCGCCGCGACCACCAGCGAGGCGCAATCGCTCAAGGCCATGAAGCCCAGGTCGAGGCTGCTCTTTTCCGGGGCATCGCTGCCGTTGACCCAGGCCAGGGGGTTATTGGCCTGGCTGTTGCCGACCTGATCAATCATCAACACCTACCTTCTGTGTGAAAAAAAAGCGCCGCTTCAGCCCCCGGCCGGTCACGACACCTTTGTCCTTGAGCCCGTTGCGTCGTTGGCGCGGGCCGCGATATGCAACCAAAGCAAGGCACATGCCACGGCGTGTGGGGGAGCGGTGGCCGATCAGGTTTTCATCAAGATTGCCGCGCAGTGGCCTTTCACTATGGCGCTCCTTCATGCAACGCCACCCAGGAAACCCAGCGTGCTCCTTGATCGACTGACCGCAGCCACCTGCCGTGCCTTTCTGCAGCGCGGGCTGCTGGGCGGGTTGTTGATATTCAATGCCCTGCCTGCCGTGGGCGAGACCTCCCTGGTGTGGGACGAAAGCCTGCAAGGCTTTTTCAGCCGGCTCGCGTTGCCCTTGGGCCAGCCCATCGTGGTCAGCAGGCAGGCGGCGGGCAAGCGCATTACCGGGCAGTTTGATTTTGCCAATGCGCAAGCGGTATTGGAGGCGGTGGCGTTGCAGCACGAACTGATCTGGTACAGCGACGGCCAGGTGCTGCATCTGTATGACGCGAGCGAGGCCAAGAGTTCCGGGGTGATCCTGCGGCATCTGACGGTCGACCGGTTGCGCCAGGTCATGGCGCGCTCGGGGCTGGATGAGACGCGCTACCCCCTGCGCAAGGCCGGTCCGCGATTGTTTTATGTGTCAGGCCCCGCCAATTACGTCGATCACGTCTTGCGCCTGGCCCAGCTTATGGACCGTCCGCGTCCGGCACGGCACCAGGGCTTGCCGCGAGTGGGGGTCGTCCAGGTGTTCAATGTCGACGTCGCGGACCATCAGTCCGGCACGGGGGCGCAACACGTTACCGTGCCCGGCATGGCGACGCTGCTCGAACGACGGCTTGCCGATCTGGGGCTGAAGGCAGGCCTTGGCGCAACGGTTATCGCCTACCCGCAGACCAACAGCCTGTTGATCAAGGGAAGCGAGCAGCAATTATGGCTTATCAAGAAACTGGTGGCCGAGCTGGATATACCCACGCTCGCGGTGGAGGTGGCTTCGGATGGGCCTGCGTCGCAGAAGACCCTGGCGGGGGTTAATGGCGTTTCGGCTCCCCCCGTTTCGACCCCCCTGAGCGTCGATCAATACGAGCGTGTGCGGCGTGCATTTGCGCGCATCGCCGAGCAATGAACCCCAGCATGGCCAGCCCCGAACGGGGGGCTATGGTCTTGAAAGTTCCTACGAAACACTCCCGGAAAACTTTGATGCAGCGGGCTTTTTCCTAGCGTGAAATTGGCGGCGGGTTTCTATAGTCGTGATATCTCCCAGGCGTTGCGATCTCCAAAGTCAAGGCGCCGTGAATGTCAGACAGGAACAGAGGTTTGAATGGTTGCTGCAATTGAGGGCCTGGCCATGGTCTCCCTGGCCTTTGGTAGTTGGAAGTTGCAGGGTGATGGCAGGTTGACCGCCGACGGTCGCGATATTCAGTTACCGCCCAAGGAGTTTCATGTCTTGCGCCTGTTGCTGGCCACGCCCGGCGTACTGGTCACCAAAGACTATCTGTTGGAGCAGGTCTGGCCCCATGCCGATATTGCCGAGGAATCCCTGACCCGTTGCATCTACGCGTTGCGCAAGCAAATGCAGGGCGACAGGCGATTGATTGCGACGGTGTATGGCCGCGGCTATCGCTTCAATGGCCGGGTGCGGGTGATCGAACGGCCTGACCAGGCGGCGCCGACGGTAAGTGCCCCACCCCGTATTTGCCCGGCCTGTGGATGGTGCGCCGAACTGGGTGTCGAGCGGGTATGAGGCGAGCCGCCAGGCTGGGGTTGCTGCTGTTTATCCTGGGTGGGGCGAGTGAGGCCAGGGCTTATTGTTGGGCCGAGGTCGCCCGCCAGTACGATATCGAGCCGGAGTTGCTGCAGGCCATTGCCGCCGTGGAGTCTGGCTATCGCGCCGAAGCCATGAACTACAGCAATAACAACGGCACCCGCGACATTGGCCTGATGCAAATCAACAGCATCCATCTGCCGCGCCTGCTCAAGCTGGGGATTACCGAGCAGCGGCTGCTGGATGAGCCGTGCCTGTCGGTGGAGGTGGGAGCCTCGATCCTGGCCGACTTCATCAAGCAGTTTGGCTACAACTGGACCGCCGTGGGGGCCTACAACGTCGGGCCAGGCGCTGGGCCCGAGCGTGACGCGCTGCGTCTGCGTTATGCGCAGAAGATCTGGGCGCGCTACGAAGAATTGATGGCCCACCGCAAAGGATGAACGAGCGTCGGGTGTGCCATGCCTCGCACGTACCCGCCACCCCGGCTATAATCGCCGCCACCTTTCGCCGCCATCCGAGTCAAGCCCGCCCATGTATACCCTGGCCCGCCAGCTGTTGTTCAAACTCTCCCCGGAAACTTCCCACGATCTGTCCCTGGACCTGATCGGCGCGGGTGGCCGCCTGGGGCTCAATGGCCTGGTGTGCAAGGCGCCGGCGAAGATGCCGGTGTCGGTGATGGGGCTCGACTTCCCCAACCCGGTTGGCCTGGCGGCTGGCCTGGACAAGAACGGCGCGGCCATCGACGGCTTTGCGCAGTTGGGGTTTGGCTTTGTCGAGATCGGCACGGTTACGCCGCGCCCACAGCCAGGCAATCCCAAACCGCGCATTTTCCGCCTGCCGGAGGCCGAGGCAATCATCAATCGCATGGGCTTCAACAACCTGGGGGTCGATCACTTGCTGTCGCGGGTCCAGGCCGCCAAATACAAGGGCATCCTGGGGATCAATATCGGCAAGAACTTCGATACCCCCGTGGAACGTGCGGTGGATGACTACCTGATCTGCCTGGACAAGGTCTACGCCCACGCCAGCTATGTGACGGTCAACGTCAGCTCGCCCAACACCCCGGGCCTGCGCAGCCTGCAGTTTGGCGATTCCCTCAAGCAACTGCTTGAAGCCCTGCGCCAGCGCCAGGAAGACCTGGCGGTACGCCATGGCAAGCGCGTGCCGTTGGCGATCAAGATCGCCCCGGACATGAGCGACGAAGAAACCGTGCTGGTGGCCCAGGCCCTGGTGGATTCGGGGATGGACGCGGTGATTGCGACCAACACCACCCTCAGCCGTGCCGGCGTCGAAGGCCTGGCCTACGGTGACGAGGCCGGTGGGCTGTCCGGTGCGCCGGTGCGTGACCAGAGCACCCATATCGTCAAGGTGCTGGCGGCCGAGTTGGCCGGGCGTTTACCGATCATTGCCGTGGGCGGGATCACCGAAGGCAAACACGCGGCCGAGAAAATCGCCGCCGGTGCCAGCCTGGTGCAGTTGTATTCTGGGTTTATCTACAAGGGGCCGGCGTTGATTCGCCAGGCGGTGGACGCCATCGCGGCGTTACCCAAAGCCTGAACCCATAAAAAAGGGCTCCTCGAAGGAGCCCCTGGGCCGAAGCCCGCCGCCCGGATGGGGCGTGCGTGGTTAAGTTGTTACATTCTTCAAGGTGTTTGTCGGAATTTAAGTGCCCTGATTAGCCGACGGCGTGAAGTTCGTTGAGTCTGTGGATCCCCGCAGTGCCGGTCATACCGTCCCAGTTGTCGCCGCGTCCTTCGCGCCAGCCGTTGATCCAGGCTTGGCGTACTGACGGTAGAGTAAATGGGCAAAGCTCACGGGATTTGCCATGAACGCCATACTGATATCCGCGTAAAAATGCTCTTTCCAACGGATCACGCTTAAGTCTTCTCATAGGGTGTTTCCCTCACTTGTTGACTGTCTTGATATCCTTCGACCTCGTCCGAGGTCGGGCAGAGTTTTTCTGCCGTTGGTGTGGCTCGCTGCCGGCGTGGCGAGCCGATGTGTCAGCGTCGTTGCGGCGCTAACCTGTGTTGAGTTCTAACCAATAGGTCACATGGTTTCAATGATCGTTTTGTCATAAGCACGTAACGATAATGATGCTATAGCCATAAGCTGGTGGGGCTTTTCGCCCCATTTATTGGGCAAAGCCAGCTATGATGTGCCCTGTATAGGAGGATGGGTTTAATCCTTCAGTGAGAATACCCGCTGCTTGCAGTCGGTTATTATTCGACGAAGGGTCGGAATATTTCCTTTTGTTGCAAACATTCTCGATCTGCCCCGGCAATCAAGGCCTACAGGCCTGGACACCGGGGTGGAACGGCACACATTCGTGCCACGCGAGCGCTCTTCAAGAAAAGCGCTTGATTGAAAACCGAACGCGCGATGCGTCGCCCGTTCACTTATTGCTGAAAAGCCTGGAATCCCCATGTCGGACCGTTACGAACTCTTCCTCACTTGCCCCAAGGGCCTCGAAGGCCTGCTGATCGAGGAAGCCGTCGGGCTTGGCCTTGAAGACGCGCGCGAGCACACCTCGGCCGTGCGCGGCATGGCCGACATGGAAACCGCCTATCGCCTGTGCCTCTGGTCGCGCCTGGCCAACCGTGTGTTGCTGGTGCTCAAGCGCTTCCCGATGAAGGATGCCGAAGACCTGTACCACGGCGTGCTGGATATCGAATGGCAAGACCATATGGTCCCTGACGGCACCCTGGCGGTGGAGTTCAGCGGCCACGGTTCGGGCATCGACAACACCCACTTCGGCGCGCTGAAGGTCAAGGATGCGATTGTCGACAAGCTGCGCACCCCGACCGGCGAACGTCCGTCCATCGACAAGATCAACCCCGACCTGCGCATTCACCTGCGCCTGGACCGTGGCGAAGCGATCCTCTCCCTCGACCTGTCCGGCCACAGCCTGCACCAGCGCGGTTACCGCTTGCAGCAGGGCGCGGCACCGTTGAAGGAAAACCTCGCGGCGGCGATTCTGATCCGTGCCGGTTGGCCGCGCATTGCCGCGGAAAATGGCGCGCTGACCGACCCGATGTGCGGCGTCGGCACCTTCCTGGTCGAAGGCGCGATGATCGCCGCCGACATGGCCCCCAACCTCAATCGCGAGCAGTGGGGCTTCACCGCCTGGCTTGGCCATGTGCCGGCCTTGTGGAAAAAACTCCACACCGAGGCCAGCGAGCGTGCGGCTATCGGCATGAACAAGCCGCCCCTGTGGATCCGTGGTTACGAAGCCGACCCGCGCCTGATCCAGCCCGCGCGCAACAACATCGAGCGTGCTGGCCTGAGCCACTGGATCAAGATCTACCAGGGCGAAGTCGGCACCTTCGAGCCGCGCCCGGACCAGAATCAGAAAGGCCTGGTGATCTGCAACCCGCCCTACGGCGAACGCCTGGGTGATGAAGCCAGCCTGTTGTACCTCTACCAGAACCTTGGCGAGCGTCTGCGCCAGGCGTGCATGGGCTGGGAAGCGGCGGTGTTTACCGGCGCCCCGGACCTGGGCAAGCGCATGGGCATTCGTAGCCACAAGCAGTATTCGTTCTGGAACGGCGCCTTGCCGTGCAAGCTGCTGCTGATCAAGGTCAACCCGGACCAGTTTGTCACCGGCGAGCGCCGCACCCCGGAACAGCGCCAGGCCGAACGTGAGCAGGCCGCCTACGACCAGGCCCCGACCGAGCCGCAAGAGCGCCAGTACAACAAGAACGGCAACCCGATCAAGCCCGCGCCGGTCCCGGCTCCGGTGGTTGAGCAGGCGCGCTTGAGCGAAGGCGGGCAGATGTTTGCCAACCGCCTGCAAAAGAACCTCAAGCTGCTGGGCAAGTGGGCCAAGCGCGAGGGGGTCGATTGCTACCGCGTGTACGATGCCGATATGCCGGAATACTCCATGGCCATCGACCTGTACCACGACTGGGTGCACGTCCAGGAATACGTGGCGCCCAAATCCATCGACCCGGAGAAAGCCTCGGCGCGCATGTTCGATGCCCTGGCCGCAATTCCCCAGGCGTTGAACATCGACAAGAGCCGGGTGGTGGTCAAGCGCCGCGAGCGTCAGAGCGGCACCAAGCAGTACGAGCGCCAGAGCGCCCAGGGCAAGTTCACCGAGGTCAGCGAAGGCGGGGTGAAGCTGCTGGTCAACCTGACCGATTACCTGGACACCGGCCTGTTCCTCGACCACCGCCCGATGCGCATGCGCATCCAGAAAGAAGCCGCCGGCAAGCGCTTCCTCAACCTGTATTGCTACACCGCTACCGCCAGTGTGCACGCGGCCAAGGGCGGTGCGCGCAGCACCACCAGCGTCGATCTGTCGAAAACCTACCTGGACTGGGCACGGCGCAACCTGTCACTCAATGGCTTCTCCGACAAGAACCGCCTGGAGCAGGGGGATGTGATGGCGTGGCTGGAAGCCAGCCGTGATGAGTTCGACCTGATCTTCATCGACCCGCCGACCTTCTCCAACTCCAAGCGCATGGAAGGTGTGTTCGACGTCCAGCGTGACCACGTGCAATTGCTCGACCTGGCCATGGCCCGCCTGGCACCGGGCGGGGTGCTGTACTTCTCCAACAACTTCCGCAAGTTCCAGTTGGAAGACAACCTGGGCGAGCGTTATGCCGTCGAGGACATCAGCGATAAAACCATCGACCCGGATTTTGCCCGTAACGCGAAAATCCACCGCGCCTGGAAAATCACCGCGCGTTGATCGGCCTTGAAGCCGCAGGCCTGGATTTTTCCGGGTTCGCGGCTTTTTTGCGCTGGTCAAAAGTGGACTCGATGGCTATAACTAACCTCTTAGCCAAAGTGGCGCCCCTGCACGCTGGTGTTGCGAGTTTTACCTATGCCGTTGCAAGCCGTCCGCCCGAAAATACTGGGATTTATCAGCGAACAGGCGTCGGCTTGGCTGGTGGCGTTGGTGGTTGTGCTGGTGGGTGTGGCGCTCACCGTCGTGCTGGCACTGGCCACGGCCGATCTGCATCGCCAGCAGGTCCGCCAGCGTTTTCAGCTATTGGTCAACGAACGCTATAGCCGCCTGGAAGAGCGTTTTGAAGACCAGGAACAGCGCCTGGGCAGCCTGCGTCGCTTTTTCGTCAACTCCCATGATGTGTCCCGCGAAGAGTTCGATGGGTTCGCCCAGCCGTTGCTGTTGCGCGCGCGCGCCTATGCCTGGGCGCCACGTATATTTCGCGATCAGCGCCAGGCGTTTGAACAACAGGTGTCACGTCAGCGCGGTACGCCTTTCGCCATTCGCGAGCTGAACGAGGCCGGGGCGCTGGTGCCGGCGGGGGAGCGTGACGAATATGTGCCGGTGATGTATAGCCAGACCCAAAGCCTGCTCGGCTCGCCCCTGGGGTTCGACCTGCTGGCCCAGCCACTGCGCCGCTCGACGATCGAGCGGGCGTACCGTTCCGGGACCATCGCCGTGTCCCAGCCCATGTCGCTGGTGGGGGTGGAGCCGGCGTATGCCATGGGGGTGTTGCTGGTAGCGCCCGTTATTCGACCGTTCACCGCGCAAATGCCCTACAACGAACCCTACGGTTTCGTCATGGCGGTGATCAGCATGCGCCAATTGATGGCCGATGGTTTGCCCAAGCCCGCGCGCGATAACCTGGTGATGCAGATTGTCGATACTTCCGATACCCAGCAGCGGGTGCTCTATGAGTCGGATAATGCCGTGGGCGATAGCAGCCTGGAGGCGATCCGCCGGCTGACCCTGGGCGATCATGTCTACGCCCTGAGCCTGCGCCCCAGCCAGGTCTTCACCCAGGCCAATCATTCCGCGTTCACCAGTATCCTGGTCATGGGCTGTTTGCTCAGCCTGTTGCTCAGCGCCTTGCTCTACGTACTGGTCAGCCAGCGTCAGCGGGCAGTGAGGCTGGTACAGCAGCGCACCAGGCAATTGCACCAGCGCGAGTATGAGTTGCGCGGTGCCCATGGTCAGTTGCGCAGTGTGCTGAATGCCGCGACCCAGGTGGCGATCATTGCCACGGACTTGCGTGGCGTGATCAGCACCTTCAATGCGGGGGCCGAGCAGATGCTGGGTTATCAGGCTGACCAGGTACTCGGTCACATGACCCTCGAAAGCCTGCACCTGGCGCCCGAACTGGAAGCTCGTGCGGTGCAGTTGAGCTTGGCGCTGGGCAAACGGATCATGCCCGGCCAGGCCATGCTGGTGGAGGGCATCGACCGCCTGCATGAGGCCCGGGAGTGGACGTTGGTGCGCAAGGACGGTAGTCAGTTGACCGTGAATATGCTGGCCACGGCCTTGCTTGACGATCATGGTTTGTGGGTCGGGCACCTGGCGATCTGCCTGGATGTCACCGAACAGAAACGCGCTTATGAGGCCCTGGCGGCGCGGGATCGCTTACTGAAAAAACTCAGTGCCCATGTGCCGGGCGGGATCTTCCAGTTCACCCTTGAACCCAATGACAACTGGCGGTTTATCTACGCCAGCGACGGTATCCGCGATATCTACGAAATCGACCCGGGGTTGCTGCAACAGGATGCCAAGCAAGTCTTCGAGCGTATCCATCCCCAGGATGCTGAACGCATCCGCGCGTCCATCCGCCTGTCAGCGTTGCAATTGAGCCACTGGCGCGAAGAGTACCGGGTGCAACTGCCGGGGCGGGGCTTGCGTTGGATCCGTGGCGAGGCGACGCCGGAAGAGTTACCTGGCGGCGGTACGCTATGGCATGGCTATGTGTCGGATATTTCCGATCTCAAACGGGTGGAGGAAGAGCTGCGGGCGCTGTCCATCACCGACTCGCTGACGGGGATCCATAATCGTCGCTACTTCCAGGACCGCTTGAAGGCCGAAATGAGTCGGGTCCGACGCACATCGGGGGCACTGGCGCTGATCATGCTGGATATCGATCACTTCAAGCGCATCAATGACCAGCATGGGCACGCGGTGGGGGATGGCGTGCTGCAGGAACTGTGTCGGCGTATCCGCCTGCGCGTGCGCCGCAGTGATGTGTTCTGTCGCCTGGGGGGCGAGGAGTTCATGGTGCTGTGTCCGAACACCGATGGCGTCCAGGCCTACAGCCTGGCGGTTGACTTGTGGGAAGTGCTGCGCAGTACGCCGATGGACGGCGTTGGGACGGTAACGGCCAGTTTCGGCGTGGCCAGTTGGCGGGTCGATGAGGGCGTGGATAGCTTGTTGCTGCGCGCGGACTCGGCGGTGTATGCGGCCAAGCAGGCGGGTCGGGATCGGGTCGAGGCGCAGCGGTTGCCTGCCTGAGCACTGTATGCCGAATGTGGGGGCAGGCTTGTGTGGGAGCGGGCTTGCTCGCGATAGCGGTGTGTCAGCCAATAAATCTGGCACTGATACACCGCTATCGCGAGCAAGCCCGCTCCCACATTTAGTTCGCAGCGCTTTCAAAGGGTTGGTAAGCCAACCACGCTATAGACCCGGTGCGGCCGCCGCCAGCTTCGGCTGGCGATACAGGTCCAGCAGCACCTGGTCCAGCACCGACGAGGCGCCCCATGGCTTCGGATCGTTGAGGATCGCCACCACCGCCCAGGTATTGCCATTGTTGTCACGGCTGAAGCCGGCAATCGCGCGCACGGTGTTCAGGGTGCCGGTCTTGACGTGGGCTTCACCGCGCAGGGCCGTGGTTTTCAGGCGCTTGCGCATGGTGCCATCACTGCCGGCAATCGGCATCGAGCTGATGAACTCGGCCGCATACGGGCTTCTCCAGGCGGCCTGCAGCATGGTCGCCATTTCCCGGGCGCTTACCCGTTCGGCACGGGACAGGCCGGAACCGTTCTCCATCACCAGGTGCGGCGCGGTGATGCCCTTTTTCGCCAGCCACTGGCGTACCACGCGTTGCGCGGCCTTGGCATCGTCGCCGTCGGCATCGGTGCGGTATTGCGCGCCGAGGCTGAGGAACAGTTGCTGGGCCATGGTGTTGTTACTGTATTTGTTGATGTCGCGAATGATCTCGGCCAAGTCCGGGGAGAATGTCCGGGCCAGGACCTTGGCGGTTTTCGGCACCGGGGCCAGCACGTCGCGGCCCTGGATCGTGCCGCCCAACTCTTTCCAGATCGCGCGCACGGCGCCTGCGGTGTAGGTGGCATGGTCGAGCAGCGACAGATACGTCTGCGAGCTGCAGCCATCGCCCAACTGGCCGCTGACGGTCACAGTGACACTGCCGTCGGCGGCGGTAACCGGGTTGTAGCGCACGTCCCCGGTGCACTGCTTGGCGTTGGTGGCCTTGACCTGATTGTCGATCTGAATGCTGGCAATCGGCGGTTCGACCGAGACCAACACCTTTCCTGAATCATTGCGGGTCACGAAGCGCAGGGCCTTGAGGTTGACCAGCAGGGCGTCCGGCTTGACCAGGAACGGCTTGTTGGCATCGTTGCCGTCGTCGTTGAATTCCGGTAATTGCGGCTGGATAAAGAAGCCACGGTCCAGTACCAGGTCGCCGGTGACTTGCTGTACGCCATTGGCGCGCAGGTCGCGCATCAGCAGCCAGAGTTTCTCCATGTTCAGCTTGGGATCGCCGCCGCCCTTGAGGTACAGGTTGCCCCGCAGGACGCCGCCACTGAGGGTGCCATCGGTATAGAACTCGGTTTTCCACTGATGGTTGGGGCCGAGCATTTCCAGGGCCGCGTAGGTGGTGACCAGCTTCATGGTCGACGCCGGGTTGACCGAGACGTCTGCATTGAACACCGTGGCGGTGCCGGGGCCATTGAGTGGGATCATCACCAGGGACAGCGCATTGTTTTGCAGTTTGGCTTTCTGCAGGGCTTCCTGGACTTTGGGGGGCAGGGTGGTATTGATCGGGGCGGCGGTGACAGAGAGGGCCAGGGGCAAAAGGAAACTGGCGAGTAATAATGGACGCAAGGATTTGATCATAAGAAGTAAGACCCTACTGCAGAGGAGGGTGAATGTGGCGGGGGCTATGTAAGAAAATCCCCCAGTGGTCATGAAAGTGTCGGCATTATGCCCAAGGTAGGGCGACTTGTGCTTCAACGATAGCTGCAAATGACGGATTTTTTTCGTGCGATGGTGCCACCCGTCTTGGATTGCCGGGCAATGATCGCCTTAAACTGGTAGAGTGCCGGCCGTTAATACTTAAGAGGATTGTTCCAATGGCGACTAACCGTTCCCGGCGTCTGCGCAAAAAACTGTGCGTTGATGAATTTCAAGAGCTGGGTTTCGAACTGAACCTGGATTTCAAAGAAGGTTTGGACGACGAAGCGGTTGACGCTTTCCTCGACGCCTTCCTGACCGAAGCAATGGATGGCAACGGCCTGGACTACGTGGGCGGCGACGACTTCGGTCTGGTCTGCAAAGCCACTCGTGGTTCGGTGACCGCTGAGCAGCGTGCTGCCGTTGAAGCGTGGCTCAAGGCTCGCCCAGAGCTGACCCGCGTTGAAGTCAGCGAATTGCTGGACGCCTGGCACCCAGAAAAGCCGATCAACCCGGCTGTCTGATGTCATGAAGAAGCGACCCGCCCGGGTCGCTTTTTCGTTTCAGGGTAATAATCAGGCTTTGCGCCAGTTCAGAATCGCCAGCGTCAACACCCCCGCGACAATCCCCCAGAATGCCGAGCCGATGGAAAACAGCGTCAACCCCGACGCCGTGACCATAAAGGTGATCAGCGCTGCTTCCCGTTCCCTGGGCTCATTCATGGCGATACTCAAGCCATTGATGATCGAGCCAAACAACGCCAAGGCGGCAATCGACAGCACCAGTTCCTTGGGCAATGCGGCGAACAACGCCGCCAAGGTCGCGCCAAATACCCCGGCAACCCCGTAGAAAATCCCACACCACATCGCTGCGGTGTAACGCTTGTTGCGGTCTTCATGGGCATGGGGCCCGGTGCAGATGGCCGCACTGATCGCTGCCAGGTTGATGCCGTGGGAGCCGAACGGCGCCAGCACCAACGAAGCCAGGCCGGTGGCGGTGATCAGGGGTGAGGCGGGCACGTCGTAGCCGTCGGCGCGCAAGACCGCAACCCCCGGCATGTTTTGCGAGGTCATTGCCACCACAAACAGCGGAATACCGATGCTGATGGTCGCGGCCAGGGAGAAGTGCGGCGTGGTCCACACCGGCGTCGCCACTTCCAGGCTAAACCCGCTGAAGTCCAGGAGCCCCATCAGCCCGGACAAGGCCGTGCCGATCAGCAGCGCGGCCAGCACGGCATACCGGGGCGACAGGCGCTTGATGATCAGGTAGGTAAAAAACATGCCCAGTACCAGGGCCGTACGGTGCTGGGCGGCGACGAAAATCTCGCTGCCGATCTTGAACAGGATCCCGGCCAGCAGCGCGGCGGCCAGCGAGGCGGGGATCTTCTTGACCAGTTTTTCAAAGCTGCCGGTGAGGCCGCAGAGGGTGACCAGTACGGCGCAGGTGATGTAGGCGCCGATGGCCTCGCCGTAGCTGACCCCACCCAGGCTGGTAATCAACAACGCCGCGCCGGGGGTCGACCAGGCGATGGTGATGGGCGTGCGGTAGCGCAGGGACAGGCCGATGCTGCACACTGCCATGCCGATGGAGATCGCCCAGATCCACGAGGAAATTTGCCCGGTGGTCAGGCCCGCAGACTGGCCGGCCTGGTACATCAGCACCAGGGAGCTGGTGTATCCGGTCATCATGGCGATAAAGCCGGCGACGATGGCCGAAGGCGAAGTGTCGGCCAGTGGACGCAGTGGCGTCAGGGGCGCGTCGGTCATGGTGCGGTATTCCTTGTACCTGGGAAATCGGGGAGGCAAGCCTAAACTCAAACGTAACTGACTGTTGCAATACAGCCGGCGGCGCAAACAGCCGTACAGTGTGTTGGCGCAATGGGTTGTGTACAATGTGCACTGTTTTTACGCGATACTTGCCAGCGACCCGCTGTACGCTTATTACAGTCAACGTCAATTCGCCGCCGTTCTCCCGACCCGAGTGCCCATGAACGAACAGTTGCAGCCCCTCAAGAAACAGCCGCGAGCCGGTAAGGCCGGTCGCAGTGGAACCCAGGACGATATCGTCTACGCGCATATCTTCGAGGCCATCCTCGAACAACGCCTGGCGCCCGGCACCAAATTGAGTGAAGAAGCACTGGGCGAGATCTTTGGCGTCAGCCGCACTATCATCCGTCGCGCCTTGTCGCGCCTGGCCCATGAAGGCGTGGTGTTGTTGCGCCCCAATCGGGGTGCGGTGGTGGCCAGCCCCAGTGTCGAGGAAGCCCGCCAGGTTTTCCTGGCCCGGCGCCTGGTCGAGCGGGCGATCACCGAGTTGGCAGTGCAGCATGCCTCGGCCGAAGAACTGGCCCAATTACGCCAGATGGTCAACGACGAGCGCGACAGTTTCTCCCGTGGCGATCGCGGCGCGGGTATCCGGCTGTCCGGCGAGTTCCACCTCAAGCTGGCCGAGGCGGCAAAAAATGCTCCGCTGATCAGCTTCCAGCGCAGCCTGGTATCCCAGACTTCGCTGATCATCGCCCAGTATGAAAGCGGCAACCGCTCACACTGTTCCTACGACGAGCACACCCAGTTGATCGACGCCATCGAAGCCCGGGATGCGGCATTGGCGGTGAACCTGATGATGCATCACATGGATCACATCGACAGCAAGCTCAACCTCGATGAGGAAAGCGCATCGGATGATTTGCATGCGGTGTTCTCGCATTTGTTGCAGACCAAGAAGCCGGGCCGCTCCTCGATCAAGCTGTAAACCCGATCAAACGGTGGGCTTGCCTGCATCGCAGGCAAGCCAGCTCCTACATTGGTTTGGGGTGCCCTTCAAAATCAGCGTTGGTGCACCAGTTGGCCCGCTGCATACGTCTGCATCACCGCCCGATCATCCCCCAGCGTCATCAATACAAACAACGTCTCGGCAATGTTATGGGCCTGCTTCAGGCGATAGCTGAGCAGCGGCGTGGCGTTGTAGTCCAGGACCAGGAAGTCGGCGTCGGTGCCCGGCTGCAGGGTGCCGATCTTGTCTTCCAGGCGCAGCGCCCTGGCACCGCCCAGGGTCGCCAGGTACAGGGACTTGAACGGGCTCAGGCGTGCGCCCTGCAATTGCATGACCTTGTAGGCTTCGTTCAGCGTTTGCAGCAGCGAGAAACTGGTGCCACCGCCCACGTCCGTGCCCAGGCCCACATTGAGCTGGTGCTTCTCGGCCATCGGCAGGTTGAACAGGCCGCTGCCGAGGAAGAAGTTCGACGTTGGGCAGAACGCCACGGCCGAACCGGCTTCGGCCAGCCGCGCGCACTCGTCGTCGCACAGGTGCACGCCATGGGCGAATACCGAACGTTCACCCAGCAGTTTGTAATGGTCGTACACATCCAGGTAGCCGCTGCGCTCCGGGAACAGTTCCTTGACCCATTGCACTTCCTGCAGGTTTTCGCTGATGTGCGTCTGCATGTACAGGTCCGGGTATTCCCCCAGCAATTGCCCGGCGAGGGTCAACTGTTCCGGGGTGCTGGTGGGGGCGAAGCGCGGCGTGACGGCGTAGTGCAAACGGCCCTTGCCGTGCCAGCGCTCGATCAGCGCCTTGCTTTCCTGGTAGCCGGACTCGGCGGTGTCGGTCAGGTAGTCCGGCGCATTGCGGTCCATCATCACCTTGCCGGCGATCATGCGCAGGTCGAGCTTCTCGGCGGCTTCAAAGAATGAGTTGACCGATTGCGGGTGCACGCTACCGAACACCAGGGCGGTGGTGGTGCCGTTGCGCAGCAGTTCCTTGATAAAGATATCCGCCACTTCTTCGGCGTGGGCCTGGTCGGCGAACTGGCTTTCGCAAGGGAAGGTGTAGGTGTTGAGCCAATCCAGCAGCTGTTCGCCGTAGGCACCGACCATGCCGGTTTGCGGCAGGTGGATATGGGTGTCGATCAGGCCGGGGGTGATCAGCGCATCCTGGTAATGGGTGACTTGGATGTCGGCCGCCAGCGTCGGCAGCAAGTCGCTGGCATGCCCCAGGGCGCTGATCTGGCCGTTATCGATGACCAACAGGCCGTCTTCAAAATACTCGTAGGAGGCTTCGATCCCAACGAGGGCGGGGTCGGCGAGGCTGTGCAGGATGGCGGCACGGTAGGCTTTGCGAGTCAAAGGCATGGTCGTCTCAATGGGTAGCTTGGCTGCGGCGCGAGGCCGGCAGCAGTTTGGCAATGGGTTCGGCGCTCGCGGTGTGCTGGCCGAAGTTGGCGTTATAGGTGGCGATGATCTCGCCGGCGATGGAGATGGCGATTTCCACCGGCAGCTTGCCCTTCACCTCGGTGAGGCCCATGGGGCAGCGCAGGCGTTGTAACTGCGCGGCCTCGAAGCCGCGCTCGCGCAGGCGGTGTTCAAATTTGACGCGCTTGGTCTGCGAGCCGATCAGGCCGAAGTAGGCAAAGTCATTGCGCTTGAGTAGGGCGGCGGTGAGTTCCAGGTCCAGCGCGTGATTGTGGGTCATGACGATGCAGTAACTGCCCACCGGCAGGTCGGCAATTTCATCGACCGGCTCTTCGCTAACGATTTTACGCACGCCCTGGGGGATATGCTCCGGGAATTCCTGTTCCCGCGAATCGATCCAGCGCACCCGACACGGCAGGCTGGCCAGCAGTGGCACCAGCGCGCGGCCGACATGGCCGGCGCCGAATACGGCAATCTGCGCCTGTACCTGGCCCATGGGCTCGAACAGCAGCACGGTCACGCCGCCGCAGCACTGGCCGAGGCTGGCGCCGAGGCTGAAGCGCTCCAGATGGGTGTTGTGCTGACCGCTGGCGAGCATATCGCGGGCGATCTGCATGGCCTTGTATTCCAGGTGGCCGCCGCCGATGGTGTCGAAGGTCCGGGCGGCGCTGATCACCATCTTGGAACCGGCGTTGCGCGGCGTGGAGCCGAGCTCTTCGATGATGGTCACCAGCACGCAGGGTTCTCCCTGGTGTTGCAGGTCGGCGAGGGCGCTGATCCAGTTGTTCATAGTCACCTCCAATCAGATCGTTCCCACGCTCCGCGTGGGAATGCGTACCGTGACGCTCTGCGTCACACGAGCGGGTGCAGAGCACCCTGGGCGGCATTCCCACGCAGAGCGTGGGAACGATCTGATATCTCAGCCTCAACCCCCGCCGCCACCTGCAACTGGCGCATCTGCTCACAGCCCCACAACACCCGCTCCGGGGTCGCCGGTGCGTCGATCTTCGGTTGATGGCGATAGTCACCCAGGCTCGCCACCGCATCCTTGATCGCGCACCACGAGGCAATCCCGAGCATAAATGGCGGCTCGCCCACAGCCTTGGAATGGAACACCGTGTCTTCCGGGTTCTTGCGGTTTTCCACCAGCTTGACCCGCAAATCCAGGGGCATGTCCGCCACCGCCGGAATCTTGTAGCTGGCCGGGCCATTGGTCATCAGCTTGCCCTTGTTGTTCCACACCAGCTCTTCCATGGTCAGCCAGCCCATGCCCTGGATAAAGCCGCCTTCCACCTGGCCGATATCGATGGCCGGGTTCAGCGAGGCGCCCACATCGTGGAGGATATCGGTGCGCAGCATCTTGTACTCGCCAGTCAGGGTGTCGACGATCACCTCGCAGCAGGCCGCGCCGAAGGCGAAGTAGTAGAACGGTCGGCCCCGCGCCTGGCTGCGGTCGTAGAAGATTTTCGGGGTCTTGTAGAACCCGGTACTCGACAGCGACACCTGGGCGAAATACGCCTGCTGGATCAGCTCCTCGAACGTCAGGATCAGCTCGCGCACCCGCACATGGCCGTTGTGGAATTCCACGTCCGCCGCGCTGACGTCGTACTTGCGCGCAGCGAACTCCACCAGGCGTTGCTTGATGGTTTCGGCGGCGTTCTGCGCGGCCTTGCCGTTCAGGTCGGCGCCGCTGGAGGCGGCGGTTGGCGAGGTGTTGGGCACCTTGTCGGTGTTGGTTGCGGTGATCTGCACCCGGTCGATGTCCACCTGGAAGATCTCGGCCACCACTTGCGCGACTTTGATGTTCAGGCCCTGGCCCATCTCGGTGCCGCCGTGGTTCAAGTGGATGCTGCCGTCGGTGTAGATATGGATCAGCGCGCCGGCCTGGTTGAGGAAGCTGGCGGTAAACGAAATACCGAACTTGACCGGGGTCAGCGCCAGACCCTTTTTCAGGATCGGGCTGTGGGCGTTGTACAGGCGGATCGCTTCGCGGCGCTCGGCGTATTGGCTGCTGGCCTCAAGCTCGGCGGTCATCTCTTCGAGCATGTTGTGCTCGACAGTCTGGTAGTAGTGGGTGACGTTGCGCTCGGTTTTGCCATAGTAATTGGCCTTGCGCACCGCCAGCGGGTCCAGCGCCAGGTGGCGGGCGATGGCGTCCATCACTTCCTCGATGGCGACCATGCCTTGCGGGCCGCCGAAGCCACGGTAGGCGGTGTTGGAGGCGGTGTTGGTCTTGCAGCGATGGCCGTTGACGGTGGCGTCGCCCAGGTAATACGCGTTGTCGGAGTGGAACATCGCGCGGTCGACAATCGAGTTAGACAGGTCTGGCGAACAGCCGCAGTTACCCGCCAGCTCCAGATTGATCCCGTGCAGGCGGCCGTTGTCGTCGAAGCCCACGTCGTATTCGATATAGAACGGGTGGCGCTTGCCGGTCATCAGCATGTCTTCGACCCGTGGCAGGCGCATCTTGGTCGGCTGGCCGGTCAGGCGCGCCACCACCGCACACAGGCAGGCCGGGCTGGCGGCCTGGGTTTCCTTGCCACCAAAACCGCCGCCCATGCGCCGCATATCGACCACGATCTTGTTCATTGACACGTCGAGCACTTCGGCCACCAGCTTTTGCACTTCGGTGGGGTTCTGGGTGGAGCAGTAGACGATCATGCCGCCGTCTTCGGTGGGCATCACCGAGGAGATCTGGGTCTCCAGGTAGAAGTGTTCCTGGCCGCCGATATGCAGGGTGCCCTGGATGCGGTGTTTCGCGCTCGCCAGGGCGAGCGCCGAATCACCGCGCTGGTGGGTGTGGCTGTCCAGCACAAAATGCTTGTTGCGAAAGGCCTCGACCACATCCAGCACCGGCTCCAGGTCTTCGTATTCGATCACCGCCGCCATGGCGGCCTTGCGTGCGGTTTCCAGGTCGCGGGCGGCGACGGCCAGTACCACCTGGCCGACGAACTGCACGGTGTCGATGGCCAGCAACGGGTCGCCGGGCATCAGCGGGCCGATATCTTTCAGGCCCGGCACATCTTCGTGGGTAATGACGATGCGCACGCCGTCGAAGGCGTAGCAGGGCGCCGTGTCGATGCTGAGGATCCGGGCATGGGCGCGGTCGGACAGGCGCGCATACAGGTGCAACTGGTTGGGGAATTCCAGGCGGTCATCGATGTACTGCGCCTCGCCCGACACGTGCTTGGCGGCGCTGTCATGCTTGACGCTGCGCCCGACCCCGGACGTCAGGTCCTGGGCAAACAGCGCGGCCATTTCGGCTTGGGTTTTTACCACGGCATGATGGTTAGACATAAGCGGTCACCCGAGTCTCGATGTGCGGCGTTTGCAGTTCGATAAAGTATTTGCGCAGCAGGTTCTGTGCGCTGAGCAGGCGGTATTCCTTGCTCGCGCGGAAGTCCGACAGCGGGGTGAAGTCCTCGGCCAGGGCCGCGCAGGCCTGCTCCACGGTGGCGGCGTTCCAGGTGGCGCCGATCAGCACCGCCTCGCAATGTTGCGCGCGCTTGGGCGTGGCGGCCATGCCACCGAAGGCGACGCGGGCAGCGCTGATCACCCCGTTGTCGATCTTCAGGTTGAACGCCGCGCAGACCGCCGAGATGTCATCGTCCAGGCGCTTGGACACCTTGTAGGCGCGAAACAGCGTGTGGCCCTTGGGCACGATGATTTTCTCGATGAACTCGCTGTCCTGGCGGGCGGTGACGCGGTAGTCGATAAAGTAGTCTTCCAGGGCCAGGGTGCGGCGCACGCTGCCTTTGCACAGCACAATCTGCGCGCCGAGGGCGATCAGCAGCGGCGGCGAATCACCGATCGGCGAGGCGTTGCCGATATTGCCGCCAAGGGTGCCCTGGTTGCGGATTTGCAGGGAGGCAAAGCGGTGCAGCAGGTCGCCGAAGTCCGGGTATTCGTGGTGCAGTGCGCTGTAGCAGTCGGAGAGGGCGGTGGCGGCGCCGATTTCCAGGCGGTCGGCAAAGGTCTCGATGCGCTTCATGGCTTCAATGTTGCCGACATAGATCATCACGGGTAGCACGCGGTGGAACTGGGTGACCTCCAGCGCCAGGTCGGTGCCGCCGGCCAGCAGCCGGGCCTGGGGGTAGGCGTCGTAGAGGTCGGCCAGGTCGGCGACGGTCAGGGGCACCAGGCAGCGTTTGTCGCCGTTGTTCAGTTCACCGGTTTGCGTCGGGGCGATGGCCTTGAGGCGGGCGATGGTTTGCGCCTCACGGCTGTCGAACTGGTCCTGGGGCTTGTTGCAGCAGGCTTGTTCGGCAGCGGCGAGGATCGGCCGGTAGCCGGTGCAGCGGCACAGGTTGCCGGCCAGGGCTTCGTGGGCCTTGGCGCTGTCCGGGGCGTCGCTGTTCTTTTGCAGGGCGAACAGTGACATCACAAAACCGGGGGTGCAGAAACCGCACTGCGAGCCATGGCACTCGACCATGGCCTGTTGCACGCTGTGCAGTTGGCCCTGGTGCTTGAGGTCTTCGACGCTGATCAGCTGTTTGCCGTGCAGGGACGAGACAAACGTCAGGCACGAATTGAGGCTGCGATAGCGAATCTGCTCGGCGCCTTGCTCGTCGGTCTGCAACTCGCCGACCACCACGGTGCAGGCACCACAGTCGCCGCTGGCGCAGCCTTCCTTGGTTCCGGATTTGCCCAGGTGCTCACGCAGGTAGTTGAGCACTGTCAGGTTCGGGTCCAGGGCATGCTCGCTACGGAGCTCCTGGTTGAGTAAAAACTGGATCACGGAAGGCCTCGCAGACTCATTATTGTTGTTAACCGCTTTGCGCCGAATCTAGTCATGTCTGACTTTTCGGTCAACGATTTTCTGACCGAAAGGTCAAGAAAGTGCGGTTGCAACCCCTTTGATTATGGTTCAGATCCCTGTAACCGCCGTTTTCAGGGGCGCCTGGGCTTTATCGTCTGCGTATTTCATGCCAAATTCGGCGTTGTCGGCCCAGCGATTGCGCTACACTGCCGCCCTTGTACCGATAGCAGATTTTGAAGGGAAAACATGACGTTCAAGGCGCCGGACAGTCTCGCCGAGCAAATCGCTCACCACCTCGCCGAACGCATCATTCGCGGCGATCTCAAGCCTGGGGAACGGATCCAGGAACAGAAAGTCACGCTGGCACTCAATGTCAGCCGTGGCTCCGTGCGCGAAGCCTTGCTGATCCTTGAGCGCCGGCACCTGATCGCCATCCTGCCGCGCCGTGGCGCCCACGTTACCGAACTCACCGCGCACAAGGTGCAGAGCCTGTGCACGCTGATGAGCGAGTTGTACATTCTGCTGGGGGATGCGGTGGCCAAGGGTTGGCAGACCCAGGCCGACATGGCGCCGTTCGTGCAGATCCAGCAACGGCTGGTGAGCAATTTTGAACGCCAGGACATCCGCGCCTTTGTCGAAGAATGTTTCAATGTCATGCGCGCCGCGTACCCCTTTGCCAATAACCCGTACCTGCAGGAAACCGTCGAGAACCTGCAACCGGCGATGAACCGCGCCTATTACCTGGCCCTGGATCAGCGCAAGGCCTCCATGAGCGAGTACCTGGCGCTGTTCGAGCAACTGCTCGCCGCCGTCCTCGCCCGAGACCTGCCGCAGATCCGCCAGGTGCTCTCGGCTTACTGCCAGCGCAGTGCCTCATTGGTCATCGCAGCCCTGGCGGACGCCTAAGCGTGCGGCTCAAGTGCATCAAACTGGCGGGGTTCAAATCCTTCGTCGACCCGACCACGGTCAACTTCCCCAGTAATATGGCGGCAGTGGTCGGGCCCAATGGCTGCGGCAAGTCGAACATCATCGACGCCGTACGCTGGGTGATGGGCGAGAGCTCGGCGAAAAACCTGCGTGGCGAGTCGATGACCGACGTCATCTTCAACGGCTCCACCAGCCGCAAGCCGGTCAGCCAGGCCAGCATCGAACTGGTGTTCGACAACTCCGACGGCACCCTGGTGGGGGAGTACGCCGCCTACGCGGAAATCTCCATCCGCCGCAAAGTGACCCGCGACAGCCAGAACAGTTACTTCCTCAACGGCACCAAGTGCCGGCGCCGGGACATTACCGATATCTTCCTCGGCACCGGCCTGGGCCCGCGCAGCTACTCGATCATCGAGCAGGGCATGATCTCCAAGCTGATCGAAGCCAAGCCCGAGGACCTGCGCAACTTTATCGAGGAAGCGGCCGGCATCTCCAAGTACAAGGAGCGCCGCCGCGAGACCGAAAACCGCATCCGCCGCACCCACGAAAACCTGGCGCGCCTGACCGACCTGCGTGAAGAGCTGGAGCGCCAGTTGGAGCGCCTGCACCGCCAGGCCCAGGCGGCCGAGAAATACCAGGAATACAAAGGCGAAGAACGCCAGCTCAAGGCGCAACTCTCGGCGCTGCGCTGGCAGGCCTTGAATGACCAGGTGGGCCAGCGCGAAGCGATCATCGGCACCCAGGAAGTCAGCTTCGAGGCCCTGGTGGCCGAGCAGCGCAATGCCGACGCCAGCATCGAGCGCCTGCGCGACGGTCACCATGACCTGTCCGAGCGCTTCAATCTGGTGCAGGGCCGCTTCTATTCGGTGGGCGGCGATATTGCGCGGGTCGAACAGAGCATCCAGCACGGCCAGCAGCGTTTGCGCCAGTTGCAGGATGACCTCAAGGAAGCGGAGCGGGCGCGGCTGGAAACCGAGTCGCACCTGGGCCACGACCGCACCTTGCTGCTGACCCTTGGGGAGGAGTTGGACATGCTCACCCCCGAGCAGGCAATCACCAGCGCCGCCGCCGAAGAAGCCGCCGCGGCCCTGGAAGAATCGGAAACCTCCATGCACGGCTGGCAGGAGCAGTGGGACGCGTTCAACCTGCGTTCCGCCGAACCGCGGCGCCAGGCTGAGGTGCAGCAGTCGCGCATCCAGCAACTGGAAACCAGCATGGAACGCCTGGCCGAGCGCCAGCGCCGGGTCCTGGAGGAGCGCGCCTTGCTGGCTGCTGCCCCGGAAGACGCGGCGATCATGGCGTTGAGCGAGCAACTGGCTGAAAGCGAAATGACCCTGGAAGAGCTGGAGGCCAGCGAAGAACAACAAGTGGAGCGCCTGGAGCAATTGCGCCAGGAACTGCAGCAGGCGACCCAGGCGCAGCAGCAGGCCCAAGGCGATTTGCAGCGCCTCAACGGGCGCCTGGCCTCCCTTGAGGCCTTGCAGCAAGCCGCACTGGACCCCGGCACCGGCACCGCCGAATGGCTGCGCGACCAGCACCTGGCCGAGCGTCCGCGCCTGGCTGAAGGTTTGAAGGTGCAAGCCGGTTGGGAATTGGCCGTGGAAACCGTGCTCGGTGCAGACCTGCAAGCGGTGCTGGTGGACGATTTTGGCGGCCTTGACCTGGCGGGCTTTACCCAGGGTGACTTGCGCCTGCTCAGCCCGGCAGCCGATGGCACCCGCGTGCCGGGCAGCCTGCTGGATAAAGTCGAGGCGCCGATTGACCTGGCGCCCTGGCTGGGCCAGGTCAAGCCGGTGGACTCCCTGGAACAGGCCCTGGCGCTGCGTGGCCAATTGGCCTCTGGCGAAAGCCTGATCAGCCGCGATGGCTATTGGGTGGGCCGGCACTTTTTGCGGGTGCGCCGCGCCAGTGAAGCCGAAAGTGGCGTATTGGCCCGTGGCCAGGAAATCGTCAACCTGAGCGCCGAGCGTGAAGAGCGCGAGGCGACCCTGGAGTCCCTGGAAACCCAACTGCAAACCCTGCGCGCCACCCAGCGCCAGCAAGAGACCGGCCGCGAACACTTGCGCCGCCTGTTGCAGGACGAAGCGCGCCAGCAGGGCGAATTGAAAGCCCAGCTCTCGGCCAGCAAGGCCAAGGCCGAACAGTTGACCCTGCGCCGTACCCGTCTCGATGAAGAAGTGGCCGAGATGGGCGAGCAGCGCGCCCTCGAACACGAACAAGTCGGCGAAGCGCGCCTGCAGTTGCAGGATGCCCTCGACAGCATGGCTCTGGACACCGAGCAGCGCGAACTGCTGCTGGCCCAGCGTGACAGCCTGCGCGAGCGCCTCGACCGGGTGCGCCAGGAAGCGCGCCAGCACAAGGATCACGCCCACCAGTTGGCGGTGCGCCTGGGCTCGTTGCGCGCCCAGCACGACTCCACGCGCCAGGCCTTGGAGCGCCTGGAGATGCAGTCCGAACGCCTGACGGAAAAGCGCGAGCAACTGAGCCTCAACCTGGAGGAGGGCGAAGCGCCCCTGGAAGAGCTGCGCTTGAAGCTTGAAGAGTTGCTCGACAAGCGTATGAGCGTCGACGTAGAACTCAAGACCGCGCAAATCGCCCTGGAAGACGCCGACCGTGAACTGCGCGACGCAGAAAAGCGCCGGACCCAGGCCGAGCAGCAATCCCAATTGATCCGCAGCCAGCTCGAACAGCAACGCATGGAATGGCAGGCCCTCACGGTGCGCCGCAAAACCTTGCAGGACCAGTTGCTCGAAGATGGCTACGACCTGCACGGCGTACTCAATACCCTGACCGCCCAGGCCAACGAGAAAGACGCCGAGGAAGAACTTGAGCGCATTGCTGCGCGTATTCAACGACTTGGCGCGATCAACCTTGCGGCCATCGACGAATACCAGCAGCAGTCCGAGCGCAAACGTTACCTGGATGCCCAGGATGCCGACCTGGTGGAAGCCCTGGACACCTTGGAAAATGTCATTCGCAAGATCGACAAGGAAACCCGTAACCGCTTCAAAGATACCTTTGATCAGATTAATGGCGGTTTACAGGCCTTATTTCCAAAAGTTTTCGGTGGTGGCAGCGCTTACTTGGAACTGACGGGCGAAGATCTACTCGATACAGGGGTAACGATCATGGCGCGGCCCCCGGGCAAGAAGAACAGCACCATCCATTTGTTGTCCGGTGGCGAGAAGGCCCTGACCGCATTGGCCCTGGTATTTGCCATCTTCAAGTTGAACCCGGCGCCGTTCTGCATGCTCGATGAAGTTGACGCGCCGTTGGATGACGCTAACGTTGGACGCTATGCCCGCCTGGTTAAAGAGATGTCCCAGACGGTGCAGTTCATCTATATCACCCACAACAAGATCGCCATGGAAATGGCCGATCAATTGATGGGGGTGACCATGCATGAACCGGGCTGTTCGCGACTGGTGGCGGTGGATGTGGAAGAGGCGATGGCGATGGTGGAAAGTTAGCGGCAAGTTGCTAGCTTCAAGCGGCAAGAGTGTCGGCTTGAAGCGTATGGCTTGTAGCTTAATTCCTGCGTCAGCCGACACATTTTGCGCCAACTGTGTAAAGTTATCTTTGGTCGTGCTAGTTTAATGTCAATTTTTCGTATGCGTGGGCAAAACGTCAGTCAGAACATAGAGTTGGCGCCACGTTTTAAAGCGGTTTGCACGGTGCTAAACCCCTTATTTTTCAGCATTTTTTATAGAGGCAAGGGATTACATGGAAATCGGTCTGCGCGAGTGGCTGATCGTCATCGGCATTATTGTAATAGCCGGTATTCTTTTTGATGGCTGGCGCCGGATGCGCGGCGGCAAGGGCAAGCTGAAATTCCGTCTGGACCGCAACCTGTCCAATTTGCCCGACGACGACGGCGCCGCCGAGCTGCTGGGGCCGCCCCGTGTCCTGGACACCCATAAAGAACCGCAACTGGACGAGCACGACCTGCCGTCGATGAGCGCGCCGGTGCGTGAAGCCCGCGAGCCGTCGTCCAAGCGCGGCAAGCGTGGCAGCGCTGCCTTGGCCGAGCCGCATCAGGGTGACCTGAACCTTGACGTGGATGAAGGCCCGAGCTTCAGCAGCCGTGACGGCGACTTCCCCGATGAGCGCCCGGCCAAGAGCACATCGCGTGAGGCCGTCAAGGATCAACCCGCGGCTGAAGAAGTGCTGGTGATCAGCGTGATCTGCCGCGACGCGGCTGGCTTCAAGGGCCCGGCGCTGTTGCAGAACATCCTGGAAAGCGGCCTGCGTTTTGGCGAGATGGATATTTTCCACCGTCACGAAAGCATGGCCGGCAATGGTGAAGTGCTGTTCTCCATGGCCAATGCGGTCAAGCCGGGCACCTTCGACCTGGACGATATCGACCTGTTCAGCACTCCGGCGGTGAGTTTCTTCCTCGGCCTGCCAGGCCCGCGTCACCCGAAACAGGCGTTCGACGTCATGGTGGCCGCAGCCCGCAAGCTGTCCCAGGAACTCAACGGCGAGCTCAAGGACGACCAGCGCAGCGTGCTGACTGCCCAGACCATCGAGCATTACCGTCAGCGCATCGTCGAGTTCGAGCGTCGCGCCCTGACACAGAAGCGCTAAGGTTTAATCCTAAGCGTTGCCTGTAGAATCCGTGCACTACATATTGAGCAGCTTCGGCTGCTCTTTTGCTTTATGAGAGAACACCCATGACCGCCGCCCACACCCGCATCCTCGAACTGCGCGCTGAACTGGATCAGCACAACTACCGTTACCATGTACTCGACGAGCCGAGCATCCCGGACGCCGAGTACGATCGGTTGTTCCACGAGCTCAAGGCGCTGGAAGCCGAGCACCCGGACCTGGTGACCCGCGACTCACCCACGCAGCGGGTCGGCAGCGCGGCGCTGTCGGCGTTTACCCAGGTGCGTCACGAGATCCCCATGCTCAGCCTGGGCAACGCCTTTGATGAAGCCACCCTGCTGGAATTTGATCGCCGGGTCACCGAGGGCCTCGACCTGCCGGTAGGCGATCTGTTTGGCGCTGGCGTGGCGGTGGAATACAGCTGCGAACCCAAGCTCGATGGCCTGGCGGTCAGCCTGCTGTACCAGGATGGCGAGTTGGTACGCGGCGCGACCCGTGGCGACGGCACCACGGGCGAAGACATCAGCGTCAATGTACGCACCGTGCGCAATATCCCCTTGAGGCTTCACGGCGCGGGCTGGCCGGCGACCCTGGAAGTGCGCGGCGAAGTCTTTATGTCCAAGGCCGGTTTCGAGCGCTTGAACGCCACGCAACTGGAAGTCGGCGGCAAGACCTTCGCCAACCCGCGCAACGCCGCCGCCGGCAGCCTGCGCCAGCTCGACTCGAAGATCACCGCCAGCCGCCCCCTGGAGTTCTGCTGCTACGGCGTGACCACCGATATCAGCGACACCCATATCGGCAACCTGCAGCAGCTGCAGCAGTGGGGCATGCCCATCAGCCACGAGCTGAAGCTGGCCAGGGGCATTGAGGATTGCCTGGCGTACTACCGCGATATCGGAGAGCGGCGTAACAGCCTGGCCTATGAAATCGACGGTGTGGTGTTCAAGGTCAACAGTATCGCGTACCAGCGCGAACTGGGCTTTCGCGCCCGCGAGCCGCGCTGGGCCATCGCCCATAAGTTTCCGGCGATGGAAGAGCTCACCGAGCTGCTCGACGTTGAATTCCAGGTCGGCCGCACCGGCGCCGTGACGCCGGTGGCGCGCCTGAAGCCGGTCAAGGTGGCGGGCGTCACCGTGTCCAATGCGACGTTGCACAACATGGACGAAGTGGCGCGCCTGGGCCTGATGATCGGCGACACGGTGATCATCCGCCGTGCCGGTGATGTGATCCCACAGGTCGTGTCGGTGGTTACCGAGCGCCGCCCGGAAAATGCCCGCGCCGTACAGATCCCGGAAAACTGCCCGGTGTGCGGTTCCCATGTGGAGCGCACGCAACTGGTCAAGCGCAGCAAGGGTCGGGAAACCGTCAGCGAAGGCGCGGTGTATCGCTGTGTCGGGCGCCTGGCCTGTGGCGCGCAGCTCAAGCAGGCGATTATCCATTTTGTCTCGCGCCGGGCCATGGATATCGACGGCCTGGGCGACAAGACCATTGAGCAGTTGGTCGACGAAAAGCTCATCGGCTCGCCGGCTGACCTGTACAAGCTCAAGTACGAGCAGATCATCGACCTGGAAGGCTTCGCCGATGTTTCCAGCAAAAAACTGATCGCCGCCATCGAAAACAGCAAGACCCCGACCCTGGCCCGCTTTATCTACGCCCTGGGCATTCCCGATGTGGGCGAGGAAACCGCCAAGGTGCTGGCGCGCTCGCTGGCCTCCCTTGAGCGTGTGCAGCAGGCGTTGCCGGAAGTGTTGACGTACTTGCCGGATGTGGGCCTGGAAGTGGCTCACGAGATCCATAGCTTCTTTGAGGACAGCCACAACCAGCAAGTGATTGGCGCGCTGTTGTCGCCGGACGAATGCGCACTGGTCTTGCAGGATCAGGGCGAGCTGAGTGCCGAGTTCGCCGCCAGCACCACCCTGGGCGGCTTGCTCGACAAGTTGCACGTGCCTTCCGTGGGCCCGGGGGCTGCGCAAAAGCTGGCGGACAAGTTTGGCTCCCTTGAGGGGGTTATCCAGGCCGACTGGCTGGACATGCGCCAGGCGCTGCCGGAGAAGCAGGCCAAGGCCGTGCGCGAGTTCTTTGATGATCAGGACAATGCCCGTCGTGCCCTGGCCATCGAGCAGCAGCTCAAGGACTTCGGCATGCACTGGCAGAGCGAGAAGAAAGTGGTCGAGGGCTTGCCCGAAGCAGGGCATACCTGGGTGCTGACCGGCTCGCTGGAACTGATGAGCCGCGACGTGGCCAAGGCAAAGCTCGAAAGCCTGGGCGCCAAGGTGGCCGGGTCGGTATCGGCGAAGACCCATTGCGTGGTCGCAGGGCCGGGCGCCGGGTCCAAGTTGGCCAAGGCCAGCGAGCTGGGGTTGAAGGTGCTGGACGAAGATGCATTCGTGGCCTTCCTGGCCAGCCACAACATCCCCCTCTGATGATCGTTCCCACGCTCCGCTGATCGTTCCCACGCTCTGCGTGGGAACGCCGCCATGGACGCTCTGCGTCCGCTGTTGGGACGCGGAGCGTCCTGGGATGCATTCCCACGCAGAGCGTGGGAACGATCTTGCGTGGTAAATGATCTAGTCTTGGGCACGCCCCTGGAGAGATCGCCATGCACCGCTTCTTCGAGCAGCTCAGTTCGCGCATCGCCGCACCGTTCATGGCCGGGGCTGCGCGCAACAGCAAGGTGTGGCAGTGCCGTTGCGGGCAATCCCTGTTCTTCTGATCGTTCCCACGCTCTGCGTGGGAACGCCGCCATGGACGCTCTGCGTCCGCTGTTGGGGCGCGGAGCGTCCTGGGATGCATTCCCACGCAGAGCATGGGAACGATCTTGGGTAGTAAATGATCTAGTCTTGGGCACGCCCCTGGAGAGATCGCCATGTACCGCTTCTTCGAGCAGCTCAGTTCGCGCATCGCCGCACCGTTCATGGCCGGGGCTGCGCGCAACAGTAAGGTCTGGCAGTGCCGTTGCGGGCAATCCCTGTTCTTTCGCAACAGCCAGTGCCTGGCCTGTTCGGCGCTGCTGGGCTACCTGCCTCAGCAAAGCCGGCTGTCATCCCTGCAACCGGGGCCTGTCGTCGATACCTGGCTGCAGGACGACAACCTCGACGCTGGCGCCTTTCGCCGTTGCGCCAACCTCGACACTCCCGCCGCCTGCAACTGGCTGATTCCGGCCTACAGCACTGCGCCGCTGTGCGTGGCGTGCAGCCTTAATCGCACCATCCCCGACCTGTCGATCGCGGAAAACCCCGAGCGCTGGCGCAAAGTCGAAACCGCCAAGCGCCGGCTGGTGGCGCAATTGATCGGCCTGGGGTTGCAGGTGATCCCCAAGTCTGTGGATGAAGCCAGCGGCCTGGCCTTCGACTTTGTCGGCATCGACCTGCAAGGCAAGGTGCCCACCACGGGGCACGCCAACGGCTTGATCACCCTCGATATCAAGGAAGCCGACGACGAGCATCGCGAGAAAATCCGCGTGCAGATGCGCGAGCCGTACCGCACCTTGCTCGGTCATTTCCGCCATGAGGTCGGCCACTACTATTGGGATCGCCTGATCGCTGGCAGTCATTGGCTGCAGCCGTTTCGCAACCTGTTCGGCGATGAGCGCGCCAGTTATGCCGACGCCCTCGACCAGTACTACCAGAACGGCCCGCGCCCGGATTGGCAGCAAACCAGCGTCAGCGCCTATGCCACCATGCACCCCTGGGAAGACTGGGCGGAAACCTGGGCCCATTACCTGCACATGATGGACGCGGTCGACACCGCCCTGGGGTTTGGCATGAGCGCGCGGGAGATGGACCTGGACTACCCGTCATTTCCCCTCACCACCCTCTATGACCCGCAGCACCCTGGCGGCACGACGTTCCTGTCCTTCGTCAATGCCTGGATCGAGCTGGCCGGCATGCTCAACGAACTGTCCCGCAGCATGGGGCAGCCGGATTTCTATCCCTTTGTGCTGTCCCCGGCGGTGATTGCCAAGTTGCACTTCATCCACCTGGTGATCCAGGAGGAGGGTGGCCGGGCGGATGAGGCATTGAACGCCCAATAATCGAAATGTGGGGGCGGGTGTTCCTGAGGGCTATGGCAAGTACTTGAACCTCTTGGCTTTTTAATCCTGCGTCAACGGTTGTAACTTCCGATGAGATCGGTACAATGGCGCGGCTTGCCGAGAGGCCAGCGTCGTTATGGTGACCCCATCGGTCCCCCCGCAACGATTACCCGTGAACCTGGTCAGAGCCGGAAGGCAGCAGCCACAGCGGGAACATTGTGTGCCGGGGTGTGGCTGGTGGGGTTGCCTCCATAACGCTCTCCTTGCAACAACTCTCCAGCTCATCCGTATTGTTTACTTTGCCATGCACCATTGTGCAGCGGGCGAAGCTATCCGCGCGCGCACCAATCACCAGAAATTTCTTCGCCGCCAGCAGGAAGATGCCGAGCTTGGCGAACAGCCCGGCCTTGCCGGCGATCCCGCCTGCAACCATGTTGACAAAAGGCGTGGCCCAGCGCCTGCCAAAAGAGGGGCTGTCCGGTTGGATCATGTCTGGAGGCAAAGGGCAGGCAACATCAGCGGCCTGCTCTTTTATGTCGTGCGAGCTCTAAGGCTTGGACAAGGCCTGGTCTACCGCCGCTATCAGCTTTCCCAGATCCTTCGGGGTGGCTTTATGAATGACACCGAACAGATAAGCGCGCTGTTCTTCCTCATCGCCCAGATCGGCAAAAAAGACTTTCAGCTTCACTCCCAGGGCCTCTGCAAACAAGAAGAGAGCGTCAACGCTGGGTGTATAGGTGCCGGTTTCGAAGCGGCTGATGGTTTTAGGGTCAAAACCGGTTTTCTCACCTAGTTCAGCCTGAGTAAGCCCCGCTACCTTTCGGTAGCGTCTGATGGCTGGACCCAAACTTGAAATTTGCATCGCTCAATTCCCATTTAGAATCAAGAACTTAACGATAAATATTGGCATTAGGCAACGGCACGCACCATCACCTTTTCTTGCAAAGTGTGATGTAATTCGTAGAATCGGCGTTTAGGACAAGTATTTGACGGGCTTGTTTCACAGGGCAGCTTTATGAAACAGGAAATCATCGCTTTCTCCTCACTTTCATAAAGGTGACCGCTGAAAGTTGCTTGGCCGCAGCGCCAGGGGCGCTCTAGCACGACCCTGCAGCACCCGTCTTTCGTACCAGACGCTCGAATTAAAGCCTAGTTGATCTTCGTCGAACCGAAGGTCAGGTGCTGGGCAAAACCTGGTTTGCCCGCTGAATGGGGCCAGCCAGCCGATTGACGGTTTACCCGTCTGGAAATACCCCTCTACCTGCCGGATCTACCCGATCCCGGGCCGGTAGATCGAATGCTGTCCATGGAGCTTTAAAGTGCGCGTCAATTTGCCGGTCACCACAGTTGAACAGACTTTCGGGGAGCAGCAACGGCTCATTTCCGCGACGGACATCAATAGCCATATTACCTACTGCAACGCCGAGTTTGCGGCCATGAGTGGCTTCACCCAGGCCGAACTGATCGGCAGTACCCACAACCTGGTGCGCCACCCGGACATGCCGCCTGCGGTGTTTGAACTGATGTGGCGCTACCTCAAGGCCGGCCACAGCTGGATGGGCGTGGTCAAGAATCGCTGCAAGAATGGCAACTTCTATTGGGTCAGTGCCTATGTCACGCCGATCCTCGAAAAGGGCCGCTTGGTGGGCTACGAGTCGGTGCGGGTCAAGCCGACGCGCGAGCAGGTGCGGCGTGCCGAAGCGCTCTACGCACGCTTGCGTGCCGGGCGCTCGGCGGTGTCGCTGCCACAGCGCCTGGGCCAGCTCGGCAATGCCCTGGCCGTGCCCGCCCTGGCGGCGCTGGTCGCTGGTGGCGCGGTGCAATGGCTGCCCACCGGCTGGGCGCAGGCATCGGCCGCGCTGCTGTTTCTCGGCCTGGGGGCCTGGGCACACCGGCGTCTGGGGCAGCAGCTCAAGCAGATTGTCGAGCACACGCCCAACACCTTTTCCGACCCCATCAGCGCCATGACCTACAGCGATGCACTGGGCCCGGCGGCGCAGCTGGAAATGATCCTGATCAGCGAGGAGGCGCGCTTGAAAACCGCCCTCACGCGGCTCAGCGACCTGGCCACGCAGATGGCCGAGGCGGCGACCGATTCCAGTGTGTTGTCGGGCAAGACCGAGTCGGCACTGCTGGAGCAGCGCGCCGAGACCGATATGACCGCCGCCGCCATGACCGAAATGGCCGCGTCCATCGCCGAAGTGGCGACGCATGTGCAGCAGACCGCCAGCGAAGCCCGCACCGCCAATGACCTGGCCGGGCACGGCAGCCAGGTGGTCGGCACCACCCGCGAGGCGATCCAGTTGCTGGCGAGCACCGTCACCCAGATCAACCAGGCGGTGGGCCATCTGGCCGGCCAGACCCAGGAAATCCGCGTGGCCGCGAGCATGATCCAGGCCATCGCCGACCAGACCAACCTGCTGGCCCTCAACGCCGCTATCGAAGCGGCGCGGGCCGGCGAGCAGGGTCGCGGCTTTGCCGTGGTGGCCGATGAAGTGCGGGCGCTGGCGGGCAAGACCCGCGAGTCCACCGAGCAGATCCAGGGCATTATCCAGAGTCTGCGCGCAGGCGCCGACGAAGCAGTGGAAATTGCCAGCACCGGCATTCACGAGGCCGAGCAGGGCGTGCAACAGGTATTGCAGGCGCAACAGGCACTGCTGGGCATTCGCCAGGCGGTGGAGCGCATTACCGGCATGAGCCAGCAAATGGCTGCTGCCTCACAGGAACAATCCCACGTCGCAGAGGATGTTTCACAACAGATCAATAACGTCGCGGCCACGGTACAAAAGACAGCGGGCAATGCCAACGCTGCAGTTACCCGGGGCCGGGAACTTGAAAGCATCTCTTCCGGGTTGCGTGCCCTGGTCGAGCGGTTCAACCGCTAGCCACCTAGAGCCTCATTCATGGATGAGAAATACCGCAGGGCCGTGGATGCCGCCGCCATTTTCTCCGAGACCGACCTCACCGGCCGCATCACCTACGTCAACGACCAATTCTGCGGCATGTCCGGCTACAGCCGCGACGAGTTGCTGGGGCGCAACCACCGGATCCTCAGCTCCGGGTTGCACCCTGCCGGGTTTTTCCAGGGCATGTGGCGCACCATCACCGAGGGCAAGGTCTGGCGCGGGGAAATCTGCAACCGCGCCAAGGATGGGTCGCTGTATTGGGTCGACAGCACCATGGTGCCGCTGGTCGATGAGCGTACCGGCCAGGTGCAGAAGTACGTGTCGATTCGGTTTGATGTCAGCGAAAAGCGCCAGTTGCTGCAAACCCTGCAATGGCGGGTCGGCCACGATGTACTGACCGGGCTGCCCAACCGCGCCTATCTTTCGGAATTGCTTGTGCAATCCCTGGAGTTTTCCCGCAGCGAGCACATCCCCCTGGCGGTGTGCATGCTCGACCTGGATGGCTTCAAGGCGGTCAATGACGGCTACGGCCATGCCTCCGGCGACTTGTTGCTGGTGGAGGTCGCCAGCCGCCTGCGGGACATCATCCGTGGCGAAGACGTGGTCGCCAGGCTGGCCGGTGACGAGTTTGTGCTGATCCTGCGCTACGTACGCGATGCCGAGGAGTTGAACCGCGCTTTGCGGCGCATCCTCACGGCCATTTCCGAGCCGTACTCGATCCTGGGGGCGCAGATCAACGTGTTTGCCAGCATTGGCGTCACGCTGTTCCCGTTGGATGACGAGGATGCCGACACCTTGCTGCGCCATGCCGACCAGGCAATGTATGTGGCCAAGCAAAGCGGCCGTAACCGCTACCAGCTGTTTGACGTATCCCTGGAGCAGGAGGTCAAGGCTACCCACCAGACCGTGCAGCAGATTCGCCAGGCCCTGGCGGCGGGGGAGTTGTGCCTGCACTTCCACCCCAAGATCAACCTGCGCCACGGCCAGGTCGTGGGGTTTGAGGCGTTGCTGCGCTGGCAGCACCCGATACGCGGGTTGGTGTCGCCCAAGGATTTCCTATCGCTGATCGAGCAGACCGACCTGATCGTCGACGTCGGCGAATGGGTGATGGACCAGGTGCTGGCGCAGATACGCCAGTGGCAAGAGGCCGGGCATTGCTGGCCGGTCAGCGTGAACATCGCGGCGCGGCATTTCCAGCGCGCGGATTTTGTCGAGCGCCTGCAACAGCTGCTGGCCCAGCATCCCGATGTTGCGCCGCACATGCTTGACCTGGAGATCGCCGAATCGGTGGCCATCGATCATATCCAGCGCGTTACCGAGCACCTGGCGGCATGCCAGGCGCTGGGGGTGCGGTTCTCCCTGGATGATTTCGGCACCGGCTATTCGTCCCTCAGCTACCTCAAGCGCCTGCCGACCCAGACCATCAAGATCGACAAGTCGTTTGTGCGCGACATCCTGCATGACAAGGACGACCTGGCGCTGACCCAGGCGGTGATCGGCCTGGCCCGGGCCTTTGGCCGCGAAGTGATCGCCGAGGGCCTGGAAACCCTGGAGCATGGCCAGTTACTGCTGCGCATGGGGTGTGAAGTGGCCCAGGGTTATTATTTTGCCCAGCCCATGCCCGCCGCCGAAGTGCCGGCCTGGGCGGCGGGGTTCGATCTGCTCAACTATGGCGTTGATGAAGATTGAGGCTGGCGCCCACCGTTGCCGGTGTAGAGCTGGACGATGCCGTCAATTTCCCCTGACATCTTCATCCGCATCAAGGTGCGCAAAATCTGCTGGACGGGCAGGGCCGGGTCGTTGCGCACATAGCAGCCCAGGCTTTGCTCTTCGACCACGGCCACCACGTGCAGGCGGCGGTCCACCGGCAATTGCTGGTTGAAGCGCTCCAGGGTCCACTCGTTGGTGACCGCGTACTTGAAACGCCCGGCCACCAGTTTTTGCAGCACTTGCGCTTCGCTGCGGGCGTCGTCGCGCTTGAGTTGGCCCTTGGCGAAGAGGGGATCAAGGGTCGGGTAGTTGTAGTTGAGCACGGTGCCGATATTCTGTGTCGACAGCTTGTCCACAATGACCGACAGCGGCGGCACGTGGGCGCTGACCAGCACATTGCGCTGTACCAGCAACGGGATGCTCCACACATAATCGCCGGGCTGGTCATTGAGCCACGCCTGTGCGACGTAGCAGCGCACGTCGACCTCGCCATTTTTCATGGCCGGGGCGATGCGGGCCCGGGCCAATACCTGGAACCGGGCCGGATGGCCGACCTGGGTCGCCAGGCTCAAGATCAGGTCATATAAAATGCCCTGGGTCGGTTGGTCCCGCTCGATCTGCACCAGAGGCATGGCCCAGCTGTCGGAAATGGCGAAGCGCAACGGCGCAGGCGCCGCCAGGCTCAGTGTGCTGATCATCCATAAAGCGCCCAGGACTACGCGCATAAACTCTCCGGGATCCGCCCTGGTACGGGCGTGCTAAGACAGCTTAGTCAGATTAGACGAGCGTGCCGGATGCAATTTCCCCCCTGCTCCGCTAGCATTACCGTCTTCCGCTTCCCAGTCGCGACGGTTTTCGATGAGTTATCAGGTTCTTGCACGTAAATGGCGCCCGCGCTCGTTCCGCGAAATGGTCGGCCAGACCCATGTGCTCAAGGCTCTGATCAATGCCTTGGACAGCCAACGGCTGCACCACGCCTACCTGTTCACCGGCACGCGCGGGGTGGGCAAGACCACCATTGCGCGGATCATTGCCAAGTGCCTGAACTGCGAGACCGGCATCACCTCCACGCCCTGCGGCACCTGCTCGGTATGCCGGGAGATCGACGAGGGGCGCTTTGTCGACCTGATCGAGATCGACGCCGCGAGCCGCACCAAGGTCGAGGACACCCGCGAACTGCTGGACAACGTGCAGTACGCCCCCAGCCGTGGCCGCTTCAAAGTCTACCTGATCGACGAAGTGCACATGCTCTCCAGCCACTCCTTCAACGCGCTGTTGAAGACCTTGGAGGAACCGCCGCCCTACGTCAAATTCATCCTGGCCACCACCGACCCGCAGAAACTTCCTGCAACGATTTTATCGCGGTGCCTGCAGTTCTCCCTCAAGAACATGACCCCCGAGCGGGTGGTCGAGCACTTGACCCATGTGCTGGGCGTGGAGAACGTGCCGTTTGAAGATGACGCGCTGTGGTTGCTCGGCCGCGCCGCCGATGGCTCGATGCGTGACGCCATGAGCCTGACCGACCAGGCGATAGCCTTCGGCGAAGGCAAGGTGATGGCCGCCGACGTGCGCGCCATGCTCGGCACCCTCGATCACGGCCAAGTGTTTGACGTGCTGCATGCGCTGATCGAAGGCGACGCCAAGGCGCTGCTCGAAGCCGTGCGCCATTTATCGGAGCAGGGCCCGGACTGGAATGGCGTGCTTTCGGAAATTCTCAACGTGCTGCACCGCGTCGCCATCGCCCAGGCACTGCCTGAAGGGGTCGATAACGGCCACGGCGACCGCGACCGCGTGTTGGCCCTGGCCCAGGCGCTGCCGGCCGAAGATGTGCAGTTCTACTACCAGATGGGCCTGATCGGGCGCCGCGACCTGCCGTTGGCGCCAGACCCGCGCGGCGGTTTTGAAATGGTCATGTTGCGCATGCTGGCATTCCGCCCCGCAGACACCGCCGATGCGCCGAGACAGCCGCTAAAGCCAGTGGGGATCAGCCAGGCCACAGTTGATTCCGCCAAACCAGTGGCTGGCGCGGCCGTGGTCGCGCCAGTGATCGCGCCGCAACCTGTGGCCGTCGCTCCAGCCCCGGTTGCGGTTGAGCCTGTGGCGCCTGTGGCGGCGCCGGAGCCGGTTGTCGAGCCTGCGCCCGCGCCCGTGGTCGATCTGCCCTGGAACGAGCCGGAGGTCGTGGCCGAGCAGGCACCTGCCGTCGAGCCCGTACTGGAAACCACCGGCGAGCAGCCTGAGCTTACGCCGATGCCGACGCCGACTCCCGACAGCGTGGTGCCGGACGCGCCGGAATGGGTCTCGGCTCCCGTGCCTGAACCGACCATCGCCGAGGTGGACGCCGCCACGCCGGGCATCGACCTGGACGATGATGAGCCGCCGCTGGATGAAGACTACATTGAGCCGGACATGGATTCGGCCTACAGCTACCTGGACGACCTGGCCAGCGAGCACGCCGCTGAGCCGGCGCCCGAGCCGGAGGCGGAACCTGCCGCCATGCCGGCCACCGGCCTGGCCCTGCAATGGCTGGAGCTGTTCCCGAAACTGCCGATCTCCGGCATGACCGGCAGCATCGCCGCCAACTGCACGCTGATTGCGGTCGAGGGCGATCACTGGCTGTTGCACCTGGACCCGGCCCACAGTGCCCTGTTCAACGCGACCCAGCAGCGCCGGCTTAACGACGCCCTGAACCAGTTCCACGAGCGCACCTTGACGGTGACCATCGAGCTGATCAAGCCCGAACAGGAAACCCCGGCCCAGGCTGCCACCCGTCGCCGGCTCAACCGCCAGCGCGAGGCCGAGGCGTCGATCCAGGCCGATCCGCTGATCCAGCAGATGATGGAGCAGTTTGGCGCGGTGGTGCGACACGATACTATTGAACCTGTCGAAGCCCAGGTTGCAGCAGGCTGATAATTGCAGGCGCCGTGCCCCAAGGCACGGCGCCGTATTGATCCACGTACTTTTGAGGTGATTCCCATGATGAAAGGTGGCATGGCCGGCCTGATGAAGCAGGCGCAGCAGATGCAGGAAAAGATGGCCAAGATGCAGGAAGAGCTGGCCAACGCCGAAGTCACCGGTAAAGCCGGTGGCGATATGGTCAGCGTGGTGATGACCGGTCGTCACGACATCAAGCGTGTGAGCATCGACCCAAGCGTATTGCCGGGCGTTGGCGAAGACGACCTGGAAATGCTCGAAGCCCTGTTCGCCGCGGCCGTCAACGACGCCGTGCGCAAGATCGAAGCCAACAGCCAGGACAAAATGTCCGGCGTGACCGCGGGCATGCAACTGCCGCCGGGCATGAAGCTGCCGTTCTGATCGGCTAGCGCGACACTGACAATGCCAGGCCTAGCGCCTGGCATTTTTGTGTGTGTCGGGCACAATCGAACGTTAGCCTTGCAACAGCTGTCTGCACCCTATACCGCTGAATTCAATCACCGATATAAAGGAGCCTTGCTGATGACCCAAGCCATGACCCTTAACCAGCGCATCGTCCTGGTCTCCCGCCCGCAAGGCGCGCCCGTGCCGGAGAACTTTCGCCTGGAGCGCGTGGCGCTGCCAGACCTAGAGGACGGCCAGGTCCTGCTCAAGACCCTGTTCCTGTCCCTAGACCCCTACATGCGTGGGCGCATGAGTGATGCGCCGTCCTACGCCGCGCCGGTAGCAATCGGCGAGGTAATGACCGGCGGCGCTGTCAGCCGTATCGAACAGTCGCGCAACCCCAAATTCGAGGTGGGCGACCTGGTGGTTGGCGCCACCGGTTGGCAAAGCCATAGCATCAGCGATGGGCGCAACCTGATGCCGGTGCCCAAGGGCCTGCCGAGCCCGTCCATGGCCCTTGGCGTGCTGGGCATGCCCGGCATGACGGCCTACATGGGCCTGATGGATATCGGCCAACCCAAGGCCGGGGAAACCCTGGTGGTCGCGGCAGCCTCGGGCGCGGTGGGCTCGGTGGTCGGTCAGGTGGCCAAGCTCAAGGGCTTGCGCGTGGTCGGCATCGCGGGCGGTGCAGACAAGTGCCGCTATGTGGTGGAGGAGCTGGGTTTTGATGCGTGCATCGACCATAAAAGCGCGGACTTTGCCGATGAACTGGCCCAGGCCTGTTCCAGCGGGGTGGACATCTATTATGAAAACGTCGGCGGCAAGGTCTTCGACGCCGTACTGCCTCTGCTCAATCCCAAGGCGCGGATCCCCCTGTGTGGCCTGATTGCTGGCTACAACGCCCATGAGGCCCCCAGCGGCCCCGATCGGCTGCCGGCGCTGCAACGCACCTTGTTGACCAAGCGCGTGCGCATCCAGGGCTTTATCGTGTTCGACGACTATGGCGACCGCCACCCGGAATTTATCAGCGCCATGGCGCCCTGGGTGCGTGACGGCAAGGTCAAGTTCCGCGAAGACGTGGTCGATGGCCTGGAGCAGGCGCCCGAAGCCTTTATCGGACTGTTGGAAGGGCGCAACTTCGGCAAGTTGGTCGTGCGTATTTGACGCTTATCCGAGGCGCGGGTATAAACCGCGTCTCGTTGTTTTGTCGGACCTTTGCCCCATGAGCTTCAGCCCTCTGATTCGTCAACTGATCGATGCCCTGCGGACCCTGCCGGGCGTGGGCCAGAAAACCGCCCAGCGCATGGCGCTGCAACTGCTGGAGCGTGACCGCAGCGGTGGCTCGCGGCTGGCCCAGGCCTTGAGCCAGGCCATGGACGGTGTGGGCCATTGCCGCCAGTGCCGCACCCTGACCGAAGAAGAACTGTGCCCGCAATGCGCCGATCCCCGTCGCGACGACACCCTGCTGTGTGTGGTCGAAGGGCCGATGGACGTGTACGCGGTGGAACAGACCGGCTATCGCGGGCGCTACTTCGTGCTCAAGGGCCACCTGTCGCCGCTCGACGGCCTGGGGCCGGAAGCCATTGGTATCCCGCAACTGGTGGCGCGCATTGAAGAGCAGGGCACTTTTGCCGAAGTGATCCTGGCCACCAACCCGACGGTGGAGGGGGAAGCCACGGCGCATTACATCGCGCAACTGCTGACCAACAAAGGCTTGATCACCTCGCGCATCGCCCATGGTGTGCCGTTGGGGGGCGAACTGGAGCTGGTGGACGGCGGCACCCTGGCGCACTCGTTTGCCGGGCGTAAACCCATCGCCCTGTAACACCCTCCACAAATTTCCATATGGGAATGAGCTTATGTGGGAGCGGGCTTGCTCGCGATAGCGGTGAATCAGTCGACTTATCAATTACTGATGCACCGCTATCGCGAGCAAGCCCGCTCCCACAGGGAATTTGTGGTGTGGTCGAAATGTTCGTTCGACTTGATAACCAAGCAAGCGCTTGGTAAGTTCGCTCCATCTCTGCATGGAGCTTGCCGATGTCTGCCTATCAGGAATACTTCGACCCCAGTCACCAATTGGTCCGCGACAGCGTGCGCCGTTTTGTCGAGCGCGAGATGCTGCCGGGCATCGAGCAATGGGAGGAGGCCGAACACTTCCCCCGTGAGCTGTACCTCAAGGCCGGCGCGGCAGGGATTCTCGGCATTGGCTACCCCGAAGCCCTGGGCGGCAGTCATGAAGGTGACCTGTTTGCCAAGGTTGCCGCCAGCGAAGAGCTGATGCGCTGTGGTTCTGGTGGCGTAGTGGCGGGCCTGGGTTCGCTGGATATCGGCCTGCCGCCCGTCGTCAAATGGGCGCGCCCCGAAGTGCGCGAGTGCGTGGCCCCGCAAGTCTTGTCCGGCGAGAAAATCATGGCCCTGGCCGTCACCGAGCCCGGTGGCGGCTCCGATGTGGCCAGCCTGCAAACCCGTGCGGTGCGTGATGGCGACTGTTATCGGGTCAGTGGCAGCAAGACCTTTATCACCAGCGGCGTGCGCGCCGACTACTACACCGTCGCCGTGCGTACCGGCGGGCCGGGTTTTGCCGGCATCAGCCTGCTGTTGATCGAAAAGGACACGCCAGGTTTCACCGTCGGCCAGCCGCTGAAGAAAATGGGCTGGTGGGCATCGGACACCGCCGAGCTGTTCTTCGACGATTGCCAGGTGCCGGTAGGCAACCTGATCGGCGCCGAAAACATGGGCTTTGCCTGCATCATGGGCAATTTCCAGAGCGAACGCCTGGCCCTGGCCTTGATGGCCAACATGACGGCGCAGATGGCCCTGGAAGAGAGCCTGAAGTGGGCCGCGCAGCGCGAGGCCTTTGGCAAGCCGATTGGCAAGTTCCAGGTGCTCAAGCACCGCCTGGCGGAGATGGCCACGGCGGTCGAGGTTTCCCGGGAGTTCACTTACCGCCAGGCGGCGAAGATGGCGGCGGGCAAGAGTGTGATCAAGGAGATTTCCATGGCCAAGAACTTCGCCACCGACACCGCCGACCGGGTGACATATGACGCGGTGCAGATCCTGGGTGGCCTGGGTTATATGCGCGGCAGCCTGGTGGAGCGGCTGTACCGGGACAACCGGATTTTGTCGATTGGCGGCGGGACTCGCGAGGTGATGAACGAGATCATCAGTAAGCAGATGGGGTTGTAATGGATGTCGTTCTTGCGGGCCTCATCGCGAGCAAGCCCGCTCCCACATTCGCCCGCATTCCAAAGTTGGAACTCGGTCCAATGTGGGAGCGGGCTTGCCCGCGATGAGGCCCGCAAGTACAACGCAAATTACCGCTCAGCCAAGCCAAACTGCGTCAAACAGAAGGTTGCGATCCCCATATCCTCCAAACGCTGCGACCCCCCCAGCTCCGGCAGATCAATAATCGCCGCCGCCTCGAAAATCCGCGCGCCCATGCGCCGCGCCAGGTTGGCCGCAGCAATCAGGGTGCCACCGGTGGCGATCAGGTCATCGAACATCAATACCGAATCCCCTTCGCACAGGCTGTCGGCGTGTACTTCGAGGAAGGCTTCGCCGTATTCGGTCTGATAGCCCTCGGACAGTACATCCGCCGGCAGCTTGCCCTGCTTGCGGAACAGGATCAGCGGCTTGTTCAACTGATAGGCAATGATCGAGCCGATCAAAAAACCGCGGGCATCCATGGCGCCGATATGGCTGAACTCGGCTTCGACGTAGCGATGGATAAAGGTGTCGGCCACCAGGCGCATGGCCTTGGGCGACTGGAACAGCGGCGTGATATCACGAAAGATCACCCCAGGCCTGGGGAAGTCGATGACGGGGCGAATCAGGGATTTGATGTCGAAGGCGTCGAAAGTCATCGTCGGGAGTCCTGGGCGCAAAGACTCGGCAGTATACCTGCGGCCTCGCCGGTTGGCTTGGCCGCAAGTGTCGCGCCCCTTGTCCGGCGATCAGCCGTCGAGGGAGCCGCCGGCCAGCGCGCAGAGCTGGATCGGATCGAGGATGTGCACTTCCTTGCCCTCGGCGGCGATCAGTTCGTTCTGCTGGAAGCGCGTGAACACCCGGGACACGGTTTCCACCGCCAGGCCCAGGTAGTTGCCGATTTCGTTGCGCGACATGCTCAGGCGGAACTGGTTGGCCGAGAAGCCACGGGCGCGGAAGCGTGCCGACAGGTTGACCAGGAAGGTGGCAATCCGTTCGTCGGCGGTTTTCTTCGACAACAACAGCATCATTTGCTGGTCGTCACGGATTTCCCGGCTCATGACCCGCATCAGTTGGCGGCGCAACTGGGGCAATTGCAGGGCCAGTTCGTCCAGGCGCTCGAACGGGATCTCGCACACCGATGTGGTTTCCAGGGCCTGGGCCGATACCGGGTGGATCTCGTTGTCCATGCCCGACAAGCCAACCAGCTCGCTGGGCAGGTGGAAGCCGGTGATCTGCTCTTCGCCGCCATCACTGAGGCTGAATGTCTTCAAGGCGCCCGAGCGCACCGCATAGACGGAATCGAACTTGTCACCCTGGCGAAACAGAAACTCGCCTTTCTTCAGGGGGCGGCCACGTTTAACGATTTCGTCCAGCGCATCCATGTCTTCCAGATTCAGCGAAAGTGGCAAGCAGAGGGGTGCCAGGCTGCAATCCTTGCAGTGAGCCTGGCTATGAGCGCGCAGTTTAACTGGCTCGGACATTTCTTAAATCCTTGTGGGAAAACACACATAAGCCGTAAGGGTACCGCACTGAGGGACTATCCGGCCAGCCTGTACAAAAAACCGGCAGGGGTATAAAGAATTTTGCACGGCGGCCGATGGACTGCTAACGACCAAGAGCTTGGAGGCTCACGATATGCTTTCCATCGACGGCAATCTTCCGTCCCGCACCACAGTGCCGACGCTGCTTGAACCGAAAAAAACCAGCGCCGTGGGCGCGGGGGCCGAGACAACGGCGCTCGGTGAAACCAAGCCTGCCGAAGGCGTGAGTGTGACCTTTTCCGGTGCGTCGCTGAGGGCCGCCAACGCCGAGAAAACGGCCAACAACGATATTGAAGAAAGCGGGCTGGACGAGAACGTGCAGAAACTGCTGAAAATGATTCGCCAGTTGAAGCAGCAGATCGCGGAAAAGATGGCAGAGATGTCGGCGGTCATGGCCGACAAGCGCCTGAGCCCGGAGCAGGCCCTGGCGAAACTGAGCGGCGTGCAGTCGGCGTTGGGCGGCTTGCAAGCCGCGCTGACCGCCGCCTATGCGTCGTTGAACGAAGCAATGAAGAACCTGAGTGCTGGGGACGCGGTGAAGACCGCCTCGTTGATGGCCAAGTAGCCCGGCTCAGATCACCCGTGAAAATCGTTGCCTATTGTGTTGCTCCAGATAGGCATCGAACACCATGCACACCGAGCGTACCAGCAGGCGCCCGGCCGGCAGCACCCGGATCCCCTCGGCGTCGAGTTCGATCAGGCCGTCACTGGCCATCACTTCCAGTTGTGGCCAGATCTGGGCGAAATAGCCGCGAAAATCCACGGTGAAGGCCTGCTCGATGCTGTCGAAGTCCAGGCTGAAGTGACAGATCAGCTGTTGAATCACCGCCCGCCGCAAACGATCGTCTGCGCTGCAGAGCAGGCCGCGGCTGGTGGCCAGTTGCGCCCCGGCCAAGGCGTTCTGGTAATGATTCAGGTCGCTGCTGTTCTGGCAGTACAAGTCACCAATCTGACTGATGGCCGAGACCCCGAGCCCGATCAAATCGCAATGGCCGTGGGTGGTGTAGCCCTGGAAATTGCGTTGCAGGGTGGATTCTTCCTGGGCAATGGCCAACTCGTCATCGGGTAGGGCGAAGTGGTCCATGCCGATGTAGTTGTAGCCGGCCGCCGTCAGCTGCTCAATGGTTTGCTCAAGCATCTGCAACTTGACGGCAGGGGCCGGCAGGTCTTCGCTGTTGATCCGCCGCTGGGGCAGGAAGCGTTCTGGCAGGTGGGCATAGTTGAACACCGACAGGCGGTCCGGTTGCAGGCTGATGACCTCGGCCACCGTCTGGGCGAAATGCTCGGGTGTCTGCTTGGGCAGGCCGTAGATCAGGTCGATATTGATCGAGCGAAACTGCAGGGTGCGCGCGGCATCGATCACCGCGCGGGTCTCTTCCAGGCTTTGCAGGCGATTGACCGCCCGTTGCACTTCGGGGTCCAGGTCCTGCACGCCGATGCTCACCCGGTTGAAACCCAGTTCACGCAGCAGGCCCATGGTGGCCCAGTCGGCTTCCCGTGGGTCGATCTCGATGCCGTAGTCGCCAGAGTCGTCATCCAGCAGGTTGAAGTGTTGGCGCAGTTGCGCCATCAGCTGGCGCAATTCGTCGTGGCTGAGAAAGGTCGGGGTGCCGCCGCCAAAATGCAGTTGCTGCACCTGTTGGTTGGGGTCCAGGTGGCAGGCGACCAGTTGAATCTCTTGCTCCAGGCGTTGCAGGTAGGCCTGGGCGCGGCCCCGGTCCTTGGTGATGACTTTGTTGCAGGCGCAGTAGTAGCAGATATTGGCGCAGAACGGCACGTGCACATACAGCGACAGCGGGCGCACGGCCTTGCGGCTGTCGCGCAGGGCGTGCAGCAGGTCGAAGGTGCCGACCTGGCTGGTGAATTGCACGGCGGTGGGGTAGGAGGTGTAGCGCGGCCCCGCCAAATCGTAGCGATGAATCAGATCAGTGTCCCAACGAATGGCGTCGAGCATGCGGGCGTTCCCCGGATTGGCTAGTGGGCCGAGTCTAGGGGTATGGCTGGCGGGGCATCTTGATTTGTATCAACGGGGAGCGGCGCTATGCCACATGGCCTTTTAATGGCCCATCAGCCAGTGCTGATGGGGGCCGGGCAGGGTCCAGATACCGAACACAATCACCAGCAGGCCACCCGCCATGCGCACGCTGCGTTTGCGCAACAGCGCGGTGACACGCTCTGCCGCCAGCCCGGTGGCGAGCAATACCGGCCAGGTGCCGAGGCCGAAGGCGAGCATCAAAAGCCCGCTGTCCAGTGCATTGCCCTGGCTGGCGGCCCATAACAGTGTGCTGTAGACCAGGCCGCAGGGCAGCCAGCCCCACAGTGCGCCCAGCAGCAAGGCGCGGGGCAGGCTGGACACCGGCAGCAAACGGTTGGCAAACGGCTGGATATGGCGCCACAGGCCGCGCCCGAGGCTTTCAATACGGGTCAGGCCGCTCCACCAGCCGGCCAGGTACAGGCCCATGCTGATCAACAGCAGGCCGGCGAGGATACGCATGAACATCGCCGCCGGGCTGTTGGCCACGGCCCAGCCGGCCAGGCCGATCAAGACGCCGGCGGTGGCATAGCTGAGGATGCGTCCCAGGTTGTACGCCAGCAGCAGGCGAAAACGCCGGCTGCGCTGTTCCGGGGGAATGGCCAGGGTCAGCGCACCCATCAGGCCGCCACACATGCCCAGGCAATGGCCGCCGCCCAGCAGGCCGAGGATCAGCGCGGAAACCAGCAGGGGCGCGAGGTCAAGCATGGGGCGGCGCCGGTTCGTCTGGCTTGGCCGGTGGCTGCGGGTGGCTGCTGGCCTCGTCGACAGCGGCCAGGTGCTTGGGGTCCTGGTCATCGAACAGCACGCTGTGGGCCGGCCCGTCGAGGTCGTCATACTGGCCGCTGTCCACCGCCCAGAAGAAGATGTAGATGGCGATGGCGACGATCAGCAGCGCCGCAGGAATCATTACGTAAAGAGCTGGCATCGCTACTCCAGGCCCGCGCGGCTCAAGCCGGCAGCGGGCGGGGCTGTGGGGTGGCGCTCGCGGCGCTGGCACGCGGCAAGCGAGTCAGGCGCAGGGCGTTGAGCACCACGGTCAACGAACTGAGGGACATGCCGATCGCGGCCCAGATCGGCGTGATCCAACCGAGGGCGGCAAACGGCAACATCAGGCCATTGTACAGCCCGGCCCACAGTAGGTTTTCAATGATGACCCGGCGCGTGCGCCGGGCCAGGCTGAAGGCTTGCACCAGGGCATCCAGGCGGTTGGACAACAGCACCGCATCGGCGCTGGTTTTCGCCAGGTCAGTGGCCGAGCCCATGGCCACGCTGATATCCGCGGCGGCCAAGACCGGCACGTCATTCACGCCGTCACCGAGCATCAATACCTTGCGGCCTTCCTTGTGCAGCTGTTGCAGCACTTGCAGCTTGTCATCCGGGCGCAGGCCACCACGGGCTTCATCGATGCCCAATTCGGCGGCCACGCTGGCGACCATCGGCGAGCTGTCGCCCGACAGCAGCAAGGTGCGCCAGCCCCGCGCCTTGCACGCGGCCAGCAGTGCCGGCGCATCGCTGCGCAGGCGATCATCCAGGACAAACCAGGCCAGGGCGCCGTCGGTATCGCCCAGTAGCAGCCATTGGCCGGCATCTTGCGGCGAATCGGGCATCGCACAGCCGCTTAATTCACACACGAAACCAGGCTGGCCGATGCGCAGCAGGCGTTCGCCAACCCGGCCTTCGAGCCCCAGGCCCGGGGTGCTGAGCACGTCATCAGCCGCCAGCGGGGCACGGCCAAAAGCCCGGGCAATCGGGTGTTCGGAGCGGTTTTCGAGGGCGGCGGCCAGGGCCAGGGCCAGGTCGCTGCTCATCGCGCCCAGTGGCCGGATGGCACGCAGGGCCAGGCGGCCTTCAGTGAGGGTGCCGGTCTTGTCGAAAATCACCGTGTCGATCTGGTTCAAGCCTTCGAGCACATGGCCACGGGTCAGCAGCAGGCCGAGTTTGTGCAGGGTGCCGGTGGCGGCGGTCAGTGCGGTGGGGGTTGCCAGGGACAGGGCGCACGGGCAGGTTGCCACCAGCATCGCCAGGACAATCCAGAACGCCCGCGATGCATCCAGCTCCCACCACAACAGGCCAATCACCGCGGCGGCGATCAGCGAACAGAGCAGGAACCATTGTGCGGCGCGGTCGGCGATTTGGGCCAGGCGTGGTTTTTCGGCCTGGGCCCGTTCCAGCAGGCGCACGATGGCCGACAAGCGGGTGTCGTGGCCCAGGGCGCGCACTTGCACGGTCAACGGGCCTTCGACATTGAGGGTGCCGGCGGTGATGCTGTCGCCGGCCTGTCGCGGTTGTGGCAGGTATTCGCCGGTGAGCAGGGATTCGTCGATGCTCGACTGTCCCTCCAGGATCACCCCGTCGGCCGGCAGGATGGCACCCGGATGCACCAGCACCCGGTCGCCCAGGGCCAGTTCGGTGAGCAGGATACGCTCGCTCTGGCCATCGTGTTTGAGGCGCAGGCACGAGGCGGGCAGCAGGTTGACCAGTTGGGCGGTGGCGGCGGCGGTGCGTTCCCGGGCGCGGCGCTCCAGGTAACGCCCGGCCAGCAGGAACAGGGCGAACATGCCCACGGCATCGAAATACAGCTCGCCCACCCCCGTGATGGCGGTCCAGATGCCCGCCAGGTAAGCGCCGCCGATGGCCAGCGATACCGAGACATCCATGGTCAGGTGGCGGGTGCGCAGGTCGCGCATGGCGCCCTTGAAGAACGGCGCGCAGCTGTAGAACACAATGGGGGTGGTCAGAAACAGCGCGACCCAGCGCAGGATCTCGTGCAGCTCGGGGCTCAGGTCGATATTGAATTCCGGCCAGGTGGCCATGGTCGCCATCATCGCCTGGAACCAGAGCAGGCCGGCCACGCCCAGTTGGCGCAAGGCCAGGCGGTTTTCACTGGCCAGTTGTTCGGCGGCGCGGTCGGCTTGATACGGGTGGGCGGCGTAGCCGATCTGGCGCAACTCGCTGAGCACCTGGCTCAACGGCAATTGCCCGTCGGCCCAGCGCACGTGCAGGCGATGGTTGGACAGGTTCAGCCGCGCCTCGGCCACGGCTGGCAGGCTGTGCAGGTGTTTCTCGATCAGCCAGCCACAGGCGGCGCAACTGATGCCTTCCATCAACAGGGTGGCTTCGGCCAGGTCGCCGTCGTGGCGCACGAAGGGTTTTTGCACATCGGCGCGGTCGTACAGTGCCAGTTCGTCCAGCAACTGCACGGGCAGGGCTTCGGGGTTGGCCGAGGCCTCGCTGCGGTGTTGGTAATAGCTTTGCAGCCCGCCTGCGACAATCGCCTCGGCCACCGCCTGGCAACCCGGGCAGCAGAGCTCGCGGGGCTCGCCGAGGATCACCGCGGTGAAGCGGCTGCCAGGCGGGACGGGGAGGGCGCAGTGGTAGCAGGGGGTTGGGCTGGTCATGGTTCTGGATCTGTGTGGGCGGGAGGGCCTCATCGCTGGCAAGTCGAATCGTCGCACCGCCGCTCCCACATTTGATCGCGATCTCCTGTGGGAGCGGCGGTGCGACGATTCGACTTGCCCGCGATGCGCGAAGCGCAGGCTGTCAGTTCTTCAGGTCTTCAGCACCCTGTAACGGCTCGTCACCCAGCTTCAGGTCCGTGCCGTGGCTGACGTCTTCTTCCTCAAACATGCGCCAGGTGCGGTCACCTTCCACTCCCAGCAGTTCGACGAAGCGCCGGCCCTCGACCTTGTCGGTCACCTGGCCAATATAGCGCCCCGGCTCGCTCTGGCTGCGGGTGAGTACGACCTTGCGGTCCTTTTCCGGCTGGGTCGGCGAAATCAGGTTCAGTTCCAGGGTGGTCGGCCCGCTGTTGCCGGTGAGGAACAGCTTCACTTCGCCGGTCAGTTCATCCAAATGCATGTTGGCGCGCATTTGCAGGGTCTGGGCCAGCAATTCGCGGTCAAGGGAGCGGTTGATGCCTTTGCCGGCCTCGTAGTAATTGTCGTTGACCAGGTTGACCGGGTGGTTCACCGCAATGGTCACCATGGACAGGGTCAGCGTCACCGAGCAGGCCAGGATGGCAATGATGATCCAGGGCCAGAGGTGCTTGTACCAGGGGCTTGCGGCAGTTGCTACGGGCATTGTTCTGCTCTCTTTTAACGAATTTGTGGGCCGATGAACCGGCTCTTGGCTTCTACGTGGATGCTGTCATCGTCAGCATCCTTGAGGATGAATTTCACCTCGTTGGTGCTCGACGGCATTTGTTCTGGCGCGCTCGACAGCTCCACCGGCAGGGTGAAGATTTCCCCGGCGGCAACCTTGATCTCGCGCTTGCCTTGCAGCTTGAGGTCCGGCAGGCCGCTGGCGTCCAGCACGTAGGTGTGGTCGCGCTGGTCCTTGTTCATGATTTTCAGGCTGTAGACGTTCTCGATCCGCCCTTCGGCGTTTTCGCGGTACAGCACGCGGTCCTTGCTGACATCGAAACCCACCAGCGAGCGCATGAAGAACGCCGTGGCCAGCAGGCTGATCATCGCCAGCAGCACCAGCGCATAGCCGATCAGGCGTGGGCGCAACTTGTGGGTTTTTTGCCCCGACAGGTTATGTTCGGTGGTGTAGCTGATCAACCCGCGAGGGTAGTCCATCTTGTCCATGATGGTGTCGCAGGCGTCGATGCAGGCGGCGCAGCCAATGCACTCGATCTGCAGGCCGTCACGGATGTCGATCCCGGTGGGGCAGACCTGCACGCACATGGTGCAGTCGATGCAATCCCCCAGGCCCTGGGCCTTGTAGTCGACGCCTTTCTTGCGTGGGCCACGCACTTCGCCACGACGTGGGTCGTAGGACACGATCAGGGTGTCCTTGTCGAACATCACGCTCTGGAAGCGCGCATACGGACACATGTAGATGCACACTTGCTCGCGCAGCCAGCCGGCGTTGCCGTAGGTGGCGAGGGTGAAGAAGCCGACCCAGAAGTACGACCAGCCATCGGCCTGGCCGGTGAAGAACTCGAACACCAGCTCGCGGATCGGCGAGAAATAGCCGACAAAGGTCATGCCAGTGACAAAGCCGATCAACAGCCACAGCGTGTGTTTGCTGAGTTTGCGCAGGAACTTGTTGGCGCTCATCGGCGCCTTGTCCAGCTTGATCCGCTGGTTGCGGTCGCCTTCGGTGACCTTTTCGCACCACATGTAGATCCAGGTCCACACGCTTTGCGGGCAGGTGTAGCCGCACCAGATACGCCCGGCGTACACGGTGATAAAGAACAGGCCGAAGGCCGAGATGATCAGGATGCCCGACAGCAGGATGAAATCCTGGGGCCAGAATGTCGCACCGAAAATAAAGAACTTACGCTCCGGCAGGTTCCACCAGACAGCCTGGTGCCCGCCCCAGTTCAGCCACACCGTACCGAAGTACAGCAGGAACAACCCGGCGCCGCCGAGCATCCGCAGATTGCGGAACATCCCGGTGAAGGCACGGGTGTAGATTTTCTCCCGCGAGGCGTAGAGATCGACGGTGTCGCTGGTTTTTTTGGCAGGCGGGGTAACGTCATGTACCGGAATCTGGTTGCTCATCATTGCATCCCACGGCAGTGGAGATTTGCCTTGGCCAGTACGTGCCGGCCAGGGTCAAAATAGGGGTCTTGCAGTGGCGTAATGATACGCCTGTAGTACCGATGAACGGGTGCGACCTTTGGTCGCGTTGGGGGAAATCAATTGATGGTGTACGTGACTTGAATCAATTGACAGGATGAGTATGGACGGTTTTTCAGGGCCCGAAGGTCATTCGTCCCATGGGTTGATCAGTGTCACACCGCTGCCTTGGAAGTCGGCGACATTGCGGGTGACCACGGTCAGGCCGTGAACCAGAGCGGTTGCGGCGATCAGTGCATCACTTTCGTTGGCTCGATCCGGTACATGCAGGCTGGCACAGCGCAGTGCCACGGCCGCGTCAATCGGCAGGATCCTGGCATCGAAGGCCGGCATGACATGGCGTTTGAGCCAGGTGCGCAAGACCTTGCCTTGCGCGGGGTCACGGCGCTCCAGGCGCAGCACCCCGGTCTCCAGTTCCTTCAAGGTAATCGCCGAAATATACAGGCGCGGCGCGGCGACGGTTTTGGCCCAGGCCACCACATTTTTGTCGGCCTGGGGTTTGCGTAACTCGGAAATGACGTTGGTATCGAGCAGATACATCAAGGGAGGTCCACGGGTCGATCAATGATCACGGCGCGCTCGGTTTCAAACTCGATGTCCGCCGCCTCTGGCATCACCAACAGGTCAACAATATCGGCGTTGAGGCCTGTCAATTTTTGGTAGTCCTCAATACTTAGCAGTACATGGGCAGGCTTGCCTCGGTCGGTGATAAAAACCGGTCCTTGGCGCGCGGCTTTTTTGGCACCGCTTGTGTCTTGGTTAAATTCGCGGCTGGAGATTGTCGTAATCGTCATGGAGCGCCTCCCAGCGGGATGGGTGAATGTAGTTACGTTACTACGTTGAAGTGGCGAGCTTCAAGCGGTCGATGCGTTTCACCAGACACAAAAAAGCCCCGCCAGCATGCACTGTACGGAGCTTTTTCTTGCAGCTTGCAGCCTAAAGCTTACTTCTGCTCTGGCTGCTCTTTGTGCGACAGGCTGTAAACATACGCCGCCAGCAAATGCACCTTGTCGTTACCTTGCAGGTGCTCTTGCGCAGGCATCTGGCCCTGGCGGCCGTAACGGATGGTCTGCTGCAGTTGCGCGAAGCTGGAGCCGTAGATGAACGCGCCCGGGTGGGTCAGGTCCGGCGCGCCCATGGCAGGGGTGCCTTTACCGGTCGGGCCGTGGCAGGCCACGCAGTTGGTGGCGAACAACTTCTCGCCGTTGGCCACGTCGGCCTTGGCGCCTTCTGGCAGTTTGCGGCCATCGAGGTTGGTCAGCACGAAGCCGGCCACGTCGGCCACGCCTTGTTCACCGATGACTTCAGCCCAGCCTGGCATCACCGCATGGCGGCCAGCCATGATGGTGGCCTTGATGGTTTCCGGCTCGCCGCCCCAGCGCCAGTCGGCGTCGGTCAGGTTGGGGAAGCCATAGGCGCCCTTGGCGTCGGAACCGTGGCAGACCGAGCAGTTGGAGGCGAACAAGCGGCCACCCATCTTCAGGGCTTGCGGGTCCTTGGCCACTTCTTCAATGGGCATGGCCGCGAATTTGGCGAAGATCGGCCCGAACTTGGCGTCCGAGCGCGCCATTTCCTTTTCCCACTCGTGCACGCCGGTCCAGCCGCTCTGGCCGTTGGCGAACTGGGTTTGCTTGTCGTTATCGAGGTAGGCATAGCCCGGCAGCAGGCCTTTCCAGTTGCCCAGGCCGGGGTATAGCACCAGGTAACCCAGGGCAAACACGATGGTGCCGACGAACAGCATGAACCACCACTTGGGCAGTGGGTTGTCGTATTCCTCGATACCATCGAACGAGTGGCCAACGGTCTCGTCGGTTTGTTCGGCGCGCTGGCCCTTGCGGGTCGACAGCAGCAGCCAGGTCAGGGCAAAAATGGTACCCAGACTGAGGACTGTGACGTACAGACTCCAGAACGTAGTCATTCTTTGTTACTCCTAGAAGCTTGCTCGACGTGCTTGATGGCTTCGGGATCATCCGCAAAAGGCAACAAGGTCGCGTCTTCAAACTCTGACTTGCGCTTGGGGCTGAACACCCACAACGCCAGGCCGATAAAGGCCACCATCACGACAACGGTGCCCAGGCCTCGAATCATCCCGATATCCATTCAGATCACCGTTTGCTTTTGATGATGGTGCCCAGGCCTTGCAGGTAGGCCACCAGCGCGTCCATTTCGGTCTTGCCCTTGACGGCTGCCTGGGCACCGGCGATGTCTTCGTCGGTGTAAGGCACGCCGAGGGTGCGCAAGACTTCCATTTTCTTGGCAGTGTCTTTGCCGTCGAGCTTGTTTTCCACGAGGAACGGGTACGCCGGCATTTTCGACTCGGGCACCACGTTGCGCGGGTTGTACAAGTGCGCACGCTGCCAGTCATCGGAGTAACGACCGCCAACCCGGGCCAGGTCCGGGCCGGTACGCTTGGAACCCCACAGGAACGGGTGGTCCCACACGCTTTCACCGGCGACCGAGTAGTGGCCGTAGCGTTCGGTTTCGGCACGGAACGGGCGGATCATCTGCGAGTGGCACTGTACGCAGCCGTTGGCGATGTAGATGTCGCGGCCTTCCAGTTCAAGGGCGGTGCGTGGCTTCATGCCTTCGACCGGCTTGTTGGTCACGTCCTGGAAAAACAGCGGAACGATCTGGGTCAGGCCGCCGATACTCACGGCGATGACCATGAAGAAGGCCAGCAGGCCGATATTCTTCTCGACTACTTCATGCTTCATCAGTGGGCTCCCACAACAGCGATCTTGGTGGCGGCTTCAGCGGCTACAGGGTCTGCCGCACGCACGGTGCGCCACACGTTGTAGGCCATGAACAGCATGCCGCTGGCAAAGAACGCGCCGCCTAAGGCACGCACGATGAAACCAGGATGGCTGGCTTGCAGCGCTTCGACGAAGGAGTAGGTGAGGGTGCCGTCGTCGTTGATCGCACGCCACATCAGGCCCTGGGTGATGCCGTTGACCCACATCGAGGCGATGTACAGCACCGTGCCGATAGTGGCCAGCCAGAAGTGGGTATTGATCAGGCTGATGCTGTGCATCTGCGCCCGGCCGTAGAGCTTGGGAATCATGTGGTACAGCGCGCCGATGGAGATCATCGCTACCCAGCCCAGAGCGCCGGCGTGTACGTGGCCGATGGTCCAGTCGGTGTAGTGGGACAGGGCGTTGACGGTCTTGATCGCCATCATCGGGCCTTCAAAGGTCGACATGCCGTAGAACGCCAGCGACACCACCAAAAAGCGCAGGATCGGGTCGGTGCGCAGCTTATGCCAGGCGCCCGAGAGGGTCATCATGCCGTTGATCATGCCGCCCCAGCTGGGCGCCAGCAGGATGATCGACATGGCCATGCCTAGGGACTGTGCCCAGTCCGGCAACGCGGTGTAGTGCAGGTGGTGAGGACCGGCCCAGATATACAGGGTGATCAGCGCCCAGAAGTGCACGATGGACAGGCGATAGGAGTAGATCGGACGCTCGGCCTGTTTTGGCACGAAGTAGTACATCATCCCCAGGAAACCGGTGGTCAGGAAGAAACCTACGGCGTTGTGGCCGTACCACCACTGGATCATCGCATCGGTCGCACCGGCGTAGGCCGAGTAGGACTTGAAGAAACTCACCGGCAAGGACGCGTGGTTGACGATGTGCAGCATCGCCGTCACGACGATGAATGCGCCGTAGAACCAGTTACCGACGTAGATGTGCTTGGTCTTGCGCTTGACGATGGTGCCAAAGAACACAATGCCGTAGACCACCCAGACAATCGCCAGAAGGATGGCAAGGGGCCATTCCAATTCCGCGTATTCCTTGGTGGTGGTGAACCCCATTGGCAGGGTGATGATGGCGCCGATGATGACCGCTTGCCAGCCCCAGAAGGTGAAGGCGGCGAGACCGTCGGAAATCAGTCGCGTCTGGCAGGTTCGCTGCACGACATAGTAGGAAGTGGCAAACAGTGCACATCCGCCGAAGGCGAAGATCACCAGGTTGGTGTGCAGTGGGCGTAGGCGTCCAAACGTCGTCCATGGCAGGTCGAAGTTCAACTCCGGCCAGACCAGTTGCGAGGCGATGAAGACACCGAGCCCCATGCCAAGGATCCCCCAGACCACCGTCATGATGGCGAACTGGCGGACTACCTTATAGTTATAAGCAGTCGGACTGATTGCTGTGCTCATTCTAAGGTTCCACGGTTTAGGTGTTTTATTAGGATAAAAATCGGTCGCAAGTATGGAGAAAGCGAGGTGCCATTGCAACGTAACGCTGACCTGCGTCAATGCTTTACAAACCAGATTCTGCGCCCTTTCCATGTTTGGCGTAAGGACAAAATCCAAAATGAAAAGCTGACGGGTTGGACAGGAATTTTGAGCGGACGCAGGTCCTTGCGCCGAGGTCAGTGCAAACACGCTGGCGGGGGGATGAGCGGTCAATGGCGCGATAGCCGGTCACTGCCAGCCTTTGCGCCTGTCACCCTGCTGGAGCGTTTGACTCGTCGCGTGCAAGTCGAGCTGCGACCGACCAACGCCGGCCCACTGTCGAAACAAGCGTAGACCCGAATGGCGAGAGGGGAAAGGTGTGCTTTGGAAGGGTGCGACAATGGGGCGCAGGGCGCAGTGGTGAGTAGCAAGCTGCAAGCGGAAAGTTTGGAGCGGGGAGGGAGAGGGCTGCAAGAGCCGAGTTGAGAACCCTTCTCTTGCAGCTTGCAGCTTGTAGCTTACTTCTGCTCCTTCTGCGACAGACTGTAAACGTAAGCCGCCAACAGATGAACCTTGTCATTGCCTTGCAGGGCTTCCTGCGCCGGCATCTGGCCCTGGCGGCCGTGGCGGATGGTCTGTTGCAACTGCGCCAGGCTGGTGCCGTAGATGAACCCGGCAGGTTGCGTCAGGTTCGGCGCGCCCATGGCTTCGACACCGTGGCCCTCTGGGCCGTGGCAAGCCACGCAGGTGGTGTCGAACGCTTGCTTGCCAGCGGCCAGGTCGACTTTGCTGTCAGCCGGCAGCGGCAACTTGGCCAGGTCTTGGCGTACATAGGCGGCGACGTTTTTCACTCCGTCTTCGCCCAGTACTTCACCCCAGGCCGGCATGGCGGCATGGCGACCGTTCATGATGGTCAGCTTGATTGCATCGGCCGAACCACCCCAGCGCCAGTTGTTGTCCGCCAGGTTCGGGAAGCCATAGGCACCCTTGGCGTCAGAGCCGTGGCACACCGCGCAATTGGAGGCAAACAGGCGGCCGCCCATTTTCAACGCTTGCGGGTCCTTAGCCACTTCTTCCACGGGCATGGCAGCAAATTTGGCGAAGATCGGCCCAAACTTGGCGTCGGCCTTGGCCATTTCCTTGTCCCATTCCTTGTTTTGCGTCCAGCCGTCTTCATAGCCCGGCAAGACGCCTTTCCAGTTGCCCAGGCCGGGATAGAGGATCAGGTAGCCGACGGCAAACACCAGGGTGCCGGCGAACAACAGGAACCACCATTGGGGCAGGGGGTTGTCGTACTCCTCAATCCCGTCGAAGGCGTGGCCCATGGTCTGGTCGACGCTGCCCTTGGTCTCGCCCTTGCGGGTGCCGAACAGCAGCCAGGTCAGGCCGATCAGGCTGCCCAGGGTCAGTACACAGATCCATGTACTCCAAAAGGTAGTCATGGCCGAATGCTCCTTGTTACAGGCTCTTCTTGAGCGTCGGATGGGGTGTCGATGGCGTCAGGCTTAGGCTCATCGGCAAATGGCAGCAGGCAGGCCTCGGCGAACTCCGGGTTGCGCTTGGCGTTGAACACCCACAGCGACAGGCCGATGAAGGCAATCGCCACCACCAGCGTGCCGAGGCCGCGGATCATTCCGGTATCCAGTTCAAAACCCATGGTTCACCTCTTGCTCTTGATTGCAGTGCCGAGCACTTGCAGGTAGGAGACCAGGGCGTCCATTTCGGTCTTGCCCTTGAGGCTGTCCACGGCCGCGGTGATGTCCGCGTCGGTGTACGGCACGCCGAGGGTGCGCATGACCTTGAGCTTGGTTTCGGTGTGGCTGCTGTCGACCTGGGCGGTGACCAGCCATGGGTAGGCCGGCATCTTCGACTCAGGCACGACGTTGCGCGGGTTGTACAAGTGCGCGCGGTGCCAGTCGTCGGAGTAGCGTGCGCCCACCCGGGCCAGGTCCGGCCCGGTACGCTTGGAGCCCCACAGGAACGGGTGGTCCCACACGCTTTCGCCGGCGACCGAGTAGTGGCCGTAGCGTTCGGTCTCGGCGCGGAACGGCCGGATCATCTGCGAGTGACACTGTACACAGCCTTCGCGGATGTAGATGTCACGGCCTTCCAGTTGCAGCGCGGTGTAGGGCTTCATGCCTTCGACCGGCTTGTTGGTCACGTCCTGGAAGAACAGCGGGACGATCTGCGTCAGGCCGCCGATACTCACGGCGAGCACCATCAGCAGCATCAGCAGGCCGACGTTCTTTTCAATCGTTTCGTGTTTCATCATCGACTCCTCAGGCCATCTGCGCCGCAGCGGCCACTTCGGCAGGTTGTGCCGAACGCACGGTGCGCCAAGTGTTGTAAGCCATCAGGAACATGCCGCTGAGGAAGATCGCCCCGCCCACCAACCGCACGATGAAGCCTGGGTGGCTGGCCACCAGGGTTTCGACGAAGGAATAGGTCAAGGTGCCGTCTTCGTTGACCGCACGCCACATCAGGCCCTGGGCAATGCCGTTGACCCACATCGAAGCGATGTAGAGCACGGTGCCGATGGTGGCCAGCCAGAAGTGCGCGTTGATCAGGCCGAGGCTGTACATCTGCTCGCGACCGAAGACTTTCGGGATCATGTGGTACAGCGCGCCGATGGAAATCATCGCCACCCAACCCAGAGCGCCGGCGTGTACGTGGCCGATGGTCCAGTCGGTGTAGTGGGACAGGGCGTTGACGGTCTTGATCGCCATCATCGGCCCTTCAAAGGTCGACATGCCGTAGAACGCCAGCGATACAACGAGGAAGCGCAGGATCGGGTCGCTGCGCAGCTTATGCCAGGCGCCCGAGAGGGTCATCATGCCGTTGATCATGCCGCCCCAGCTTGGCGCCAGCAGAACCAGTGACATCACCATGCCCAGGGACTGTGCCCAGTCTGGCAACGCGGTGTAGTGCAGGTGGTGCGGACCGGCCCAGATGTACAGGGTGATCAGTGCCCAGAAGTGCACGATGGACAGGCGATAGGAGTAAACCGGACGCTCGGCCTGTTTCGGCACGAAGTAGTACATCATCCCCAAAAAGCCCGCAGTGAGGAAGAAACCTACGGCGTTATGGCCGTACCACCACTGCACCATGGCATCCGTCGCACCACCGTAGAGGGAGTAGGACTTGGTCAGGCTGACCGGGATTTCCAGGTTGTTGACGATATGCAGGATCGCCACGGTGATGATGAACGAACCGAAGAACCAGTTGCCCACGTAGATGTGCTTGGTGTTGCGCTTGGCCACGGTGCCGAAGAACACGATGGCATAGGCGACCCAGACGATGGTGATCAGGATGTCGATCGGCCATTCCAGCTCGGCGTATTCCTTGGAGCTGGTGTAGCCCAGCGGCAAGCTGACCGCTGCCAGTACAATCACCAATTGCCAGCCCCAGAAGCAGAACGCGGCGACTTTCGGCGCGAACAGCTGGGTCTGGCAGGTGCGTTGTACCGCGTAGAAGGAGCTGGCAAACAGCGCACAGCCACCAAACGCGAAAATCACCGCGTTGGTGTGCAGTGGGCGCAATCGACCGAAACTGGTCCAAGGCAGGTTGAAGTTGAGTTCGGGCCATACCAACTGGGCAGCGAGAAAAACCCCGAGCCCCATGCCGACGATGCCCCACACCACCGTCATAATGGCGAATTGGCGGACCACCTTGTAGTTATAGGCGGTACTTAAAGTAGTGTTCATGGTTCCCCATCCACGGTTCAACCCAAGCAGATACGGCACTTGGGCTGGAGTTATAGGCAGACTAAAAAGCGAGGTAAGCATGGGCAAAGAGCACAAGGCCAGTATTGACGGGGATCAATGGGCGCAGTGTGTGCGTGAACACGGGTGGTTGTGGAATGCGGCCACGAGCGTTGACGCGGGCCAATCACCGACGCTGATCCTGGCTCACGGTGCCGGTGCGCCGATGGATTCGGGCTTTATGGGCGACATGGCTGCACGCCTTGCCGGGCATGGGGTCAACGTGTTGCGCTTCGAGTTTCCCTACATGGCCCAGCGCCGTGTGGACGGTGGCAAACGCCCACCGAACCCGGCCCCCAGACTGTTGGAATGCTGGCGCGAGGTGTATGCCCAGGTGCGACGTCATGTCGCTGGGCCGCTGGCTATCGGCGGCAAGTCCATGGGCGGGCGAATGGCCAGTTTACTGGCCGATGAACTGGCGGTTGATGCGCTGGTGTGCCTGGGTTATCCGTTCTATGCGGTGGGCAAGCCGCAAAAGCCCCGGGTCGAGCACTTGGCCGGGCTGAAGACGTCGACCTTGATTGTGCAGGGCGAGCGCGATGCGTTGGGCAATCGGGCGGCGGTGCAGGGTTATGGGCTGTCGCCGGGCATCGAGGTGATGTGGCTGGTGGCGGGGGATCATGATCTGAAGCCGTTGAAGGCTTCGGGGTTTACCCATGAGCAGCATTTGGAGGCTGCGGCGGGGAAGGTGGCTGGGTTTCTCGGCGCCCGTTAGGGCCTCATCGCAGGCAAGCCAGCTCCCACATTTTGAATGTATTCACAGATCAAAATGTGGGAGCTGGCTTGCCTGCGATAGCGATCTAGCGGTTAAACCGCTCCACCAGCGAATACTGCGTATTAGCCGTATGGGTCAGCTCCTCACTCAACTGCGCCGAGTTCAGCGCCTGCTCCGACGTCTGGTCCGCCAACAAGGCAATGGTGCTGATATTGCGGCTGATCTCTTCGGCCACCGAGCTTTGCTCCTCGGTCGCGGCGGCGATCTGGGTGGTCATGTCGGTGATGTGCGCCACCGCCTCGCTGATCCCCACCAGCGCTGCGTCAGCCTCCATCACCCGGGCCACGCCTTCTTCAGCCTGGCGATGCCCGGCATCCATGGTCTGCACGGCGGTGCTGGCGGTCTGTTGCAACTTGGCGATCAGGGCATGGATCTGCCCGGTGGACTCGCTGGTGCGTTGCGCCAGTTGCCGCACTTCATCGGCCACCACCGCAAACCCACGGCCCATCTCACCGGCACGTGCCGCTTCGATGGCGGCGTTCAGGGCCAGCAGGTTGGTCTGGTCGGCAATGCCCTTGATCACATCCACCACACCGCCGATTTCGTCGCTGTCCTTGGCCAGTTGGGTCACGGTGCTCCCGGTCTCCCCGACCACCACCGACAGGCGCTGGATGGCTTCGCGGGTTTCCCCGGCAATGTCGCGGCCACGGCTGGTCAGGCGATTGGCTTCCTGGGTCGCATCGGCCGTGCGCTGTACATGGCTGGCGACTTCCTGGGTGGTGGCGGCCATCTGGTTGACCGCGGTGGCCACCTGTTCGGTCTCCACGCGCTGGCGCTCCAGGCTCGTTGAGCTGTTGTGGGCCAGGGTGTTGGACTGCCGCGCCTGGTCGTTCAGATGCTCGGCGGTGTCCTGCAAACGGGTCAGGCAGGTCTTCAGGCGGGCTTCCTGGCTGAGGATCGACATCTCCAGGCGTGCTTGCGCGCCACGGCTGTCGGTGTACATCTGCGCGATCAGCGGGTCGGAGGTGGTCTGTTCGGCCAGGCGCAGCAGGCGCTTGAGGCCGCGCTGTTGCCAGCTCAAGCCAAGCAGGCCCAGCGGCACCGACAAGGCGGCGGCCAGGGCAAAGCCCCAGTGCGAGTTGAACCAGATGCCGATCAGGAAGCCCAGCTGGCTGACCAGGATAAACGGCAGCCAGTCCTGGAGCACCGGCAGCCATTGGTCGCTGCGTGGGATCGCCGACTTGCCCTGGTTGATCCGCAGGTACAGCGCTTCGGCGCGGCGGATCTGCTCGGCGGTCGGCTTGACTCGTACCGATTCGTAGCCGACCACCTGTTCGCCGTCGAACACCGGGGTCACATAGGCGTTGACCCAGTAGTGATCGCCGGTCTTGCAGCGGTTCTTGACGATGCCCATCCATGGCAAGCCTTGTTTGAGCGTCGCCCACATGTGCCCGAACACGGCCGCCGGCACGTCGGGGTGACGAACCAGGTTGTGTGGGGCGCGCATCAGCTCTTCCCGGGAAAACCCACTGATCTCGACAAACGCGTCGTTGCAGTAAGTGATCACGCCTTTGGCATCGGTCGTGGAGATCAACCTTTGTTGAGCCGGGAAGGTACGTTCGCGCTGGGTAACGGGTTGGTTATTACGCATGATTGATCAATCCGCAAGGCTTTGACGGGTTGTCGGCCGCGGCGGGCTTTTATTTAGCTTAATTTTTGCAATAATCGGCGCGGCCTCAGCGGGTGCCCAGGATGTCGACAGCCATACGCTGTTGGATGGTGGTCCGGGCGTAGTCGCGGATGAAGGCCGAGCGGTCGGTGGGCTCCAGTTTCAAGCGGGCCAGGGCGGCGATGGCTTCCTCCAGGTCGGCGGGGGTAAACACCGAAGCGTTGGCGATATGAGTGGTAGCAAAGTGTTTTGGATAGCCGGCCAGGCCTGCCAGGATCGGCTTGCCGGTGGCGGCGTACTCGAACAGTTTGGAGGGGACGACCTTGAGGAACGCCTGGAATGTATTGAGGTGCAAAAAGAGCACATCGGCCTCTTGATAGTCATCAATGAGTTGGGAGCGGGGCCTGGGGGCAATCAGCTCGACATTGGTGATCTGCAGGCGTTGCAGCTCGTCGCGCAGCTTTTGCAGGGTGCCGCCATGGCCAATCACCGAGAAGCAGGCGCTGTCAGCCAGCCTTTGTGCCAGCGGCGGGATGATTTTTTCCAGGCCCTGGCCAGCACCGATATTGCCAGCATAGACAATTTTCAGTCGGTCGGTGGGTGCGCGGGCTGGGCCCTGTGGGAGCGGTGGCTTGAAAAAGGCATCGTCCACGCCATTGGTAAAGGTGGAAAACGTCTTGTGCGGATAGCGCTCGACGAAATAAGCGAGAAACCCCGGTGACACCAGGTTGACCCGCGACGCCTGGTTGATCGTCAGTCGTTCGACCACGGCAAACAGCCGGGCCAGGACCTTGCCCCGGATACCGGGGAAAAGCTCGGGCAACACATCGACGAAAATATCGCGGATATCCAGATAGAGCGCAGTCTTGCGCGTGTGGGCGATAGCGGCGGCCAGGGCGGCGGTCATCAGTCGCGAGGACGAAGCAAGGATCAAGTCGTACGCCTTGCCTTTTATCGCCTGGCGCACCCCACGGGCATAGGCCGTGAACCCCCAGGCCTGATCGCAGAAGTTGTTGGCGTGCCTGGGCAGGGCTATGCGCGTAATACAAAGCCCCGGGCGCTGCGGGTCAGCGCTGTCGGCGGTGTAGGAGGTGGCATAGCGGTTGGGGTGAGTGGTGAGCAAGTCGATCTGCACCTCGCCGCCAGGGTGCGCCAGCAGGGCCTCGACCATCGCTTCGACACGGAAGGCTGCCAGGTCAGGCGGGTAGTAGAAGCTCAAGAGCAGGATACGGGTGGTCATGGATGCCCCCGGCCCTTGCCCGCCAACCGCTGGTACAGCGTCACCAGCTCTGCCTCCTGCTGTTCCCAGTTCAAGTATCTGGCGGCAATTCGTGTGTTGCCGGCATACCGGCGGCGTAGCGCGGGATCATTCAGCAGGCGCGTGAGAGCCGTTTGCAGTGGCAGGTCGTCGCCCGCCGGCACCAGCAGCCCGATGTCATGGGTCCTGACAATCCGACGAATTTCCGGGAAGTCCGTGGCGATCACCGGCAGCCCGGCAATCACGTACTCGAACAGTTTGTTGGAGTCGGTGGTGAAGTGGTTCAGGCAGGTGTTTTCGAGGGGCTGTACGCCAATGTCGGCCGATGCGGTGTAGCTGGGTAACTCCGCCAGGGGCACCACCGGGATAAAATGCACGCGTTCAGTCAAGCCCAGTTCATCGCGCAATGTCATCAGCGGTACGCTCAGTTTTCCGCCGCCGATCAGCACGAAGTACGCATTCTGTACGCTGGCTGCTACCCGCAGCAGGCGCTCCAGCCCGCGTCCCTGCTGCAATCCACCCTGATAGACGACGATCGGCCAGGGCTGCAACAGCCCCAGTTCCGCGCGGATCCGTTGTGTCGGCGGGCTGTTGCTGAACCGTGGCCGATTCTGCAGCACCTGCGGGCGGGCAATGGCGTAGGCCCGGGCAAAGAACTTCGCCCGGGCCTGGGTGGTGGTGATGTTGCCGTCAGTCCTGGGCATCAACGTGCGCTCGACCCGCGCCACCCACTGGCGATAGCGCCCGTAACCTTCGCGGCTGGTGCTGAGCTCATGGGCGTCATACACCAGCTTTGCGCCACTGAGCCGGGCGGCGAGCCAGGCACTGGGCAGGGTATTGACGTCATGGGCGTGGATCACGGTTGCGCGATGCCAGGCGATACGCGTTACCAGGCCGATATGGGTCCACAGCCGCGCCACGACGCGCAGGGCGGTCATGGGGTTGCCGGCAGCCGGCGCGCCCGTCGATGGGGGCACCTTGGCGCCGCGCCATCGCCATAGCGGACGGCGGGCTACCCGTATCACCTGGATACCCTCCGTGAGGGTTTCTTTACTACGGGTCACGCCGGGGGTATGCAGCGCGAATACCGTGACGTGATAGCCCGCCGACTGCAATGTCTGGGCCTGTTTCAAGACCCGGGCGTCGTGACGGAATTCGTTCCAGACGATCATGGCAATACGGGGCACGTGAACCCACTCCTGTTCGGGCAGTTGCAAATCAATGGGCCAAAAACAGGGCATTGATTTTGTGTTGGTGGCTTTTCAGATAGATCGCGTCCTCGATCAGCGCCTTGAGCCGGGCAAGACTTTGCCGGACCAGGATCAACGAGATCAGGGCGATATAAATGGGGGCAGGGTTCATGTACAGGAAGTCCATGACCATAAAGGCAAAGGTTCCCAGGAAACCCAGGGAGGACAGGGCATTGAGCAGTGGGTTGTGGTGGCGCTGCACAAGTGAGCGAATGCGCGCTTGGCGATTGTATAAAACGATGACCAGTGCTGTGGCCACGACAATATAGAGCAGGGCAATGGTCAGTAACGCCGGGTAGATATACAGCAGGGTGCCGAGGGCGGTTGTCACAAAGGTGGCCGCGGACAAACCGCGGGTGAACCTGGAAAACACCAGCACTGCCAAGGGGCGCTGATTATTTAAAGGGGCCGGCTTTGGGTGGCGGTTCATCAGTTGGTCGGCGCCCGTTCTTGAATAGCGCGACGCGATGAGTTCCGAGACTAGATACAGGCCGTAAAACACAGCGGTCAACACACTGAGGCCGATAATCAGCCAGGGCTTGCTGAACGCCTTGAATGCCGGCGGTAAATACTCGGGTATCGAGTCGGAGCCCAGCAGGATGAGGATTTTGATCGGCAACAAGAACGTGACGATCAATAGGCCTTGTGCGCAGAAGTGTGCGGTATGTGCGGTCAAGGTGGCGGTTGGAGTGACCCGCATGAATTTACGAGCCAATGACATGCACCAACCGAGTGTCGAGAGCAGGATGATCTGTAGGGTCGACGCTTTCTCGATGGTCATTTGCATCTCGTATGAGGTTGAGTTCTGCCCTGGAAATCTGCAGCGTGTCGCTTTGCCTGACCACACGTTGCCTGGCGTTCAGGGACTTTTCCTGGAAAATGCCCGGGTTCAGGAACAGGCTTTCAATGGCATCGCTCAGTTCGGTGAAACTGTCAGGGGCCGCCAGGAAACCACTGTCGTCATCGACAAATTCCGGTATTGCGCCGACCCGATTGGTGACGGGCACCAGGCCCGAGGCCATTGCCTCGTCGCGGGAAACACCTTGGGTGTCCATACGGCTGGGGCACAGGAACACCCCATAGTGTTTATGCAGTTCAGCGATTTCGGATTGTTTCAGGTAACCCTTTTCAATCCGTACATTGGGGTATTGGCGCAGGGGGGCCAGTGTTTCCTCAAATAACGGCCCATCGCCGATCAGGCGAAACTCCAGTTCATTGAACCAGGGTTTTTGCGCCAGCAACTGGATGGCCTTGACACTCAGGTCATTGGCATAGGTGCGCGAGACATAGGGGCGGATCGAGAGGATTTTCTTGCGCTGCTCAGGCGGTTTTTCCTGATAGGAAAACAACTGGGTATTGATCGGGTTATGAATGATCCGGTACTGGTTGTTCGGCAGGCGAAAGCCCAGGTCCTCCATGACTTCCTCGGCAAAGTGGCGCGAGACGAAGACCAATTGCAAATTGGCCGGCATGGAGTTCAGCAGCGTGCGCCAGAACGCCAGGCGCCGGTCGCTTTCAAGTTTGCCCAGTTGCCGTTGCTCTTCGCTGGCGTAGTTGTGCGCCCGTCGCCACCAGGGCTGGATTTCGGCGCCGTGGACCCAGACGATCATGCGCAGGCTGTGCACATGCAGGCGCAAGACTTCCCACATCTGCGGGTCCAGGAAGTGCACCAGCACCGAGGGGTATGCCCCCGACCCGAGCAGGGTGGCCAGGGCCGCCTGGGCGCCGGTGATGACATCCACATTTTCAAACTCTTGGTAGCTGACCGGCTCATTGGGCCGCAGGCGGAACACATCCACCGCCAGCCCTTGGGCTTGATAGGCGCTCACACGGGTGTGCAAGAAACCGTTGCGGTACAGGTCGTCATAGGCCGGGTAATGGTTGGTCAGCAGCAGGTGCCCGGCCTTGGCCAGCAGGGTCGACGGCTGGATATCGCGATGGCCCAGGACCAGTGCCTTGAGCGTTGTACTGCCGCTTGCATAAACGCGGACCCCCAGGCGCACATAGGCGGCTTCAGGCGGTACGTCGCAGCTCTGGTTGCGGTTGGCCGTGTGCAGCAGCGTGCTGATGCGTTGTTTCTGGGCATCAAGAAACAGGATGACCAATTGAATGTTCAGGCCTGGGGTGGTGTCGAGGAACAGTTTCAGGGGCGCACTGCTCGCCAGCTGGGCCACGGGCAGTTCCTGCCTGGCGTAGTGGTACTCGTGGCGACCGTCCGCGAGGGATGAACGGATGTGCCAGGTATCGGCCTCAACCTCGGTTTGCAGCAACCGGCTGCCGATTGAGCCAAACAGTTTGGCCAAGGCTGCGCCGCTGATGTGGGGCGTACTGGCACTCACGTGCAGCGGTGGGATGCTTTCTGCGTGACGTTGAAGTGCGTCGAGGCTGATACCGCTGTCTACCCCCAGATCATCCACCCTGGCGCTGAGGTGCTGTGGGTTGGTGCCAGCCGCGTCCTTGCAGTAGTTGAAGGCGTCAATCGCCAGGGCCTGCGGGTCTTGGTAGGCAAGGGTGGGCAGGGCGTGGAGCCAAGCGCAAGCCGTTTGCCCGGCCAGCGCCGAGGGCTTGATCAGTGCGCAGCGGGCGGCAATGGCGCGGGCGCAACGGTAGTCTTGCCCGGCGTTGCGCAGGTGGATGCCATGCTCGTCGGCCATGTAGTGCGCCACCTTGCCGATCACGTTGGCCTGGCTGTAGCGTGTGGCCAGGGCCAGGTCGAGCAGGTAGTGGGGGCCGTAGTAGTCCTCGGCCATCATCCCGCCCACCCAGTCTGCGCCGTTGGCCAGTTCGGCCACGGTCACGGCGTTCAAGTGTTTGCGGCTGATCAGGCGCAATCGTGGGTCTGTGGCGGTTGCACCGACGTTGACCACGACCTGCATGATGACATTGCTGTAGCGCTGCCGCTGCAGGTGCCGGGTCAGAGCCAGGAGCTCGGCGTTATTGACCGCGTTGGCGAGGATGCAAATCGTGGGCAAGGGATCGGCTTGAGGGGTGCCGGTGACTTTGGCCATGACATAGCGCAAGCGATGCGCGTAGGTATGCTCCTGCATCACCTTGCGCAAGCCGGCCAGGCGCAATTTGGCGCTGTGTTGTGGGTTGTCCGTCAGCGCCTGGAGCCGGTTGAGCCGGTGTGCGCTGTTGTCGGTGGTGATCACCAGGTCACCCAGTAATACGCGCAGGCCCCGGGAGAAATTGCTGACCGTCAGGGTGTTGGAGCCCAGCAGCTCGAAGACGCGCCGCGCAAACATGGACTGGGATTGCTTGATCGAATTGAGGTTGACCCCGTAACGATAGCCTTTGTAGGCCAGGTCCATTTGCGCGCTGCTCAGCGTGCCGACAATGTAAGGCTGATACTCGCTGGGGAATTGGTAGCGGGGGTCTTGTTTGCCGAGGTTGCGGTCGAAGATCTCCAGGGGCCGCAAGCGTGGCAGCTCGCTGATAAGGTTGACCAGATCGCGGGTCCGCTCGGGATAACGCACGTAGTAGGCGCCAGCAAAGCAGAACCCATCCTTGCGTTCATACAGTTCGATCGGGTTGTGCACCGCCGGCTGGCAGGCAAAGGGCAGCAGGTAGACGCGCTCGTGCCCCAGGGCGCCTTTATAGCGGTGGATGCAGTCGATATCCGTGGTGAACACCCAGTCGAACTGCTTGGCCGTGTTGAGGAAGGTTTCGTAGTGCACGGGGTCTTCCTTGTTCCAGAACACCGTGGGCACGCCGTGGTCCTTGCACCACTGCACGATCTTTCGCAGCTCTTCGCCGTTGTGCCCGACCTTGTTGCGCCACAAGTCGTCCTGGCCGCGCCATGCCGATTCGATAAACAGCAGCTCGGGCTGGAAGGCTTCAAGCTCCGCCAGGCCGTGGGCCGGGGTCAGTTGCAGCAGCTGGCATTCATGGCGGTACGCATCGTAGGTAAAGCTGTCCATTACACAGGCCACTTTTAATGGCCGGGCATTGTCCTGCGCGCCTGGCAACAGGTGGCTGTGGATATAGTCGGCCTCTGCCAGCGGGCGCGGTGCGGGTGTTGCGACCAGGGGTGCCGGGGCCGGCAGGGACTGGCGCGTCTGGTCGCCCCCTGCCTGTCGGGTGAGCGTGCGACGCCTGCGGGCTTGCCGGTACAGCCTGAGCAAGACCGCTGGCAGGCGCAGCAGTGCGCCCAGCGATTGGCTGGCGGTCTTTAGCTGATAGCCCAACTGATAGGTCAAGCTGGCGCGTGTCTTGATCAGCCGCTGTTCGGCCAGGTGGCGCTTGGCGTTGGCACTGTGCAGGTGGTCGTTGAGCGTGGCGATTTGCTCACGGGCCTGGGCCAGTTGTTTGCGTAAAGAGCGTTCCATCGCATTCATTCTCGGTATTTCCTCAAGCCGCCAGTACACCGCCAGCATCAATCACCAGGAGGTCATCGCGCAGGGCGGGCATTGACATGAATTCGCGGTGCCTGACCAGCAAGACATGAATCTGCGCCCGCTCAAGGGCGTCGGCGGCATCGGTCAGCGCGTGCATCGACAGGTCGGCGGGCAACGCCTCGATATTCGGCTCCACCAGCAGCAGCCTGACCCCCAGCTCCTGGCCCAGCTGCCGGGCGATACACAGGGCAGGGCTCTCGCGCAGGTCATCGATATCGGCCTTGAATGCCAGGCCATAGCAGGCAATCTGCACACTCCCTGCCGACAGGTCCGTGCGCTTGAGCAGCAGGGTGGCCAACGCCAGCTTGACCTGCTGGATCACCCACTGCGGCTTGTAGTCATTGACCTCACGTGCGGTGCGGATCAACCGCGCCAGTTCCGGGGCCTGGCTGACAATAAACCACGGGTCGACGGCAATGCAGTGCCCACCGACCCCCGGACCTGGCTGGAGTATGTTCACCCGCGGGTGATGGTTGGCCAGGCGAATCAGCTCCCAGGGGTTGATCTTCAACGGTGCGCAGATCATGGAAAGCTCATTGGCGAAGGCGATATTGACGTCGCGAAAGCTGTTTTCCGTGAGCTTGCACATCTCGGCCGTGCGCGCGTCGGTCACCAGGCATTGCCCCTCGACGAACGTCTGGTACAGCTGTGCGGCGGCGGCAGAACAGGCCGGCGTCAGGCCGCCGATGATCCGGTCGTTGCTCACCAGCTCGCGCAGTACATGGCCCGGCAACACGCGCTCCGGGCAATGGGCAACCCGGATATCGCTGGCTTCGCCGTGGGTCGCCGGAAAGCTCAGGTCGGGGCGCGCCCGGGCGAGCCACTGGGCCATGCGCTCGGTGGTGCCTACTGGCGAGGTGGATTCGAGGATGACCAGGTCGCGTTTTTTCAGCACGGGGGCCAGGGCTTCGGCGGCGGCCCTGATGTAGCTCAGGTCGGGCTCATGCGGGTCCTTGAACGGGGTGGGGACGGCAATCAGGAACGCCTGCGCAGGTTCCACCGTGGTGGTGGCCCGCAGGTAGCCTTGGGTGATCACCGCGTGAACCAGTTGCTCCAGCTCGGGCTCGACAATATGCACGGCCCCGCGATTGATGATATCCACGGTGTGCGGGTTGATATCCACGCCGATCACCTGTTTTTTGCGCGAGGCAAAAATGGCGGCCGTGGGCAGGCCGATGTAGCCAAGGCCAATGACGCAAATCTGCTCGACACTCATGCGGCGGCTTCGTTTTTTTGGGGAAAGTCCAGCAGTGCTGCGCGGATACGCAGGCAAGCATTGCCATCGCCATAAGGGTTATGGGCAATGCTCATGGTTCGATAGGCGGCCTGGTTGTTGAGCAACATATTGAGGTGTTGGGTAATGCGCATGACATCGGTGCCCACCAGCTTGACGGTCCCCGCCTCGACCGCTTCGGGGCGCTCGGTGGTATCGCGCATCACCAGCACCGGCTTGCCCAGGGCGGGTGCTTCTTCCTGGATGCCGCCCGAATCGGTGAGGATCAGGTAGGCACGGCTCATCAGGTACACGAAGGGCAGGTAATCCTGAGGGGCAATCAGGTACACATTGTCGATCCCGGCCAACAGGCGTTTTACGGGCTGCTGCACATTGGGGTTCGGGTGCACCGGGTAGACAAAGGCCACCTCTGGAAAGTAGCGGGCGCTGTCAGCCAGGGCCCGGCAGATTCGCTCCAGGCCCTCGCCAAAGTTCTCGCGGCGATGGCCGGTCACCAGCACCATGCGTTGTTTTGGGGGCAGGAAGGAAAACTGCCGATCAAACCTGGCGCGCATTGGCACCAGTTTTTCCACGGCACTGAGCAGTGCATCAATCACGGTGTTACCGGTGACATGAATGTTTTGCGGGGCCACCCCCTCATTGAGCAGGTTCTGCCGCGACGTCTGTGTGGGCGCAAAGTGGAGGGTCGCCAGGCTGCCGGTCAGGCGCCGATTGCCTTCCTCCGGCCAGGGCGAATACAGGTCGTTGGTGCGCAGCCCGGCTTCGATGTGCGCAATCGGGATTTGCCGGTAATAGGCCGCCAGGCTGGCGGCGAAGGTGGTGGCGGTGTCGCCATGGACCAGGATCACATCCGGCTTGAAGTCGTCCAGCACCGCCTGCAGCCCCTGGATGATGGCGGTGGTCACATCCGGCAGGTTCTGCGCGGCTTTCATGATGTTCAGGTCGTAGTCAGGCACCAGCTCAAACAGCTCAAGCACCGGGTCCAGCATTTCGCGATGCTGCGCGGTGACACAGATTTTCGAGTCGAAATGGGGGTCGTTTGCCAGTTGGATGGCCAGCGGCGCCATTTTTATGGCCTCTGGACGGGTACCGAAGATGGACAGGGTCTTGAGAGGCATGGGCATGGGTTCTTATTCGGTGCCTGGTGTAAAGGCGTGGGTTCCCTCAACACAGTCCCAGCACGTGAAGCCTGTGCTGGTTGGGTGAGTGCGAAAGCGCCTGGGCATTCTTGCCGAATAGGGTGATGGGCGACCACTGACCGTTCGGTTAGGTTTTTTGACGGCCGAAAACACAAAAGCCGCCCGAAGGCGGCCGTAGGGTCCAGGAAGAGGGTCGGTTCAGCCCGCCAGCATCGGGTAGGTAAACAAGCCGAAATGCAGCAGGTTCAAGCCAAAGTGCGTGGCAATCGCGGCGCCCAGGCCACCGAATCGATACGCCAGGCCATACCCCGCGCCGGCGATACTGGCCAGCAGCACCCACTGCCAGCCCGCGCCCACATGCACCAGGCCAAACAGCAGCGAGGCCAGCAGCAAGGCGAGGTTTTCGCCGTAGGGCAACTGTTGGAAGCGCCGGCTCAGGCCGCCCTGGATATAGCCGCGAAACAGCGCCTCTTCAACCAGGGTCACCAGCAACAGGTTGTTCAACACCCAGAGCCAGGCCTGGTCCGGCCATTTGGGGGCCCAACTGATCATGCCCAGCAGCACTGCCCCGCCAAGGGCGGCGAGGGTGGTCAGGGTCAAGGCCAGCGCCGTGGCGTAGATCGACAGGCGCAACGGGCGGCGGGCGACGATCCACGGGCAGGCCAGCAGCAGCCAGAAGCCGATCAGCGGCTTGTCCTGGTTCAGGTACAGCGAGAAGGGCACGGCATCGGCCGTGAAGCGCTGCGGGTCGATCCCGCGCCCGTTGTAGAAACCCGGCAGCCAGTGCATTGCCAGGCCCAGGGCCAGGACGATGAACAGGCCGTGGCCGAGGTAGCGCGCCCAGGGGATGTGTTGCTGGCGCACGGCATAACCGGCCACCAGTAATAGGCCGATGGATACCAGGGCCAGTAACCCCAGTTGCCCGTAGGCCAGGGCCAATCCATAGCCAATGGAAAGAAGGGCCAAGTATAGCCAGGGTAAAGCGAACATCGGGAAATCCTTGTAACAGGTCGATGCAGGGGCGAGCCCGCTCGCGCCTACAGGAGGGATGGGCGCGCGATTATAGCGGCTGTCGCGGGCGGCAAAAATGAAAACACCGCCCGAGGGCGGTGTTTTGTCGGGCTTGACGCGTTATGAAGCAATCAACTGGCGCAGCACGTAATGCAGGATCCCGCCCGCCTTGAAGTATTCAACTTCATTGAGGGTATCGATCCGGCACAGCACTTCGACCTTCTCGCTGCGGCCATCTTCGCGGGTAATCACCAGCGTCAGGTTCATGCGCGGCTCGATCTCGGCATCGGTCAGGCCGAGAATATCGATCTTCTCCTTGCCGGTCAGTTGCAGCGCCTTGCGGTTCTGGTCCAGCTTGAACTGCAACGGCAGCACGCCCATGCCCACCAGGTTGGAACGGTGGATGCGCTCGAAACTCTCGGCAATCACCGCCTTGACCCCCAGCAGGTTGGTGCCCTTGGCGGCCCAGTCGCGGCTGGAGCCGGTGCCGTATTCCTGGCCTGCGACCACCACCAGCGGCGTGCCGGAGGCCTGGTACTTCATCGCCGCATCGTAGATCGGCATCTTCTCGCCGGTGGGAATGTAGAGGGTGTTGCCCCCTTCTTCGCCACCGAGCATTTCGTTGCGGATACGGATGTTGGCGAAGGTGCCGCGCATCATCACTTCATGGTTGCCGCGGCGCGAGCCGTAGGAGTTGAAGTCCCGGGGTTCCACGCCCTGTTCGCGCAGGTAGTGGCCGGCTGGGCTGTCGGCCTTGATATTGCCGGCAGGGGAGATGTGGTCGGTGGTCACCGAGTCGCCGAGCAGGGCCAGGATATGGGCGCCCTGTACATCCTTGATCACCGGCAATGGCCCGGCGATGTCATCGAAGAACGGCGGGTGCTGGATATAGGTGGAGTCTTTTTGCCACACATAGGTCGCGGCCTGCGGCACTTCAATGGCTTGCCACTGTTCGTCGCCGGCAAACACCTCGGCGTATTCCTTGTGGAACATGCTGGTGCTGACTTGCGCCACGGCGTCGGCAATCTCCTGGCTGCTGGGCCAGATATCGCGCAGGTAGACCGGCGCCCCATCCTTGCCGGTGCCCAGGGGCTCGCGGCTGATATCGATACGCACGGTCCCGGCCAGGGCATAGGCCACCACCAGCGGCGGCGAGGCCAGCCAGTTGGTCTTGACCAGCGGGTGCACGCGGCCTTCAAAGTTACGGTTGCCGGACAGCACCGACGCTACCGTCAGGTCGGCGTTCTGGATGGCTTTCTCGATAGGCTCGGGCAATGGCCCGGAGTTGCCGATGCAGGTGGTGCAGCCATAGCCCACCAGGTCGAAGCCCAGTTGATCCAGGTATTGCGTCAGGCCGGCAGCGTTGTAGTAGTCGGTGACCACCTTGGAGCCAGGCGCCAGGGAGCTTTTCACCCAGGGTTTGCGGACCAGGCCCTTTTCCACGGCTTTTTTCGCCACCAGGCCTGCGGCCATCATCACGCTTGGGTTGGAGGTGTTGGTGCACGAGGTAATCGCGGCAATCACCACCGCGCCGTTTTTCAGGCGATAGGTCTGGCCTTCAAAGTCGTAGTCGGCTTCGCCCACCAGGTCGGCATTGCCCACTGCAACACCGCCGCCGCCTTCGCTTTCCAGGCGACCTTCTTCCTTGCTGGCGGGTTTGAACTGCAAGTCGAGAAAGTCAGTGAACGCCTGGCTCACATCCGGCAGCGAGACCCGGTCCTGGGGGCGTTTGGGCCCGGCCAGGCTGGCTTCGACGCTGCCCATGTCAAGGGCCAGGCTGTCGGTGAACACCGGTTCTTCCCCGGCATTGCGCCACAGGCCCTGGGCCTTGGTGTAGGCCTCCACCAGCTTGACGGTGGCGGCCGGCCGGCCCGACAGGCGCAGGTAGTCCAGGGTCACCTCATCGACGGGGAAAAAGCCACAGGTGGCGCCGTACTCCGGGGCCATGTTGGCGATGGTGGCGCGGTCGGCCAGGGGCAGGTCGGCGAGGCCGTCGCCATAGAACTCGACGAATTTGCCCACCACGCCTTTTTTACGCAGCATCTGCGTGACGGTCAGCACCAGGTCGGTGGCGGTGATGCCTTCTTTCAATTTGCCAGTGAGCTTGAAGCCGATCACTTCCGGGATCAGCATCGACACCGGCTGGCCGAGCATCGCCGCTTCCGCCTCGATCCCGCCCACGCCCCAGCCCAGCACACCGAGGCCGTTGATCATGGTGGTGTGGGAGTCGGTGCCCACCAGGGTGTCGGGGAAGGCGTAGGTGCGACCGTCTTCGTCCTTGGTCCACACCGTGCGGCCCAGGTATTCCAGGTTGACCTGGTGACAGATGCCGGTGCCCGGCGGGACCACGCTGAAATTATCAAAGGCGCTCTGGCCCCAGCGCAGGAACGCATAGCGTTCGCCGTTGCGCTGCATTTCGATATCGACGTTTTGCTCGAAGGCGTCGGCATTGCCGAACTTGTCGACCATCACCGAGTGGTCAATCACCAGGTCCACCGGCGACAGCGGGTTGATGCGCTGTGGATCGCCACCGGCCTTGGCCACGGCGGCGCGCATCGCGGCCAGGTCGACCACGGCGGGCACGCCGGTAAAGTCCTGCATCAGCACCCGGGCCGGGCGGTACTGGATCTCGCGGTCGGAGCGGCGCTCCTTGAGCCAGGCGGCCAGCGCCTTGAGGTCGGCACCGGTCACGGTTTTTTCGTCCTCCCAGCGCAGCAGGTTTTCCAGCAGCACCTTGAGGGACATCGGCAGCTTATCCAGGTCACCCAGGCTCTTGGCGGCTTCGGGCAGGCTGAAGTAGTGGTAGGTCTGGCTGTCGACTTGCAGGGTCTTAAGGGTTCTCAGGCTATCAACGGATGACATTACATGACTCCTTATGGTCCGCACGGCTACGGACCTGACGGGACGAACAGAGCTTATAAGCTAGCCCGGTTTTGAGTAGCAGGCTAATTACTGGACTCTATGGATAAGTCCAAGGTTCCGAACTCGGCTATCATGCGCGCGTTTTCATGACAGGCCTTGCGCTACAGCAAGCCAGTTGCCAGGAGATTCAATGAACACCCTTTTTATGCACTGCCGCCCGGGTTTTGAAGGCGAAGTCTGTTCCGAGATTGCGGAACACGCCGCGCGCCTGAACGTTTCGGGCTATGCCAAGGCCAAGACCGGCAGCGCCTGCGCCGAATTTGTCTGCACTGAAGAAGACGGTGCCCAGCGCCTGATGCGCGGCCAGCGCTTTGCCGAGCTGATCTTCCCGAGGCAGTGGGCGCGTGGGGTGTTCATCGATTTGCCGGAAACCGACCGCATCAGCGTGATCCTCGCGCACCTGCGGGATTTCCCGGTGTGCGGCAGCCTGTGGCTGGAAATGGTCGATACCAACGATGGCAAGGAGCTGTCGAACTTCTGCAAGAAATTTGAAGTGCACCTGCGCAAGGCCCTGCTGGCCGCCGGCAAACTGGTCGAAGACCCGGGCAAGCCGCGCCTGCTGCTGACTTTCAAGAGCGGTCGCGAAGTGTTTATGGGCCTGGCCGAGTCAAATAACTCGGCCATGTGGCCGATGGGCATCCCGCGCCTGAAATTCCCCCGTGACGCGCCCAGCCGCTCGACCTTGAAGCTGGAAGAGGCCTGGCACCACTTTATCCCCCGCGACCAGTGGGACGAGCGCCTGCACGGCGACATGACCGGCGTGGACCTTGGTGCCGCGCCGGGCGGCTGGACCTGGCAACTGGTCAACCGTGGCATGCTGGTGACCGCGATTGATAACGGCCCAATGGCCGAAAGCCTGATGGACACTGGCCTGGTGCAACACTTGATGGCGGATGGCTTTACCTTCACCCCCAAGCAACCGGTGGACTGGATGGTCTGCGATATCGTCGAGAAACCGGCGCGCAACGCGGCCTTGCTGGAAACCTGGATTGGCGAAGGCCATTGCCGCGAAGCGGTGGTCAACCTCAAGTTGCCGATGAAACAGCGTTACGCCGAAGTGAAGCGCCTGCTGGAGCGCATCGAAGAAGGCTTCAAGGCGCGGGGCATTCGCGTGGAAATCGGTTGCAAGCAGCTGTACCACGACCGCGAGGAAGTGACCTGCCACCTGCGTCGCCTGGACGTAAAGAAACCCAAGGCCCGTTGATCCTATGGCGGGCGCCGCTCCAAAATGTGGGAGCGGGCTTGCCCGCGATAGCGTTATAACAGTCGAAATCAATGTTGAATGTGCCCACGTCATCGCGGGCAGCCCGCTCCCACGCAGGGGCGGATCTGTTTTCGGAGTGAAGTATGAGTCAGTTTTCGGATGTACCCGTCGACGGCACCCTCGACGCCACCGGCCTCAACTGCCCGGAGCCGGTGATGATGCTGCACCAGCACATCCGCGACCTGGCGCCCGGTGGCCTGCTCAAGGTTATCGCGACCGATCCCTCGACCCGTCGCGATATCCCCAAGTTCTGCGTGTTCCTCGACCATGAACTGGTGGAGCAGCGCGAAGAGGCGGGGACTTACCTGTACTGGATCCGCAAGAAGCTCGCTTAACCCGCCGCGCGGATGCGCTTGCGCGCACTGCGTGCCAGGCGCACCACCAGCATCGCCGCCGCGCAGCTGAGGCCGACGATCAGCCCCTGCCACAAGCCGCTTGGGCCGTTGGCCTGGCCTAGCCAGTCGGTGAGCCCCAGCAAGTAACCCACCGGCAGGCCCACGCCCCAATAGGCGAACAGGGTCAGGACCATGGTCACCCGGGTGTCCTGGTAGCCACGCAGGGCACCGGCGGCGGTCACCTGGATCGCATCGGAGAACTGGAACAGCGCCGCAAACACAATCAGCATCGCCGCCACCTGCACCACTCGCGGGTCGGCGGTGTAGATCGTGGCGATCTGCTCGCGAAACAGCAGCATCAGGCTGCACGACAGGCAGGCATACACCAGTGCGGTGCCCATCCCCACGCCGGCGGCGAAGCGCGCTTCACGGGGTTCGCCACGGCCCAGGGCCTGGCCGACCCGCACGGTCACGGCCATGCTCAGGGAGTAGGGGATCATAAACACCAGGGAGCTGAAGTTCAGGGCGATCTGGTGCCCGGCCACCACGGTTGCGCCCAGGCTGCCGATCAGCAGGGCGATCACCGCAAAGATGCTCGATTCGGCAAAAATCGCGATGCCGATCGGCAGGCCAATGCCCAGGATGCGCTTGATCACCGCCCACTGCGGCCAGTCAAAGCGCTTGAAAAGCTCGCTGGCCTGATAGGCCGGGGCCCAGCGCGTCCACCCGACGAAGCCCAGCATCATCGCCCACATCACAATCCCGGTGGCCCAGCCGCAACCCACGCCGCCCATGGCCGGCACCCCGAAATGGCCATAGATGAACACGTAGTTCAACGGAATGTTCAATGCCAGCCCGCCCAGGCCGAGGATCATGCTCGGGCGTGTGCGGCCCAGGCCATCACTGAAACAGCGCAGCACGTAGTACAGCGCCACCGCCGGCATGCCCGCCGCGATGCCGTGCAGGTAGCCCATGCAGGGCGCGATCAGTTCGGGATCGACATTCATTGCATGCAGGATTGGTTCGGCACTGACCAGCAGCAATGACGCGGTAAACCCCACCACCAGCGCCAGCCACAACGCCTGGCGCACCAGTGGGCCGATCTGCGTGTGGCTGCCGGCGCCAAAGCGTTGGGCGACTTTGGGGGTGGTGGCCAGCAAGGTGCCGGTCATCAACAGATACACCGGGATCCAGATGGAGTTGCCCAGGGCCACCGCCGCCAGGTCCCGCGCACTGACGCGCCCGGCCATTACCGCATCGACAAAGCCCATGGCGGTGGTTGCCAGTTGCCCGATCATGATCGGCAGGGCCAGCGCCAGCAGGCTGTGGACTTCCCGGCGAACGCGGGCAGGGCGGGAAAGGGGCAGGGTGGCAGTGTTCACGTACAGATGTCCGATAAGGAGGAGCGCAGGACGGCGCATTCTACGCGTTGACGGATGGGTCAGGAAAATACCTGTGTAGCGGATTTGTAAACGCGCCGCAGGCTGGTGCCTGTACACTGCGGGTCCGCCAAAGGAGCCTGCCATGCTGATTGTTGCCGACGAAAATATCCCGCTGCTCGATGCGTTTTTTGAAGGGTTTGGTGAGATCCGCCGGGTGCCGGGGCGTGCCATCGACCGCGCCGCCCTTGAACAGGCCGATGTGCTGTTGGTGCGCTCGGTGACCAACGTCAACCGTGCGCTGCTGGAAGGTACGCCGGTACGGTTTGTCGGCACCTGCACCATCGGCACCGACCACCTGGACCTCGACTACTTTCAAAAGGCCGGTATCCAATGGTCCAGCGCGCCGGGCTGCAATGCCCGTGGCGTGGTGGATTATGTGCTGGGCAGCCTGCTGACCCTGGCCGAAATCGAGGGCGCAGACCTGACCCAGCGTACCTATGGCATCGTCGGTGCCGGTGAAGTGGGCGGGCGCCTGGTCAAGGTACTCAAGGGCCTGGGCTGGAAGGTGCTGGTCTGCGATCCGCCCCGCCAGATTGTCGAAGACGGTGATTACGTAAGCCTTGAGCAGATCATCGAGCAATGTGATGTGATCAGCCTGCATACCCCGCTGAAAAAATCCGGCAGTGGCTCGACCTGGCACCTGCTCGATCGCCAGCGGCTTGAGCAGCTCAAGCCGGGCACCTGGCTGATCAACGCCAGCCGTGGCCCGGTGGTGGATAACGCGGCGCTGCGTGAGGTGTTGCTGGCGCGCGAAGACCTGCAGGCGGTGCTGGACGTCTGGGAAGGCGAGCCGCAAGTGGATGTGGCGTTGGCCGAGTTGTGCGTGCTGGCGACCCCGCATATCGCCGGCTACAGCCTGGACGGCAAGCAGCGCGGCACGGCGCAGATCTACCAGGCGTTGTGCGCGCACCTTGGCCAGCCGGCGAACATGCAGTTGCGCGACTTGTTGCCCGAGCCATGGCTGGCCGGGGTCAACCTCAATGCCAGCACCGACCCGGCCTGGGCCCTGGCGATGCTGTGCCGCAGCGTCTACGACCCGCGCCGCGACGATGCGGACTTTCGCCGTAGCCTGGTAGGAACGGTGGAAGAACAGCGCAAAGCATTCGACCTGTTGCGCAAGCACTACCCGGAGCGCCGGGAGATCGATGGCTTGCAGGTGCGGATCCATGGCGAATCGGCAGCGTTGCACGCCATCGTCAACGCCCTGGGCGCAACCCCGTCACCCTGGTAGGCGCGCATAAAAAACCCGGCCACCAGGGCCGGGTCTGAAAGAGCTTGGGCATATCAGCCTTGCTGGGCAGGCTTGACCAGTTTGCGTTCCAGTTCGGCGCAGGCGCCCTGGATCATCTCTTCGGTAATCTGCACTTCGCGACCCTGGGCATCGATATACGAGCAAGGCAACGGCTGTGGCTGGCGGATTACTTCAACTTTGTCAGTGCTGCGGGTTTGCAAGGACATGGCCTGTCTCCTCATCAGGGTGTGTAGCGACTCTAATTGCGCCGTATGACCGAGCTGTGACAACACCTGGCTCGGGCGGCGGCTTGAATGCCCACTCCAGCAGAAATCGCTGCGGATTTCCAGCCGCAGTTTAGACCGATAGCCTCTAGGGCCTAGTCTTGCGGGGCATAATTAACCTGACTCATTGTGATTTACCCAAGTTCAATCCGATTGCGGTGTAGGCTTGGGTTTGTCTTCCTCAGGTGATGCTCTCCATGCTGTCAGCCCGTCAACGCCGCGCCATTCGCCTGGCCATGCGCTTTATCGCCCCGTATCGCTGGCAGGCCGTCGGCGCCTTGCTCGCACTGATCGTCACCGCAGGCATTACCTTGTCCATGGGCCAGGGCATCCGCCTGTTGGTGGACCAGGGCTTCATGACCCAATCGCCGCACCTGCTCAACCAGTCCATCGGCCTGTTTATGATCCTCGTGCTGGGTCTGGCGGTGGGCACCTTTACGCGCTTCTACCTGGTGTCGTGGATCGGCGAGCGGGTGGTGGCGGACATTCGCCGGCAGGTGTTCAATCACCTGATCTACCTGCATCCGGGGTTCTACGAGCACAACCGCAGCTCGGAAATCCAGTCGCGCTTGACCGCCGACACCACCTTGCTGCAATCGGTGATCGGCTCATCCTTGTCGCTGTTCCTGCGCAATGCGTTGATGGTGATCGGTGGGATTGTGTTGCTGTTTATCACCAACCCCAAGCTCACCAGCATTGTGGTGGTGGCGCTGCCGCTGGTGCTGGCGCCGATCCTGGTCTTCGGCCGCCGCGTGCGCAGCCTGTCGCGCCAGAGCCAGGACCGGATTGCCGACGTCGGCAGCTATGTGTCCGAGACCCTGGGCCAGATCAAGACCGTGCAGGCCTACAACCATCAGGTGCAGGATGAGCAACGCTTCGCGCGGACGGTGGAGGAGGCGTTCGCCACGGCGTGCAAACGCATCGTCCAGCGCGCCTGGCTGATCACCCTGGTGATTGTGCTGGTGCTGGGGGCCGTCGGCGTGATGCTGTGGGTGGGCGGCATGGATGTGATTGCCGGGCGCATCTCCGGCGGTGAGCTGGCGGCCTTTGTGTTCTACAGCCTGATCGTCGGCAGTGCCTTTGGCACCTTGAGCGAGGTGATCGGCGAGTTGCAACGGGCTGCCGGGGCGGCGGAGCGGATCGCCGAACTGTTGCAGTCGAGCAATGACATCCAGGCGCCGGCCACGGGCGTGATTACGTTGGCGCAGCGGGTCAGTGGCCGCCTGGAGCTGCAAGACCTGTATTTCTCCTACCCATCGCGTCCCGACCGTTATGCCATCGAAGGCCTGAACCTGAGCGTCAAGGCCGGCGAAACCCTGGCCCTGGTCGGGCCATCCGGGGCGGGCAAATCCACCTTGTTCGATTTGCTGCTACGGTTCTACGACCCGCAACAGGGGCAGGTGCTGCTCGAAGGCCAGCCGCTTACCCGTCTCGACCCGCTGGACCTGCGCCGCTGTTTTGCCTTGGTGTCCCAAAGCCCGGCGCTGTTTTTTGGCAGCGTCGAAGACAACATCCGCTACGGTAACCCGCAGGCCACCTTTGCCCAGGTCGAAGCCGCGGCGCGCATTGCCCACGCCCACGATTTCATCCTGCAAATGCCTGACGGTTACCAGACCCATCTGGGCGATGGCGGCCTGGGCCTTTCCGGCGGCCAGCGCCAACGTCTGGCCATTGCCCGGGCCTTGCTGGTGGACGCGCCCATCCTGTTGCTGGACGAGGCCACCAGCGCCCTGGACGCCCAGAGCGAGCACCTGATCCAGCAGGCCTTGCCGCAATTGATGCAGGGGCGTACCACCCTGGTGATTGCCCACCGCTTGGCCACGGTAAAAAACGCCGACCGGATTGCGGTGATGGATCAGGGGAAGTTGGTCGCAGTGGGCACCCACCAGCAGCTGATCGCCAGCAACCCGCTGTATGCGCGGCTGGCGGCCTTGCAATTCAACGATGGCCACGACGAACTCTAAAAAAATGCCCGCGTCTCACAACGCGGGCACTTGCAGCTTCAAGCGTGCAGCTTTCGGCTGCTTTTACTGATCATCAAAATAACGCTCGTGCCAATCCACCAACGGCTGTGGCGAGTTGAGCTTCTGCCCGTAGATCACCGAATAAGACAGCACGTTCTGCACATACTGGCGGGTTTCGTCGAACGGGATGCTTTCCACCCACACGTCGAAACTCAGGTGATCGGCGCCGCGCAGCCATTGGCGTACGCGGCCGGGTCCGGCGTTGTAGGCGGCGGAGGCGAGCACGCGGTTGCCGTTGAACTGGCTGTGCACCTGGCTCAGGTAGGCGGCGCCGAGCTGGATGTTCTTGTCCGGGTCCAGCACCTGCTGCGGTGACGCCAGCGGGATGCTGAACTTGCGCGCGGTTTCCTTGGCGGTGGCGGGCATCAGTTGCATCAGGCCGCTGGCACCGACGCCGGAACGGGCGTCATCCATAAAGGCGCTTTCCTGGCGGGTGATAGCAAACACCCAGCTCGAATGCAGGCCACGGACCTTGGCTTCACGCACCAGCGTATCGCGGTGGGCCATGGGGAAGCGGATGTCCAGGTCGTCCCAGTACTTGGCCTGGCTGATGGTGCGGATCGCCGGGAAGTACCACTTCATGTCGTAGGCGAGCTTGGCCTGGGCGACCATTTCGTCACGGTTGAAGTGGCGGCTGACGTGATACCACTCACGGCGGCCGTCGACGATCTGGCCACGGGCATAAAACTCCAGGGCGCGGCGCACACCCGGGGTGTTGCGCACCTTGTTGACCAGGGCGTGGCTCATGACCAGGGGCTGGTTATTCAACTGATACGGGGCCTGGGAGCGATCCGCCGCGAGGAAGCCATAGAAGTCCCGTTCCCGTGCCAGGCCCTTGTACAGCACCAGCGCTTGCGGGTTCTTCGGCTCGGCCAGCTCCAGGGCGCGGGCCTGCCAGTAGCGCCAGCGATTGGTGGTGGCCAGGTCCTGGGGCAGCTTGCGGGTCAACTGGTAGGCATCTTCCCAGCGGGCCAGGCGCAGCAGCAGGCGCAGGCGCCATTCGGAGACGGTGTTGTCACGCAGTTCCGGGTCGTATTTGCTCATCACGTCCAGGGCGCGGGGGTCGTAGCGGCGTGCCAGGGTCAGGCCGATTTCCCGGGCGATGGACACTTTTTCGCCGCGCGAGAAGTGCATGCTGCTGGCATACCCATCCAGCAGGGCCATGGCTTGTTCCGGGTCCTGGCGTGCCAGGCGGCGCAGGCCCAGGCCGACGGCGTCGGCCATGGCTTCGGTGGCCGGCAGGAAGCGCGATGGGTCACTGAGCAGGGTGGGCTTTTGCGCCACGTCCACCATCAGGCGGCCCTGGGCGCCCAGGGTCGGCAAGGTTTTCACCAGGCTGTTGGCCAGCGGGTAGTTACGGGCTTCGGCGGCCAGCTTGGCGCGGTCCCAGATTTTCTGTTCGGTCAATTGCCCGGCGGCGGCCCACTGGCCAAAGGTGGCATCACAGGCGGCCGGCTGGGATTTGCCGGTCATCCACAGGGCTTCGGCGGTCTTGTAGCCTTCGGCCTTGAGGTTGTGGCTCAGTTGGTACTGGCCGTGGAGGCAGTCCAGTTCGGTGAAGTTGAGCTTGGCGTCGTAGTACTTTTCAAAGGTCTGCCAATCACCACGCTCGGCCAGCCAGCGCAACCAGCGCAGTTTCATCCAGTTGGCCTGGGGCAGGTCGCCATGCTTGGCCAGGAACTGTTCGATTTCCTGGTTGCTCGCGGTCTTCAGGCGGGCGGTCAGTTCGTCGTAGGCCAGGTACGGCGTCAGCGGGTAATCGGCCAGGGCCTGGCGGTATTGCATGTAGGGGCCGGTGTCACCCTTGGCCAGGGCGCGCTTGGCCTGGTCGTAATATTGGCGTTGGGTGGTCAGGTCCACGGCCTGGGCGGTCTGAACGGCAGTGGAGGAAAGAAGCAGGCAAGATAAAAAGCTGAAAAGGCGACTGCGCATGAGACGTCCGTGCAAAGAAATCAGGACTAGTGCCGGCGCCGCCGACACTGATTGCTCCTAGCTTAGCCTTTTGCCTACAGCCGGTGAAAGCTTTGCAGGGCGCTTCGCTGAAGTTCTCAAGAAATGTCCTACAGAACGTGTCGGGCATGAAAATGCCGGCCGCTTCACCCCCCAACTCAGGTAGAATGCGCGCCCAGTTTTTGGAGAAGCGTATGACCCTGCTCAAATTCAGCGATGTGTCCCTTGCTTTCGGCGCTATGCCGTTGTTGGACAAGGTGTCCTGGCAGATCGCCCGTGGTGAGCGGGTGTGCATCATCGGCCGCAACGGCACCGGCAAGTCCAGCATGATGAAGCTGGTAAAAGGCGACCAGAAGCCCGATGACGGCTCCGTGTGGCGCGCCCCGGGCCTGAAGATCGGCGAATTGCCGCAAGAATTGCCGGTGGCCGACGAACGGACCGTGTTCGACGTGGTTGCCGAAGGCCTCGATGGCGTGGGCGAACTGCTTGCCCAATACCATCACCTGGCGCAGAACTGCGTCACCGAGGAAGACCTGGACAAACTGATGCACGTCCAGCAAGACCTCGAAGCCCGTGATGGCTGGCGCTTGCAGCAACTGGTCGACAGCACCCTGAGCCGCCTGCAACTGCCGGCCGACAAGACCCTGGCCCAATTGTCCGGTGGCTGGCGTCGCCGCGTGCTGCTGGCCCAGGCCCTGGTATCCGAACCGGACCTGCTGCTGCTCGACGAACCGACCAACCACCTGGATATCGGCGCGATTGCCTGGCTGGAAGAAGCCCTCAAGGACTTCCAGGGCGCCGTGCTGTTTATCACGCACGACCGTTCTTTCCTGCAGAACCTCGCCACGCGTATCCTCGAACTGGATCGCGGCGGCCTGATCGACTGGAATGGCGACTACGCCAGCTTCCTGGTGCACAAGGAAGCCAGCCTGGCCGCTGAAGAAACCGCCAACGCGCTGTTCGACAAGAAACTGGCCCAGGAAGAAGTCTGGATCCGCCAGGGCATCAAGGCCCGCCGCACCCGTAACGAAGGCCGCGTACGCGCCCTGAAAGCCTTGCGTGTGGAGCGCAGCGAACGTCGCGAGCGCACCGGCAAGGCCAATATCCAGCTCGATACCGCCGACAAGTCGGGCAAGCAGGTGATGGTCCTGGAGAACGTCAGCTTCCATCACCCGGACGGCCCGTTCCTGATCAAGGACTTCTCCATGGTCCTGCAGCGCGGCGACCGCATCGGCCTGCTGGGCGCCAACGGCACCGGCAAGACCACCTTGCTCAAGCTGATGCTCAGCGGCCTGCAACCGACCAGCGGCACCGTGGAAGAGGGCACGCGTATCGACGTGGCCTACTTCGACCAGTTGCGCCACCAGTTGGACCTGGAAAAGACCGTGATCGACAACGTCGCCGAAGGCCGCGACTTTATCGATATCGACGGCCAGAGCCGCCACGTGCTGAGCTACCTGGGCGACTTCCTGTTCAGCCCGCAACGTGCCCGCACGCCGGTCAAGGCCCTGTCTGGCGGTGAGCGTGCGCGCCTGCTGCTGGCCAAGTTGTTCAGCAAACCGGCCAACCTGCTGGTGCTCGACGAACCGACCAACGACCTCGACGTGGAAACCCTCGAACTGCTGGAAGAGGTCCTGCTGACCTTCAACGGCACCGTGCTGATGGTCAGCCACGACCGGGCATTCCTCGACAACGTGGTCACCAGCACCCTGGTCTTTGAAGGCGAGGGCAAAGTGCGCGAATACGTCGGTGGTTACCAGGACTGGCTGCGCCAGGGCGGCTCGCCGCGCCTGCTGGGCGTGACCGAGAGCAAGTCTGGCAAGGCCGACTTGAACTCTGCGGTGGTTGCACCTGCCGCTGCCGAACCTGTTCAGGACGCTGCGCCGGCGGCCAAGAAAAAGCTCAGCTACAAGTTGCAGCGTGAGCTGGAAGCCTTGCCGGGTGATATCGACGCCAAGGAGCAGCAGATCGCTGCCGTGGAGGCCGAAATGGCTGACGCGGGTTTCTACCTGCGTCCTGCGGCGGAAACGGCCAAGGTCATCGAGTCCCTGGAGAAGCTGAACCAGGAGCTGGAAGTATTGGTTGAGCGTTGGGCCGAGCTGGATGCCTGAATGATTTCGCGGCAATAAAAAACCCGGTGCTCATGTTGATGAGTACCGGGTTTTCTCTATGAATACGGTCAAAATGTGGGAGCGGGCTTGCTCGCGATAGCGGTGTATCAGATGGCAAATCATCTGACTGACCCACCCACACAAGCCAGCTTCCACATTTGATTTGCAGTGTTCTTACGAGCTTTTTACCAGCTTCACTGCCAGTACGTCGCACGGTGCGCCGTGCAGTACATCGTTGGCAGTGGAGCCCAGCAGCAACGCCAGGCCGTGACGGCCATGGCTGCCCACCACGATCAGGTCGCACTGTTGCTCCTTGGCCAGTTCGTGGATTTCCTGGCGCGGCTGGCCATATTTGAGGTGGTTTTGCTCTGCTTTCAACGCGGGATACTTATCGGTCAGCCGCCCCAGGCGCTCCTTGGCCTGGTCGAACTGCTGCTGTTGCAGTTGCGAAAGGTCCATCGGTACGTCGCCGCCAAAGGCCATGGCCATGGGTTCGACGATATGCACCAGAGATAGCTTGGCGCTATCGCCGGCAACGGCCATGGCGCGCTTGATCACCGGATCGCACTCTTCGGTCAGGTCCACGGCGACCAGAATATGTTCGTAAGTCATGAGGCGTTCCTCCAGGGGACTGCAATAAGTTCAGTATGGCTGCTTTCAAGCGGATGGGGTTGAGTCAGGTCAAATCCGCTCATCTAGAAATTCGGGAGTACACATATGACGGTCTGGATAGTGGTGTCAATCCTTCTCGTGGTCTTGAGCCCCCTGGCCTGGCTGCGCCCCTCGCGCCACCAGAGCGGGCGCATGGCCCTGCGCATGGAAGCGCGACGCATCGGCCTGGCCATGCAGCTGTCGCCCCAGGAATGGCCGCACTGGCTCAAGCAGGAGCCGCCCAGCCCTTGTGCGCAGTACTGTCGGCCACGGCGCGGCAGCAAACCCGCACTGTGGGTTTACTGGCAACTGGAGCCGGGTGTGTGGGTCAATCAATGGCAGGAAATCTGCGTTGACGAGAAGTTGTTGCCGCATTTTGCAACGCTGCCCGATAACGTCTACAAAATCGAAGCCGACGGGCAAATGATTGCCTTGTATTGGGGCGAGAAGGGCGAATTCAGTGACTTACAGGCCATCAATACCTTGCTCAAGGCCCTGGCCTGATACCTCGCCGCAATAAAAAGCCCGACATCATCATCGGGCTGGAGTTGGCCAGGCAGGCCGGTAAATTGTGCAATCCATCGCGCCGTGCATTCGCCCAGGCGTTCAAACGTGCCGCTAGCCTAGCCGGATATCTGCCGCTGTACAGGCACTTTCCAGGCTTTTTCGATTATTGATTCTGTGAATACCTGCGCATTGATTCGCCTTGGCGGTTCTGAAATGACTGAAAAGTCGCGTTTTGGCGGCTCTTTCGGGCGATTGACAATTGCCTGGAATTGGCTGAAGGTGGCGTACCCAAATCAAACGGGCGTATGAATTGAGTGTTTGTCTGTAAGGCATCTCATACATAATCCCGACTATCGCATTGGCGGGTGTGCCTGGCGCGTTGGCGTGAGCATTGACGACATGATCAATGCCCGACCAGGGGCCAGCGTCCGATGTGTACTGTTCAGCTTCCATATCGTGGAGATCAGTTGATGATTTACGAAGGTAAAGCCATCACGGTTAAGGCTCTTGAAAGTGGCATCGTCGAATTGAAATTCGACCTCAAGGGTGAGTCCGTCAACAAGTTCAACCGTCTAACCCTGAACGAACTGCGTCAGGCCGTAGACACCATCAAGGCTGATGCATCGATCAAGGGTGTGATCGTCTCCAGTGGCAAGGACGTGTTTATCGTCGGCGCCGACATCACCGAATTCGTCGACAACTTCAAGCTGCCCGATGCCGAGCTTGTGGCTGGCAACCTCGAAGCCAACAAGATTTTCAGCGATTTCGAAGACCTCAACGTACCGACCGTTGCCGCGATCAATGGCATCGCGCTGGGCGGCGGTCTGGAAATGTGCCTGGCCGCGGACTTCCGCGTCATGGCCTCCAGCGCGAAAATCGGCCTGCCGGAAGTCAAGCTGGGCATCTACCCGGGCTTCGGCGGTACTGTGCGCCTGCCGCGCATCATCGGTGCCGATAACGCCATCGAGTGGATTGCCGCTGGCAAGGAAAACCGTGCTGAAGACGCGCTGAAAGTGGGCGCCGTGGATGCTGTGGTTGCCCCGGAAAAACTCGCAGAAGCGGCACTGAACCTGATCAAGGGCGCCATCAGCGGCGAATTTGACTACAAGGCCAAGCGTCAGCCGAAGCTGGAAAAACTCAAGCTCAACGCCATCGAACAAATGATGTCGTTTGAAACCGCCAAGGGTTTTGTCGCCGGTCAAGCGGGTCCTAACTACCCGGCCCCGGTCGAAGCGATCAAGACCATCCAGAAAGCCGCGAACTTCGGTCGCGACAAGGCCCTGGAGATCGAAGCCGCCGGCTTCGTCAAACTGGCCAAGACCTCGGCTGCACAGAGCCTGATCGGCCTGTTCCTGAACGATCAGGAACTGAAGAAAAAGGCCAAGGCCTACGACGCCATCGCCAAAGACGTGAAACAGGCTGCCGTCCTCGGCGCCGGGATCATGGGCGGCGGTATTGCCTATCAGTCGGCGTCCAAAGGCACGCCGATCCTGATGAAAGACATCAATGAGCACGGGATCGAGCAAGGCCTGGCCGAAGCCGCCAAGCTGCTGGTAGGCCGCGTTGATAAAGGCCGCATGACCGCTGCGAAAATGGCTGAAGTGCTTAACGGCATTCGTCCTACGCTGTCCTACGGTGATTTCGGCCACGTCGACCTGGTGGTCGAAGCCGTTGTCGAGAACCCGAAGGTCAAGCAGGCGGTCCTGGCTGAAGTTGAGGCCCAGGTCAAAGAAGACACGATCCTGGCGTCCAACACCTCGACCATTTCCATCACCTTGCTGGCCAAGGCCCTCAAGCGCCCGGAAAATTTCGTCGGCATGCACTTCTTCAATCCGGTGCACATGATGCCGCTGGTGGAAGTGATCCGTGGCGAGAAGTCCAGCGAGCTGGCCGTTGCCACCACCGTTGCCTACGCCAAGAAAATGGGCAAGAACCCGATCGTGGTCAACGACTGCCCGGGCTTTTTGGTCAACCGCGTGCTGTTCCCGTACTTCGGCGGTTTCGCCAAGCTGGTCAGCGCTGGCGTGGACTTTGTGCGGATCGACAAGGTCATGGAAAAATTCGGCTGGCCCATGGGCCCGGCGTACCTGATGGACGTGGTCGGTATCGACACCGGCCACCACGGTCGCGACGTTATGGCTGAAGGCTTCCCGGACCGCATGAAAGACGACCGTCGCTCGGCCATCGATGCACTCTACGAAGCCAAGCGCCTGGGCCAGAAGAATGGCAAGGGCTTCTACGCCTACGAGACCGACAAGAAGGGCAAGCAGAAGAAAGTTGCCGACCCATCGGTTCACGAAGTGCTGGCACCCATCGTCTACGAGCAGCGTGAAGTGTCCGACGAGGACATCATCAACTGGATGATGATCGCCCTGTGCCTGGAAACCGTGCGCTGCCTGGAAGACGGCATCGTCGAAACCGCCGCCGAGGCCGATATGGGCCTGGTGTACGGCATTGGTTTCCCTCCATTCCGTGGCGGTGCGCTGCGTTACATCGACTCGATCGGTGTGGCCGAGTTCGTTGCCCTGGCTGATCAGTACGCTGATCTGGGCCCGCTGTACCACCCGACCGCGAAGCTGCGCGAGATGGCCAAGAACGGTCAGAGCTTCTTCGGTTAAGCGCCCAAACGACTAGAGCGAGAATATTTATGAGCTTGAATCCAAGAGACGTCGTGATTGTCGACTTCGGTCGTACTCCGATGGGCCGCTCCAAGGGCGGCATGCACCGCAACACCCGTGCCGAAGACATGTCGGCGCACCTGATCAGCAAGCTGCTGGAACGCAACGTCAAGGTCGACCCGAACGAAGTCGAGGACGTGATCTGGGGCTGCGTCAACCAGACCCTGGAGCAGGGCTGGAACATCGCGCGCATGGCCTCCTTGATGACGCAGATCCCGCACACTGCGGCCGGCCAGACCGTCAGCCGCCTGTGTGGCTCGTCGATGAGCGCGCTGCACACAGCCGCCCAGGCGATCATGACCGGCAACGGTGATGTGTTCGTGGTCGGCGGCGTGGAGCACATGGGCCACGTCAGCATGATGCACGGTGTCGATCCCAACCCGCACATGTCGCTGTACGCGGCGAAAGCCTCGGGCATGATGGGTCTGACCGCGGAAATGCTCGGCAAGATGCACGGCATCACCCGTGAAGCCCAGGATGCATTCGGCGTGCGTTCCCACCAACTGGCCCACAAGGCCACCGTGGAAGGCAAGTTCAAGGATGAAATCATCCCGATGAACGGCTACGACGAGAACGGTTTCCTGAAACTGTTCGACTACGACGAAACCATTCGTCCGGACACCACCCTGGAAAGCCTGGCGGCCTTGAAGCCGGCGTTCAATCCAAAGGGCGGCACCGTGACAGCCGGTACGTCGTCGCAGATCACCGATGGTGCTTCGTGCATGATCGTGATGTCGGCCCAGCGTGCCCAGGACCTGGGGATCCAGCCTCTGGCAGTGATCCGTTCCATGGCCGTGGCGGGTGTGGACCCGGCGATCATGGGCTATGGTCCAGTACCGGCCACACAAAAAGCCTTGAAGCGCGCAGGTCTGAGCATCTCCGACATCGACTTCTTCGAGCTCAACGAAGCTTTCGCCGCACAGGCCCTGCCCGTGCTGAAAGATTTGAAAGTACTCGACAAGATGAACGAGAAGGTTAACCTGCACGGCGGTGCGATCGCCCTGGGCCACCCATTCGGTTGCTCCGGTGCACGTATCTCTGGCACTTTGCTTAACGTGATGAAGCAAAATGGCGGCAACCTTGGGGTTGCGACCATGTGCATTGGTCTCGGCCAAGGCATTTCCACCGTCTTCGAACGCGTCTAAGCGTTGGGTTGACGGAAGCCGGGGCCCAGTGCCCCGGTTTTTGTTTTTTGGAATTTTTAATTTTTTTTTAACAAATTTTGTAAGAGGGCCAGAGCATGCAAGTCGAACCAGGGCTCTACCGGCATTATAAAGGTCCCGAGTACCGCGTTTTTAATGTGGCGCGGCACTCCGAGACCGAAGAAGAAGTGGTGTTCTACCAAGCGTTGTATGGCGATTACGGCTTTTGGGTACGCCCCTTGAGCATGTTCCTGGAGACCGTTGAAGTTGACGGCAAGCAGGTCCCGCGCTTTGCTTTGGTGCAGGTCGAACCCAGTCTTTTTTCAGGGCAATAACGGCAGGTTGCGCGCAATGCCGCGCTTGACCTCACTGTGTTGCCACTATATATAGCGTTGCCGCGTCAGGCGCCAACCGCCTTTCTCTTCTCGAATTCAGGAATTTTCCGATCCATGGGCAAATCGCTGGTCATTGTGGAATCCCCGGCTAAGGCCAAGACCATCAACAAGTACTTGGGCAACGAGTACGTGGTGAAGTCGAGTATCGGCCATATCCGAGACCTGCCCACCAGCGGTTCGGCTAGCGCCAGCAAGGAGCCTGCTGCCAAGCGCGGCAAGGCGGCTGCGGGCGAAGGTCCGGTGCTCTCGCCTAAAGAGAAGGCGCGCAAGCAACTGGTCTCGCGCATGGGTGTGGACCCGGATCATGGCTGGAAGGCCAAGTACGAAATCCTTCCGGGCAAGGAAAAGGTGATCGAGGAACTGCGCCGGCTCGCCAAGGATGCTGACACCATCTATCTCGCGACGGACTTGGACCGCGAAGGGGAAGCCATTGCCTGGCACCTGCGCGAAGCCATCGGTGGGGATGACAGCCGCTATAAACGCGTGGTGTTCAACGAGATCACCAAGAAGGCGATCCAGGAAGCCTTCTCCAAGCCGGGCGAACTGGACATTGACCGCGTCAATGCCCAGCAAGCGCGGCGCTTTCTCGACCGCGTCGTCGGCTACATGGTCTCGCCACTGCTGTGGGCGAAGATTGCCCGTGGCCTGTCCGCCGGCCGTGTACAGTCGGTAGCGGTCAAGCTGGTGGTGGAGCGCGAACGGGAAATCCGGGCGTTCATCCCGGAAGAATACTGGGAAGTGCATGCCGACCTCGGTACCGCCAAGGGCGCTACCGTGCGCTTTGACGTGGCCCGCGAGAAAGGCGAGGCCTTCAAGCCGCTCAACGAAGCCCAGGCCATGGCTGCGCTGGACAAGCTCAAGGCTTCCAGCTACAGCATCGTCAAGCGCGAAGACAAGCCCACCAGCAGCAAGCCGTCGGCGCCGTTCATCACGTCCACCCTGCAACAGGCCGCGAGCAACCGCCTGGGCTTTGGCGTGAAGAAGACGATGATGATGGCCCAGCGTCTGTACGAAGCGGGCTACATCACGTATATGCGTACCGACTCCACCAACCTGTCGGTGGACGCGGTGGCGATGGCGCGTACCTATATTGAAAGCGAGTTCGGCAAGAAGTACCTGCCGGAGAAGCCAAACGTCTACAGCAGCAAGGAAGGCGCACAAGAGGCTCACGAAGCGATCCGCCCCTCCGATGCCAATACCGAGCCAAGCAAGCTCACTGGCATGGAGCGTGACGCTGAGCGCCTCTACGAGCTGATCTGGCGCCAGTTCCTGGCTTGCCAGATGCTGCCGGCGCAATACCTGTCCACCACCGTCACGGTGGGAGCTGGGGACTTCGAGCTGCGTGCCAAGGGCCGTATCCTCAAGTTCGACGGCTACACCCGCGTAATGCCGCAAATCGCCAAGCCGGGCGATGACGACGTGCTGCCGGATATGGCCCAGGGCGATGTGATGAAGCTGATCAAGCTTGATCCGAGCCAGCACTTCACCAAACCGCCGGCCCGTTATTCGGAAGCCAGCCTGGTCAAGGAGATGGAAAAGCGCGGGATCGGTCGTCCTTCGACCTACGCGGCGATCATCTCCACCATTCAGGACCGTGGCTACGTGGCCCTGCATAACCGTCGTTTCTATTCGGAAAAGATGGGCGATATCGTTACCGAACGTTTGTCCGAGAGCTTCTCCAACCTGATGGACTACGGCTTTACCGCCGGCATGGAAGAGAACCTCGATGACGTGGCCCAGGGCGAGCGCGACTGGAAAAACGTACTCGACGAATTCTATGGTGACTTCAAGAAAAAACTCGAAGTCGCCGAGAGCCCAGAAAACGGCATGCGCGCCAACCAGCCGGTGATGACGGATATTCCGTGCACCACCTGCGGGCGGCCGATGCAGATCCGCACCGCGTCTACCGGGGTGTTCCTGGGTTGCTCGGGCTACAGCCTGCCGCCCAAAGAGCGCTGCAAGGCCACGGTCAACCTGGTACCGGGCGATGAAATTGCTGCCGACGACGAGGGTGAATCCGAGTCGTTGGTGCTGCGTGGCAAGCACCGTTGCCCGATCTGCAGCACGGCGATGGATGCCTACCTGCTGGACGAGAAGCACAAGCTGCACATCTGCGGTAACAACCCGGATTGCAACGGCTACGAGATCGAAGAGGGCACCTACCGCATTAAGGGCTACGAAGGTCCGAGCCTGGAGTGCGACAAGTGTGGCAGCGAGATGCAACTCAAGACCGGCCGTTTCGGCAAGTTCTTCGGTTGCACCAACCCAACCTGCAAGAACACCCGCAAACTGCTGAAAAGTGGTGACGCGGCGCCGCCGAAGATGGACCCGGTGAAGATGCCCGAGCTCAAGTGCGAGAAGGTCAACGACACCTACATCCTGCGTGACGGCGCTTCGGGCCTGTTCCTGGCCGCCAGCCAGTTCCCGAAAAACCGCGAGACCCGTGCGCCCCTGGTGCTGGAAATCGTGCCGCACAAGGATGAGATCGATCCCAAGTACCACTTCCTGTGCGAAGCGCCGAAGAAGGATCCCGACGGTCGTCCGGCCGTGATCCGCTACAGCCGCAAGACCAAGGAGCAATACGTGCAGACCGAGGTGGACGGCAAGCCTACGGGCTGGAAGGCGTTCTACGACGGTGGCAAGTGGAAGGTGGAGGACAAGCGTCAGGGCGCTTGATCCCGCTCCTGCATTGAAATAAAGGCCGCCTTCACAGGCGGCCTTTTGTTTTGCGCTTGCAGTGGGCTTGTCTCATCCGTGACACTGTTCAGCCAGCATCACGTTTATGTCGTTGTGGAGACTGCCGTCATGGCCAACGAACTCTATACCCGTACCAACCAGAAAATTTACTTCGCGGGTTTGTCCCTGGAAGCCCTTGGTCGTGCCGAGGAAGGGAAGGAGATGAATGCTATTGCGCTGGTCCAGGCGGGGCGAGAGTCGGCCTTGTTCCATCTATATGGGGCTTTGCTGGGGTTGTGCCATGAAATTGCCGGATTTTATCGCCTGCCCCAGGCGAATGCGCCTCGGGCCGAGGATATCCTGACCCGTGAGGTGCTCGAGTCTATGGCCATCCCCGAGTTGGCCGAACTGGTGGAAATGGCCCGCAGCCCTGACAGTTGGCTGGCCCGCTTGTTGGCTGCCCATTCGGCGCTGTTCCAGCCGCCGCGTGTGCCGCACAAGCCCAAGGGCGATGTGACCCAGCCGTTGATCGTGGCGGTCAGCCTGGAAGAAGAGGGGCCGGAGCCGCTGAGCCGGGCTGAGTTGGAGAGCTGGCGCCAGGAGCTGAAGAAGCTGGCGATCCGCTTTCGGGATGGTTTGAACGAGTGTTGATCGGTAGGACCATGTAGGTGCCGGCTTGCCGGCGATAACAATTGATCAAGCAATGCCAAGTTGACTGCCAGAGCGCTATCGCTGGCAAGCCAACGCCTACAGACCATTCATCAAGCCGTAAAGAAAGCTGTTCAGATCCTGAGCGAGGCCGCGTTGATGACTGATATAATGCCGGCCTTTCGTGGAGAACAGATTTTTATGCCAACGTCCTTTCTGGAAATTGTTGAATTGCCCGACGGCCGAATCGAGCTGCGCAGGGCTGAGGACGAGGGTTCTCTGGTGACTTTGGACTTTTCCGAAGACGCCAAGGCGTTCCTGCAAGGCCAGCACGTGGAAGTGGCAAAAGCCATGTTGAGCGTAGGTGTGCAGATGGCGGGGCGTCTGGCTGAAGGCGAACCAGAGAAAGACGACGGTCCACGGGTTCTTCACTGAGCCCGTTTGTCGTTTTAAGATTCAAATACTCAATCGGCTTCTTGGTTCTGTAGAAGCCTTGTGTCCATCGCAGGCACTGACCTGACGTCAGGCTGCAATCGGACGACCTGTAGTGCTCCCGATAACGCGTTGCGCGCCAGTCTCGGGCTTATCCCAATCGAATATTCAAGCTTTGTGCATCGCCCGTGCGCGCTGCGCTGATCAACTGCTGCTTGGCCGAAGCACCCAGCGGGTTCAGCCAACTGACGACGGTGTGGCTACGCCCCAGGCGCAATGCCTCGCAGGTCAGTTGCTGAGCGCTCTGGGTGCCGCGTGGTTGCAACAGCAGGATACGCTCGCGGTTCAGGCCCGCATCGCGCAACCAGGCCTGGGTCAGGCTGGCGGGTGGGGCGATCAGGGTCAGCCAGCGGGCGTCCTGCTCCTCGCTCAATTCGCGCAGGATCGGCGCCAGCAGGCTCAGGCAGTTCCCGGCAGCGCCGCGCAACGACAATTCACTGAATACCTCAGGTTCAGCGGGGGCGGTCCATGGGGACTCCACCGCCTCGCTGAGGAGGGGGGCAAGTGGCTGGGCCAAAAAGGCCTCAAACAGCGGCAGTTGTGTGTGTTGTTGCGCGTGTGGGAACTGCATGATGCCTCCGTTAGCGGCGAATAACGCCGACACTCAAGCCTTCGATCACCAGGTCCTGATCCTTCAGGTTGACTTCAATCGGCGAAAACTCGGGGTTTTCTGCCAGCAGCCAGACTTTGCTGCCTTCGCGCTTGAAGCGCTTGACCGTCACTTCGTCGCCAATGCGGGCCACGACGATCTGGCCGTTGCGCGCTTCGCGGGTGGTGTGCACGGCCAGCAGGTCACCGTCGAAGATGCCCACGTCCTTCATGCTCATGCCATGGACCCGCAACAGGTAGTCGGCGCGAGGGTGGAAGAAGGTCGGGTTGATATTGCAGGATTCCTCGACGTGCTGTTGTGCCAGAATCGGCGCACCGGCAGCGACCCGGCCAATGATCGGCAGCGTCGATTCGTCGGCCTTGGCTTCAAAGCCAGGAATACGAATGCCACGGGATGCACCCGGGGTCATTTCGATCGCGCCCTTGCGAGCAAGGGCCTTCAGGTGTTCTTCGGCAGCATTGGGGGATTTGAACCCCAGCTCCAGGGCGATTTCTGCCCGGGTCGGCGGATAGCCGTTGTCGTCGAGGCAGCGCTTGATAAAAGCGAGAATCTCAGCTTGGCGTGGCGTCAGTTTTAGCATGTTGATCGCTCTGTCTTTTTATACAGTGACTGGGATTATATACAGTGAACTGCGCTTGGCAATCATCGTTTTTGCCGACTCCGCCGGACGGTCATCTGTCGGCCCTTGCAAAGCCTGGAGACAGCGCTGCCTACAGGTTGTTGAAGATGTGATTAAATAGGTGCGAATCGGGTGACTGCCCGGCCGGAAAACGGACCTGCAGGCTTGACATTGCACAAGGTGAAACGTATGTTTCAAACAAGTGTTTGTCAGGCGGAGTAGCCATGGCCCAGTCGGAAACCGTTGAACGCATTCTCGATGCTGCCGAGCAGTTGTTCGCGGAAAAAGGATTTGCTGAAACTTCATTGCGGCTGATCACCAGCAAGGCCGGGGTCAACCTGGCGGCAGTGAACTATCATTTCGGCTCGAAAAAAGCCCTGATCCAGGCGGTGTTCTCACGCTTTCTGGGGCCGTTCTGCGTTAGCCTCGACCGTGAGCTGGAGCGACGCCAGGCCAAGCCCGACAACAAGCCGAGCCTGGAAGACCTGCTGGAAATCCTCGTCGAGCAAGCCCTGGTGGTACAGCCGCGCAGCGGCAACGACCTGTCGATTTTCATGCGCCTCTTGGGCCTGGCCTTCAGCCAGAGCCAGGGCCACTTGCGCCGTTACCTCGAAGACATGTACGGCAAGGTATTCCGTCGCTACATGTTGCTGGTCAACGAAGCCGCCCCGCGTATTCCCCCCATCGAATTGTTCTGGCGCGTGCACTTCATGCTCGGTGCCGCGGCGTTCAGCATGTCCGGGATCAAGGCCTTGCGCGCCATTGCCGAAACCGATTTCGGCGTCAACACCTCCATTGAGCAGGTGATGCGCCTGATGGTGCCGTTCCTGGCGGCCGGCATGCGCGCGGAAAGCGGGGTCACCGACGCGGCCATGGCGGCCGCCCAACTGCGCCCGCGCAGCAAGTCCGTCCCCGTGGCCGCCAAGGTTTAACCGCTGGCGTCTGGGCGCAACTGCTTGCATCCGCTAAGCTAGCCGCCCATGCCGATTTCAACTCGTTACCCGCACCCCACCGCCTTGCCCGGCTCGACCAGGCGAGGTGGTGGCGCGCGCGCGTCATTCAAGGAAAATTTATGACTGCTGCCCTGCAAGGCTCTTTGATGGTGGACGTCGCCGGCACCTGGCTGACGGCTGAAGATCGCCACTTGTTGCGCCAGCCTGAAGTGGGTGGCCTGATCATTTTTGCGCGCAATATCGAGCATCCGCGCCAGGTGCGGGAATTGAGCGCCGCCATTCGTGCGGTGCGCCCGGACCTGTTGCTGGCCGTTGACCAGGAAGGTGGACGGGTCCAGCGCCTGCGCCAGGGGTTTGTCCGCCTGCCGGCCATGCGGGCGCTGGCGGACAATGCCAATGCCGAATACCTGGCCGAGCAGTGCGGCTGGGTCATGGCCACGGAAGTGCTGGCGGTTGGCCTGGACCTGAGCTTCGCCCCGGTGCTGGACCTCGACTACCAGCGCAGCGCAGTGGTGGGCACACGCTCGTTCGAGGGCGATCCCGAGCGCGCCGCGCTGTTGGCCGGCGCTTTTATCCGGGGCATGAACAGCGCCGGCATGGCCGCCACCGGCAAGCACTTCCCGGGGCATGGTTGGGCCGAGGCAGATTCCCACGTCGCCATTCCCAATGATGAGCGCAGCCTGGAACAGATTCGTGCTCATGACCTGGTGCCGTTCGCGCGCCTGAGCAAGCACTTGGCCGCCGTCATGCCGGCCCATGTCATTTACCCGCAGGTGGATAACCAGCCGGCCGGCTTCTCGCGCCGTTGGCTGCAGGACATCCTGCGCGGCGAACTGCAGTTCGACGGGGTGATTTTCAGTGATGACCTGTCCATGGCCGGTGCCCATGTGGTGGGGGACGCGGCGAGCCGGATCGAGGCTGCTTTAAGTGCTGGCTGCGACATGGGCCTGGTGTGCAATGACCGCGCGGCCGCCGAGCTGGCCCTGAGTGTCGCCCAGCGCATGAAGGTCACGCCGTCGGCCCGCATTGCCCGGATGCGTGGGCAGGCGATGGCGTCGACTGACTATAAGCAGGACCCGCGTTGGTTGGCGGCGCTCGGTGCGCTTCGCGATGCTCAGTTGATCGAATAAGGCTGAGGCGCGTCTATCGCAGGCAAGCCAGCTCCCACATTTTGAATGTATTCACAGAGCAAAATGTGGGCGCTTGCCTGCGATAGCGACCTAACGGTCAACGCTTCTCTTGCTTATTGGGCAGTGGCGCAAACAGCGCCTCGATCTCCTCGTTGCCCAGCTTCCAGTCGCCCGTGGTACGACCCTCCAGTACGCCCGCCGCCAGGTCTGATTTTTCCTGCTGCAAGGCCTGGATTTTCTCTTCTACGGTGCCGCGGGCAATCATCTTGTACACAAACACCGGCTTCTCCTGGCCAATGCGGTACGCACGGTCGGTGGCCTGGTTTTCCGTGGCCGGGTTCCACCAGGGGTCGTAGTGGATCACGGTGTCGGCTTCGGTCAGGTTAAGCCCCACGCCACCGGCCTTGAGGCTGATCAGGAAGATTTGCAGCTTGCCGCTCTGGAAGTCCTTGACCGGTGTGCGTCGGTCGCGGGTCTGACCGGTCAGCAAGGCATAGGCGACCCCGCGTTTTTTCAGCTCGATTTCAATCAGGCTGAGCATCGAAGTGAACTGCGAGAACAGCAAAATCCTGCGTCCTTCGGCAAACAGTTCGTCGAGCATCTCCATCAGGCTGTCGAGCTTGCCGGAGCTGCTGCCGCGCGTGGGCAGGGTGGCATCGTTGACCAGGCGCAGGTCGCAGCAGACCTGGCGCAGCTTGAGCAGCGCTTCCAGAATGATGATCTGGCTACGAGCCACGCCCTTGCGGGTGATCTCGTCGCGCACCTTTTTGTCCATGGCCAGGCGCATGGTTTCGTACACATCGCGCTGGGCTTCGTTGAGATCGACCCAGTGGATGATCTCAGTCTTGGGCGGCAATTCAGTCGCCACCTGCTCCTTGGTGCGGCGCAGCAGAAACGGCTTGATCCGACCGTTGAGGTGTTGCAATCGCACGTCGCTGCCGCGTTTTTCGATGGGCACGCGGTAATCACGGTTGAAGCTTTTTACATCGCCCAGCCAGCCCGGCAGCAGGAAGTGGAACAGCGACCACAGCTCGCCCAGGTGGTTTTCCAGGGGCGTGCCGCTCAGGCACAGGCGCTGGCGTGCATTCAGCTCGCGGGCGGCCTGGGCGGCCTTGCTGGTGGGGTTCTTGATGTATTGGGCTTCGTCGAGAATCAAAACATGCAGCGGCTGCGCGGCCAGTTGCTCGATGTCTTTGGGCAGCAGGGCGTAGGTGGTCAGCAGCAGGTCGTAATCGTGCAACTGGGCGAAGTGCTTCTTGCGCCCGGCACCGTACAGCGCCAGCACCTTGAGCTGCGGGGTGAAGTGCGCGGCTTCGTCGAGCCAGTTGGGGATCAGGCTGGTGGGCATCACCACCATGCATGGCCGGTCCAGACGCCCGGCGATTTTTTCGCTGAGAATATGCGCCAGGGTCTGCAGGGTTTTGCCCAGGCCCATGTCGTCCGCGAGAATCCCGCCCACTTCCAGTTGGCGCAGGGACTGCATCCAGCTCAGGCCTTCGAGCTGGTAGGGGCGCAACGTGGCGTTCAGGCCTTCGGGGGCGGTGCAGGTGAAGTCCTTGATGTCGCGCAGGCGCTGGGCAAAGCTGCGGATCTGCTCGCCACCTTCCCATTGCAGGGGCAGGTCTTCCAGCGGGTTGAGGCGAATGGCGTCGGCCTTGGCCAGGCGCAAGACGGTGGTGCCGGGCTCTTGCAGGTAGAACTCGCCGAGGGTCGCCAGCACCGGTTTGAGCCGGCCATAGGGCAGGGCGACTTGCAGCGGGCCGTGGCCGCCATTGGGCAGGCCGGGGATGTTCACCAGGATCAGTTCGTCGTCGCGGCGGCGCGCGAGCTTTTCCGGGTTGAGGATTTCGGTGTGGGAGCGCATCAGGTTCAACAGGATCGGCAGCAGGCTCAGGCGTTCGCCATTGACGATAATCCCCAGCTCCAGGTCGAACCAATCGCGCTCCGGCACTTCATCGACGCTGGCGTACCAGTCATCGACCGGGCTCAGGTCGAAGCCGAAATCCTCATCGATCTGCAACTCCCAGCCCTCGGCACGCAAGGTCGGTGAGGCATTGAGGGTGAAGTTCAGCCAGGCGCTGTCATTGACCATCTCAAATAGCTCGCCGGCGCTTTCCGGCAAGGCCTTGCTCTGGCGGGTGGCGATCTTGAAGCCCAGCAGGCGCAGTTGCTCGCGAAACCCTTGCTCGACCTCGGGGTGACGCTTGATCCGCAGGCTCTGGGTCTCCTGGCGCACGATGATATCGGCGTTTTTCTGGCCGCTGACGTAGTTGCCCAGGTAGTTGAACGACAACGCCGCCCGGTGCTGGATATAGCGCTGCATCTTGCCGTTGCGCGGCTCAAAGGCGCTGAACTCGATGCTGGCCAGCCACAGCCGGGGAATCGGCTGCACATCCTCAAGCATCACTTGCGGCAGGACCACGCGGTTATCCAGCACGGCCTGCAGCTTTTCCAGCAGCTCGGCATCCTTGGCCGCCGCCGGGTAGGCCAGGGTTTCCTGGACTTGCAGCAGCACCGCCGCGATATGTTTGCAATTGGTGTGCACCGGGCAGGTGCAACGGCTGTCCACCAGGATCAGGGCGCCCTTGGCCGATTCGCGCAGGGAGATGGTCTGGCGATACACATTGCCGCCCGAGCCTTCGCAGCTGGCGATAATGGTGCTGTCGCCGGACTCGACAATCCGCACGCGGTTTTCCAGGGCGTAGCGCCGGCCGCGCTCCAGGCTTTGTTCCTTGAAGCGGTTGGCCCAGGAGGGGGCCAGGGGCTTGGTCAGCGGCGACGGCAGGGACATGGCGCTGAATCAGTCCGCCAGGCCGGGCGGCGGTGCGCTCGGTGGCTTGGCGGTGAGGGAGGTGATCTTGATCAGCAAGGCCAGGTGGCCGCCATCCAGGTAGTTGAGCTGGTTGTTCTTGGTGCGCACGTCCGGCTGGCTCAGGTGTTCACTGGCAATCACGCTACCGTTGTTGTCGAACTGGTTGAGCCAGAAGCTCGCATCAATGCTGGTGAAGCGCCCCAGTTTCAGCTCCAGGGTGCCCTGGATCGGGTACTGGCCGAACTGTTCCTGGCCGTCGGTGATTTTCACCTTCACCGGCTGTTCGCCCAGGGTCTGTTCCCAGGCCTTGTGCAGCAGCACAGTGTAGTCGCCGTTGGCCTGGAGTTTGTCGACGATGTTGTTCAGGCGCGGCGGGCTGATTTTTTCGCCCCCCTGGCGGGGTAGGCCGGCATCCCAGTTTTCCGGGGCCGGCCGGCTGTTGACCGGCGGCTCCGCATTCTGGCGGATCAGGATCATTTCCACCTGGTAGAGGCTGTCGGCAAACGCCGAAGGTGCGACTACTACCCACAACAGGCTCAGGATACGAAGCAGGCGCATGGGATGTCCTTCAAGCAGATTTCGGGATAAGGCGCTCAAACAGCGCCTCCAATGTATTAAAGCGTTCTTCGGCACGTTCCATCGGCACCATGAACTTGAACAGCGTGGCACCTTCGAATTTGTAACGGTTGGGCTGGCCCTGGATCAACTTGATCAGCACCAACGGGTCCACCGGCGTCTGTGCTTCAAACTCGATACGCCCGCCCTGGGGGCCGGCATCGACCTTCTTGATGCCCAATTGCTCGGCCTGCAACTTGAGCAGGGTCAGGCGCACCAGGTTCTTGGTCGGTTCCGGCAGCAGGCCGAAGCGGTCGATCATCTCCACTTGCAGGTCCTTGAGGCCTTCTTCGTCGGTGGCCGAGGCGATGCGCTTGTACAGGATCAGCCGGGCATGCACATCCGGCAGATAGTCCTCGGGAATCAACGCCGGCAGGCGCAGGTTGATTTCCGGGCCGCCGCCCAGGGGTTGGTCGAGGTTCGGTTGCTCGCCTTTGCGGATGGCCTTCACCGCCCGCTCCAGCATCTCCATATACAGGGTAAAGCCCACGGCCTGGATCTGCCCGCTCTGGCCGTCGCCCAGCAGTTCGCCGGCGCCACGGATTTCCAGGTCGTTGGTGGCCAGCACAAAGCCCGCGCCCAGGTCCTGGGTGTTGGCGATGGCTTCCAGGCGCTTTTCGGCATCGCCGGTAATTTGCTGGCGCGGTGGCGTTAGCAGGTAGGCATAGGCCTGGTGGTGACTGCGGCCGACCCGGCCACGCAACTGGTGCAGTTGCGCCAGGCCGAACTTGTCGGCGCGCTCGATGATAATGGTGTTGGCGCTCGGCACGTCGATGCCGGTCTCGATGATGGTCGAGGCGATCAGCACGTTGAAGCGCTTGTGGTAGAAGTCGCTCATCACCTGTTCGAGTTCGCGCTCGCGCATCTGCCCGTGGCCGATGCCGATCCGCGCTTCCGGCACCAGTTCGGCGAGGTCGGCGGCGCATTTCTCGATGGTTTTCACATCGTTGTGCAGGTAGTAGACCTGGCCGCCGCGCAGCAATTCGCGCAACAGGGCTTCCTTGATCGTGCTTTTGTTCTGCTCCATGACGAAGGTGCGCACCGACAAGCGTCGCGCCGGCGGCGTGGCGATGATCGACAGGTCGCGCATGCCCGACACCGCCATGTTCAGCGTGCGCGGGATCGGCGTGGCGGTCAGGGTCAGGATATCGACCTCGCTGCGCAGGGCCTTGAGTTGCTCCTTTTGGCGCACGCCAAAGCGGTGCTCTTCGTCGATGATCACCAGGCCCAGGTTCTTGATCTTCACATCGTCCGACAGCAGCTTGTGCGTACCGATCACGATATCGATCTTGCCTTCGGCCAAGTCGGCGACGGCGGCGTTGACTTCCTTGGCCGACTTGAAGCGGCTCATCACCTCCACGGTCACCGGCCAATCGGCGAAGCGGTCGCGAAAGCTGTTGTAGTGCTGCTGGGCGAGCAGGGTGGTCGGCACCAGGATTGCCACCTGGCGGCCGCCATGCACCGCGATAAACGCGGCGCGCATCGCCACTTCGGTCTTGCCGAAGCCCACATCGCCACACACCAGGCGGTCCATGGGCTTGGGCGCAAGCATGTCGGCGCGCACCGCATCGATGGTGGTTTGCTGGTCCGGGGTTTCTTCGAAGGCGAAGCCGGCGCTGAAGGTGGCGTAGTCGGCCTTCGGGTCGGCGAACGCATACCCTTCGCGGGCTGCGCGGCGGGCATAGATGTCCAGCAGTTCGGCGGCCACGTCGCGCACCTGTTCGGCGGCCTTGCGCTTGGCTTTCTGCCAGGTCTCGGAGCCCAGGCGGTGCAACGGCGCCAGGGCATCGTCGCTGCCGGTGTAGCGGGCGATCAGGTGCAGGTTGGCCACCGGCACGTAGAGCTTGGCGCCCTCGGCGTATTCCATGGTGAGGAATTCGGCGGCCTGGTTGTCGATCTCCAGGGTCTGCAGGCCCAGGTAGCGCCCCACACCGTGGTCGATATGCACCACCGGCGCGCCTTCGCGCAGTTCGGTGAGGTTCTTGATCACCGCGTCGTTGTTGGCATCGGCGCGTTTTTCCCGGCGCCTGCGTTGCATCACGCGTTGGCCGAACAGCGGGCTCTCGGCAATCAGCGCCAGGGCCGGATCATCCAGTTGCAGGCCTTCGTTGAGCGGGGCAATGGTGATCGCCAGGCGATCCTTGCCAGCCACGAAGTCCGGCCAGCTGTCGACGGTTTTTGGCCGCAGCTTCAGGCGTTCGAGCAACTCCAGCAGCACTTCGCGGCGCCCGGCGGATTCGGCGGTAAACAGCACACGGCCGGGGAAGTCGCCGAGGAAGTCGGACAACGCTTGCAGCGGCTGGCTGGCCTTGGCCTCGATGGCCAGGTTCGGCAGGGTCTGGGCCGGGAAGCGTTCGCGACCGACGCCGGCTTCCACATCCTGCTGGCTGGCAACCACGCGCGGCCAGCTCTTGAGGCGGGCGAAGCAGTCTTCTACCGGCAGGAACAGCTCGGCAGGCGGCAATAACGGCCGGGATGGATCGACGCGGCGCTCTTCATAGCGGTTGCGTACGTCGTTCCAGAAGTTTTCCGCTGCCTGCTCGATGCCCGGCAACGAGAACACCTGGGTGTCCTGGGGCAGGTAGTCGAACAGGGTCGAGGTTTCGTCGAAGAACAGCGGCAGGTAGTACTCGATACCGGCGGGGGTAATCCCGCTGCTCAAGTCCTGGAAAATCGGGCAGCGGCGGAAGTCCACGTCAAAACGTTCGCGAAAGCGCGCCTTGAAGCGCGTGACCGCGTCTTTTTGCAGGGGGAACTCCCGGGCCGGCAGCAGTTTGATCGACTGTACTTTGTCGATGGAACGCTGGTTTTCCGGGTCGAAGGTGCGCAGGGTCTCGATTTCGTCATCGAACAGGTCGATGCGGTAGGGCAGTTTGCTGCCCATCGGGAACAGGTCGATCAGCGCGCCGCGCACGGCGAACTCACCATGCTCGTACACCGTATCGACGCAGCGGTAGCCGCTGGCTTCCAGGCGCGTGCGCATTTGCTCCACGTCGAGCTTCTGGCCGATATCCAGCACCAGGCTGCTGCCCAGCAGGAACTTGGTCGGCGCCAGGCGGTGCAGGGCCGTGGTGATCGGCACCACCAGCACGCCGTGGGCCAATTCCGGCAAGCGGTACAGGCTGGCGATGCGCTGGGAGATGATGTCCTGGTGCGGCGAGAACAAGTCGTAGGGCAGGGTTTCCCAGTCCGGGAAATGCAGCACCGGCAAATCGGGGGCGAAGAAGCTCAGCTCCTGCTCCAGCCGTTCGGCACTTTGGCTGTCGGCGGTCAGCAGCAGGGTAAAGCGTTTGGCTGCACTGGCAGCCTCGGCAATGGCCAGGCTCAGGGCGGCACCGGGCAGATTGCCCCAATGCTGTTTACCTGCCTCGGCAGGGAGTAGCGGTAGACGCAGGACGGGCACGGAAGGTTGAGCTCCAGCGTTGCGACAAAGTCGGTAATTGTAACGGCCTGGAGTGCCGCCTGTCAGTTGCTGACTGTGCCTATTACGGTTTGTAGGAAATGTAGTGGCTAAGACAAACAATGCGCGGTTTTGACTCGGTATGTAGTGCAAAAATGTACATATATTTCGGAGGGTTACGGATAAGTTGCCAGGGCCTTTCCCCAAGGGGTGCGCTGGAAGCCGCGTATTTACTGGGCTGCGCCGCGGCAAAAATTATGTGCAAGGGCTTTTGTTGCGTGACGCGCATTGCTCAGGGGGCGGCCGGACGGCATAATGTAGCCCCTTTTTTCAGCCCCTACATGTGGAAGGTTCCCGTGACTCAGAAGCCCGACCAGTGTCTTGGTGAATGGATCGACCGTGAAGCACTCGCAGAAGCGATGATCCCGCTTATCGGTCAGCTGTACCGCAATAACAATGTGGTGAGCTCGATCTATGGCCGCAGCCTGATCAACCAATCAGTCATCGCGATTCTCAAGGCTCATCGCTTTGCTCGCCATCGTTCTGCCGACGATAGCGAACTCTCCGTCCACGAAACATTCCCTCTGCTTAAAGCCATGAGCGAGCTCAAGCTCGGCGCGGCCTCGGTAGACCTGGGCAAGTTGGCGTTCAAATTCCGCGCCCAAGGCAATGGCCGCAGCGCCGAGCAGTTCGTGCGTGAAGAACTGGCCGACGTGGTTGGCCAGCAAAATGCCGCATCCCGTAAAGGCACCGACGTGGTGTTGTACGGCTTCGGTCGTATCGGCCGCCTGCTGGCACGCATCCTGATCGAAAAGACCGGCGGTGGCGACGGCCTGCGCCTGCGGGCCATTGTCGTGCGCAAAGGCGCCGAGAATGACCTGACCAAGCGCGCCAGCCTCTTGCGCCGCGACTCGGTACACGGTTCGTTCAATGGCACCATCACCATCGACGAAGAAAACAACACCATCACCGCCAACGGTAACCTGATCCAGGTGATCTACGCGAAGAACCCGACCGAGGTGGATTACACCCAGTACGGCATCCAGAACGCCTTGCTGGTGGACAACACCGGCGTCTGGCGCGATGCCGACGGCCTGGGCCAGCACTTGGCGTGCCCGGGTATCGACCGCGTTGTGCTGACCGCGCCTGGTAAAGGCAAGCTGAAGAACATCGTTCACGGCATCAACCACAACGAAATCACCGCTGACGACAAGATCGTGTCTGCCGCTTCCTGCACCACCAACGCCATCGTGCCGGTGCTCAAGGCGGTAAATGACAAGTTCGGCATCATCAACGGCCACGTCGAGACCGTTCACTCGTACACCAACGACCAGAACCTGATCGACAACTTCCACAAGGGCGATCGCCGTGGTCGTAGCGCCGCGCTGAACATGGTGATCACCGAGACCGGTGCGGCCACCGCTGCTGCCAAGGCCCTGCCTGAGCTGGCCGGCAAGCTGACCGGTAACGCGATCCGTGTACCCACGCCGAACGTGTCGATGGCCATTCTCAACCTCAACCTTGAGAAAGCCGCTACCCGTGAAGAGATGAACGAGTACCTGCGCTACATGGCGCTGCACTCCGATCTGCATAAGCAAATCGACTTCGTCAACTCCCAGGAAGTGGTGTCCACCGACTTCGTTGGCTCGCGCCACGCCGGTGTGGTCGATGCTGAAGCGACCATCACCCAGGATAACCGCGTTGTACTGTACGTCTGGTACGACAACGAGTTCGGTTACAGCTGCCAGGTGGTGCGCGTGATGGAAGACATGGCTGGGGTCAACCCGCCTGCGTTTCCGCGCTAAGCATTAGCGGTAGATGAAAAAGCCCCGGCTGGTTCGGGGCTTTTTTGTGTCTGGGGATTTTGTGTTGGGTTTGAAGGCCTCATCGTGGGCTTGTCGGGCCGCCGCATCGCCGCGATAGCGATCTATCAGGCTCCACCGACTACCGAAGCCTGTGCAGTGCGCAGTTCATGCCGATTACCCTTGAACAGCACCAAGGTCGCAATCAACCCCAGCACCGCCGCCCCACTGAGCCAGATCCCCGGCGCGGCCTTGTTATCCAGCACATGGATCAGGTAGGTGCAGGCCGCCGGGGTAAAACCACCAAAGGTTGCGGTCGCCAGGCTGTAGGCCAGGGAAAACCCTGTGGTGCGGACCTCCACCGGCATGATCTCGGTCAGGGCTACCACCATGGCGCCGTTATACGAGCCATACAGGAACGACAGCCACAACAGCACGATCAGCAGGTGGCTGAAACTCGGATTGACCACCAGCCACGACAACGCCGGGTATGCCGTGAGAATCGCCAGAATCGTCGCACCGAGCAGCAAGGGTTTACGGCCGATCTTGTCGGACACCGCCCCCATCACCGGCAGCCAGATAAAGTTGGAAATGCCCACGCACACGGTGACCAATAGCGCATCCAGGTCCGACAGGTGCAACTCGGCTTTGCCGAAGGTCGGGGTATAGGCGGTGATCAGGTAGAACGACACGGTGGTCATCACCACCAGCGCCATGCCCGCCAGGACGATGCCAAAGTTCTGGCCAATGGAGCGGATGATTTCCTGCAGGGTAGGGCGATGCTTGCGCGCCTGGAATTCCGGGGTTTCCTCCAGGGAGCGGCGAATCACGAAGATCACCGGCACGATCAGGCAGCCGATCAGGAACGGCACGCGCCAGCCCCATTCGCCCATTTCCTGGGGGCTCAGCCAGTGGTTCAAGCCCACACCCAGCAGGCCGGCGAACACCACCGCAGCTTGTTGGCTGGCGGACTGCCAGCTGACGAAAAAGCCCTTGCGCCCCGGCGTGGCGATTTCCGCCAGGTATACCGAGACCCCGCCCAGTTCGACACCCGCCGAGAAGCCTTGCAGCAACCGGCCAAACAGCACGATCAGCGGTGCGGCCACCCCGAGGGTGGCATAGCCGGGCACGCAGGCGATCAGCACGGTCCCGGCGGCCATCATGGCCAGGGTGATCACCAGGCCTTTTTTACGGCCATGGCGGTCGATGTAGGCACCGAGGAAGATCGCCCCCAGCGGGCGCATCAGGAACCCGGCACCGAAGGTGGCCAGGGACAACATCAGGGACGCAAAGGCGCTGTCGGCAGGGAAGAAGGTCTTGGCAATGGCCGTGGCGTAGAAGCCGTAGACCATGAAGTCGAACATTTCGAGGAAGTTACCGCTGACAACGCGAAAGATCGCCTTGCCTTTGCCCGTGGTGCTGGCCATGTCATTTACTCAACTGGCTATCTTGTTGGAAATCCCTGGTCGTCGTTCATCCTTGCTGCAAGGTCTGGGCGCGAGCGGGCGCCGAAGAGTTTTGTAACCATATGTGTATCTGTCTTGGCGAGCAACAAAAACCGTTAGCAAGCTGGCTAATTGCTCCATGCCAACCCTCGCCAGGCGACGACATGCCGCATAATGGCCCGCCCCGGAAATATGCTTGAGTGCGGCTTCATTCAGATTTCAGCAGCAATAAGGTTGTGTGGCTTATGAACGGTTTGCGATACGCGGTGCTAGGCACTGTGCTGGGGAGTGCACTGGCGATCCTGTCGGGCTGCGGTAAAGCGGAGTCCCTGGAGGCGTTTGGCGGCCCGACCATGGGCAGCACTTATTCAATCAAATATGTCCGCACCCCCGGCACGCCGGCAGCCAGTGAGGTGCAGCCGCAGGTCGAGAGCCTGCTTGCCGAGGTCGACCGGCAGATGTCGACCTATCGCAGCGATTCCGATATCGAGCGCTTCAATGACTTGCCGGCCAACAGCTGCCAGCCGATGCCCGAGCCGATCCTGCAGTTGGTGCGCACCGGCGAACAATTGTCCCAGGCCAGTGGCGGGGCTTTTGACCTGACGGTCGAGCCACTGCTCAACCTGTGGGGCTTCGGCCCCCAGGCGCGGCAGGTAAAAGTCCCGGATCCCATGACGCTGGCCCTGGCGCGCCAGCACGTCGGCCATCAGCACTTGCGTATCGACGGTCACCAGTTGTGCAAGGATGCGGCGGTGCAAGTGGACTTCAACAGTATTGCCGCCGGCTACACGGTGGACCGGATTGCCGAGCGGCTTGGGCAGTCGGGCATCCACCGCTACCTGGTCGAAGTGACCGGCGAGCTCAAGGCTGCCGGGCGCAAACCCGATGGCACGCCCTGGCGTGTGGCCCTGGAAGAACCGCGGGATGACCAGCAGGTAGCCGAGCGGATTATCGCGGTGGACGGCTTTGGCGTGTCTACTTCAGGTGACTATCGCAATTATTTCCAGCAGGATGGTCGCCGCTATTCCCACACCCTCGATGCCCGGACCGGCGCACCGATTACCCATCACCTGGCATCGGTCACGGTGCTGGAGCCTTCGGCGCTGATGGCCGATGGCTTGTCGACATTGCTGCTGGTGCTGGGGCCTGAAGAGGGCTGGGACTATGCAGAAAAACACCAGATCGCGGCGTTTTTTGTGATGCGAGAGGGGGATGCTTTCGTCACACGCAGCAACAAAGCGTTCGAACAACTGACGGCGGTCAAGCCGTAATCAATACTGTGTAGTAAAGGCAAAACTGGCCTACGACGCGACCAAGGGTTAATGTGCGCGGCGTTGAGCCTTATATAGACTGTGCCCCGGCTCACACACCTGAGCCTATTTGATCCTTCATGACCGCTGGCCGCGGCATGATTTAGCCAGGCGCCCAACCGTGCGCCCTGGCCTGTTCTGAGGAGTACGCATGGCTGTCTACAACTACGACGTGGTGGTACTGGGTTCTGGCCCAGCTGGAGAAGGTGCGGCGATGAATGCCGCCAAAGCAGGACGCAAGGTGGCGATGGTCGATAGCCGTCGTCAGGTCGGCGGTAACTGCACCCACCTGGGCACCATCCCGTCCAAGGCCTTGCGTCACTCGGTGCGCCAGATCATGCAGTTCAACACCAACCCGATGTTCCGGGCCATTGGTGAGCCGCGCTGGTTCTCGTTCCCGGATGTGCTGAAAAGCGCCGAGAAAGTCATTTCCAAGCAAGTCGCCTCGCGTACCGGCTACTACGCCCGTAACCGTGTCGACCTGTTCTTCGGCACCGGCAGCTTTGCCGACGAGCAAACCGTCGAAGTGGTCTGCGCCAATGGCGTGGTCGAGAAACTGGTGGCCAAGCACATCATCATCGCCACTGGCTCGCGCCCGTATCGCCCGGCCGATATCGATTTCCACCACCCGCGTATCTACGATAGCGACACCATCCTCAGCCTGGGCCATACCCCACGCAAACTGATCATCTACGGCGCCGGCGTGATCGGCTGTGAATACGCCTCGATCTTCAGTGGCCTGGGCGTGCTGGTGGAGCTGGTGGATAACCGCGACCAGTTGCTGAGCTTCCTCGACTCGGAAATTTCCCAGGCGTTGAGCTATCACTTCAGCAACCACAACATCACCGTGCGCCACAACGAGGAATACGACCGCGTTGAAGGCCTGGACAACGGCGTGATTCTGCACCTCAAGTCCGGCAAGAAGATCAAGGCCGACGCCTTGCTCTGGTGCAACGGCCGTACCGGCAACACCGACAAGCTGGGCATGGAAAACATTGGGGTCAAGGTCAACAGCCGTGGCCAGATCGAGGTGGATGAGAACTACCGCACCTGCGTTACCAATATCTATGGCGCCGGTGATGTGATCGGTTGGCCGAGCCTGGCCAGTGCCGCCCACGACCAGGGCCGTTCGGCCGCCGGCAGCATTGTCGACAACGGCAGCTGGCGCTACGTCAACGATGTGCCGACCGGGATCTACACCATTCCCGAGATCAGCTCCATCGGCAAGAACGAGCACGAGCTGACCAAGGCCAAGGTGCCTTATGAGGTGGGCAAGGCATTTTTCAAGAGCATGGCGCGTGCGCAGATTGCCGGCGAGCCGCAAGGCATGCTGAAGATCCTGTTCCACCGCGAGACCCTGGAAGTACTCGGCGTGCATTGCTTCGGCTACCAGGCCTCGGAGATCGTGCATATCGGCCAGGCGATCATGAACCAGCCGGGCGAGCAAAATACCCTGAAGTATTTCGTCAACACCACGTTCAACTACCCGACCATGGCCGAAGCCTATCGGGTAGCGGCCTACGATGGCCTCAACCGGCTTTTTTGAGCGGCTCCGGCCGGTGGCCTGAGCCGGCCGGGGAGACCGATTTCAGTAATTCCCGAGAGTGGCAGTGGCCAAACCGGGAAAGTCTGTAATCAGGCTATCTACGCCGAAGTCGGCGAGCCTGCGCATCAGCGCAGGTTCGTTGACGGTCCACACGGACACGTGCAAGCCCTGGCGCTGGGCTTTTTCCAGTCGCTCGGGGGTGCACAACGTCCAGTTCAACGCCAAATACCCACAGCCATAGTTCTGCGCGACCTTCAGTGGGTCGAGCCAGGCGTATTCGGCCACCAGTCCACGGGACAGGTCCGGCGTCAGCTCCAGGGCGGCTTTCAACACTTCCCGCGAGCTTGAGGTCACGGTGACCTTGTCCAGCAGGCCAAAGCGCTGGGCCATTTCGCGGATCGCCAGCACGGTGGTCGCGGCGCGGGTGCGCGAGGCGCTCTTGACTTCCAGTTGCCAGTGGTCAAAGTCGCAGTGTTCAAACAGTTCTTCCAGGCGCGGGATCGGGCAGGGGCTGACCCAGCCCGGGCCGCCCTTGCGCGCGTCCATTTTCACCAGGTCGGCGGCGACGTATTCCACCACCTTGCCGCGCCGGTCGGCGGTGCGCTTCAAGGTCGGGTCGTGGATCACCATCAACTCGCCGTCCATGGACAGGTGCAAGTCCAGTTCGCAACGGCGCACGCCGTGCTTGAGGCATTGCTGGAAGCTGGTCAGGGTGTTTTCCGGTGCTTCGCCTTTCGCGCCGCGATGGCCATAAATCAGAGTCACAGATGCTCCTTTGCGCCAGGTGTATGGCGGGATAAATATCAAATCAGGTGTCTTGGCCGTCGCTTTGTTCCCGGGCCAGGCGCCGTTCCTGGGCCTGTTTTTGCAAAATATAGCGCGCTAGCAGCTGGCGCTGGGCGTCAGTCATGGATTCAAATTCGGTGCCCACGTCAAACCCATCGCCCTTCGGATCGCAATGGGTGACCTTGGCCCGCAGCAACAGGCCCAGCGCCTGGGGCAGCAGCACCAGCTTGACCGCCAGGTGGCTGCCGGGCGTGAGCGCCGTGGGGTGCTGGAAGTCGATACCGCCTTCGGAGATGATCACTGGCTGCGGCGCGCCGATCTCGCCCAGCAGGCTTTGCGCCATGACCTGGCTGAGCAGATCCATGCGTTTGTTCTGCACCTTGAGGAAGGCGACGAGGGTGCGGTCGCGCTCGCCGAGCTGGCGCAGCAGGTGCTGGGACTCGAATTCGCTCAGGTGCAGTTCACTGAGCAGGTTGAACAGTGGGGAATCATCCAGCAACACTTCCTTGCTCGCCGCTTGCGGGGCAGACAGGCTTTTGATTTGGAGTGCGATCATGTCGTCGATACGGTAGTATTCGCGGCGATCTTCTTCATCTAATGTCGTCATGGCGAACCCCAGGTAACGGTAATGGTCTGAGTGTAAAGCTGCTTACCAGACCCCGCCACCGGGACGTCTTCTTTTCCTCCGAACAAGCCCCGACATGTTCAGACCTCTCTTCGTATTTATCGGCACGCGTTATACCCGTGCAAAGCGTCGCAATCATTTTGTGTCGTTCATTTCCCTGACCTCCATGATCGGACTCGCCCTGGGCGTTGTCGTGATGATCGTGGTGCTATCGGTGATGAATGGCTTCGATCATGAGATGCGCACCCGCGTGCTGGGCATGGTGCCCCATGCGACCATCGAGTCCGGCGAGCCCCTGGGTGACTGGCAAAGCCTGGCCGACAAGGTCAAGCAGAACCCCAAGGTGCTGGCCGTCGCGCCGTTTACCCAGATGCAGGGCCTGCTGACCAATGATGGCAAGGTGCAGAAAGTCCTGCTCAACGCCATCGACCCGGCGCAGGAGCGCAAGGTCTCGATCATTGATCAGTTCATGCAGCAGGGCCAGCTCGATGCCCTTTCGCCTGGCAGCTTCGGCATCGTGATCGGCGACCGCGCGGCGGCCAAGCTGGGCGTGGGTATTGGCGACAAGCTGACCTTCGTCGCCCCGGAGGTCACGGTGACCCCGGCCGGCATGTTCCCGCGCATGAAGCGCTTTACCGTGGTCGGCATCTTTCATGTCGGCGCCGGCGAGATCGACGGCTTCCTCGGCCTGACCAACCTCACCGACCTGGCCCGCCTGCATCGCTGGAAGCCGGACCAGGTACAGGGCCTGCGCCTGAAGTTCAACGACTTGTTCGACGCACCGCGCGGCGCCTGGGAAATCGCCCAGCAGTTGGGGGAAAGCGAGTATTACGCCCGCGACTGGACCCGGACCCACGGCAACCTATACCAGGCGATCCGCATGGAAAAGGCCATGATCGGCCTGCTGCTGCTGCTGATTGTCGCCGTGGCCGCCTTCAACATCATCTCCACCTTGGTGATGGTGGTGAACGACAAGAAGGGCGATATCGCCATTCTGCGCACCCTGGGCGCCACGCCGGGGCAGATCATGGCGATCTTCATGGTCCAGGGCACGGTGATTGGCGTGGTCGGCACCTTGATCGGTACGGCGGTGGGGATTTTTGCCGCGCTGAACGTCAGCGCCGCCATCGCCGGCGTCGAAACCCTGATCGGCCACAAGTTTCTCAACGCCGACGTCTACTTCATCGACTATTTGCCATCCCAGGTGCAGAGCCAGGATGTGCTGATGGTCGGCGGCGCCGCGTTGGTCCTGAGTTTCCTTGCCACCCTATATCCAGCCTGGCGCGCGGCACGTACCCAGCCGGCGCAGGCTTTACGCTATGAGTGAATCGGGCATGAGTGAAAAAGCAATCCTGAGCTGCCGCAACCTGGGCAAATCCTACGAGGAAGGCCCGGAATCGGTGGTGGTGCTGTCCAACCTGCAACTGGAACTGCATCCCGGCGAGCGCGTGGCGATCGTCGGCAGTTCCGGCTCCGGCAAAAGTACCTTGCTCAATCTGTTGGGCGGCCTTGATACGCCGTCCCACGGCAGCGTGTGGCTGGCCGGTGAAGAGCTCTCGGCGTTGAACGAGAAGGCCCGTGGCCAGTTGCGCAACCGCTCCCTGGGCTTTGTGTACCAGTTCCACCATTTGCTGCCAGAGTTCACCGCCCTGGAAAACGTGTGCATGCCGCTCTTGATCGGCAAGACCGCGATCCCGCAGGCGCGCCAGCGTGCCACGGCGTTACTGGAGCGCGTCGGCCTTGGCCATCGCCTGGAGCACAAGCCTTCAGAGTTGTCCGGTGGCGAGCGCCAGCGTGTGGCGATTGCCCGCGCCCTGGTGAACAACCCAGGCCTGGTGATGCTCGACGAGCCGACCGGCAACCTCGACTCCCACACCGCCCAGGGCATCAAGGACTTGATGCTGGAGCTGAGCACCCAGATGCGCACCGCGTTCCTGGTGGTGACCCATGACATGAGCATGGCCCGGCAGATGGACCGCGTGTTGCACCTGCAGGAAGGTCATCTGGTCGCCATCTGACCTGTTTCAAGCCCGGGCGCCTGTGCCTGGGTTTTCTTTTTTTTCAGGCGGTGCAAGCGAATGTTCAGACCGTTATCGATTTTTATCGGCACGCGCTATACCCGCGCCAAGCGCCGTAACCGTTTTGTCTCGTTTATCTCGATGACCTCGATGATCGGCCTCGCCCTGGGCGTGCTGGCGATGATCGTGGTGTTGTCGGTGATGAACGGTTTCCAGCGGGAAATGAGTTCACGCATTCTGGGCATGGTGCCGCACGCCACCATCGTCGGCGTCAACCCGATCAGCGACTGGCAGCCCGTGGCCGCCGCCGCCCTGAAAAATCCCGAAGTGACCGCCGCCGTGCCGTTCACCGAGATGGAGGGCATGCTGTCCTATAAGGGCTCGATGCAGCCGATCCAGATCAGCGGGATCGACCCGGCCCAGGAAGGCAAGGTCTCCATCGTCACCCAGCATATCGTCCAGGGGAACCTGGCAGACCTGCAGCCGGGTGAGTTTGGCGTGGTGATCGGGGAAATCACCGCACGCCGTTTCCGCCTGAATGTGGGTGACAAGCTGACATTGATCGTCCCGGAAATCAGCACGGCTCCCGGCGGCATTACTCCGCGTATGCAGCGTTTGAATGTGGTCGGTGTGTTCAAGGTCGGTGCCGAGCTGGACGGCTCGATGGCCCTGATCCACGTCGCCGATGCCGCGCAGATGCTGCGTTGGCAGCCCAACCAGGTGCAAAGCGTGCGCCTGGCGGTCAAGGACCTGTATGCGGCGCCCAAGGTTTCGGCAGACATCGCCAGTGGGCTGGGTGCGGCCTACAAGGCCGATGACTGGACCCATACCCAGGGCAGCCTGTTCAGCGCGATGAAGATGGAAAAGACCATGATCGGCCTGTTGCTGCTGATGATCGTCGCCGTCGCGGCCTTCAATATCATCGCCACGCTGATCATGGTGGTGAACGACAAGGGCGCGGACATCGCGATCCTGCGCACCATCGGCGCCACGCCACGGCAGATCATGGCGATCTTCATGGTCCAGGGCACGGTGATTGGTATCGTCGGCACCCTGATTGGCGGCGTGCTGGGGGTGATTGCCGCGCTGAACGTCAGCGCGCTGGTGGGCTGGATGGAGCGGGTGACCGGGCAGCATATCTTCAGTTCGGACGTGTATTTTGTCAGCAACCTGCCGTCGGAGCTGCAAGGTGGCGATGTGTTGCTGATTTGCAGTGCAGGGTTTGTGTTGAGCTTTTTGGCGACGATCTACCCGGCGTATCGGGCGGCGAAGATCGAGCCGGCGCATGCCCTGAGATATTCGTAGGTCTTCAGATCGCTATCGCAGGCAAGCCAGCTCCCACATTTGGATGTGTGAATCCAGTCAAGTGTGGGAGCGTGCTTGCCCGCGATGAGGCCCGCCCAGATTGCCTCAAACCCCTTTTGGCAACTCAATCACAAACCGCGTCCACCCCGGCTGTGACTCACAGAAAATCCTCCCCCCGTGCGCCTGCACAATCGACTGGGTAATCGCCAGCCCCAGCCCTGCATGCTCACTGCTGCCTTCATGGCGTGCCGGGTCCGCGCGGTAGAACCGGTCAAACAGCTTAGGCAGCAACCCCTGGGGAATCCCGGTCCCGGTATTTTCCACGCTCAGTTTCACGCCCTGGGCGTTTTCGCTGATCCTCACCCGCACTTCACCGCCAGGCGGCGTAAAGCGCACGGCATTGTCCAGCAGGTTGGAAAACGCCCGGCGCAGCATGCTGCGGTCGCCGGCGGTCCTGGCGCGGCCGTCGCGCAGCAGGTTGACCTGGGCGTCCTCGGCCAACGGCGCGAAGAACTCCAGCAAGGCATCCACCTCGTCGGCCAGGGCCAGGGGTTCGCGTCTGGGGTTGAGCAGCCCGTGGTCGGCCTTGGCCAGGTACAGCATGTCATTGACCAGTTGGGCCATCCATTGCAGCTCTTCCAGGTTGCTGTGCAGCGCTTCGCGGTAATCCTCCAGTGGCCGGGGCTGGGTGAGGATCACCTGGGTCTGGGTCAGGAGGTTGGATAACGGTGTGCGCAGTTCGTGGGCGATATCGGCGGAGAACGCCGAAAGCCGTTGGAACGCATCGTCCAGGCGGCTGAACATGGCGTTGAAGGCCAGGGTCAGTTCCTCCAGTTCGGCGGGCATCTGTTCCTGGGGCAGGCGCTGGGTCAGGGAGTGGGCACGGATGCCGGCAGCCACTTCGGTCATCCGCCTGAGAGGGCGCAGGGCACTGCGCGCGGCCCAGGCGCCCAGGAGCGCAGTGGCCAGGGCGGACAGGCCGACCGTCAGCCAGATCAGGTGTTGCATGCTTTGCAGGAAGTGTTGGTGATGGGTGATGTCCAGTATCAGGATCAACTGCGCCGAGCCGCTCTGGGTGGGGTTCAATGGTGCGTTGTACGTCCGATAGCGGGTGCCGTCGCTTTGCAGGCTATGTAGGCCGGGCGCGGTGGGCAGGTCGGCGGGGATGCGCGGCGAGCTGTCAAACCAGCGCTGGCCGTCGGCGGCGTTGATGCGCACCGACAGGTCGGGTTGATGGCTCAGTTCGCCCACCAGCGCGGCTTGGCGTTGGGCAAACAACGCGGGGGTGTCGGCGCCTTGCAGGGCACTGCGCAGGGCCATCAGCTTGCTGTCGAGCAATTGTTGGTCCAGCTCGATGAAGTGCTTCTCGCTGGCCTGGCTGAACAACACGCCCGCCAGCAGCGAGACCACGGCGGTGCAGCCGGCAAACAACAGGGCCAGGCGGCTGGCCAGGGAGAGGCGCTTGATCAACTGAACCGCTCCTCCAGCACATAGCCCATGCCGCGTACGGTGTGGATCAGCTTGTTGGGAAAGCTGTCATCGATCTTCAAGCGCAGGCGGCGAATGGCCACTTCGATGATATTGGTGTCGCTGTCGAAGTTCATATCCCAGACCTGGGAGGCAATCAGCGACTTGGGCAGCACTTCGCCCTGGCGGCGCAGGAGCATTTCCAGCAGGGCGAACTCCTTGGCGGTGAGGTCGATACGTTGATTGCCGCGTTCGACACGGCGACGGATCAGGTCCAGGCGCAGGTCGGCCAGGTGCAGGCTGGTGTCCTGGGGAGTGCTGCTGCCCCGGCGCAGCAGGCTGCGCACCCGGGCCAGCAGCTCGGAGAACGCGAAGGGCTTGACCAGGTAGTCGTCGGCCCCCAGCTCCAGGCCGTGGACCCGATCCTCGACCGCATCCCGCGCGGTCAGGAACAGCACCGGGATTTCCAGGCCGGCACTGCGCACTGCTTGCAGGATCTGCCAGCCGGTGCGGCCCGGGAGCATCACATCCAGGATCAGCAGGTCATAGTCGCCCGTCAGCGCCAGGTGCTGGCCGGTGGTGCCGTCGGCCACCAGTTCGGTGTTGAAGCCGGCTTCGGCCAGGCCCTGGCGCAGGTATTGGCCGGTTTTGGGTTGGTCTTCGACGATCAGCAGTTTCATAGGCAAGCTCATGGCGGCGGGTGACGGTTGGCTTTATACCGTGTGCCTTGGAGGGCCGGGACAATCTGACAAAGTTGTAATCTAGCAGTCAGCTGGCTGGCAGCGGCACATTATTAGAGTGTCCCACAAGCGGATCCCGTACCTTTGGAGAATGAACATGTTATTGCGTAAAACCTGGTGGTGGGTGGGTTGCCTGATGGCGCTGAGCGCCCCGGCGCTGGCCGACGGCGCGCACACTTTTGCCTTTGGCGAGGCTGCGCCGGCGAGCAAGGCCACGCGTACTGTAGAAGTGCTGCTGCAGGATATTTCCTTTGCCCCTACATCGCTGGATGTAAAAGCCGGTGAGACGGTGCGCTTTGTACTGGTCAACAAGGGCCAGTTGCTGCATGAATTCAACCTGGGTGACGCGGCCATGCATGCCGATCACCAGAAGGAAATGCTCAAGATGCAGGCCAGCGGCATGTTGACCACCACCGGCATGGGCCAGATGGATCACGCGGCGATGGGCCATGGTGACATGGGCGGCATGAAACATGACGATCCCAACAGCATGCTGGTGGAGCCGGGCAAGACCGCCGAATTGACCTGGACCTTCAGTAAGACCGGAGCCCTGGAGTTCGCTTGCAACCTCCCCGGGCATTACCAGGCGGGGATGGTTGGCAAGCTGAACGTCAACCCGTAAACCTCAGGCTCAAAGGCGGGAGCAAAGGCTGGTAGACTGGCGGGGTTTATTTAGCCAGGTTTCCGCCATGCATCCCGCAGCCGAACATTCGCCGCTGGGCAAGTCCAGTGAATACATATCCACCTACACCCCTTCATTGCTGTTCCCCATCCCTCGCGCCGCCAAATGGGCCGAACTGGGCCTGAGCGCCGAGACGCTGCCTTACAAGGGCGTGGATTTCTGGAACTGCTTTGAACTGTCCTGGCTGCTGCCGTCCGGCAAGCCGGTGGTGGCCATCGGTGAGTTCAGCATCCCGGCCGATTCGCCGAACATCATCGAGTCGAAATCCTTCAAGCTCTACCTCAATTCGTTGAACCAGACGCCGTTTGCCGATGGGCCAAGCCTTGAGGCTACCTTGCGTGCCGACTTGAGCGCAGCGGCCGGCAAGCCAGTGGGCGTGCGTATCCGCAGCCTGGCCGAGGTAGAAGGTGAGGGTGTGGTCAGCCTGCCGGGCGTGTGCATTGATGACCTGGAGATCAGTGTCAGCAACTACGAGCACCCGCGCCCGGAACTGCTGCGCTGCGATGATTCCCGCGTGGTGGAAGAGAGCGTGCACAGCCATCTGCTCAAATCCAACTGCCCGGTGACCAGCCAGCCGGATTGGGGCAGCGTGGCGGTAGAGTACCGCGGCGCGGCCCTGGATCATGCGAGCCTGTTGGCCTACCTGGTGAGCTTTCGTCAGCACTCGGACTTTCATGAACAGTGCGTGGAGCGGATCTTTCTCGACCTGCAGCGGTTGCTCAAGCCTGAGAAGTTGACGGTTTATGCGCGGTATGTGCGACGGGGTGGGTTGGATATCAACCCGTATCGCAGCACTGAGGCTGTGCAGTTCCAGAACCTGCGCCTGGCTCGCCAGTAGCCTTCATACGATACAAATGTGGGAGCGGGCTTGCTCGCGATAGCGGTGTTTCAGTCAAATCTTCGGTGACTGACACTGCGCTATCGCGAGCAAGCCCGCTCCCACATTGGGTTTTGTGCCTGGCTTGGGTTGGGATTAGATCCCGATATTGCCCAGGGTCACCACAATATTGCGCAATGTCCCGGCTATGCCCGGATGCTCCAGCTCGAAGCGTTCTACAGCCATGTTTACACCGTCGGCAAGGCTGGGGTTCTGAGTGGCAGGTTCCAGTTCCAGTTGCACTTCAAACTTGGCAATCAACGCTTCCAGCGCTTCGCGTTTTTCCAGCGACAGAGGCGGGTCCTGGCTCAATTGCTCGCGCAGGATGGAAACCTGTTCTTGCAGTTTTTCGCGGGCAGGCATGGCGTTCTTCCTTTTATCGATAGGCACTGGCATAGACCACGGCACGCCGAGAAAGGTCTACGGGATGACCTGTAGATTAATCCACTGGCAGCGACTGTGCATGATCTTGATCAGGGCTTTTCGCCTTTGAGCCGGCGCAGGCGGATGTCCGCCAGGCAGGTGCCCAGTTCGCCCAGGTGATCGATCACCGAATGTACGCCAAGCCCATATAGCGCGACGGTGGCCTTGGCGCGCTTGTGTTCGCGCGCTTGTTCGCTCAGCGCTTGCCATTGGGCAGGGGAGAGCCCGCACAGTGAGCCACAGGACGCCAGGCCAATCGTCCAGAGCCCGGCGTTGAGCCCGGATTGCAGCAATCGGGGTTCACCACTGACCAGCACACAGCCATCCAGGCGCTGGATATTCAGGTCCATCAAGGCTTGCCAGCAGGCATGGGGGGCGGGCCAGGGCCGGGTGGCCGGGCGGGTGCCTTGAACCCACTCCGGCAGGGCGGCGGCCAGCGGTATGGTGACGCGGGTGGGCAATTCATCCAGCCAGGCGCTGGGGATGCCTTGATCGTTGAGCCATTGCAGGATTTGCAGGGCGCCGGGGGTGGCCAGGGTTTCGCCTGCGGGGACGGTGCTGGCGTGGACCATGGAACCAAAGTCCACCAGGCAACCACTGAGGCCAAAGAGTACGGCGGTCAAGGGCGGGGCGTTATCTGCAACGATCTGAGGATGGGGCATGGGACGTCCCTGAAAATAGCTGTGACGCTATCGGACGGCCATGACAAGCAGATGACATCGGGTTGTGATTGTAGGAATTTTGTGCATTTTTTGAATGACAATTCCATCAAGCTGCCTAATCCTACACTTCCGTCATATAATACGGCCTTATTCAGGGCATAGCGCCCATGACAGACCATTCAAGGAGTTCAAGCTATGCGCTGGAGCCAGTGTCTTGCTCAACTATCCATGTGTGCCAGTGTCTTGCTGGTGCCTTTCGTTGCCCAGGCGGCGGAAGAAGACCCATGGGAAAGCATCAACCGCCCGATCTTCACCTTCAACGACACCGTTGATACCTACGCACTCAAGCCATTGGCCCAGGGCTACCAGTTCATCACCCCGCAATTTGTCGAAGACGGTATCCACAACTTCTTCCGCAACATCGGCGACGTGGGCAACCTGGCCAACAACGTGCTGCAACTCAAGCCCCACCAGGCCGGTGTCGATACTGCGCGCTTGCTGGTCAATACCACGTTTGGCGTGCTCGGCTTTATCGACGTCGGCACCAAAATGGGGCTGCAACGCAGTGATGAAGACTTCGGCCAGACCCTCGGCTACTGGGGCGTGGGCAGCGGTCCTTACGTGATGCTGCCACTGCTGGGCCCAAGCACCCTGCGTGATGCGCCGTCCAAGTATGTCGACAGCTACACCGAACCGTACCGCTACATGAACGACATTCCTACGCGCAACAGTGCTTTTGGTCTCGATATTGTCGATACCCGCGCCAGCCTGCTGTCGGCTGAAAAGCTGATCAACGGCGACAAGTACACCTTTATCCGCAATGCCTACCTGCAGAACCGTGAGTTCAAGGTCAAGGACGGCAATGTCGTGGATGACTTTTAAGGTTAAGCCTTGAATGAAAAAGGCGGCCTTCGGGGCCGCCTTTTTTGTGTGCATTGATTTCAGTACATCTTGAGGATTTTCAGGCCCAGGTGTTGGTCGTCGCCTTCCTTGCGGGCCCATACCACCTCAGTATCCGCCTCCAGACCTTTGAGCGCGGCGTGCTCTGAGTCGATACGCACCTTCAGTTGGTCGCCCACATTGAACGACTGCTTCGCCTGAACCTGCATTCCAGAGCTGGAGAGGTCCACGCAGACCCCGGCAATCTCTTGCCCGGCATGGATCAATGACACGTCGGCATCCACCCGCATGCGGATGAAATCGCGCTTTTCCGCATAGTCACGTTCGTTTGCGCTCATAGGTTTCATCCTTCCATTGCGTTGTGGTTTTGCCTGTTCTTATAACTCCCGGTGATTTGCGATGTAAAGACGCTCGGCGACCATCGGCATGAGCTTGAAACCCCTGGCGGATGGGAGTACCGTCTGCGCCTTAGAAGGGCACCTCTGCTTTACCTTTGTGCGTGAGCCAAGCGCTTATGTTTTGTAGGACAGAGAGGCTAGAAAGCGAATCCAGTAGTGCGAGCCGGGCCATTGCCTGACTGCCTACGCCAACCTAATTCTGGCGCCGTTTGCCCACATGCAAAAAACCAGTGCCACGCTGCTGATAATCGATGACGACGAAGTAGTGCGCGCGAGCCTCGCGGCCTATTTGGAAGACAGTGGCTTCAGCGTCCTGCAGGCCGGCAATGGTCTTCAGGGTCTCCAGGTGTTCGAGCGCGACCAGCCCGACCTGGTGATCTGCGACCTGCGCATGCCCCAGATGGGCGGCCTTGAGCTGATCCGCCAGGTGACCGAGCTTGCCCCGCAGACGCCGGTCATTGTCGTGTCTGGTGCCGGGGTGATGAACGACGCCGTGGAAGCCTTGCGCCTGGGCGCCGCCGATTACCTGATCAAGCCCCTGGAAGACCTGGCCGTCCTGGAGCACTCGGTGCGCCGAGCGCTGGATCGTGCCCGCCTGCTCCTGGAAAACCAGCGCTACCGCGAGAAGCTCGAAACCGCCAACCGGGAGCTCGAAGCCAGCCTCAACCTGCTCCAGGAAGACCAGAACGCCGGTCGCCAGGTGCAGATGAACATGCTGCCGGTCAGCCCCTGGAGCATCGACGAGTTCCAGTTTGCCCACCAGATCATCCCGTCGCTGTACCTGTCGGGTGATTTTGTCGATTATTTCCGCGTGGATGAGCGCCGCGTCGCGTTCTACCTGGCCGATGTCTCGGGACACGGCGCATCCTCTGCCTTCGTGACTGTGTTGTTGAAGTTCATGACTACACGGCTGTTGTTTGAATCCAAGCGCAATGGCACCTTGCCGGAGTTCACTCCCTCGCAAGTGCTGGGCCACATCAACCGGGGCCTGATCAGCTGCAAGCTGGGCAAGCACGTAACGATGGTGGGCGGCGTGATTGATGAAGAAACCGGTCTTTTGACCTACAGCATTGGCGGTCACCTGCCATTGCCGGTTTTATACACTCCAGACAGTGTGCGTTATCTGGAAGGGCGTGGTTTGCCGGTTGGCTTGTTCAATGAAGCCACCTATGAAGACCACATCCTGGAGCTGCCGCCGGCCTTCAGCCTGACGCTGATGTCCGATGGCATCCTGGACCTTCTTCCAGAGCCTACACTCAAAGAGAAAGAAGCCGCCTTGCCCCAACGGGTCAGGTCGGCGGGCGGCAGCCTGGATGGCTTGCGGCAGGTTTTTGGATTGGCCACGCTAGGGGAGATGCCGGATGATATCGCCCTATTGGTGTTGAGCAGGAATCTTTGATGAGTACCGGAAGAATCCAATTCGCCGAGCAAGAAGGGACCTTTGTCCTGAAGTTTGTCGGTGAAGTGCGCCTGACCTTGTGTTCGGCGCTGGATGCAACGATTGAGCGGATTTTCACAGCCCTGAACTTCTCGGCGATCGTGATCGATCTGACCGAAACCCGCAGCATCGATAGCACCACCCTTGGGCTGTTGGCCAAGTTGTCCATTCTGTCTCGGCAGAAGGTCGGACTGCTGCCGACCGTCGTCACCACCCACGAAGACATCACCCGGCTCCTGCAGTCGATGGGGTTCGATCAAGTGTTCAACATTGTTGACCGCCCAATCCCCTGCCCGGAATGCCTGACCGACTTGCCTTCCCAGGACCAATCCGAGGAAGTGGTGCGGCTCAAGGTGCTGGAGGCGCACAAGATCCTGATGGGGTTGAACGAATCCAACCGCGAAGCTTTCCACGATCTGGTCAACGCCCTCGAGCGGCACTGACTTCACTGTTGGGGCACGGTCAAAATGTGGGAGCTGGCTTGCCTGCGATAGCGCCAGCTCAACCACCGCATATTGAACGGGTACAAAAAAGGGCGGCATCCTAACGGATACCGCCCTTTTTACCGCGCCCGCTTTTTACAGCTTGGCGCTCAACAACGCCTCCAGCTTCTCCTGGTCCCGGGCAAACTGACGAATGCCTTCTGCCAGCTTCTCAGTGGCCATCGCGTCCTCGTTGGACTCCCAGCGGAACTGCGCTTCTGTCATGTGTACACGGGCCTCACCGGCCTGGCCTGGCGCCAGCTTGCGCTCCAGCTTGCCATTGTCGGCCGCCAGCTTCTCCAACAAGTCCGGGCTGATGGTCAGGCGGTCGCAACCGGCCAGTTCCTCGATCTGGCTCAGGTTACGGAAGCTTGCGCCCATCACCACGGTCTTGTAGCCATTGGCCTTGTAGTAGTTGTAGATGCGCGTCACCGACTGCACGCCAGGATCATCGGCACCGGTGTAATCGTTACCATTGGCCTTTTTGTACCAGTCGTAGATACGACCGACAAACGGTGAAATCAGGAACACCCCGGCTTCCGCACAGGCCACGGCTTGGGCGAAGGAGAACAGCAGGGTCAGGTTGGTCTGGATGCCTTCCTTTTCCAGTTGCTCGGCGGCACGAATGCCTTCCCAGGTGGACGCGATCTTGATCAGCACGCGGTCGCGGCCAATACCTGCTTTTTCGTACAGGTCGATCAGGCGATGCGCACGCTTGAGTACCGCGTCAGTGTCGAACGACAGGCGCGCATCCACCTCGGTGGAGATACGCCCTGGCACCACTTTCAGGATCTCCTGGCCCACAGCCACCGCAAAACGGTCACTGGCCAGGCCTACATCACCGTTGCAATCCTGCACGCAGGCATCCAGCAGCTTGGCATAGCCCGGAATGGACGCAGCCTTGAGCAAAAGGGAAGGGTTAGTGGTGGCATCCTGCGGCTTGACGCGGGCGATAGCTTCAAAATCGCCGGTGTCGGCAACTACAGTGGTAAATTGCTTGAGTTGTTCCAGCTTGGAAGTCATGGGCGTGCTCTGTCCTATGGGTCTGATGACATTACCCGAGGGTTGCTAGCCGCTCAAGGGCGCAAATGCGTTCGATCGTTTGCGAGGGCAACAACCTGAAAACAGCCGTTTGAATGACCGGCCGTGCTGCTAGATAGGAGGGCAAAATCGCCATCAGGTTCCACCTGCGCCGCGATCAAAAGGTGGGCTTGCCCGCGATAGCGATGGACCCGTCGCCCAATAAATCGACTGGCCTGCTCCGTCAACGGCCCTCCAGCAACGCCCCGGCCTGATCCAGCAAAGCCAACGGATCGCTGGCCTTGTGAATATCCACCGACAACAACTGCCGAAACCTGCGCGCCCCTGGAAACCCGGTGCCCAACCCCAGCACATGCCGGGTAATGTGATGCATCGCCCCGCCCGTGGCCAGATGCTCGGCGATATACGGCCGCAGCTGCGCCAACGCTTCGGCCCGACTGATCACCGGCGCCGTACTGCCAAACAGCCGCTGATCCACGGCTGCCAGCAAATACGGATTGTGATAAGCCTCACGCCCCAGCATCACCCCATCAAACACCTGCAAATGCTCGTCGCATTGCTCCAGCGTCTTGATCCCGCCATTGAGAATAATCTCCAGCTCGGCAAAATCCCGCTTCAACTGCGCCGCCACGTCATAACGCAACGGCGGAATGTCCCGATTCTCCTTGGGCGACAACCCTTCCAGAATCGCAATCCGCGCATGCACGGTAAAACTGGTGCAACCCGCGTCCTTCACCTGCCCGACAAAATCACACAGCTGGGCATAACTGTCCCGGCCATTGATCCCGATACGGTGCTTCACCGTCACCGGAATCGACACCGCATCACGCATCGCCTTCACACAGTCCGCCACCAGAGCGGGGTGGCCCATCAGGCACGCGCCGATCATATTGTTCTGCACCCGGTCGCTGGGGCAGCCGACGTTCAGGTTTACTTCGTCGTAGCCTGCATCCTGAGCCATGCGGGCACAAGCGGCCAAATCGGCGGGAACACTGCCGCCCAGTTGCAGCGCCAGTGGGTGCTCGGCTTCGTTGTGGCGCAGGAAGCGGTCATGGTCACCGTGGAGGATGGCGCCGGTGGTGACCATTTCGGTGTAGAGCAGGGCGTGTTTGGAGAGGAGGCGTAGGAAGTATCTGCAATGACGGTCGGTCCAATCCATCATGGGTGCAACGCTAAAGCGCCGAGACAGCGTAGGGCTTGAGTTTACTGGGGGTTTAGCTGAATTCTGGTCCATTTTGCTCTACGTATTTAAGGCGTGTTTTGGGGCGTTTTCAGGCGTTTTTTAAGGATCGGTGGTACGATGTACCACCCAAAAACTGACGCGTACCACTTTCGATATGGCGACTATCAGGGCAAGAAAACTGGCAGATGGGAGCGTGAGCTACACGGCCAGATCCGCATCAAGCGCGACGGAGTGCAAGTTTACCAAGAGAGCCAGACCTTCGCCCGAAAACAGGCCGCTCAGGCCTGGGCGCGTAAGCGCGAGTTGGAGCTCGATGAACCTGGCGCGATCGAGCGGGCAAGCCGCAAGGGCGCCACGCTCAAAGAGATGACCGAACGCTACCTGGTACCGGCCGCGATGACGTCATCTGAAACGGTGACTTTGCCGGTGACGGTTTGGTTGCCGGTCTGGGTGTAGTCGCCCTGGTGGGTGATGGGACCGACGATGGTGATGCCGCCGTCGCTGACCAGTTTGGTGGTACCGCCCGGGGCCAGGGTGGCGTTCAGGTGATGGGCGACGCTGTCGTATTCGATCACCGTGCCATCGCTGTAGGTGCGACGGTGGAGCCCGGCGCGGTCACCGTTGGCCGGGGCGTTGTCGCTGAACAGGCCGGTCAAGGCCACGCCGTTACCAAGCTGGCCCGAGGGGCTGATGAGCAGTACCTGTTCGCCGACGGTGGGCGGGTCCCATTCCTTGTCGGCTTCGGCGCGCAGGGCTAACCATGGCAGCCAGGTGGTGGTCAGTTCACCGGTTTTCACACGCGCGCGCGGGACTTCATCTGGACTTCGGCGGCAACGCCGAAGCGGATGAGGTTTTCAATCAGGCGGGCTAGGGTGGCTAAGTCGTTCATGGCGCCGAGGATGGCGCTCTAAATTCTTCGTTTCAGCAACACTGACTTGTAATGTAAGTCTATACAAATTATATACGTGCTTTTAAGAATTCTTGGTTGATAGTAAGTGTTTTATGTCTATGGTTTTTGAAAGGGTACTCCGACAAATCTATACAAGATTGCCGGAGTTAGATAATCGGGCATCAATTAGAGATTTTTAGGCGTAACCTTGCCCATTTGCTGAGCCGTTTATTTGAACACTTGCAATGTATTCGTAACCTTTTTTATCCACGTAATCAGTGGTCCAGTAATCTATGGTGGCAAAGCTCGCGAGCGCAAAAAGCAATGCTGTAACCATCATGCTGCCTTCGCACTTCATCTCTAAGAGATAGTGTTTTTCGTTGCTTCCGTCTATGTCGACTACTATTACGAGGCAATTGTTTTTTGAGTCTGGTGGAGATACTTGGATGCTTTTGATTATTTTGTTTGTAAAGCTGCTCATGATATTATCCTTTTATATCACGTTATGAAACTTTCTAGATGTTTACGGATTCGTTCCATTTCATCTTGTTTGTGAAGCCGGCATGTGCTTTGGTTTCGTGGTACTTTTTATATGTTTCCCCCGGGACTAGCCAGTAGTTGTATTTGTCGTCCTGAATTTCTTTATCAGGGATTCCTGATGGGTAAATTCCGTTGTAGATAAATGCGACGATGTAATGAACTGACACATAAGTGTCGTGAAGATGAACTTCTATTTTGTACTCAAAAACGTTGTATCCATTTACTATGTCATTATCGGGTTTTGAACTAAAAGCTGTTGTCGCAGGGATTGTAACTGAGGCTGCCCAATCGCTACCGGGCCGAGCAGCCCTTGGTGTAATTATGAATGCTGGAGCAATACTGTTTACCGCACTTTCATTTGATATGATTACGTAGTTTTTGCTGTTTGTGAAGCTAAGTGGATAATTTTCTACTTTTACCCAGTCATTATCCCTAGTCGTCCAAAGTGTTGACTGGACTTTTATATCCCTGTAGTCAATTATTTTGATTGAAGTTTTTGGGCCTATTTTTCGATTGATTATTTTTTCTGATGTTAGATCTTGTAGCAGGCCTAGTATGTGAGGTGTAACGCTTTTTATTATGAAGCTCCCTATTCCCATCTTTATTTTCCTTTCAATTCAATGGTGATGCATCCATTCATTAAGTTATTTACGATAGACTGGTATTTTTTTGGTGATGATAATTTTTTAAGAGTATTTGTAGCAAAATATGTCTTTGCGTTAGTGTTCGATTAGTAGTTGATTTTTAAGTTTCTAGATTTTCAAGATTTTTTCTCATTAGGTTTTTAGCCAGCAGGTAATCAAGCTATCTCTGATAATGTCTAGATCGGCATCGGTAAAGCCGAGCACCTCGCGTTGTTCATAATTCACGCCTGGTGCCTCAGGCTCAGCCCGATCTTTCAGTCCGTATTGATGAACACGCGCAATACGGGCTACCCGCCCAGTAAACCCAACGCTGATCGCATTACCATCCCCCTGAACCTTCAAAAAGCTTGCCGTGCGCAGCTTCTTGAACATATGCACCTGACGCTTGATGCGTCCTTGTTTGCCTCGCAGGTTCCGCTGTTTGCGTGGTGCGTACTTGCTCCCGTCCGGGTTGCGCTGGGCAATGATCCGCTGTTGCTGGCTGCGGCGCAGGGCCTGGCCGATGCTTCGGGCGAGTTGATTGCGGGCAGAGGGTTGCAACTGCCCCAGCAGGCCAGCGGCCCAATCCTCCAGCGCGTCAAGGTCAGCCATTGGGCATGACCCATTCTTCCAGGCTGTCCGGCAAGATGAAATTGCGTTGCGGTTCGCCTGGATGGGTGATGGTGACATTGCCTGCATCATCCGTACGAACGACCACGCGCTCGGTGAGGGGAAGGGTCAAGCTCATGTCGACCTTGCTCTTGTCGATGAGGTCGGCCTCGAACTTGATGCCGTCGGCGGACTTGTCGAGGTTCTCCAGTAGCTCGGACTGGTTCACGCGGAGCCACTCCAGCAGCGGCAGCATGACGCTGTCCGGATGGCCGGAGAAGTCGGTCAGGATTCCGGCACGACCAGGACGTCACCGTCCTCTACCTTGAGCTTATGCACCGCTTCGATATCGATCATGCCGGTACCTCCTGACCGCAGCTGCAGGCGCTGTGCCGCTCATGGGTGCAACGCTAAAGCGCCGAGACAGTGCGGGGCTTGATTCTGCTGGGCTAAAGCTCTGTTTATCTAGCATTTTACTCAACGTGTTCTGGGCATGTTTTAGGGCGTTTTCAGGCGTTTTTCAGGGCTCGGTGGTACGATGTACCACCTCAAAACTGACGTGTATCACTTTCGATATGGCGACTATCAGGGCAAGAAAACTGGCGGATGGGACCGTGAGCTACACGGCTCAGATCCGCATCAAGCGCGACGGAGTGCAAGTCTACCAAGAGAGCCAGACCTTCGCCCGGAAACAGGCAGCCCAGGCGTGGACGCGCAAGCGCGAATCGGAGCTGGACCAGCCTGGTGCTATCGAACGGGCGAGCCGGAAGGGCGTCACCGTCAAAGACATGATCGACCAGTACCTGCTGGAAGTGGGAAAAGCCCGGCCGTTGGGCAAAACCAAGAAGGCTACGCTCGAAGCCATCGGCAAGATGGACATTGGCAAACTGAGTGATACCGATGTCACCACCCAATGCCTGGTCGACTTCGCGCTCTTTCGGATGAGCGGTGAAGGCGGTGGGGTCCAGCCGCAAACCGCCGGCAACGACTTGGCGCACCTCGGCGCCGTCCTGGCCATCGCCAAAGATGCCTGGGGCTACCAAGTCGATCAGCTCGCCATGGGTGGCGCCCGCCGAGTACTGCGCAAGCTGGGCTACAACCTGAAAAGCCGCGAGCGTGACCGCCGGCCGACCTTGGATGAGTTGGGAAAGGTGCTGACGCACTACCAGGCCATGCAGGCCAGGCGCCCGACCGCCATCAATATGTTGAAAGTCGTGGGGTTTGCCCTGTTCTCCACACGCCGCCTGGATGAAATAACCCGTATTCGCTGGGTGGACGTCGACGAGCCTGGTCAGCGGGTGCTGGTGCGCGACATGAAGAACCCCGGCCAGAAGATCGGCAATGATGTTTGGTGTTACCTGCCGGACGAAGCGTGGCACATCCTCCAGACAATGCCCAAGGCCGGTGAAGACATATTCCCCTACAGCCCTGAATCAATCTCGACGTCCTGGGCGAAGGCCTGCAAGTTCCTGGAAATCGCAGACCTGCACTTCCATGACCTTCGCCATGAAGGTGTGAGCCGCCTGTTTGAAATGGACTGGGATATTCCGCGTGTGGCGAGTGTTTCCGGGCACAGGGATTGGAACTCTATGCGGCGATACACACATCTGCGCGGCAAGGGTGACCGATATGTGGGGTGGGAGTGGCATGAAAAGATATTGAGGGCGCCCGTCCAACTGGGCGCCGCATCAATGAAGTGGCTTAAGAGGCGTGTTTTAACCCGTTGAGCTGGCAGTGCTCCTTAACGGCGGCGGCGCGCTGAAGATCAAGGTAGATGGCCAGGTCGGTGATGTGGATGCCCTTGGCCGACTTCTGGCTCGACTCCATACGGGTGATGGGCAGTTTGATCTGACCGCTCATCACCTTGCGCTGGAAAATCTCGGGTGTCAGGTGCGTGAAGTAGTCCCTACAAACCAGCTCCAGTGAGATAACTGCCTGGCCATCGTATTGAGCCATGAGGATGAAGGCTGTTTTCATGATTATTCCCTCACATCCGAAACGATTGGTGAGTGACGGCTGGCCGGACCACGAGTTCTGATGGTTGTGGGTTTTCAGCCTGGACTTCACAGATAAGCCGATGCAGTTCCCGATTGGGCGTGGTCAGCGCCTTGGTCAGGTCAGGGAGTATGGCGCGGCATTGCTCATAGGCATCCGGCCCTTTCCAGAGTTGGGCGGGTAGCACCTGGCAATCAGTGCGAGTTGCATCTGCGCACAGATACAGCAGAAGAATTACGGTCATAGCGCGACCTCCTGCTGAGCCACACTCAGCGCAACCGCCACCGGCTGTACCCAGATCGCCACGCTGCTCAACATGAACGTCTCCCCAGCCTCAGAGAGCAATAGCGTCATGCCAAACACATCGGCCATCGCCCTTGCTGCTGCACGCGGTACCGCGTTGCCAATACGTTCCCGGTGGTGGCCGTCGTTGACTCCGTCCAGTTGAAAGAATCGCGCCTGTTCGATCTTGCGAACCCGTTGCATCACCTGAATGTCATGGGCTGTCTGCGGATCTGCTGACCAGTGGTCCTCTGGATCAAACAGCGATTGCAGTGCGGCCAGCTCCAGGGTGGTGAACGGCCGGTGCCAGGTGCCGTCGAGGCTGGTGATCATGCAGGTCAGCCGGTCATTGGGCGCAGGCATCCGCTGATCAGCAACGGACCATCTGCCGTTGTCATGGCACGCACTGGCAGAAACGGCGCCGGCGGGAGCCGTCCAGTTGACCACCCCGTAATGCCCCCCGGTCAGGTAGGCATCGCCCTTGGTGCGCGACAGGCCCGGGCGCGGATCGGCCACGGCAAAAGCGCCTTGCCCGGTGGTGCTACCGGCGATGACGGTGCCGGCTGACTTGCTGTAGTCGGTGACCAGGTACTTGCCAAACCCCGTTCCGGGCCGCCGGGGATCTTGAACACAGTGCCCTGAACCGTGGGCGCTGGTGACTGATTGAGCCGAACGATCCCAAGGCACAACGCGAAATTCATTGCTGTGCTTGGCAGGCCCTGCATGCCGAGGGTCGGCTACGCTGAATGTACCTTGTCCTGGGCTCCGTTGGCCGGTGACCACGCCGCAGTGGCGGTCGTAGGGCAGCACGCCGTACTGGCTGTATTCAAAATGGCTGCTAGGCCGAGGGTCGGCCACCGAGAACTTGCCATTGGTTGGGCCCGACCGGCCGGCCACCGTCCCGGCGGTGTTCTGCCAGTCATGCACCCCCAGATAATCCGCGCGGTGCTCCGGCACAATCACAAAGTCACGCAGGTACCCGTCCTCAATCGCAAACCGGCTCAGGCTACGCCAATCCTTACCCGCCTCGACCAGAGCCAGGCGTACCCACGTTTTCCACTGCAACGCCGGTACCCGGTGCATCGGCCCCGCTTGATCGATATCGCCAGCCAGTGGCATGCGGCTCAGCACCTCACCAACGGCTCGCAGGTTGCGTTTTGCCGGTTCGTACAGGAATGCCGGCACCTTCTCGATATGCCTGGCCACCAGCAGGAAGCGTTTGCGGCTCTGGGCCAACCCGCCGATTTCGCCACAGTCGTGGGTCGTCTCGGCCACGGCGTAACCGTAGACACCGAACAGTTTGTTGATCTGATCCAGCAGATAGCGGCCACGGGTCGCCAGGCGTGGCACGTTTTCAAACACGATCAGCGACACCGGGTTGTGCTTCCAGGCCTCAAGCATCAGCCACACACAGCGCAACGTCAGCTCATTTAGCGCCCGGTACTTGGGTGTCTGGCTCATGGTCTCCGACAGCAAGCCTGAGGCGCCCTTGCAGGGGCTGCTGATGAACACTGCGTCGGGGTCGTCGTTACCGGCGGCACGCCGCAGATCCTCGGCTGTGGCTTCCCTCCAGCCAGCGGGTGGCTGCTGGCCGTGAAAGGCGAGGTATTGCTGACGGGTAAAGAGGTCCATCAGCGTGCCAGGTACGCCGGTCATCATTTGGAAGTCCCGCAGCCCGGCCGGGTCCACATCGACCCCACCCAGGCAACGCCAGTTGGCCTGAATCGACCCCAGCATCGGTTTGGAATCATTGAACCCGGCGGCGCCGCTACCGATCCCGCAGCACATATGGAAGTGAGTAAAGGTGCGTTTAAACATGGGGCACCTCCTGCGGCCGCGCTATTTTGAGCCGGCGGGCCTCCTCATACACGCTGGGCAGTATCGCCACGGCCCCTTCAATCCAGCCGTTTGTAGGGGCGTGGGCCATTACAGCGGCCAGGTGCTTGATCCTGTTAATGGGGAAGCCGAGACAGAAATAGCCTGTGCCATCGAGCAGAAAACTGACACCTCCATCCAGCAAGATAGCGCCCGAGTTGACCCCCAGGGCGTCCCAAACTCTTTTTGTAGAACACAGTGCGGACTGATTGGCGAGCCAGAGTTCCAGCCAAGGCGAATGCTCAGCCTGTTGCAGGATGGCCATGACCGAGGCCGCTTCAGATTTGTAGAAGAAATAGGTCATGACAGATCTCCCAGCAGCGCCTGAGTGAGGCTGTTGGGCTGCCCTTGCGGGGTTAACGCACCGAGCGATACCCAGACTTTCTGCCCGTTGAGGTACTTGACCCGCGCCATTCGGTTGTTGATTTCAACCACTTCGCCTTTTCTGGCGCTCATGCTGAAGCCGCTGCTGTCTTCTCGGGTGATGACAAAGCTGACCTTGTCGCCGATCTTCACGGGGGATGTGCTAGCCTCTGCCGGGCCGCCGCTTTGGTTTTGTGCTTGCATGGTGCTTCTCCTTTGGGGTGGTCGGTGTCGGGGAGTTGGCGCTCCTCGACACCTCTTTTTCTTCAGTGGTATCAGCCGAATGTGCAGCTCATCAGGCCCAAGGTCAGGAGCAAATCCAGCCCTTGGTTGATAGCCTGAATCAGCAGCACCAGGCAGATAAGTGATAACCCGGTAACGACCGCTGCATCGCTGAATCGGAGTGATGTTCTTTCGGTGTTTGGCATGGTGCTTCTCCTTTTGGGGTAATCGGCGTTCGGGAGTTGGCGCTCCTCGACACCCATGTTCAGGCCGGTCTGGCCTGGTCTTGCTCAATGATTGCTATGACTTCGTCTCGATCCTTCCCATACGCGAAAGGCAGTTCACCGCCTGGACGTGTAATGGGGTAACGCGATTCAGGCAGGCGGCATTCGGCGACGGTGTAGCCGCTGTCGGTGACCCAGCAGTTACGCTGTATCTGCCCATCCCTGTTGCGCTTGGGTGCCCACTTCATGCCCATTTCCTGATCAACTCGGCCCAGATCGCGTCGCCATCGGGGAGGTAGGTGTGCACTTCCTGCTCGGGCGAGTAGTCCAGTTGCAGCACGGCCAGGCAGTCGTCGAACAACGTTGTATCGAGGCCGCGCAGGTCGGTCAGTACGAAGGAATAGTCAGGGCCGTTGTAGAGCCCGAGCAGGAAGCGGCCGATCACCGCGCTCTGGCCTGTGCTGCGCAGGGCTACAGGCACCAGCCGGATCAATGCCTCGATACCGGCCTTGCGAATGGCCGGGCGCTTGGCTTCAAACTCCTGCAATTGGCGGAACCAGTTGATGGGCTGCTGCTGGCGGGATGTGTCCATGTGGTTTCTCCTTTTCGAGGTCCAATCAAAGTGGGGAAAAAACGTCATCAAGGATGAGCTTTACGGCACCTAAGGCCGTGACACGCTGCTCATTCGTCAGGCCGAGCATCAGGCTGAGTGCATCCACCAGGGCCATCAGTTGCCCACCGTTTTTGGCCGCTCGTGGGCAGAGTTCGGCGCGCTCTTTAGTCAAGGCGGCCGTGTAGGCAGGTGAAAGCTTGTTGAAAGTGCTGAGCACCTGTTCCTGATGCTGATTTGCAACAAGGCCAAAAACGCCGGCTTGCCCGGCAGAAAGCTCACGCAGAGCGTTGGCGCCAGACAGGCCTTCTATCGTGTGGGCAGTACCGAGCCGAACGCGCGCTATACGGCTTTCCAGGTTGGCACTGCATTGAATGGGCTGGCTGCTGATGATCACCAACGCGCCGTGGAAGTGGTGGGCCTCTACCCCTGGTGAGTGCGCACGGTGGATGGTGCCGCCGTTGTAGAGGTCACGCAGCTCATCCCAGTCAAAGGTCGACTCAGGGTTCGGCTCTGATTCAAGGACAATGACTGGCTGGTTTGTACGGGTGAGCGCCCGCGCTCGGCCTGCCGGTGTCGCATATTCCGGTGCAAAAGCCCTGAACTCTTCCTGGCCGATGAGTTTCCACAAATAGCTCAGCAGGAAGGTTTTGCCGCAACCGGGCCTGCCCTCGATATGCAGTAACGGAAAGCTGTGATGTTCCGCTCGGATCCGGTCGGCGTGCAGTGCACCGAGCCACCAGGCCATGGCGACAACGCCTTGCGAGCGAAACGCCGCATAAAAGTCGTCAAATTGAATCGCTGTTTTCAGTTCGTTTTGCATGGTGCTGCTCCTTTCATTGCTGCGGTTTTGCGCCCTGGAACACCCAGCAGCGCACGGTTAACGGTTTATTGAACAGGGCGTTGCCAACGCTCTGCGCCGCGCGGATCGCGCTATAGGTGGCTTTGTTGGTCTCCAGCAGCTTGCGGCTGCGGCTCTCAGTGAGCAGGGCGCGCAAGGTCTTGAGGTCGGCCAGGTTCTGGCGGTGGATGCTGGCCAGCTCGGCGAATTCGTTGAGATTGATGGCGATCAGCTTGGGGTCGGTGCTGTGGTTGACCTGCGGGCCTTCGCCCAGGCTTTCCAGGTATTCGTAGACTTCCCAGAACTCAGTCACCAGCGGGTGGTCGGCGCTGATTGCGGCCTGGTGCTCCAGGGCCATAGTGGTCAGGGCTTGATGAGTGGTGACGCGCTGGTTTTCGTCCAGCGGGCAGATCAGGCACAGGCAATCGACCAGGGCCATGATCTGGCTGTGGTTTTTGATGATCCGCTCGACACGAATATCCTTGAGCTTGCGCAGCCGCTGTTCATGCACCAACACCCGCTCGGCAAATTTCGCCATGATCTGGGCTTCGGCGCGTACGGCCATCAGTAGGAAGTGGCTGAGCTGTTCAACCGGGATCAGGTTGAGGTTATCCGCCGCTGCACGGCTCTCTGTGGTCACTTCCGGGCGGGCAAAGTGAGATTTGATAATCCGCGTCAGGATCGCCTCGGACGCGCTGACATCAGCGTTCTGGCTGATGGCGATGGTTCCCCGAAACGGCGGTTCGTAGGTCTCGTTGCCGCTGGTCTTCATACCCTTGGTGCCGAGAGTTCCGCCACCGAAAAAGTCCTTCAGTTCGTCCCAGTCGAAGCCCTTGGCATGCACCTTGTCCGGCTCGTTGCGGTCGCCCTCGATCAGCACCACTGGCATGTTCGAGACCTGCCCCATGGCCCGTTGGCGACCGGCACGGGTCGATTTTGATGGGTCGAAACCTTCGTGTTCACGGCCTAGAAGTTTCCACAGGAAGGTCAGCAGCGTGGTTTTACCGGCGCCGGCCTCTCCTGTGACTTCCAGAAAGGGATAGGACTTGTACTGGGCACGGATCTGCTCGGCGAACAGCGAGCCGAACCAGAAGGCCAGGGCCACAATGCCCTTGGCGCCGAAACACATCCACAGCATCGGCAGCCAATCGCTGCGGTACTGCTTGGCATCGCGTTGGATATGCATCGCAATCGACTTTTGCAGCGTTTTCAGGCGCAGTTTGCCGAACTCAAAAAAGTCCTCTTTGTTGACCTGGCTGACCGCACCATTGCGCACCGCCAGGTCGCCGAACACGTAGGCACCGTGTTCCTTGCTGTAGCCCACGTAGTCGATGGTCTCTACGGTTTTCAGGCCGTAGAGCTGGTCTTTCATGATCTTGTCGAGTTGCTGCCCGCTGCCGGTGAACACAGCACCGGCAGCCATGCTCAATAGGCGCTTTTTAAACTCACTGGCTGCGGAGCATTGGCCGCCAGTGAAGGTGTTTTTGACGCTGCCGCCGTCATGGGGAAAGTCCACGCGAAAGTAGTACCAGGACTCGTCGGTGACTTCGTTGCGTTGGAAGTACAGGGCCTGGGGCGAACAGTTTGCGATTTCGACGACGCTGCCACACTGACGCAGAGCCTTGTCACGCCGCTGGTCATCGTTGAGCAGTTGATCCTCTTGTTTGGTGGACGTCTCAAGAGACTGCTCGGCCTTGCTGACCTTTTCGAGGTCCATTTTGAACCAGTACAAACGGCTCTCGAATGAAAAGTGAAACTCATAACGTTCGCGCCACTTGTACATCAACAGACCTTTTTCTGTAGCGGTCTCGGCAATCAGTAGCGCGCCGTGATAACGGGCGGTCTTGAGGTCTTTTGCGACTTGCTCTGCACGTAACTCGTCGCCGTCGACGAATTGCCAACGCTGGTGCAAGTCGTTCCAATCGACCTTGCGGCTGTCGGGCTGCGGAATCTGTGCCGCGTCGCAGACATAGCCCAGGGCGCGGGCCATGCGTACCCAGCGCTTGGTGTAGCGGTGTGCGCTCGGCTCGTTGTCCAGAGCCCAAATCAATTTGGGCAACTTGCCGCCGCGCTGGCGGGCAAGCGTTTCCAGCGACTCTGCGGGGAAGGCGTTCGACGACATCGCCGACACTGCCGCGATCCCGTGATGCACCAGGGCGATAGCGTCAAAGATGCCTTCGACAATCCATAGCTCTTTGGTGTCCAGCAAGTCGACACAAGGCGGGCACCACCAGACACCACGCGGACTGTCGCCGGGTTTGAAGCGGGCTTTCATCTTGCCGAATCTGTGTGGGCGGTCGATCAGGCGTTCCCAGTAGCCACCTTTGTCGAGGGCGAATCGCACGGTGGCGCTGCCTTCGTTCAGCTCGTTGGAAAAGTAGGTGTCCTGGGTGAACCACCCCTGGATCAGCTCGAAGCGGAAACCCCGGGCGAACTCCAGATAAGCGCGAGCCGTGGCGTTCGGGTGTTGCTCGGTGGCCGGCGCACGTGTACTCCAGGCGTTGAACAGGTCCTCGTAGAGTTCCTTGACGTGCCAGATCTGGCCACATTTGCCACGGCCACAGCGTATTGCCCACGGCTCATCATGGAACGCGAATAGCTCTTTCCTATTGCAGGCCGGACATTTGCCTTCCCGCATGTATTTGCCGGCCTTGTACTTGAAGCCGTAATCGGACTTCAGGCGATCCAAGATATCGGCGCGTAATTTCTTTTCCATGGTCATCGGGCTTACTTCACTTCGCCAAGGCTGTGTTTTAAGGCGCCAATCAGGCGTTTCTGCGCAGCCAAAACAGGGAAGGTGGCGAGCAGCGAGCCATGCCGAAAACCCTCGGGGATCAGGCGAAAGCGGTCGTCATACCAGTGCTCGTTGAACAGCAACGTGTACTGCACACGCAGTGCCTGGAGCAGCGCTTGCGCCTGATCGCGGGGCAGTTTTGTGGTGATGACGATGTCGATTTCCATGGTCCACCTCGGATTTCGGGCAAAGCTCACCCAAACCCATTGGAAACGTGGGTGGGTAGGGCGGGTCAGGGGTTACTGGGTGACGAGACGCAGTCGGCGGTTGTCCGGTGCGTTGATGATGCGTTGATAGATCAGGCTGACAGGTACGGCCCATGTCAGGCCGCTGGCCGGGTCGGTGATAACGGCAACAGTGCCGGAACTGGCGTCGACATCGAGCTGGTGCCGGTTGTTGCTGGACTTCAGTTCGCCGTAGGCCCGGCTCACCAGCTTTTCAGCCATGTGCAGCGGTACTTCCAGGCTGATCAGCAGATGCTGGACGGCACGGGTAAACAGCAACTGGTCGTTGCCCAGGTGTTCGCCTTGGTGGCGCTCCAAGTAAGCCAGCGCGGCGCGTTGCATCGTCGCCTGGTATTCCTGGTAATTGGTGTCGATTGCTATGTTCATCACACACGCTCCATTTCCACTTGATCCAGCAGGTCGGGTTGATCGTTGGCGGTTTGCATTGCCTGGCGACGTAGGGCTACGTCGGCGATAGGCAACTTGACCGAAGGGTTTGCCATACCACTCGGGCTCATCTCATGAGTCATTTCAAACTGGGCACGCACCGACCAGCCACAGGCTTCATTGGTGCACTGCACGTATGCCACCCGCAGAAAAATGTGCGTACCTTCGCTGGTGCGGATCCGCATGCGGCGATAGCAGTGGGGGCACACCAGTTTGTAAGTGCTCACTGTTTGGTTCCCTGGCTGTGCAGGAGGATGGTCGCGAGGACTTCGGCGTGGCGCGCGGCCATGTACCGTCGGTGGGCGGCCAGGATCGTGTCGGCTTCGCCTTTATCAATCGCGCCGTTCTCCAATGCTTTGGCAATGAACTGGTCGACGGCGCCGCGCTTGGCTGCGGTCTTTACCGAGCGGCTGTACAGCTCGACGTTATCCAGGCTTTCCGGCTCGGCCAGGGGGACGAACAGGCCGCCGTACAGGGTAGCGATGTATTCGGGGAGGTGTGTGGTACCGGCGTCTTGCTCAAGCAGATGGATTTGCTCGTCGCTCAAGGGGCGGTTGCCGGCGTTTTCGTACAGGTGATTGTCGAACTTTTTGAGTTCGTACCCGAGACGGGCAGAGGCGCATTCACGGCCACCGGGGTAGGCGCAGATTACAGCGCTCATGACCTGACGCTTGGTCTTTAGAACTGGGTGTTTCATGTTCTCGTTTCTCCCCTGCATCAGGCGATTTAGTTTGAGATCTCGCCGTCTTTGATTCCGAGTAACACGGCTGCGCGGTGAGCATCACCGCGCAAGCATTTCTTTTGCCCGTTCAGTACTGCAGAGACTGTTGAGGGATGAAGGCCGTTCTGAATGGCAAAGTCCTTTACGGACATACCTTTCCTTTCCAAGCGCGTTCTGGCGGCCTGGCATGCTTGCTCGGGTGCGTAGGTGACGTGCATAGTTCGGATTCGTGTGATTTCGCGTGATTGTTTGGCGAATTTATCCCTGTAAATTGTGACTGTCAATGCTTAAGGTACAATTTTTATGACCGTGGGCGAGCGCCTAAAGGAAGAACGTCAGCGAATTGGTGTGAGCCAGACCGTGCTGGCTGAGAAGTGTGGAGTGACTAAAAATACCCAACTCGCTTACGAGAAGGGTGAAAGGAGCCCGGATACCACCTATCTAGCTAGTGCCGCGTCGTTGGGTCTCGATATCCTTTATGTGGTGACTGGAGTCGCGACTCCGCAAGTCGTGGAGGGGTTCACTGCTCTGGAGGACAAACTGGTAAATCAATACCGAGCATTGCCTGAGGAGGACCAGCAAGCGGTTTTCCGCATCGTGGGCGCCATGTGGGAGTTATCCGCAAAAGTTAAGGAATAGCCCTACAAGTCTAAGCTCAACTGCCCCGCTTAAATTCCGACATGCCTCATTAACGCTTATCCGACTATGCGATCAACTGTAGTGGTCAACTAATCCCGGACACGATGTTAAGTTTTTCCTCGGCCCGCGCTGGCGCCAACCCATCGTTGAATTGGTGAGGCCGAATCCAGTTGTAGCGATGCATCAAAAAATGGCTGATATCGC